>WNFL01299281.1_pt2 | contig 25427 bp, 23 predicted proteins | sample 5400361 | NCBI WGS metagenome assembly WNFL01 (sample SAMN13153351, study PRJNA577476) | soil metagenome | isolation source: 40 cm soil on Douglas fir-dominated hillslope | place: USA:California | collected 2013-09-17
AGATCGTCCCCGCCGAGGGGAGTGAAGAGCATCCAAAGTTCCTTAACGAGCATATCGTCGTTGTTGCGTTCGGCGAGAAACAGGCATAAGAAAAGATGACTGCCCACCATAAGGTGGGCAGTCATCTTTGAGGGAGGTGATATAGGCGTCTACCTGTTAATACTTTACCTTATTTTAAGCAATTTGACACTGGAAGAAATACCAGGTTTTTGAACCGGGATTTTTTGTTTAAAAAAGGCCGCTTTGCCAGTTCGAAACTCAATTTTCCTATCTGTAGCAGATTGGCATCCGGCAAATTGAGGGAAAGTGTCACAAAGCAAGGTGCAATGCGGTTAATGTATACAGGACAATAAAACGATTTCCAAGGAGGAACAATGATGAAACGGAATGGGAATACCGTCATGAAAGTTTTCACTGTACTTATAATGTTGGCCATCTTTAACTCGGCCTGCAGCCTGGGCGATATCTTCGCCAGGTTGTGTGCGGTTCCGACCTTCGTCGTCACCAAGACTGTAGACACCAATGACGGGCTGTGCACAACATCTGATTGTTCGCTGCGTGAAGCTGTTCTGTGGTCGAACGCCTGCCCGGGCACGCAAACTGTTCAGATCCCGGCCGGCACCTACGCGTTGACGCGTACCGGTGTCGGCGAGGATGCCGCCTCCACCGGCGACCTGGACATTACGGACAGCGTCTCCATCCTGGGCGAGGGCAACCCCGTGATCGATGGCAACCGCCAGGACCGTGTCTTCGAAGTCTTTGCCGGGACAACGAACGACATGACCGGTATCATCGTCCAGCACGGCTACGCCCAGAGCGGGGGCGGCATCCGTAATCATGGTATTTTGCGCGTTCATAACAGCATCGTCCGTGAGAACGCAGCCGATTTGGCAGCCGTCGGGACGGGTTTCAGGCATGGCGGCGGGGTTCTGGCCAGCATGGCAGCCGGGGGCGGCGGTTTTGCCAACGGCGGCGGGATCTTGAGCGAAAATGATGGTACATTGACCATGGACGGCAGCGAAGTGATCGGCAACAGCGCCGACCAGGGCGGCGGAATCATGGTGATTGCCAATGGGGTGACCTTCCCTCTTATGGAACTGCATGAGACCAGCGTGGCAGAAAATGCCGCCAGGGTGGAAGGCGGGGGCCTGTGGCTGGATAATGCCGTGCATGCCTCGCTCGACCGTTTCGAGATACGCGACAACAGCGCGGGTACCAGCGACGCCGACGGGATCTACAATGCCGCAACCCTGACCCTCACCCAGGGCTCGATCACCGGCAATCATGGCGGCATCAACGGCGGCGGCATTTACAACGAACCGGCTGGCGATATTACTGCCCGTGAAGTTCTCATCGAGAACAATCATGCCCGTTTGGGTGGGGGCATTTATAATAAAGGCCCGGCGCGTTTTTACCAGAGTGCCATCGTTAACAACCTGGCCGAACGAGGGCAAGGCGGTGGCGTATATAACTTCGATACGGACGCTGCGCTGACGATCGACAACACCACTATCAGCGGCAACCAGGGCCCATTGGGCGGCGGCGCCATCCGCAACGATGGGGGCAGCTTCCAGATCGTCTTTGGTACCCTGGCTTCCAACATCCCGGACGGTATCAACGGCAGCGGAAGCGGGGAGATGACCCTGCGTAATTCGATCCTCTCCGGCCATTCCGGCGGTAACTGCATCGGCACGCTGCCAGCCTCGAATGGCTTCAATATCGATAGCCTCAATACATGTGGTTTTATGAGTGCGAGCGACCTGCACAATACCGACCCGCTGCTGATGCCGCTGGGAATGTACGGCGGCACGACACCCACCCACGCACTCGATATCGGCAGCCCGGCTATCGACTCTGCCGACCCCGACCGCTGCGCCGGGACCGACCAGCGCGGTGTGGCCCGGCCGCAGGGTGCGCGTTGTGACCGGGGCGCTTATGAGCGCGATACGGCCGCAGGCGCGGGCGGCCCGGGAGAGACCGCCACCCCGGCCGGCGTCACGGCGCCCGAACCCACTGCCACATCCACAACGCGCGTCCCGCTGCAGATCACATTCACCAAGAATGCAAACTGCCGCAGCGGACCAGGGATCGCTTACAACATACTCACTTCCTTCGAAAGTGGCAAGACGCTGGATGTCACGGGCCGCAATGACGACAGCTCGTGGCTGGTGGTGCAGATCCAGAACGGCCCACTGTGCTGGGTGGGTATTTCCACCGGCGAGCCGAACGGCCCGCCGGACCAGGCTCCAGTGGTTCCGGCCCCGCCTCTTCCAAATGCACCCGGATCATTCAAGGATTCTGCAAAATGCGATCAGAAACGCCAGACCCTTTCGGTGACGCTAAGCTGGACACTTGCGCCCAATGCAGGCGGATATCACATCTACCGCAACGGAGACCTGGTCGCAACCCTCGGTGGGAGCGAGGACACATACGTCGAAAACCTGCCCTTTGGAAGGGATTTGCTCTATGAGATCGAAGCCTTCAACACTTATGGAGTTTCGGAACGCTTGCAGACTACGGTACTGGCATGTAAATAATAGGCCGGGTGCTAATCCAACCTGCTGTGGGTTTAAGCGATTTGGGAGCAGCTTTTTGCTGCTCCCAAATCTTTTTTATATCAGCTATCTCATCAGGCCGGTCGAGTTGCCGTATAATATCCTGAGATCCTGGAGAAAAAACCATGTCAAAAGTCATTGTAATTACCGGCTGCTCATCCGGCTTCGGACGGGTCACAGCCCTGCACCTGGCAAGGCAGGGTTGGCGCGTCTTTGCCACCGTACGCAAGGAAACCGACCGGGCCGGGCTGCTGGCCGAAGCTACCGAACACGGCTGCGCCGAGCGCCTGACGCCCGTGCTGTGCGACATTACAGACGCCGGGCAGGTGGCCGCGCTGGGGCACACCCTGGCCGAAGCCACGCAGCAACTCGATGCGCTGGTGAACAACGCCGGGACGGCCTTCCCGGCGCCATTGGAGCTGCTTTCAGCGGACGAGTTGCGCTCCCAACTGGAAATTAATCTGGTTGGACATCTGACCGTGATACAAACGCTGCTGCCTTTGCTGAAAGCCGCGCACGGCACAATCATCAACGTCTCGAGCGTGGGTGGAAAGATCGCCACACCGGTGCTGGGCGCCTACAATATCAGCAAATTTGGCCTGGAAGCGTTGAGCGATGTACTGCGTATCGAGCTGGCGCCCTTCGGGGTGCGTGTGGTTGTGATCGAACCGGGCGGCAGTGATACGGCCATCTGGGAGACCAGCCGCAAACGCGCGGGCGGGCAGGTGCGTGTGACTGCGGATAATCCATATATATCGCTGATTGCCGCCATCGAGAAATTTTCAAGGAATGCTGCCGCACAGGGTTTTCCCCCGCAGTTATTTGCGGATACCGTGCTGAAGATCCTCAACCAGCCTCATCCGCGTGCACGTTATGCCATTCCGGGTAGTGTGGCGCGCACGATCTTCCTGCGCCGCATCCTGCCGGACGGAGTGTGGGACCGCATCCTGCGGCGTTCGTTGAAGTGGTAATACCGATTGCGCTGTTGTCGTCATAAAATTTCTACCCTGCCCGGGCCCTGCGCGCGCCCGAGTTGGGACAGACCTGCATAAAAAATGGCCCCGATTACGACTGTACTGATCAGGCTATAGTAGACATCCAGGGTGGTGACGGTGAAGACCGGCGGAACCGGCAGGGCCGATACCGCGTTGTTGACCAGCAGGACAAAAACATTGTTGGCAATATGCATGCCGATGGCCAGCTCCAGGCGGTTATCCTTGATGGTCACAAGCGCAAACAACAGGCTGACCGCCAGATAGCTGGCAAGTGCCAGGAGCGTATCTGCATGCGCCTCCGGGTTGGAGATATGCAGCAGCGCAAAGACCAGGCTGGAGATGACCACCGGGATCCAGGCCCGGCGGGTGAGCAGGCCTAGGCCTTGCATGATATATCCACGGAAAAGCAACTCCTCTGCCGCGGCCTGGAAGGGCACCAGGATCAGCACCACGGGCAGAAACTTCAACGTCTCAAATGGGTCGAAGGTAAACCGGTAGCGGCCCGGGTACAGCAGCGCCTCGATAGCGCAGCCCAGCCCAAGTAGCACGCCAAAGGCCAGGAAACCGGTCCCGATGCGTTTCCAGTCGATGCGGGCCAAGGGTGTGATCAGAGAGCTAACCGGGCGTGCATGGATGAAGCGCACGGCTAGCAGCAAGCCGGCTAGCAGCGGCAGAAAGCTTAAAAGCAGGACGGTCACCAGAAGGAGTGGACTTACACCCGTCATCTGGCCAGTATCCGGATCAAAACTGGGACGGGAACCATTAACCAACAGGCTGTTTGCTATCAGGAAAAGGGCCAGCATGAAACTTCCAGCCAGCCATAAAAATAGGATCAGGGCGGCAGACACTCCATAACGCCACCACTCATTTTTCCCCTGCCGGGCCAGGTCGAGAAAGCTGTTCTCCATCGCCGTCTGCATATTAGTTGCCTGGAGGCGCGCTGCGGGCGATGGCCAGCAGGTCGCTCAGGATGGCGTAACCGGTGGCCTGCCGCCCTGCGCCGGGACCAATCAGGGTCACGTCGCCCAGCAGAACGGTACTGAAGGTGATGGCGTTGGTGGCGCCGCCGACCGAAGCCAGCGGATGGGTGGCAGGCAGGCGGGTGGGGCGTACGCTGGCTTTTATTTCTCCACCAGGTGTCTTCTCGACGCTGGCGATCAGCTTCCAACGCTCGCCGGAGGCGCGGGCGGCGTCGATGTCTTTGGGAGTCAGCTTCGTAATCCCTTGTCGGTCCACGTCGTCCATGTTGATGGTGGCGCCCATCAGTACATTTGCAAGGATGACAACTTTCCCGGCGGCATCGAAACCCTCCACGTCACCGGTTGGGTCGGCCTCGGCATAGCCCTTGACCTGCGCTTCGGCCAGTGCGTCGGTGTAGCCGGCCCCGCTTTCCATCTGCGTCAGGATGTAATTGGTCGTGCCGTTGACGATGCCCTGCACCCGGTTGACGCCTGCCCCGGCCAACAACTCGGTGCCCAGGCGCAGCGTGGGCGTGCCGCTCATGACGGTGCCCTCGATGCCGATCTGCACACCTTTGCGGCGCGCCAGGGCGCTCAGTTCGGGGTAATGCAGGGCGATGGGGCCTTTATTGGTGGTCACGGCGTGCAAGCCGCGTTCCAGCGCCTGGCGGATATGACTGCTGGCCGGCTCGCCGGTCTTCAGATCGGTGTAGCTCAACTCGACAATGGCGTCGGCGTTGCTTTCGGCGATCGTGCGCTGTGCATCCCAACCATGCGCGGAGGCTGCGAGTGTTTCCAGGCTGCGCCCGGCCTGGACGGCTTCCAATAAAGTTGCGGGCGCAAAACCTTCGGGCTGGTAAATGCTGCCCTTGAGCGGGTCGCTGACTGCCACGATTTTCAAATCGAGATCGAATTTCCGGGTCAGTTCAGTCCCCTGGTCATGCAGGATCTGGGCAAAGCCCTGCCCCACGTTTCCGAACCCGATCAGTGCCAGACGATAAGAACGCATGCTGCTGCCTCCGTTTGCAAGATTGGGGCAAGTATATCAAGGAATGGGAGAGCGGTTTTATCAGTCTCCATATAAATACAGGCGCCCGCCGAAAGGCGGGCGCCTGTTCGATATTTATATTCGTTTAGCCTTCGATCAATTTCTTGAGGGCTGCATTCCCGGTATCGATGGCACTCTTGAGCTGGCCCTTGATCATGTCTTCCATGCCGGGCATCGGGCCAGCCATGACCACCGCGTCCATGCTGCTGGTCAGCTTTGTGCCACTGCCGGATGGCTCCAGAGTGTAGGTATTAGTGACCGGCGAGGCGGGTGGAGCGGCCAGGGTCTTCACCGAGTATTTCTTGTTCGGCTCGATCGCCACGATCTCGCTCTCGGTACTGAAGTCGCGCCCCATCACCTGCCCTTTGGTGATGTAATGTGTCCCGACGGCGAACGGCCCGTTCAGGGTGACGGAGGTGATGCCCGGATTCTGGGCCTTCAGGTTTTCGAGGTTGGTTAGAAAGGCATAAACGGCCTCGACCGGGCGGCTGATCTCGATGGATGATTCGATTATGGTCATATTTCATCTCCCAAGCGGTGAAAAGCGGATAAGGATGACTTATATCTGCTTATTATAACAACGGAGAGAGACAAGTCAATCGATGGCAGGCATACGATAGTACTATCCCTGGCACTTGACAGTCACTTGCGGGCATTAGAGTGACTGTCACCTTTCACGTAGGCGTTCGTATTTAGGCAAAGTTGACCTGCGGCAAGTCCTTCATAGCCGCGATCACGGCCTCGGCGGGATATTCGTAATCTTCCAGCTCTCCCTGGTTATAGGCTTGGTAAGCCATCATATCGAAGTGGCCGTGCCCCGAGAGGTTGAACAGGATGACGCGTTTCTCGCCCTTCTTCTTCGCGTCCAACGCCTCGTCGATCGCGGCGCGGATGGCATGCGCTGACTCTGGAGCCGGGATCAGGCCTTCGGCCCTGGTAAACTGTATGGCGGCCTCGAAGGTGGCTTTCTGCTTGACGGCCAGCGCGTCGATCAGGCCGGCGTCGTGCAGCGCCGAAACGATGGGTGCCATGCCGTGGTAGCGCAGTCCGCCGGCGTGGATGCCTGGCGGCATGAAGGTGTGCCCGAGTGTATACATCTTGACGATCGGCGCCATTTGGGCCGTATCGCCAAAATCATAGGTATATTTGCCGCGCGTCAAGGATGGCGCTGCGGTCGGTTCGACGGCCAGCAGGCGCGTGTGCCTGTCGTTCAGCAGGTTCTCGCGCAGGAAAGGAAACGCGATCCCGGCGAAGTTCGATCCGCCGCCCGCGCAGCCGATGACCACATCTGGATATTCTCCGGCCAGGTCCATTTGCTTCAAGGCTTCCTGGCCAATGATGGTCTGGTGCATCAACACATGATTCAGCACCGAGCCCAGGCCGTATTTCTTCGTGCCGCCCGAGGTGGCTGCCGCTTCCACAGCTTCCGAGATGGCGATGCCAAGCGAGCCGTTGTTGTTCGGGTCTTTTGCAAGCAGGGAGCGCCCGTAGTTTGTACGGTCGGTGGGGCTGGCGAAGACCTGCGCGCCATAGGTCTCCATAAAGATGCGACGATAGGGCTTCTGGTCGTACGAGATCTTGACCATGTAAATTTCCAGCTTCATATCGAAGAAGTTGCAGGCCATGGCCAGTGCCGTACCCCACTGCCCGGCACCAGTCTCGGTGGTCATGGCTTTTGTCCCGGCGGTTTTGTTGTAATAAGCCTGTGCGATGGCGGTATTAGGCTTATGACTGCCGACAGGTGAGGCACCTTCATACTTGTAGTAAATATGGGCGGGCGTGCCGAGGGCTTTTTCCAGGCGCACGGCACGGATCAACGGCGTGGGGCGGTAGAGTTTGTAGATCTCACGCACTTCCTCAGGGATCTGGATGTAAGGCTCGGTACTGATTTCTTGCAGGATGAGTTCCATCGGGAACAACACCGAGAGGAAATCGGGTGTGACCGGTTCCTTGGTGCCGGGGTGCAGCACCGGGGTGGGTGGGACCGGGCTGTCGGCGTTGATGTTGTACCAGGCCTTGGGAATGTCGTTCTGACTGAGGGTAAAACGGGTTTGGTCTGACATGCTGGCTCTCCTTATCCTGGGCAGATGGATGGTTGGATGGCTGAAAGCTTAACCCTGAAATTCGCCTCAATAAACTTGAAACTGATATTAGTATAGCATGTGTATCGAGAAGGTATCTTCGCTGGACGCGCCTGGATTTCTGTGCGTATAGCGCTAAAACAAAATGCGAAGTCCGGTATAATTGGGATGTGATTGCACTGCCCATCCCGGGTTGATGATGCGCCTGGACTTGTTCATGCCTGACATCCTTCTGGAAGGATGCCAGGCTTACCTGCAGGCAGCTGTTGTTGTGAGCCCACAGCCTGCTCGATAACATCTGCGTTTGATTGCGAGTTTGCGTAAATGACACCTCACAAAAGAACACATCATCTGCCCGACGAAGAACGGCCATCCGGCGAACCAAAGGAACAGCCTCTATCTGAGACTCCTGTTGAGCAACCAATGCAGCAGGATCAAGTTGTGTCTGAATCCCGGCCTGGCGAAGAATTGCCCGAAGGGCAAACCCTATCTTTCCCGGTAGGCGCTGCTCTTGATGAGTCTGGATTTGATTTCCCCCATTTGGAGAGCGACAAAACAGAATTCGAGATGCCGCTTCCATCCCGCCTTGCAGAGGACGAGCCGATCTATCTGCCTGGCAACCGCCGCCGACGCCGCCAGAACCGACTCATCACCCGTCCCGATGTAAGTGAGTTGGGCGAACGCCTGGAAAGTATGGCCCGCCGCGCCGCGCCCACCTTTGACTTTTTCTTTTTTTCCATATTGGCCGGTGCAATTATTGGCCTGGGATATATGCTGGATGCTCCTGCGGTCCTGTTATTTGGCATCCTGGTCGTCCCGATCCTGACTCCCTGGGTGGGTGTCGCGCTGGCTGCTGCGACCGGTGAAATACATTTCCTGGGCCAGACCCTGGGCGGTTTTTTGACCGCGCTCGCGATGGTCTTTCTAACCGGCGTTCTGGCCGGGCTGGCCATACGCCTGTGGATGCCGATCACTACCGATCAGGCGCTTCTGCATGCGCGCTTCTGGGTCCCCGATCTGTTATTGATGGCCGTCGGTACAATCGTAATGACCATTTCTTTCATCCAGTCAGAAGAAAAACCGCTGCTTGCCAGTTTGATGGTGGCATATGAGATCTATTTGCCTGTCAGCGCCGCCGGGTTTGGTTTTGGTAGTGGCGTAGAAGGCCTGGGGCTACAGGGACTGGTGGTTTTGCTGGTACACCTGGCTATCTCGATCCTCCTGGCTTTGATCGTTTTTTACTATATGGGCTTCCGTCCGTTAGAGGTCTCCGGTTATGCCCTGGCTGGCCTGGTTGTGGTCGTGCTGGCCGTTGTTGCCGGGTATGGGATCATGGTGCTGGACAACGTCCGTGGGCATCGGGCTTCTGCAACGCCTTCTACCCTCACCCAGGCGCCTTCTTCCGCTTTGCAGGCCACGTTCACGCCTCGGGCCACCCTGCCACCTACACCCACTCGTCTTCTGATCACGCCTACTCCGGGCGTTACCCCCAGCCCTACACTCCTGCCAACTCCCGTCTATGGTCACATCCACTCACAGGGCGATGGAGCGGTCATCCGCATCGAGCCGAATGGCGCACCGATTACGACTGTCGAGAATGACTATCTGGTCATTCTATTGCCCGATCTGCCGGTGACAGTGAACAATGTAGTCTGGGTGCGTGTAAAAGTCCAGGCTTCTTCACGCGATATTATCGGCTGGGTACAGTTGAACTTGATCGTTACAGCGACGCCCTCCGCCCCGTCTGCTCCATCTGTTACAGCTACGACACGCCCGGCCTCTCCATAATATTCCCAATCGCAATTTGGCGCATTAAAACCACAAGCCCGGATGAGAATTCTCATCCGGGCTTGTGGTTTATGGACGGCTGGTTATTGAGTGGGGACGTCGCGCAGGCGGCGGGCCAGCAGGATAACAACCAGGAAGATCATTGCTATGATAAACAAGCCGGGCAGGCCAAATTCATCGGCGAACCCAGTTTTAGGGATTTGCGGTGTAGCCGTGACAGTTCCGCCCGTGGGGCTGGGCTGGAAGGTGACGGTAAGCTGTGCACTGGCGAGTTGGGTCTGCAGCGCTTCCACTGTGGCGGTTGCGGGGTCCTGTGTAACCAGGCTGGAAGGGGTGTCCGTGGCAAATACCAATACCGGCGTATTGCTGGGTGCTTCGGTAAGGGTCATCGTGGGAGCCAGTGTGGGCGTAGCCTGCGCGGCCTGCTCTGTTTGCTGGGCGATAAGAGCGTTTTGAGCTTCAGTGGCAGCAGCATTGGTACTGTTTGCCGCCTGTTGGGCCGCACGTTGCGGCAGGTAGATTGCCCCGATGACTACCATGCAAATCAATGAAAGCAGGATAATGCCGCCTATAATAATGGCGACTATTGTGAAGGGACTGCGATTGCCCGACTCACTATCATCGGGTTGATCGTCTCCTTGACCGGGCATGGAGCCCCCCATATCGGGCTGATCATCGTCATCGAAAATGAATGTGTTGGCCATGATTCTTCTCCTCGCGTAGATAGTCTATTTTACCCCAGCACTTCCAAATTGGTGAGTGGAACAAGCACCTTTTCGCCGGTTTCCAAGCGGATTTCTGCAGCTGGGGCTCTTAAACCGCTGGGTAAGGTGGTCAGCCCGGGGCGTAACTGTACCAGCGTGCCGATGATGCCAGGCCGGGCCAGATAACAGACCCGCACCGTCTGGCCTGGGGCAAAAGTTTCCATATCCCGTGCCTCGGGGGGTTCCTGCGAAATGGGTAGGGGAATGAAAACTTCCGGGCGTGTGCCGTTCTGGCGGTCGTAGAATTCAGCGTTCAGCGTGATTTCGCGTTTGGCGTTGGTGGTCAGCAATTTGAAGGCCGCTGAATTCATTGGACGCCGCCCAAAGCCGTCTGTAACCAGTATCGGGAAAGGGGCTTGCGAAACCAGCGGCAGCATAGCTGGAGAAATGCTTGATAGAATCATGCCGCGCAAAGGCAGTTCAGCGGCGTTTTTGATCACAGCCGGGTTATCCACATGCCCGGCAACGATAATTGAACCGCGCAGGCTGACGTCCATGCTCGAACTGGTGAGTACGTCGTCGGGTTTTTCGAACAGGCTCAGCATCACACCCGTTTCCAGGCGCCCGTTTCCGTATAGGCCCTGGATAACGGCGCCTGTGGCGCGAATAACCACGCCTCGCTCGCCGATGACTTCCGAAATGACACCCGGAATCCCGGCGACCATTTCGAAGTTGACGCCGCCGGTCTCCAACACCAGCTTCCCACCCCCAACAGCAACCACGCGGCCTTCGGCGGGAGATTGCACCTCACGTGAGAACAGCCCCGTCGATTCGGCTAGGATCTCGCCCTGCGAAACCTTCTGACCTTTTTTAACTTTCAAAAAGCTGCTGGCCTTCTTGGGCAACAGGTCAAGCTGCTGGGCGAAATCCACGATCAGGTGCTTGCGGCCCACGATGGCTTCTGCCACTACGTCGGTGGGCGTGACCTTCTGGCCTACGCGGGCGATGATGTGCCCACCGGCAGGTAGCAGGCGCGTGCGCACGACCGTGGTAAGGGCAAGGATATGGGTAACGGGCGCAATCATGGGTTCAACCTCCCACCGTCGTCAGCCATTTTTTGAGCAATTCACGGCGCTGATCGGTTTCAGCCGGCAGGCGCAGGGGCCGCCCGCGGGCGTCGATGACAATCCCCAGTAGCGAGCCGGGGACGTCCAGGTCCGCACCCTTGCCCGGGCCTAAGCCGATATCGGCGCGACGGAGCGGGCGCAGCTCCAGACGGGCGGTCTGGCCGTTTTCCAATGGCAGGATTTCCAGATCGCCCATTTTGACCTCGGCGGCCTGCTGGGTGCCATCCTCGTGGACGAGTTTGGCGCGCAGGATAGGGGTTCCATAATTGGTTTTGGCGACAGGCGCGATGACTGTAGCCAGGTAGGCCAGCGCGCCCGAGTCGATCACTTGAATAGGCAGGAGACTATTCAACTCGGAAGCCGCGCCGAGCATAGCAAGCAGGTTGTTCTGGTCCAGGGCCAGCGTGGCGATCCCGGTTGGCTGCAGGCCGTCCAATAGCATCAAAAGCTTTTGCCCGGGCGTGGCTGCGCCGGTAATCGCGGCCCCCGAAGCCAGGATAGGCTCGAAGGATGGCAGCAAACCGTCCCGCCCGCGCAGGAAGGAGGGCAAACGGCTCGCCATGATCCGGGCGGCCAACTGCAGGTTCTGGCGCAGGATGGCCTGTTCGATGACCAGTTCTTCCAAGGTGGCTGGGATGGCAGACGGGTAGAGCGATTTCTGATACAGGTAGTCTCGCACGGTTTCGATAGGAATATCCAACGGAATCCAGCGTGCGATCTCATCCAGCGTGGTGTGGCGCAGCAATCCGGCCAGGGGCTCGCCCAGGCCGAATTGCGGAAAGACATTCAAATGCAGGTTGCCCTTGAAAGATGCGCCGATCGAAATGGCCGAGGCGCCCGCGTCCACACTTAATACGCCCTTGCCTGAGTCAAAATAACTCGACAGGAAGCGGATCATGCGCCCTTGCGCATACGCTGAAGGCAATATTGCGCCGCCTGAAAGTTGGCGCAGGTCGGCAAGTTCGGGCATTTGCTGCTCGCGCACTTTCACTACCAGGCTGGCCAGGTCGCGTTGCGCCGGAGCCAGATCTTCCACCTCCAGCGAGGGCCGCACGTTGGAGGTGATCTGCACGTGCGAGGCAATGCTGTTCAGCGAGGCTTGCACTTCGTCTGCCAGGGATTGGTTCCCGGCATACAGCACGGCCGGGCGTTTTGTTTCAGGCAGCAAATAAGCCGCCAGCCCGATGATCTCCAACACTTTCTGGATGGAGCTGGTTGCGCCCCCATCCACTCCGCCTGCGATCAGCACCAGCTCGGGCGAATAGCGCACAATCGCGTCCACCTGCTGGTCGGGGCGGCGCGGGTCGTTCAGGCTGATGGTATCGACAATGCGAGTGTACGTAGTCTGCGCCAGGGCTTCGATCGACCTGAGCGATACCTCGGCCAGCAAACCGACCACCAGGGTCTTGATGGCCGGCCCGGCCGAGATGGTGGTGACCATGCTGTCCACACCGGCACCATCTGGCTGGGAGGGCATGGTCAGACGGCCTTCAGTATCCATCAACGGCTTGTTAATCACAGACTGGAGATTTTCGATGGCCAGTTGTATGCCCAGGGCCACATTTTTCATCGGCGCAGCACATGTGGTCGGTGACTGCCCCATGGCGATAAAGCGGTAGCGGCCCTCGACGACGTCAAAATAAGCGGCACGTGTTGTCACGGCGCCGATATCTACAGCCAGCAGGGAATTGCCTTCAACGAGAGAGGTGGGCATAAGGCACTAAAAAAGTTGGTCGATGAAGAATACGATGGATTGAACCCGGTCGATCAGCGCTGTTAGCGCGGCAGAGAACGCCCCGGCGAACAGTGCGCCGAGCGTGATGGCGATGAATATCTGCCCCACCAGAGAGAGGATATTCATCAGCAGGCCCCGTTTTCCGGCGGAAGCGTTTTTCCCGATCAGGGTGAATTGGAAATATGCCAGGGTGGTGACTGTGCCCACAAGAATGAATGCGCCCTGCACCATTTGCGTCGGGTCCGGAGCGAACATATTGATCGAAGCCAGGGTCTGCGGGTAAATCGTCCCGAGCATGGCCCCGGCCACGGCAGCAGCCGCGCCCGTGCCGACCAGGAAAGCCACAATCGGACGGGCGATCCATTCGGTGCGTGGGAAAATCTTCAGCAACAAAAAGACCCCCAGGACCAGTGGGATGCTTACCAGGATTTTCTGAGGCATCTCCCCAAAGGCGAGAGGCACGATTATCTTGTTTGTAATTACTTGTAACAAGACGATAGCGGTCACATACCCGGCAGCCACACCAATGAAGGCATGGATTGCGAGCCGGAAGCCGGGATTATCCCCCACCACGTAGCTCAAGATCAACAGCGTAAACGCAAGACTTAGCAAGCCTGTAAAAAACTCAGGCGAGAGGATGAAAGCCAGTATATCCATACTTTACGCCTCGTCCTCTTCCTGCTGCTGTTCGACGCGGCGCGCGCGCAAGCGCTCGATCAATGCCCATGCTCCACCGACGACGATCAACAGCTCGGTGGCGAGCATGCCCCCCCCGTAGGAAGCCCAGTACGAGGTGGGCTGCTGCTGATATGCGACCCCGCCTGCCAGGCCGCTCACCAGGCCCTGGACCTGACCTGCAGCCACGTATGGGATGATCATTGGCTCTGCCTGGCTGCTGATCACCATCAGCAGCGGCGTATCCTGGAGTGCCTGACCAGTTTGCTCGATCCACATACGGCCCGTATCGGGGTTATCGGTCAGCACGACCAGCGCGGCGAAACTTGAGAGGGATATTCTGCCATCCTGATTGGGGGCAAGACTTTTCAGGGCGTTGGTGGCCCACAGGTCTACAAGATCGTTACCCAGCGTACCTTTAGGATCGTTGGCGAAGACCTGAATGCCTGCCGCGCCGCCTGGCAGGTAGCCCAGGTCTACATAGTTTTCGTTGACCTGATAATTCGCATGCTGCGCCATCATACGTGTGCTCATCAACGCACCCATCGGCGAACTGGAAACAAATGCCAGGCGCGCATTTTTGTTGATCAAATCCACAACCACCGGCCCCGCGGCCTGTTCCATTTCGCCGGCGTAGCCTGGCTGGTAATCGAACACCACCAGTACAACAGCCGCGTCGGGCAGGTCCTTCAGCTTTTCCCGGAAAAGGGCAACTTGAGGGTTCGACTCGATATACGGCGTCGGGAAGAGATCTGGCAGCATATCCGTGGGGATTAAGGCCGGGATGAGCACGGCCAGCAACAGCACGGCCGCGATGATCCAGCGCAGTGAGCGGATGGTAACCAGCCGTTTGGGTGTGACGATTGGCTGTGACTCGGCCTCTGAAGCAATCAGGTTCTCCAGCAGGGCAGCTTGCGCCTGCTGGGTGGCATCTACCTGAAGTTTGATCGAATAGGCGCTTGGCTTATGTGTGCCGAGCGGACCCGTTTGGCCGGGCAGCACGCTGCGTAAGCCTGCCAGCGGGCCTTCTTTTTCCATATTCTGGTCTTCGTCGCCGCCTTCCGCCCCGGCGATGACGGATTCCATCGGGCGCATGGCCTGCACCCAGGAAGGCAGGTTCGCCGGGCTGATATCTCCACTAAATGGAGAAACACTGGCCTGCTCACCCCCGGTTTTGGCCCCTTCCGATTCAGTTGGCGTAAAGCCCGAGAGCCAATCGGGCATGTCCATCGAAAGGATCGAATCGAGGTTCTGCTGGGTTTCAGCAAAAGGGGCGGAAACTGGAGCCTGTGGCTCCCCTTCGGCTTCGGTTTCGACGGGTTTAGCCTGCTCCCCGGCCATTCCCGCCAGCCAGTCGAACGATTCAGCACTCGGGGTGGCTCCCTGTGGGGCGGGTTCAACCGCTTTGGCTGCGGCTGCTTCTGATTCAGGCGCTGCGCCCGCGGGCGCAGAACTGCTGGCTCCAAAGCCTGCCATCCAATCGGGAAGGCCGCCGGTGCCGCCCAGTGTACCCAATTCCTGGAGCGCGTCCGTATTGAAAGCTTTGGCCTGGTTCAAGTCGGCGGCGGGTGGAGTACCCGGCGCCTTTTCATCGATCACGGCCGAGAGCCAGTCTGGCAGGTCCCCGCTAGAAGGTGAAGCTGCTTCTCCGGAGGAGGCCGCATCAGTGGCAGGCGAGAGTTCAAATGCTGCCGCGGTATTCTCTGGAGGGGATTCTACTGTGGAGGCCGGCGGCATTGGGGAAGCCGAGTCGCTGCCCAGCCCTGCCAGCCAGTCTGGCAAATCCCCGGCAGGCGCAGGCTCCGCGGGGCTTGCCGCCGCAGGCGTCTCATTATCCAGGCCAGCTAACCACCCGGATAGTTCTCCGAGAGAAGGTGCTTCGGCGGGCGGCTCAGGAAGCGGGGATACCGGCACGGCGGCCTGTGGGGCGGAATCGTCCGTGAGGCCGTTGAGCCAATCAGGCAGGCTCCCGGTGGAGGGAATATCTTCGACGGGAGAAGGTTCAATCGCAGCGGGTGGGGCAGAGGCTTCTTTGCTCTGATCCTGCGCCTGGAGTGAACTCAGCCAGTCCATTGTTTCAGCAGCAGACGAATCCGCCGGCTGTGCGATGTTGTCCGTTGAAGCAGGCTCGGTCGCAGTTCCCTCATTGGCGGTCGGCTGAGCGGGAGCGGGGCTGTCATCCTGCAGAGCGGCCAGCCAGTCGGCGGGTTGTTCGGGCTGCTCCGCAGACGGGGCGACAGGCTCTGGCGACGGGACTGATCCCCCAGGCAGGTTGGTTTTCAGGCTAGCAAGCCAGTCAGGAACATCCTCTTCTTCTTCGCCGCTCTGGGCAAGCCCGGCCAGCAAATCCAGGGGTGATTCATCTTTCTTTTTTGGCGCTTCCGGCTTGGGTGGTTCAGGGCGGTTGATGTTTTGAGCTGGCATGCCGCTCGCGGCGGTATTTGCAGCTCCGGTGTCTGCAGCGTTCTGGTCTGCCCCGCCTTTGCGGATATCGCGCAGCCAGGTTGGCAGGGTGCGTTCCAGTTCGGATGTCTTTTTGGGGGTCGGCGCATCGCCCGGGCGGATGGGGGCGAGTGGTTCGGTGCCGCGGTTTTTCAGGAGCGTGCCGCAGTACTGGCAGATCTCCAGTTCTTCCGGGTTGGTCTTGCCACAGGTCGGGCAGATGATATCGGCCATTACTTACCCCCGTACGGGCGGTCTGCCCCGAAGAGGATGCGCAGGCCTGTGGTCAGGGTGCCGAGCGCCACGCCGAGCAGGATGCCGCGCGCGCCGCCTGCAGCCAGTACCTGGATTATCCCCCCCAGGAGAGGGATTTGTCCGATTACTGGCCATGGCCCAATGCCTGCCAGCACGAGCTGGGCCGTGACCAGGAACAGGATCGTTTTCAGGTCGATGCGCCAACGTAGCATGCGCACACTGGCATATAGCAAGGTGACCGACAGGATCGCCATCAGGCTGATCTCTGCCGGCACCATGATGCCATTCAAGAGCACATCTTGAAATTGTTTTATAGGCAAGGAAAAATTACCGACAATCACCAGCACAAACGTCATTAGAAAGAAAACCAGCAACACCAGGCTGTAAATTGCTCCTGGCTTGCGCTGGCCGATCTTTTGTAAATGAACGGAGATCAAATTTCCCACGCCGATCAATACCGCCACCCCCGCCAGAAGCACGGCGATGCGGAGAATAACGATCCGTAATGCAGCCAGTGAGAACAAGTCGGTAAAATAACCGAGCAGGACGATCACTCCTGCCGTGATGGCGATGACTGCATTGAAAATGGGGAAGATCCGTTTCACGGAAGTATTCCAATTACTTTCAAGGCTGCGCCGGCGAGGATGACGATAATGATCAGCCAACGTAAGATGTCCTGCACCAGCAGGCTGGCCGTGTGCAGTGGTCCAGATTGGACGTAGGCGCCTGCCGCGAACAACTCCTCTCCGATGATCGGGTCTGGCGAGCTGGCGTACAAGACTGCCTGCGCTGGCAAATTGTCGCTGGCAGCGATCACGGTTGCGCCCTGCCGGTCGGCGGCTTCGGTAAGCAAGCCCACTTCCACGCCGAAATTGCCGATCAACACGTTAGTAGAGACGGCCTCATCCCGGATGACCGGCATCACGCCTGCCGCAAATGAGAAAGGCGTCAGCCCGGCAAGCCGGCCGTTGTTCATGTCGAAGGGTTGTTCCACGGCGACCGCTTCGTGGGCGGTGCGCAGGGTGTCCTGGGCGACCATGGTCAGCACGCCGTCACCTGCAGTGGCAATCGGCGGACGATCACTCAACGAAGTCACTTCGCCCAGGCGACGCAGCAGGCTCAAGCCTGCGAAGGCGGCCGCCCCAAGCTGCGTTAACAAATTGCCATGGCCTAGCGAAACGTGCAGGCGTGTGCCATCTTCGACTACCAGGCTGACTGCCCGGCGGACGCGTGTAAATGCGGGGATTTTTCGAAAAGAGAAGGGAGAACGCTGCTGTATGAGGGCAAAGACTGCCATAAGGGCGGCAGCCAAAATGACGATACCCAGGCTGATCAGGCCGACCACATCGGGAGTCATTATGGCCCTCCTTCCAACTGCTCGCGCGCAGTGCCGTCGGCACCTGGTCTGTGGCGCAGGAGGGTGGCAAAAGCCCGGGCCTCGCTTTCTTCTTCCAGTAAATTGGCCAGGGCGCGGATGTCATCGTTTGCCTGGGGAGCGACGAATGGCTGGCCGATATACAGGAACTGTGCCCCGATCACGTGGATCGGGCCGGCTCCTTCCAGAAGCCAGGCGGCAAAACCATCCAGTCCCAGGCGGCGCAGGGTTTCAGTCCATTCGGGCCAGTGTGCGCGTAGTGAGTTCATCGATTAAAGTATAGCATAAATTACAAAACCAACGTCACAGGATGGTTGCAGTGTGGAAGGATGAAAAAAAAGAAAGAAAGCAGAAGCAAAAAGGAAAAGCAAAAGCTGAGGACGGGGGCAAAAGCCAGAGGTGGCCGGTGACGTGGCGGCACAGTTGAAGGGCGACGTAGCCAAAACTTCAATAGTATAATCATCACCAGACCCCTCTCTGGAGGCAAGATGACGGAACGTAAAATTCGTGTGTTGGTGGCCAAGCCCGGTCTCGACGGGCACGACCGGGGCGCAAAAGTAGTCGCCCGCGCGCTGCGCGATGCGGGCATGGAAGTGATCTACACCGGCCTGCGCCAGACGCCGGAAATGATCGCTGAGGCGGCCCTGCAGGAAGACGTGGACGTGGTGGGCCTGTCGATCCTTTCGGGCGCGCACATGGCGCTCGTCCCGCGTGTGCTGGAACTGCTCAAGGCCAATGGCCAGACCGAGGTCAAGGTCTTTATCGGCGGCATCATTCCAGATGAAGACACGCCCAGGCTGAAAGAGTTGGGTGTCTCGGCGATCTACGGTCCCGGCGCACCAACAGAACAGATCATCGCCGACATTCATGCCATACTTCCGAACGCAGGCTAAGCGATGTCCCTGGCGCAATCCGTCCTCTCTGGCGACCGTCTGTCCCTGGCCCGCCTGTTGACGCGCGTGGAGAACGATGCGCCGGAAGGTCGCGCTGCGCTGGACGAACTCTTTGCGCATACCGGTAAGGCCCACCTGGTGGGCGTGACCGGCGCGCCCGGCACAGGCAAGTCTTCACTGGTTAACCAGTTGACCCTGCAGCTTCGAAAACAGGAAAAAAGAGTTGCCATTGTGGCAGTCGACCCGTCCAGCCCATTCACGGGCGGGGCAGTGCTCGGTGACCGCGTGCGCATGCGCGATCTCTCCGGCGATGCAGGCGTATTCATCCGTTCGATGGCCACGCGCGGTTCGCTGGGCGGGCTGGCCCAGGCCACGGCGGGTGTGGTACAGGTCTTTGACGCCGCCGGGTTCGACGTGATCCTGATTGAAACCGTCGGCGCGGGCCAATCGGAAGTGGATATTGCCCGGCTGGCGCACACCACCTTGGTGGTCGAAGCGCCCGGCCTGGGCGACGATATCCAGGCCATCAAGGCCGGCATCCTTGAAATTGCGGATATTCTCGTGATCAACAAGGCCGACCGGCCGGGTGTGGACAGCACCGAGCGCGCGTTGAAATCCATGCTCGACCTGGCCCACCCGGTGCGCAAGGTCTTCATGCATCATGGGCGGGCGGCCCCCCTTGATTCCCCCATCACGCCCCGGCGTGATGGGGGAATGTCTGAAGGACAGGGGGGCGGGGGCTGGATCCCTCCTATCCGGCGCACGGTGGCGACTGAGGGGAAAGGCCTGCCCGAACTGGTTGAGTCGATCCAGGCTCATGCGGAGCACCTGCGCCGCAGCGGGGACTGGGCCCGGCGCGAGAGAGCCAGGCTTTCGGCTGAGTTCGATCTGTTGGTCGAGCAAATGCTGGTGGCGCGCTTCCGCGCCACTCTCTCCGCAACCGTCCTGGAGGAGACTCTGGCTGCCATCCAGGAGCGCAGGCTTTCGCCGCGCGAAGCGTTGGAGAAACTGATGGAGAAGACGCGATGATTTACGGTGAACGCATCCGTCTGCGGGCCGTCGAACGCGAGGATATACCGCGTTTTGTGGTGTGGCTCAACGACCCGGAAGTGATCGCCGGGATATTAATCAACCTGCCGATGTCAAGCGCGGACGAAACCCGCTGGTTCGAAGACCTGGCCAAACGTACTCCTGAAGAACGCGGGCTGGCCGTGGAGATGAAAACCTCCGATGGCGGCTGGAAACATATCGGCAGTGTGGGCTTCCAACGCCTCGAATGGGCCAACCGCCTGGCCGAGTTCGGTATTTTCATCGGCGAAAAAGCGCTCTGGAACCAGGGCTACGGCAGCGAAGCCACGCGCCTGATGGTGAAGCACGGTTTCGAAACGCTCAACCTGAACCGCATTTACCTGCATGTCTACGAGACCAACCCGCGCGCCATCCGGGCCTACGAAAAAGTGGGTTTTGTGAAAGAAGGTATATTGCGCGAGGCGCGCTATCAAAATGGTGTTTATATTAATGTCCTGCTGATGAGCATCCTGCGCGCGGAGTGGGATGCGATCCAGAACCAAGCGCCCTGAGCGCGGCATGGTCGAAGGACGGCTCGCAAGTTATTATCGATAAACTTTATTCCTCACACGGAGAAACAGGTAAATTTATGTCGCATCACACCAGTGCAATGAAAGTCTACGGGGGTATCAAGCTCTACGCCGGCACCGGTTCGCCGGAACTGGCCCAGAAGATCTCCGATTACATCGGCGAGCCGCTGTGCGGGCGCGATATCATCCAGTTCCCGAACGAAAATCTATTCGTCAAACTGCATACCAGCGTGCGCGGGCAGGATGTGTATCTCATCCAAACCACCTCAGCTCCCGTGCACCGCAACCTGATGGAATTATTGATCATGGTCCAGACCCTCAAGCTGGATTCGGCTGCGCGTATCACGGCCGTCATCCCGTACCTGGCCTACGGCCGCTCGGACAAGAAAGACCAGCCGCGCGTGCCGATCACGGCCCGCCTGGTGGCGGACATGATCGAGGTAGCCGGCGCCGAACGCTACATGCTGCTCGACCCGCATGCCGGCCAGGTGCAGGGCTTTTTCTCCATCCCCGGCGACGTGCTGACCGCTTTCCATATGCTCACAGATCACCTTAAATCCTTGCGCAAGAAAATGAAAGACCCGGTTGTCGTAACCGTGGACCTTGGTTTTGCCAAGAAAGGCCGCAACGTTGCCGCCGATATCGACGCGCCGATTGCGTTCATTGAAAAGCGTCGTATGGCCAACGATGCCGGGGCTCAGGCCCTGTCGATCATCGGCGAAGTCGAAGGCCGCGATGTGGTACTGGTGGATGACGAGATCGATACCGGCGGCTCCATCGGCCAGGCCGTGAACCTGGTCAAGGAAAACGGCGCGCGCGACATATACGTTGCCTGTGTGCACGCGGTTTTTTCTTCGAATGCCATCGACCGGCTGGCGGCCCTGCCGGTGAAACAATTTATTACCACTGATACGGTACCGATCCCGCCAGAGAAAGTTGCCTTGCTCAAGGAACGCCTGACGGTGATATCGATTGCGCCGCTGTTGGGCGAGGTGATCATGCGTGCCCATGAGGGACGCAGTGTGGGCGAGATGTTCAATGAGTAGATTCTGTGACTAATCCCTGCTCCCTGATCATCCAATATCTGGAATATGCCCGCTAACCTGGTTATTCGCTCTGCTGGCCCTGAAGATGCCGCTGCCATCGCGGATGTACACGTCCGCACCTGGCAGAGTGCTTATCAAGGGATCATCAATGCTGAATTCCTGCAATCGCTCTCGATGGAGAACCACGAGCGATACTGGCGTAAATGGCTGTCCACAAAGGATCAACCCGCATTTTCGTTTGTCGCGGAATTGGATGGGCTGATTGTTGGCTTTGTGAACGCCGGCCCTGAACGCAGCGGCGACCCGCTCTACAAAGGCGAAGTAAATGCGATCTACATCCATCGGAATGTCCAAAAACAGGGCATCGGGCGGAAACTGATCGGGGCGACGGTGAGCGAATTTCGCAAGCGCGCTATCGCCTCGATGCTGATCTGGGTGCTGGCCGATAACCCGTCCAGAAAATTCTACGAGGCCCTCGGCGGCAAATACCTGCGCGAGCAGGATATTGAAATCGGTACCCAAATCTTGAGCGAAGCTGCCTACGGCTGGCACGATCTGGCTGGTTTTTAACGAGACACCCTGGCCCAGCCCATGCATCCCACCAACTGCGTGGGGCAGGTGGTTCGTTAGCAGGATCGTGTCCTTTGTGTTAGGATTATCCCGCTAAAAGCGCCAAATACCCTTATGCCCGAATTACCCGAAGTCGAAACGATTGCCCGCGCTTTGCGCCCAGAACTTACCGGGCGCAAGATTGTTTCGGTGCGCCTGCTATGGGCACGCACGCTGGCCACGCCGTCTGTGGCGGTGTTCGAAAAAACCATCGTCGGGCAGTCTTTTGTCAAAATTGGCCGGCGCGCAAAGTACCTGCAACTCGAACTTTCGAGTTCGAACCTGTTTATCCATTTGCGTATGAGCGGTGATCTGGCGGTCAAAGGCAACGGCTATTTGCCAGACAAACACGATCGCCTGCATTTGGGCCTGTCGGATGGGGGCTTGTTGGTATTCAACGATACACGCAAATTCGGGCGCATCTGGCTGGTGGCCGACCCCCAGGAAGTCATCGGCGGGCTTGGCCCGGAACCGCTTGATCCATCTTTCAGTGCGCAAATGCTGTATGAACTTCTGCACCGCCGCCGCAGGCAAATGAAACCGCTCCTGCTCGATCAGCGTTTCATGGCCGGGTTGGGTAATATTTACACCGATGAAGCCTTGCATTTCTCAGGGGTGCATCCACTGCGACTTTCGGATACAATATCGGTATCTGAAGCAGAAAAGCTCCTGCTTGCCATTCGAACGGTGTTGCAATCTGGTATCGAGCACAATGGTGCTAGCATTGATTGGGTTTATCGCGGCGGTAATTTTCAAAACTATTTCCGGGTTTACGGCCGTGCAGGCCAGCCCTGCCCTGTTTGCGGCACGCCCATTCAGCGAATTGCGGTCGGCCAGCGCGGCACACATTTCTGTCCAACCTGTCAGGTGATGTGATATGGAAATCAATCCTTGGTTGATCGTCTTGATTGGCGTTCTCGCAGCGGGCGCCGGGTATGTATTTCATATGCTCGATAGCCGTGTGACAACCGCCCTGATGGAAAGCCGTGCGAAAGCTCCTGATGCTGAAGAGGAGAAGCCGGCTCAAAAGCTCGATGAGCACAGCGTCTTGAGAGTCACGGTGGACCCGGCGCTGAAGTGGCATCTCGAACTCGATGGTGTGCAAATTGAACCGGATGGGTTGAGTGCCGAACAGCGTGCGCGGCTGGTCAATGTGATTGTGCAGATCCGCCCATGGATTGACGGGAAGACGGTTGCTTCACCCACCCCGCCTCCTATTCCTATGGCCCCTTCCCTTCCCCCGGCTGTTGCTTCGAATCTGCCATCCCCACCGGCTGCTTCCGCTCCGGTTGGTACTCAACCCGCCGCACTGCGGCTCAACATCGGGCGTGGATTCCGGAGTTTGCTGGAAAGCGACGTTAAAAAGCCTGAACCGCTGAAAGTTCCCAGTATTGTCGGCATGATCGACGAAGTCCTGCAGAAGAAACTTGAAAGCTCACCGCTGGCCGGAAAAAGAATCCGGCTGGAGGAGGGCGAGGTGGGGGAGGTGATTGTGTTTGTCGGCGCCGTGCGTTATTCCGGTGTCGACGCTGTGCCGGACGAGGACATCAAGGCCATCATCAGGGCGGCAATTGCGGATTGGGATAAAAAATAATAAATAGAAGCGGCGAAGCCCAGGCTCCGCCGCTTTTCGTTTACCTGGTATGGTCACATACCATCCATCCCTACGGGATATTCTTGACCAGATACAGTTCCCCGCGCTCGAAACCGCGTTCCAGATAGTATTTGCGCGTCCCGACGGCCGAGATAACCGCCATACGGTGGAAGCCGTGCGCCCGGGCGATCTCCTCGGCTTCCTGGAGTAATTTCGTGCCCAGCCCACTGTGCTGGGTCGCCCCGCTTAGTTCCGCGCCGACGGGCAGCGACTGCCCGTAGACGTGCACCTCACGGATCAGGGCCGCGCCGTCCAGGTCGGCAAGACGGGTGGCAGGGGAGTTTGCCGAGGGCAGGGACAGGCGAATGAAACCGGCCAGGCGGTCGCCGGGGGAAGGCTCGTTAGGCGGGGTAATGAACGAGATGAAATGTTCCTCGGCGGAATCGGTTTGATAGACCAGGTCATCCAGCCTAAGTGTGCTGGCATCCACAGGGGTGCCGCGTACTTCACGGCAGCGGATGCAACTGCACTGTGTGCCGCGGCGCTTCATCTCAGCCTGGATGTCCATGCGCAGGCTGGTGCGTTTGTTGCCCTCCACCACGTTCGTGGAGGGGATGTCGCGGATGACGCGGTTGATGCGGCAGTAGCGCGGCACACCGGGCTTGATATCGGCGATCAGGTCGATCAGCTCCTGGGTGGTATAGGGATGGAATTCGCCGTGCTGCCAGACTTCATACAGTTCCGCGTTGGCAAGTAATTGGTTGGGGTAAATTTTGATTTCATCGGGGCAGAAGCCATCCCACAGGCAGGCGAAGTCGACGCGGTCGGATTCAGGGGTCGCGCCGTGCAGGTTGGGCATCCAGTGTAAGACGATCTTGAATCCGGCGGCGCGCAGCAGCGAAACGGCCTGGCGGGTGCGCTCGACCGTATGGCCGCGTTTGTTCATCTCAAGGATGCGGTCATCAAGGCTTTGCGCGCCCATCTGCACTTTGGTGACGCCGAGCGTGCGCAGCCAGCGTAGCTCGTCGGGCGTGATCTCATCAGGGCGGGTTTCGATGACCAGGCCCACGTTGCGGTGGGGGGTCTTTTCGTTTATTTCTTGAGCAAGAGCAAGCTCACCGGGGAGGCAGGCTTCACTCCCCTCATTCCCCTCATGGCGCATGGCGCCATGAGGAGACGCAAGGGGGGTGGGGTTGGTTTCATTCATGGCATCAAAACATCTTTTTACGAACCACTCCTGGTAATCGCGGCGATAGGCGCTCCAGGTACCGCCCAGGATCAATAGCTCGATTTTGTCGGTCGGGTGGCCCAGGTTTTCCAGCGCATTGATGCGCGAGCGCACCTGGGTGTAGGGGTCGAAGTCGTGTTCCAGCGCGCGCATGGCGCCCGGTTCATCGGGCAGGTACGATTTGGGCATGCGCACGTCGGTGGGGCAGAAAATGCATTTCCCGGGGCAAGGATAGGGCTTGGTCAGGACGGTGACGGTGGTCACGCCCGAGAGCGTGCGCACCGGCTTCATGCGGATGCGGTCCAGCAGGTCTTTATCCGCCGCGAACTCCCCGGCGGCGGTCATCTCGTTATATGCGGCGACCAGGGCGGCCTTGCTGAGCACCTTTCCTTTGGACAGCGGATGGGCGCGCAAAGCGTCCAGCACGGTACGCCCGCCGCGCACTTCGTCCAGCACCTTGCGCGCCAGAGCGATCTTCTCGGGGGTGACCAGCTTATCCTGCCGCCAGCGTTCCTGTTTATCGGTGGGTTGCATAGTCTATTGACTTATATTTGCTCGTAAAAGTATTCGCCGTGATTATAGCATGGCGCTGGCACAACCTGCGTTCTGCACCCTTGTTGGGCACGGTGATCTTAAAGTCATAAAAGGGGGTTGAAAAAGAAGACCTTTCTCGGTTAAGCTTTGGTTTACGAGACACAAATCCAACCGAGGAAGGTCAAG
>WNFL01023953.1_pt2 | contig 25420 bp, 25 predicted proteins | sample 5400361 | NCBI WGS metagenome assembly WNFL01 (sample SAMN13153351, study PRJNA577476) | soil metagenome | isolation source: 40 cm soil on Douglas fir-dominated hillslope | place: USA:California | collected 2013-09-17
TCGCTCGACCTGCCGCTGCGCGACGCGCGCGAGCAGTTTGAAAAGCAGTACTTCCTGCACCACATCCGCCGCGAGGAAGGCAACATGTCGCGCGTGGCCGATCGCGTCGGGCTCGAGCGCACCCACCTCTACCGAAAACTCAAGCAGCTCGGCATTCGCCCCTCCGGCAAGGGTGAGGACGTCACCGGCAACTGATTCGCGCGTCAGGCCGGTGTTTCGATCCGCCCCAGGCGTACTGCCGTAAGCCCCGTCTTGATATTGTTCGGCACGGGCATTACCAACACGCAGTTGTCATAAGGCGCGCGCACTGCGTCTTCGCCGTCCCATGCGATTACGTCGCCTTGGCGGGGCACCACTTCGAGGCCGGTGAATGTCTTCGCGAACCGGAAAGTGGGAGTGTTCGCGATTACCGCTTCGGTCACGCGAATGAGCTTCTGCGGCCGCTTCGCGGCTTCGATCTCGCGCGCCGCCGCTGCGGACTCGACCACGCCGACGCGGTCGAGGAAGCGCCAAAGTGTTTGCCACGCGACGTCGGCCGCGCTTCTTTCCCAGTGTTGTCCGCACTCGATGAGGAGCGCGTTCTTGGGACTCGCGGGATCGCCGAAGCCGCCGTAGTCGCGCATGCGTGTTCCGTTGGCGTGCCCCGTGTCGCTCACAACGTGCTCGGGAACGCCGACGTCGAAGGCGAAGCGGATACCCTTGTCGAGCGGCCCGCAGATCATTACCGGCGGGCTCGACTCGAGCATCGAATGGATGTCGAGCATGAAGTCGGCCGCCTCGACGAACGGTCGCAGCTCGCGTGCGCGACGCAGCTCCACGCTGTCGCGCGACCCATCCAGCACCTCCGCGGTCCACACGCGATTGAAATCCTCGTCGACGAATCGCGACGCGAAGGGATTCACCGCGTCGAAGCGGGCGAATGCCGCCACGTTTGCGAAGGCCAGCGTGAGCGTCCCACGCGTCGGCCGCAAGCCCATCTTCATCAGCCGATCGACCGCGATCGCACCACAGATTTCGTTGCCGTGCGTCAGCGCCACGACGAGCGCGTTAGGTCCCGCCTTGCCGCTTTCGAAACGGTGCACGTAGGGCGCTTCGGTGTTCGACCCGCGATAGGGGGCGAGGTCGGGAGCTTTCAATTCCACTGCGATCTGGGTCATGGCGGCTCAGTGTCGGTGGGGCGAGCCGTGGTCATGCCCGTGCTCGCCGTGATGATGGTCGTGGTCGTGACCGTGTTCATGCCCGTGACAGTCGTGCGAGCACTCCGCGGCGTAGCGAGCCAGCTCCGCGAGCAGGCGGTCGAGGTTCGCCTTGAGCTCCGCGAAGGATGATGAGCGGGCACGCGTCTTCTCATCCATGTACAAACGGCGATTGACTTCGATCTGCAGGCTGTGGCGACCCGCCTTGGGGTCCGAGAATGCGCGTACCAGCTCCACACCCTTGTAGGGATCGTTGATCTTGACGTCGTAACCCATTTTCTTCAGCACTTCTGCGACTCGCGCTGTGAATTCGCCGTCGCAGGTCGTTCCGTCGCGGTCGCCGAGCACGAAATCGGCGCGCCGCTTGCCCGGACCCTCCTCGGAGATTCTCCCGCTCACCGCCGGCATCGAGTGGCAGTTCAGGTGCCAGACTGCGCCGAAATGCGCGTGGGCATGGTCGAGCGCGTCCTTCACCGCCTTCTGATAGGGCTGATGGTAGCTGACGATGCGATTTTTCACCTCCTCGACCGAGAGCTTCCGCGCATAGATCGGCTCGCCCGAGTCGAGGATTCGCCAGATGAGGCCTATGCCGAGCTCGGTCTTGCGGCTCGCGGCCGCGGGTCCCGGCCACTTGCCGTCGATAAGCGACAGGTCGATGTCCAGCAGCGAGCGGTTCGGGTCGATGTAGCTGCGCGGAAAGCGCGCGGCGACCAGGGTCGCGCCGACCGCCGGCGCTCCCGCATAGAGCTCATGGACGAAGCTGTCTTCGGCCTGGCGCAGCGCTTCGAGCGGAACAGCGGCGCGGAAGTCGTCCGGATACTCGGTGCCGCTATGCGGCGAGTCGAGCACCAGCGGCACGAAGTGGTCGCGAGGCTCGATCACGTCGAAGGCGCGGGGAGAGGTCATGGATTACCAATCGTTGAGGTAGCAGGCAGAAGGCGTCCTGGCTGCGTGCAAGGGCGTGAAGGCGGCGAATGGAGGTGGCAGCGCGATGGCGGCGAACGGGAAGCAATCGCCTCGAATCGGCGGCACGGATGCGGCCCATGATACCGTGAATCATCCGGCCATCGGCCGGGTCGAATCCTCATGCCCACTGACGCCATCGCGCGATTCGAAGCGCTGCTTGCCTCCGGAAAGGACGGCGCGCTGTTGCGCTTCGGGCTGGGCCTGCAGTACCTGAAAACAGGGGAAGCGCCGCGCGCCGCCGAACACTTGCGCGCCGCGGTGAGGCTCGATCCCGGCTACTCGGCCGCGTGGAAGCTCCTTGGAAAGGCGCTCACCGAGTGTGCGAATACCGATGAGGCGATCGAAGCGTACCGCCAGGGCATCGCAGCGGCCGAGACGAGGGGCGACAAACAGGCGGCCAAGGAGATGACCGTCTTCCTTCGGCGCCTCGAAAGGCCGCCCGCGCGTTAGGCCGCGGCGAGGAACGCCTCGAGCTCCGACCGCGGCGTGTCCATGACGATCGTCGCGCGCCCCAGCGCCTCGAGGAGGATGAGTGTGATCCGTCCATCCTGGTTCTTCTTGTCGCGTCCCATGAATTCGAGCCAACGAGCCGCGGGCATTCGCGGAGGTGCCACCGGCAATCCCAGCGCTTCGAGCAGCGCCACGAGCCGTTCGGCCGAGCGCGGCTCGAGGCGCCCCTGGCGCACAGAGAATCGCGCCGCAAGCACCATGCCCGCCGCCACGGCCTCGCCATGAAGCCAGGCGCCATGTCCCAGCGCCGATTCGATCGCGTGGCCGAACGTGTGGCCGAAATTGAGCAGCGCACGCTCGCCGCTTTCGCGCTCGTCCGCGGCGACGATCTGCGCCTTGATCTCGCACGAACGGCGTATTGCCCGCGTGAGCGCGTCTGGATCGCGCGCGCGTAGCGCCACGGCGTGCTCCTCTATCCAGTCGAGGAACCCCGCGTCGCGGAGCGCCGCGTGCTTCACGACCTCGGCGAGGCCAGCGCCGAGCTCGCGTTCGGGAAGCGTCCGCAGCGTGTCCGTGTCGGCGATGACGGCGCGCGGCTGGTAAAAGGCGCCGATCATGTTCTTGCCGAGCGGGTGGTTGACCGCCGTTTTGCCGCCGATGGAAGAATCGACCTGCGCGAGCAGCGATGTCGGCACTTGCAAGTAAGGAACGCCCCGCTGGAAAGTGGCCGCAGCGAAGCCCGCGATGTCGCCCACCACGCCCCCGCCGAGCGCCACAATCAGCGTTCGCCGATCCGCGTTCGCCGACAGCAGCGCGTCGAAGATCCGATTGAGGCTCTCTAGCGTCTTGAACGCTTCGCCGTCCGCGAGCGCGATGGTGAGGCAGCTCGCTCCCGCGGTGCGCAAAGTCGTCTCGAGCCTTACCGCGTAGAGGGGCGCGATCGTCTCGTTCGTGACGATGGCCACCCGGCCCGACCCGAGATGCGGCGCGAAAAGATCCGGGCGTCCCAGAAGCCCACTACCGATATGGATCGCATAGCCGCGGCCGGCGAGAGCGACCTGCAGCACGGCCTCGCTCATGGGATCTCGCTCCGGGGCCTCGGGTTCACGCCGCGTCCCCACGCACGCCTTCGCGCAGCGCCGCGATGACCTTTCCAACAACCGAAGCCGCGCTCTGCGCGCCGGTATCGACCACGATATGCGCGGCGTCGCGATAGAGCGGATCGCGATGGTCGAGCAACTCCGCCAGCTTCGCGCGGGGATCGGGCGTCGCCAGCAGCGGTCGGCTCGAATCGTGGCGCGTGCGCTCCCAGAGGCTTTCGAGACGCGCGCGCAGGTAGACCACCGTGCCGTGGTCGCGCATCACGCGCCGATTATCCTCGGAAAGAACGGCCCCTCCTCCCGTGGCCACGACCAGCCCGTCACGCGCAGCGAGCTCGGAAATCACCGCGCATTCGCGGCGGCGAAACCCCTCTTCACCCTCGAACTCGAAGATCGTCGCCACTGGAACACCGGTGCGCTCGACCAGCACGCGGTCAGTGTCGACGAACTCGAGCTGCAGGCGCTGGGCGAGCGCACGCCCCAGCGTCGTCTTGCCTGCGCCCATCATGCCCACGAGGAAGATGTTGCCCTGCGCCATCGCGATTGGATTGGATTCGGGATCCCGTGACTGCGAAGCATCGGCAGCCATGAGACGAGCATAGCCGAAAAAAAAGCCCCGGCGCTCCGGGGCTTTCGCTGGGAAAGACGGGTTAGCGGATCGTGAGCGCGTCCTTCACGATCTTGGGCGTCACGAAGATCAGGAGCTCGGTCTTGTCGTCCTGCTTCACGGTCTTCTTGAAAAGGTTTCCGACGAACGGAAGGTCTCCGAGGAACGGCACCTTGGTAACGGTCGTGCGCGTCTCCTGCTCGAAGATGCCGCCCAGAACGATCGTCTCCCCGTTATCGACAAGCACTTGCGTGCTGACCTTCTTGGTGTCGATCGAGGGGATCAGGCCGGCCGCCGAATTGACGTTCTCGCCCTGCGCATCCTTCTTGACTTCGAGATCCATGATGATGTGATCGTCGGGCGTGATGCGGGGCGTGACCGAAAGCTCGAGCGTGGCGGACTTGAACGCGACCGTGGTCGCGCCGCTTGCCGAAGCTGTGAGGTACGGAATCTCCCTGCCCTGGGAAATCACGGCCTTCTTCTTGTCGGCGGTGATGACGCGCGGGCTGGAGACCACCTTGCCGCGGTTGTCGGCCTCGAGCGCGGAGAGCTCCATGTTCACGAGGTTGCCGCTGCCGAGGTTGAGGATCGAGAGCGCCAGCGTGCCGGCGGCACCGGCCACCGGAAGGTTGACATTAAGCTGCTCGGGTTGTCCGCCGGCGGGAAGCAGCGTGCCGAACGGAGTGACCATCGTGGCCGTGCCGCGCGATACGGGGTTGTTCGCCAGCGGGCTTACCGTGTCGAACAGCGTCCCGGAGACCCCGTAGTTGTAGCTGCTCTGGTTGTAGGCGGACTGCGTGCCGAAGCGAGCGCCGAGCTGCCTGCCCCAGCGGTCGTCGGCGATCACGATGCGCGCCTCGATGAGCACTTGGCGGACCGGGATGTCGAGTTGCAGGATCAGCCGCCGTGCTTCCTCCAGGCGTCCACCCGTGTCCTGAATGAAGATCGTGTTGGTGCGCTCATCGAACGTGGCGTTGCCGCGCTTGGAAAGGATCTTCTGGTCCTTGTCAGAGAGGATCTTCTTGATGTCCTCGGCCTTCGCGTAGGAGAGGGCGAAGGATTCGGTGCGCACCGGCTCCAGGTCGGAGATCTGCGAATTCGCTTCGAGCGCGAGCTTCTCCTTCGCCGCCAGTTCGTCGGTCGGCGCGATCAGCACCACGTTGCCGTTCTTGCGTTTGGAAAGTCCTTTGGCCTGCAGGATGATGTCGAGGGCCTGGTCCCACGGAACGTCCTTCAGGCGCAGCGTCAGGTTCCCCCCCACGGTGTCGCTGGTGATGATGTTCAAGCCGGTGAAATCGGCGATCACCTGGAGCACCGCGCGGACTTCGACGTTCTGGAAGTTGAGCGACAGCTTCTCGCCGGCATAGCCCGGCACCGAGCTTTGCACCAGCTTGTTGGGATCTTCCTTGACCGGCTTCACCTCGACGATGAACTGGGTGTCGGTCTGGTACGCGGAGTATTCCCACAGGCCGCGCGGGTCGATGACCATCCGCGCGCTGCCGCCTTGTTCGAAGGTGTCGACAAACCTCACGGGCGTCGCGAAATCGCCGACGTCGAGGCGCCGCACGAGGTTCTTCGGCACGTTCGTGTTGAGGAAGTCGACGAGGATCTGCCGGCCCTGAAGGCGAATGTCGATGCCGACGTTGGCCGAGGAGAGATCCACGACGATGCGGCCTTCGCCCGAGTTGCCGCGGCGGAAGTCGACATCGCGCAGGTTGTAGCGGGTAGTGATTCCGGGCGGGGGCTCGGCGAACGTGGTGATCGCGGTCGGCGTGGTGACCGCGGCTGGGCCGCTGGCCGACGCCTGGGCACCGTCGATCGTGACCACGAGCTGCTTGCCTTCGAGCGTCTGGCTGTAGGTGAGGTTACGCGTGAGGTTCATCACCAGCCGTGTGCGATTTGCCGTCTGCACGACCGAGATGCTCTTCAGGTCGCCTTCGCCCGCTTCGACCTGGTTGCGCCCGAGCGCGTTGACGGTCTCCGGCAAGTCGATCGCGATGCGCGGCGGGTTCGTGACCTGAAAGCCCTGCGGTACGGACGGCAGCGCCTCGCGCAGCCCGACCTTCACGATGATCTTTCCACCCTGGACGGAGGAGAAGTCGATCGATTCGATCGCGTTGCGGGCCTGTGCCCACGCGAGCGGCGCCGACAACAGCAGGGCGAAAGCGGCGAACGCAACCCCGAGCTTGCTGGGGGTTCGGATACGGAGCGAATTGATCACTTTTTGTCCCCTTTGCCGGTGCCCTCGAGCAGCGGCAAAACGCTTTGCCGCTCGGCCCAATCCCCGGCGCTGTCTTGAACGATTTCCTTCAATTTGATCTCGGAGTCCGTCACGTCGGTGATGAGCCCGAAGTTCTGTCCCATGTAGTTGCCCTTCTTGACCCGGTACAGGGTCTTGTCGGCGCGAACCAGGGCGTACGTTTCCTTGTTCTGGGTGAGGGTCCCGACCATATTGAGCTGCTCGAGCGGAAAGGCCTCGAGGGGCTCCTTGCGCCGGTTGAGGTCGGGCGAAACGCCGCCGCCCGCGCCTTCTTTCGGCGCGGAGAGCTTGCGCGGCTTGAATGGATCGGGAAGGTCGAATCCCTCGTAGGCAAAGGGCTCGAAAGGCTTGACCGCCGGCAGGGGCTCGACACGGCGCGGAATCCCCTTTTCCGAATCGCGAACGAACTGCTTGAGCTCGTCGATCTCGGAGCTGCAGCCTGCGAGGACGAGCACCGCCGCGGGAATGAGAAGACGCTTCATCACTTGCCTCCCGGCTTCGCGGCTTTCTTGTCCTTGCTCGACTTGCGTTGCTTTGCGATTTCCTCTTCGTCTAGGTAGCGATAAGTCTTGGCGACCGCTTCCATCGACAGCAGCCCTTCCTTGTTGGGCGGATCGACCTTGAGGTCGGTGAGCAACACGATGCGCGGCATCTTGGCGACGTCGCTCGCGAAGGCGCCCAAGTCGTGGTAATTGCCGGCGACCTTGATGCTGACCGGCAGCTCCGCGTAGAACTCGGTGAAGTTCTCGCTGACCGCCGGCTTGAAGAGCTCGAACTGCAGGCCGCGGCCCAGGCCCGCCTGGTTGATGTCGATGAGCAAGGCGTCCATCTCGCTCTTGTTGGGCAACTGCTTGAGAAGCGCCCCGAAGGCCTGCTCGATCTCGGCGCGCTGCTGCTTGTAGGCCTCGAGGTTCACCGCGAGCTTCTTCTTCTCGAGGAAGGTTTCCTTCTGCTTGGCGACGTCGTTGCGTCCTTTTTCGATGCGCTCGGTCTGGTCCTGCCACAGCAAGAACCAGAAGATCGCCTGGATTGCCACGAAGGCGAGCACCAGCGCGCCGATCTTGGCGAACCAGGGCCAGTTGCCCGGCTGCTTTGGATCGAGCGTCCGTAGTTCGTCGAGGAGGTTCATTTGGTCGTCAACACCGGGGCTTTCGCCGGCGCGGCCGGCGCGCCTTTGGCTGGTCCGCCCCGCGAGTCGTCCGGCCGGGCGCGCTTGATCGAGATGTTCATGTTGAATTCGTTAACCCGGCTGCCCGACTTGTCGGGATTGGCCACCGCCTTGATCTCGACAAGCTCGGGGTTCTCCAGATACGGCGAAGCGCCGAGGTTGCGCATCAGCGTGGAGACGCGCGCATTCGACTGGGCGTAGCCGCTGATGTTGACCTTGGGCCCGGTCTGCTTGAAGCCCTTCAGGTAGACGCCTTCCGGAAGCTGGCGCAGGAACTGGTCGAGGAGCTGCACGGGCTCCGAGCGGTTGCTCTGCAGGCCTTCGACGACCTGCTTCTTGGCGAGGAGGGAGGCGGTTTCCTCGCGGATCTTGCGTATCTCCTCGATCTGCGTGTCGAGCTTGTCGATTTCCTGCTTCATGTAGGTGACGTTCGCCTGCTGCTGCGTCACCTGGCGGTCGAGGAAAAACCAGATTGAGCCGCCCACCAGCGCGGCCAGCCCGACCGAGACGCCCATGAGGACGACGAATTGCTGCTGGCGCCGCTTGCGCTTCTCTTCGCGGTGCGGCAGTAGGTTGATGCGGATCATGAAGGGTCGAACCTCCGCATCGCCAGCCCGCACGCGACCATCAGCGACGGCGCGTCGATCGTGAGCTGGCGTGGCTTGATCTTGGACGAAAGCGCCATGTTCGCAAAGGGATTGGCGACCACGGTATGCACCTGGGTGCGCTGCGCGACCATCTCCTCGAGTCCGTCGAGCATGGCCGACCCGCCCGTCAGCAGGATGTGGTCGACTTTGCTGAACTGGGTCGAGGTGAAGAAGAATTGCAGGGCGCGCTGGATCTCCAGGACGATCTTCTCGTTGAACGGCTGCAGCACGTCCGGGCCGAAGTTCTCGGGCAGGTTGCCGACGCGTTTCGCGGCTTCCGCCTCCTCGGCTGGCATGTCGAATTGCCGGGCTATATCCGCGGTGAGTTGCGTGCCGCCGATCTGCTGTTCGCGCGTGTAGACGGTCTGGCCCTCATGGACGACCGTGACGCGCGTGACCGTGGCGCCGATGTCCACGACCACCGTCACGTCCGATTCGGAGATGCCTGAATTGCCGCCGCAAATCAGCTCGAAAGCGGTCTGCGAGGCGTAGGACTCGACGTCCATGACGATGGTCTTCAGGCCGGCCGCTTCCGCGGCGGCGACGCGGTCCTCGATCTTCTCCTTGCGGGAGGCGGCGATCAGGACTTCGACCTCATCCTCTCCTGACGGCGCCGGGCCGAGCACCTGGAAGTCCAGGTTGACCTCGTCGAGGGAAAACGGGATGTATTGGTTGGCCTCGCCCTGGACCTGAACTTCCATCTCCTCGTCACGCTGGTTGCCGGGCAGAATCACCTTCTTGGTGATGACCGCGGCGGCGGGCAGGGCAAGGGCGATGTTGCGGATTCGCGAGCCCAGATTCTTGTGGGCGCGCTTGATCGCCTCGCCCGCGGCCTCGATGTTGGCGATGTTCCCGTCCACGACGGTGTCTTTCGGCAATGGCTCGATCGCGTAACGCTCCACACGGTAGACGTTACGACCGGCTTCCGAGATCTCCACCATCTTTACGGAGGACGAGCTGATATCGCAGCCCACGAGCGGCGGAGTCTTGGCCTTCAGGAAATCGAACTGGGCTGCTAATTTTTCTTTGAGCATGATGGAGGTTAGCACCCACTACGAAGAATCTACTTTAGATGCTAGCAACAAGTCCTAGGACTGTAAAGCATTTTATGGCAAGGCCTTACGGTCGCCGCCACGACTATAATGGCTTCGGTAAATTGAACCTGCGCCCGACATTCGCGGCCACATGAGCCGGATGGCGGAACCTTTCTTTCCATGACGTCCCGTTGGTGGTTTTACCCGGCGCTGATCGCCGTGTCGCTCGTTCTGGTCGCGGCGGGAGTCGGCGCGCTCACGGTCGTCCTGCTTTGGCCGAACCTGCCCAGCCTCGAGGTGCTCACCGACTACCGGCCGAAGATCCCGCTGAGGATCTACAGCGCCGAGGCTGAGCTCATCGGCGAGTTCGGTGAGGAAAAGCGCGCCGTGGTCAAGATCCACGACGTCCCACAGCTGATGAAGGCAGCGATCCTGGCGGCCGAGGACGATCGCTTCTACCAGCACGGCGGCGTGGACTATGTGGGAGTAGCCCGAGCTGCCATCGCCAACTTGCGTGGCCGCCGCGAAGGCGCGAGCACGATCACCATGCAGGTGGCTCGCACTTTCTTCCTCACTCGCGAGAAGACGCTGGCCCGTAAGCTTTCCGAGGTCCTGCTTGCCTTCAAGATCGAGGCGAACCTCACCAAGGACCAGATCCTCGAGCTCTATGTGAACCAGATCTTCCTCGGCCAGCGTGCCTACGGCTTCTCGTCGGCCGCAAGCGTCTATTTCGGAAAAAGCCTTGGCGACCTGACCGTTGCCGAGGCCGCGATGCTCGCCGGCCTGCCTCAGGCCCCCTCGCGCCAGAATCCGTTCGCGAACGCCAACCGCGCGAAGGAGCGCCAGCAGTACGTCCTGAGGCGCATGAGCGAGGTCGGATGGCTTTCGGCCGACCAGTACAAGAAGGCGGCGGCCGAGCCGCTTCGGCTCAACCTGAACCAGCGGGAGAGCTTCGCCTTTCGCGCCGACTATGTTGCCGAGATGGCGCGCGCCGCGGTCTTCGAGCAATACGGTGAGCCTGCCTACGTGAGCGGGCTTCGCGTCTACACCACGGTGAGCCGTGCGCACCAGGAGGCGGCGAACGCGGGACTGCGATCAGGCGTTCTCGAATACGACCGCCGGCATGGGTATCGGGGGCCTGAAGGTTTCGCGGCGCTCCCAGCCGCCGGGCCCGACCTCGAAGACGCGATCGAGGAAGCGCTGCAGGAACGCGATATCGTCGGCGACCTCGCTCCCGCCGTCGTGGTGGAGGCTTCGCCGCGCGAGGTCACCGCGGTCCTGCGCCGTGGCGACGTGGTCAAGGTGTCGGGCGAGGGGCTCAAGTTCGCCGCGCGCGCGCTGGCCGAGCGCAATCCGGACCGCGCGATCCGCCGCGGCGCGATCATTCGCCTGCAGGCGGGGGACAAGGGAGCGTGGAGCATCGCCCAGGTTCCGCGGGTGGAATCGGCGCTGGTTGCGCTCGATCCGAGGAATGGCGCGATCTTCGCTCTTGCGGGCGGGTTCGATTACAACGCCAACAAGTTCAACCACGCGACCCAGGCCTGGCGCCAGCCGGGCTCGAGCTTCAAGCCGTTCATCTATTCGGCCGCGCTCGAGAAGGGATTCACGCCGGCGACGGTCCTGAACGACGCGCCCTTCGTGATCGAGGCGGCGAAGACCGGCGGGCAGCTTTGGGAGCCGAAGAACTACGACGGGAAATACGAGGGGCCGATGCGCCTGCGGATGGCGCTCGCCAAATCGAAGAACATGGTATCGATCCGTCTGCTGCAGGCGATCGGTCCGCACTATGCGCAGGACTACGTCCAGCGCTTCGGGTTCGACCCGAAGATGCACCCGGCTTATCTCACGATGGCGCTGGGCGCTGGCGCGACCACGCCGTTGCAGATGGCCGGCGCATACGCCGTGTTCGCCAATGGCGGATACCGCGTGAAGCCGTGGTTCATCTCGCGAATCGAGGATAACCGCGGTGAAGTCCTCTACACCGCGAAGCCGGAGGCGGCCGCCGCCGACGCCGAACGGGTGCTCGACGAACGCAATGCCTTCATCATGACCACGCTCATGCGCGACGTCGTCCGCTTCGGCACGGCCGCGCGGGCCATGACCCTGGGACGGCAGGATCTGGCGGGGAAGACCGGAACTACGAACGATCACGTCGATGCCTGGTTCGCCGGATTCCAGGGGCAGCTGGTGGCCGTCTCGTGGATTGGCTACGACACGCCGTCCAACCTCGGTCCGAACGAAACCGGTGGCATGGCCGCGCTGCCGATCTGGATGGCGTATGCGGGCAAGGTGCTCAAGGGCGTTCCCGAGACCGAGCTCAAGGCGCCTCCCGGCGTGGTCGCCGTGAACATCAATCCAGCCACCGGATTGCGTGAGCTGAGCGGGATGAGCCGCACTTCGGAGTTCTTCTACCAGGAGTCGCAACCGCCCATCGGCGAGGAGGGCGCCGTGGCGCGCGATGGCAGCAGGCCGCCCGATGAAGTCAGGAATCAGATCTTCTGAGCGCCATGACAAAGTCCCGCTCGCGCCGCGACACCAACTTGCGCCGGCACATCGCCTATCTGGCTGCCCGACTCATGGCCGAAGACGGCGTGGCCGATTATGCAACCGCAAAATGGAAAGCGGCGCGACAGGCCGGGCTTGCCGATTCCAACCTGCTGCCCGACAACAGCGAGATCGAAGCGGCACTGCGGGAGTACCAGGGCCTGTACCAGAAGGACGATCAGCCCGCGCGCCTGCGCCACCTGCGCGAGGTCGCTGTGAAGGTCATGCGCGACTTCGAGGAGTTTCGCCCGGCACTGGTCGGATCGGTTCTCACGGGAACCGCGAGCCAGTTCTCCGACGTCAACCTCCAGCTATTCACCGACGATCCAAAAGCGCTCACGATGTTCCTGCTGAACCGGCGCTATCGGTTCGAGGAAGGTTCGCGGCGCATGCGGCGAAGCGACGGCGTGGCCGAAGTGCCGCAAATCCACCTTCACGTGGACGATGTCCCGGTCACCCTGACGATCCTCGATCGGGATGACGAGCGCATCTCGGTGCGTGCACGCTCCGAGGCGGACCCTCCCCAAAGGGCGCGCCTCGCCGAGGTCGAAGCGTTGCTGGCTCCCGCCACCCAGTCAGGCTGAGGCGTTCCTCAAGCGGCGCGCGCAGTCGAGTGCGTAATAGGTGAGGATCGCGTCCGCCCCCGCGCGCTTGAAGGCGAGTAGCGCTTCCATCATGCACGCATCGCCGTCGATCCAGCCCTGGGCGCCCGCGGCCTTCAGCATCGCGTATTCGCCGCTTACCTGGTAGACGAAGGTCGGAACCTGGAACGCGTCCTTCACGCGGCGCACGATGTCGAGGTACGGCATCCCGGGCTTGACCATCACGAAATCGGCGCCCTCGTCGAGGTCGAGCGCAACTTCGTGCAACGCTTCGTCGCCGTTTCCCGGGTCCATCTGGTAGGTCTTCTTGTCGCCCTTCCCCAGGCTCGCGCCGGAGCCCACCGCGTCACGGAATGGCCCGTAGAACGCTGAGGCGTATTTCGCCGAGTAGGCGAGGATGCGCACGTGGATGAGCTTGCGACTGTCGAGCGCGGTGCGAATCGCGCCGATGCGTCCGTCCATCATGTCGGACGGCGCAACGATATCGACGCCCGCCTCGGCATGCGCCAGCGCCTGCTTCTGCAGGACGAGCAGGGTTTCGTCGTTGAGCACGTAGCCGTCGTCGCCGACCAAGCCGTCCTGGCCATGGATCGTGTATGGGTCGAGGGCGATGTCGGTGATTACGCCAAGCTCGGGGAAGCGCTTCTTGAGGCTGCGGACCACGCGCGGCACGAGGCCCTCGGGGTTGAACGCTTCCTGCGCATCAGCAGTTTTCAACCCAGGCTCGATGACGGGAAAAAGGGCGAGCGCCGGGATCCCAAAGGTGAGCGCTTGCTCCGCGAGGTTCAGGAGCTCGTCGAGGCTTCGCCGTTGCACGCCCGGCATCGACCCCACGGGCTCGATCGTTTTCACCCCTTCGCGAACGAAGACCGGAAGGATCAGGTCATCTACAGATAGAGAAGACTCGCGAACCAGCCGGCGCGAGAAGTCGTCGCGGCGTGCCCGCCGCATGCGGCGATCCGGAAAACGGCCGAGTCTGTTAGTCATCGAATTCGGGGGGAACGGGCCGGGAACTTTAGCACGGTGCCGGGTTCCTACCGGGTGAAGGGTTCACCCCTTCCCCGCTTCTCCTCCCTGAGCGGGTGCCTTAATCCCAATTAAGGCTTTTTTGGCCCCGCCTTTACTCCCCTTTAGGCGGGGCTCTTGTTTTTTGCGGACCGAAAATGATCGACGGCGCGCCCAAGAGCCTCGATCGCCGGGGCGATTCCGTCGTGTTTCGGGCTCGAAAAGAGCTGTACGGTCGACCCGGGGTAAGCCTTCGCGAGCGCGGCTCGAACCTGGGCAATAGTCCGCGCTGCCGCCTGCTTGGAGAGCTTGTCGGCCTTCGTCAGCAGGATGTGGGCGCGGCGATCGGCGGCGCGCAGCCATTCGATCAACCGCAAATCGAGGTCGGTGAGCGGACGGCGCGCATCCATCACGATCACGACGAGCGCAATCGACGGGCGAGTCGCGATGTAGTCACCGACCAGCGTCTCCCAATGTGCGCGCACCGCGCCGGGAACTCCCGCGTAGCCATAACCCGGCAAGTCCACGAGGTAAGCGCCGGGCCCGAGAGTGAAGAAGTTGATGAGCTGCGTGCGGCCGGGCGTCTTGCTGACGAAGGCGAGGCGGCGGCGATTGGCGAGCGCGTTGATCGCGCTCGACTTGCCGGCATTCGAGCGTCCCACGAACGCGATCTCGGGTGCACCCGGCGGCGGAAGCTCGCGCGGATCGTGGACCGAAAGCTTGAAGGCTGCGTGGCTGAAGTCGAGTACGGTAAAATCCCTCGGTTTGGCCGCTCCGCCGCCTTTTCCTTTTCGAGGTTCCCGAATGCGCGTACTCACGGGTTTCGCCGGGCTCATGGCGCTAGTCTACGCAAGCCTCACGGGCGCGGCCTCGACGGCTCCCGCGGCGCCGCCGCCTGACCTCGAACGAGGCAGGCAGATCGCGACCACGGTCTGCGCGGCCTGCCATGGCACCGACGGCATCAGCACGGCGCCGGCCAACCCCAATCTCGCCGGGCAGCACGCCGAATACGTCGCGACCCAGCTCGCGGCGTTCAAGTCGGGAGCGCGCCCCAGCCCGATCATGGCCGGCATGGCAGCAGGGCTGGCACCCGAGGACATGGCGAGCTTGGGTGCTTGGTACCAGGCTCAAAAACCGGCGACGTCAGTAGCAAGGGACAAGGCATTGGCGACGCGCGGCCAGCAGATCTGGCGTGCGGGCCTCAAGGGCAACGCGGTTCCTGCTTGCGCCGGCTGCCACGGCGCCGCGGGAAAGGGGATTCCCTCGCAATACCCGCGACTGGCGGGGCAGCACGCGGAACTGAGCTATGGATGGCTCAAGGCGTACGCGTCGGGCGGACGTCCGCACCTCGTCATGAGCCTCGTCGCTTCCAAGCTCTCCGACGCCGATATGAAAGCCGTGTCGGAATACATCTCCGGGCTACGTTAGCCGGCACGCGCAAAGGCGGCACGCGCCGCCGCGAACGTCGCCTCGAGATCCGCCGCCGAGTGCGCGGCGGAGACGAATCCCGCTTCGAAAGCCGAGGGCGCGAGATAGACGCCGTTGTCGAGCATCGCGTGAAAGAACCGGTTGAAGCGCTCGCGATCGCATTGCATGACTTCGCCGAAGGAAGCGGGCGGCGCGTCACGAAAGAAGAGGCCGAACATCCCTCCCAGTCCCGCGGTCGAGAAGGGCACCCCGGCCGCCTTCGCTTCCTTGCCCAGCCCCGCGAGCAACGATTGCGTGGTGCGTCCGAGGCGCTCGAAGAAACCGGGCTCGAGGACGCGGCGTAGCGTCGCCAGCCCCGCGCTCACCGCGACCGGGTTGCCCGAGAGCGTGCCCGCCTGGTAGACGGGACCCGAGGGCGCGAGCTTTTCCATGATGTCGCGCCGCCCGCCGAATGCGCCGACCGGGAGCCCACCGCCAATGACTTTTCCGAGGGTGGTGAGGTCGGGGCGCACGCCGAAGACCGATTGCGCGCCTCCGGCAGCGACGCGAAATCCGGTCATCACCTCGTCGAAGATGAGGACTGCGCCGTGGCGCGTGCAAAGATCGCGCAGCGTACGGATGAACTCCTGCGAAGGGCGAACGAAGTTCATGTTGCCGGCGATCGGCTCGAGCACGATCGCGGCGATGTCGCCACCGAAGCGCGCGAACGCATCGCTCACCTGCTGCGCGTCGTTGTAGTCGAGCACCAGCGTCTTCGACGTCATCTCCGCGGGGACTCCCGCGGAGGTCGGATTGCCGAACGTGAGCGCGCCGGAACCCGCCTTGACCAGCAGGAAGTCGCTGTGGCCGTGATAGCAGCCCTCGAATTTTACGATCAGGGAACGCCCGGTGAAGCCGCGCGCCAGGCGCAGCGCGCTCATCACCGCCTCGGTTCCCGAGCTCACCAGTCGCACCTGCTCGAGGGAGGGCAAGGCTTGCGTGAGCAGCTCCGCCATCTCGAGCTCGAGCGCCGTGGGCGCTCCGAAGGAAAGGCCGCGCGCGGCGGCCGCCGTCACCGCGGAGACGACCTGCGGATCGCAATGGCCGAGGATCATCGGCCCCCACGAACCGACGTAGTCGACATATTCGCGACCGTCCTCGTCGACGAGCCGGGAGCCGCGTCCCTCGCGAAAGAAGACGGGCGTGCCCCCCACGGCGCGGAATGCGCGCACGGGCGAGTTCACCCCGCCCGGAATCACCCTCTGTGAGCGTTCAAACAGTTCGCTGCTGCGCTCGTACATCGTTTTCTCCAAGCGTTGCATCGAAGAGGCGCGCGATCACGCGCGCCGCGCCCCCGACGTCGCGCGCGCCGAATATCGCCGAAAGGACCGCGACCATGTCCGCGCCGGCGGCGATCGCCTGAGCCGCATTGGCGCCGGTGATGCCGCCGATCGCAACCACCGGAAGCGCGGTCGCACTCTTCGCCGCGGCGAGAAGCGCAAGCGGCGCATGCACCGCGCCGGGCTTGGTCGATGAGGGAAAGACGCTTCCGATGGCGACGTAGTCGGCGCCCGCCGCGGCCGCAGCGCGCGCGCGCTCCAGCTCGTCGTAGCACGAGACGCCCACGATGCGATGCCCAAGCACGGCACGGGCCGCGCTCACGTCGCCATCATCGCGACCGAGATGTACGCCATCTGCGTCCACCGCCAGGGCGAGAGCGACCGAGTCATTCACGATCAGCGGCACGCCGCGCGCTCGACAAAGCGCACGCAGGCGCAAGGCCTGCTCGTGCCGCGCGTCGTCCGAGAGCGCCTTGGCGCGGTATTGCACGGCGGCGGCCCCGCCGGCGATGCAGTCGCTCACGAGAGCAACAAGCCTTTGCGTTTCGGCAACTTCCGGCGTGATCGCATAGAGGCCGCGCAACGATCGCGCGCGGCGCTCATCGCTCATTGCCCTCGCCTTGCGTCTCGCGCGCCCAGAACATGCGGTCGGGAAGGTGCTGGCCCATCCCCGGACGGAACGCGTTGGCGAGCGCATGCCACGTGTAATCCTGCGCCTCGTAGACCGCATCGCCGATTTCGAGGCCTCGGGCGAGGTTCGCGGCGAGCGCCGCGGCGAGCGTGCAGCCCGAGCCGTGATAGCTCCCCGGCAGTCGCTGCCAGTTGTCGGCACGGAGCACGCCGCCGCGGTGGTAGAGCGTATTGATGACCTCGATCGTCGAATCGTGCGTGCCGGTGACGAGCACGTATTCGCAGCCGGTGTCGAGGAGGCGTTGCGCGTACTCGGCGAGGCCGGCATCGTCGTCGTCGTCGGCTTCGGCAAGACGCCGCAACTCGGGGATGTTGGGCGTGACGACGGTGCTTTGCGGCACCAGCAGCTCGCGGATCGCCGAGACCAAGTCGTCGCCGGCAAACTCGTCGCCGCGCCCGGACGCGAACACCGGATCGAGGACGAGCGGCACGTCCGGATAATCCGCAACGACCTCGGCGACGACGGCGACGATCTCCGTCGACCCCAGGACGCCCATCTTGAACGCGGCGACCGGCATATCCTCCAGAATGCAGCGGGCCTGATCGGCTACCCAATCCGGATCGAGGGGAAAGAAGGATTCGACGCCCGCCGTGTCCTGCACGGTGATGGCGGTGACCACCGAAAGCGGATGGCATCCCATGCTGGCCAGGGCGAGCACGTCGGCCTGAAGCCCCGCGCCGCTGGTCGGGTCGGTGGCGGCAAAAGTAAGGACCGCGGGCAGCGAGTTGGAGGCGGGCTCGGACATTCGGCGGGGCTGCGGCAGGGATCGGAAGACAAGGGGTTACACTTGAAACCCGATCTCGGTTGCGCGCGCCGATCGGGGATCGCTACCATCATTTTCGGGGCACTCGGCGCGACAACAACATTCTACTCAACCGCGCCTGCGTTCGCCTATGTCCTCTTCGATCGCGCCCGCCGATTTGCCGTACAAGACCTGGCGTTGCCTTGCCTGCGGATTCGTTTACGACGAAACCGAAGGCTGGCCGGAGGATGGAATCGCGCCGGGCACGCGCTGGGAGGACATTCCCGCGGGCTGGTGCTGTCCGGAGTGCGGAGCCCGCAAGGAAGATTTCGAGATGGTGGAGATCTGAAACTGCGCCCGCGAATTCCTCCGAAACGAGTTCAAATGCTTCGACTTGTACGTTGTTTTTGCTGACCAAAAGGAATAATCTCGAAGCACCTTAGAAGGCCTTGCGCAGGGCGGGGAGGCCCGTGCGCAAACCGCTCCCGACGTTGAGGATTTCAACGCTGCGAAGTGGAAGCCAAAAACGAATTGAGGGAAGCGTGGCGGACATCAAGAGCCTCACGGGCGTGCGCGTGATGGTGATCGACGACAGCAACACCATCCGGCGAAGCGCGGAGATCTTTCTCATGCAGGCGGGCTGCCAGGTGATCCTGGCCGAGAACGGCTTCGACGCCCTCGCGAAGATCGCCGACCACCAGCCCGACCTCATCTTCGTCGACATCATGATGCCGCGCCTCGACGGCTACCAGACGTGCGCGCTCATCAAGAAGAGCGGCAAGCACAAAGCGACGCCGGTGATCATGCTGTCGTCCAAGGACAGCCTTTTCGATCGCGCCCGCGGCCGCATGGTCGGGTCGGACGAATACCTCACCAAGCCGTTCACCAAAGAGAGCCTGCTGAAGGCTGTCGAAGTCCACCTGGCGCAGCGCAGCCTCGCCTGAAAAACGAATAAGTCGATCCTATGGGGAGTGACGCAGAAATGGCCATCAAGAAAATAATGGTGGTGGACGATTCGCCCACCGAGCGCGCGTTCATGGAGGGCGTTCTCAAAAAGCGCGGCTACGAGGTGCTGCTGGTCGATAGCGGCGAAAAGGCGATCGAGCGCTCGAAGAGCGAGAAGCCCGATCTCATCCTCATGGACGTGGTGATGCCCGGCCTCAACGGATTCCAGGCGACCCGCGCGATCACGCGCGAGGAGTCGACCAAGCATATCCCGGTGATCATCTGCACGACCAAGGACCAGGAGACCGACAAGATCTGGGGCCTTCGCCAGGGCGCGAAGGACTACGTGACCAAGCCGCTCAACGAGACCGAGCTGCTCGAAAAGATCAAGGCGCTCGGGTAACGCGATGGCAAGGCGCTCCGGGCTTCGCGAATTCCAGCTCTCGGTCAACGAGAAGCTGCGCACCGCGGCGACGCGAGCGGCACTCGCGTCCAAGCTCGGTTTCCAGGTCGGATCCGACAACTGGTTCGTCGCGTTGCATCTGGTGAGCGAGGTGATCCCGGTTCCGGCGATGGTCCCGGTCCCGCTCACGCAGCCATGGTTTCGCGGCGTGTCGAACATCCGCGGCAATCTCTACAGCATGATCGACTTTGCCGCGTTCCAGGGCGCCGATCCGATCGGGGCGGGCATGGAGCGGCGCGTGATCCTCATCTCGGACCGGCTGGTCGGCGGCGCGGGATTGCTCGTGTCGCGCATGCTGGGATTGCGCAACCCCGAACAATTCGCTCCCCTGCCTCGCCCCGCCGACGCACCGGCGTGGAATGCGGGTGCGTACTCCGATGCCGGCGCGACGCGCTGGATGGAGCTTGATTTACCCGCGCTCGTCCGCGAGCAGCGATTCCTCGAAGTAGGCGCGTAGCAGGCACGACGCGCTCGACGACTAGACGCGAGCTGGAGAAAGCGACATGGCGAAAGTACAAGCGACGAAACCGAAGTCCGCAGAGGGCGGCTGGTTGAGCGGACTCTTCGGCTCCAAGTCCAAGGCGCCGGCGCGCCCGGCCGCCAACGCGGCTTCGACGATGACCAACGTTCCGGCGGGTGGCGGTCCATCCACCACCGGGCTTGAAAAACCCCGTGCGGCGAAGGCTGCCGCGGCCGCCGCGAAGAAGCAGGTTGCGAAGCCGAAAGCGGAAAAGTGGACGCTCGCGAGCTTCCGCCTGCCGGTGATCGGCACGAAGCCCATCACGACGCAGATGCAGGTGCTCGGCTCGATCGCCTTGCTCATGCTCGCGATGACGGCCCTTATGACCTTCGAGGACACTTCGGCGCGCACCCGGAGCAGCACCTATGTGACGATCGCATCGCAAATGCAATACCACACGCAGCGACTCGCGAAGGCGGCGGGACTTGCCGCGCGCGGGCAGCCGGCCGCGTTCCCGCAGCTCCAGGACAGCCGCGACGAGTTCGCGAATTACCTGGGCATCCTGCAGAACGGCGGCAACGCCTTCGGTGCGCAAGTGCCGCCGGCGGCCAGCAACGACGAGATCAAGAGCCGCCTCGACGAGCTGGCGCAGCGCTGGCCCGAGACCTCCAGCTCGTCATCGCAAATCCTCGCGGCGAAGAACGACCTCGTCGCCCTTGCGCGCAATATCGCGCAGGTACGCGCCGGCGCCGAGGAGATGGGAACCATCTCGCAGGAGCTCCTCGGCCTGATGACGCAGACCGGGTCCGCGCCTATCCAGGTGATCCGGGCGACGCGGGTCACCGTGCTCGCCGAGCGCCTCGGCCGCGGTTCGGCGGAAATCCTCGGTTCCGAGACGATCGATCCCGAAGTCCCGTTCCTCATCGGGAAGGACACCAACGACATGCGCGAGCTCCTGAAGGCGCTCGAGTCCGGCAACGAGGCAATGGGCATGACCGCGATTCGCGACCCCGAGGCGCGCGCGAAGCTCGCGGAGCTGAAGAAACAGTTCGGCGACTTCGAGAAGAACGTGGGACCGATCCTGCGCGAATTGCAGAAGCTGGTCTCGGCGCGCCAGGCCGGGGCATCGCTCATCGCCGGCAGCGAGCAGCTGCAGACTGCGGTGGCAAAGCTGCAGGACGCGATCCAGACGGAAAAGCCCGCGGCGACGCTCTTCGCCACGGTGGTCTTCGCCGTGCTCCTCGTCCTGGTGCTCGTCCTGATGGCCGTCGTGTTCCTCGCGGATACGCGGCGCAGCGCGCGCGAAGCCGAGCTCGAGAACAAGCGCAACCAGGAAGCCATTCTCAGGCTGCTGAACGAGATGGGCGACCTCGCCGACGGCGACTTGACGATCCGCGCTCAGGTGACGGAGGACATCACGGGAGCCATCGCGGATTCGATGAACTACACGATCGACGAGCTTCGCAACCTGGTGACCGGCGTGAACAACGCGGCCATCCAGGTGACGCAGAAGACGGCGCACGCGCAGTCGATTTCCGCGGAGCTCCTCGGCGCCGCCGAGCGCCAGTCGAAGGAGATCGAGGACACCACGTCGCAGGTGTTGCAGGTCTCGAAATCGATTTCGGAGGTGTCGTCCACCGCGGAAGAGGGCGCGCGAGTCGCGCAGCGATCGCTCGCCGCCGCCGACAAGGGCCGGCTCGCGGTGCAGAACTCGATCTCGGGCATGAACGACATCCGCGAGCAGATCCAGGAGACCTCGAAGCGCATCAAGCGCCTCGGCGAATCGTCGCAGGAAATCGGCGAGATCGTGGAGCTGATCTCGGACATCACGGAGCAGACGAACGTGCTCGCCCTGAATGCCGCCATCCAGGCCGCGTCGGCGGGTGAGGCGGGGCGGGGATTCTCGGTGGTTGCCGAAGAGGTTCAGCGCCTTGCTGAACGCTCGGGCGAGGCGACCAAGCAGATCGGCGCGATCGTGAAGACGATTCAGGCCGATACGCAGGACGCCGTGGCGGCGATGGAGAAGTCCACGCAGGGCGTGGTCGAGGGCGCGAAGCTCTCGGACGCGGCGGGCCAGGCGCTCTCTGAGATCGACCAGGTGACGACGAATCTCGCGCGCCTGATCCAAACGATCTCGCAGGCCACGCAGACGCAGGCGAGCGCGACGACGAAGGTCGCGCAGAACATGCAGGACATCCTCGAGATCACTCGCCAGACCACGCGCGGCACGCAGCAGGCGGCCGGCTCGATTCGCGACCTCGCCGCGGTGGCGCAGGAGCTCAAGAGCTCGGTGTCGGGATTCAAGCTGTAAAGAGGCGAAGAGGGAGCGAGAAAGACTAAATGGCTGCAATTCCGACGACCGATTTCGACCTCGGCCCGCTGTCGTGGGTCAAGACCGAGATCGACCACTCGCTCAACCAGGCGCGCGAGAATCTCGACAAGCTCGCCGCGAAAACCGACGACCGCGCCCCGGTCAAATACATCCTCACGCACCTGCACCAGGCCACCGGGGCGCTCGCCATGGTCGGCCTGGGCGCGGCAACGCGCTTCAACGAGGAGCTCGAGAAGCTCGTCGCATTCCTCGAGACCGAGGACGCGGCGGGCGTGCCGGCGCAAGTCGCCATCGCGAAGAAGGCGATCTCGGCGCTATCGGCCTATCTCGACATGCTTCTCGCCGGCGACATGGACCATCCGATGCGGCTCCTGGCGCCCTACCTCGAGCTCAATCGCGCCCGCGGCCAGAGCGACGCGAACGAAGGCGATCTTTTCTATCCGAACCTTTCGGCGCCTCTGCCGCAGGTTGCGCAATCGCCGCAGGCGCTCGACGAGCCGGTGCTCGCGAAGGCTCTCGCATACCAGCGGTCCCAGTACCAGCAGGGGCTGCTGCGCATCCTCAAGGGCGGCGATACCAGCGATGCCCTGCGCCAGATGCACGCGGCGGTGCTGGCCATCGAGTCGCTCGAAGGTTCGACGGCGAACCGTCCCTTCTGGACCACGGCCGCGGGCTTCTTCGACGCGCTCGTCTTCGGCGGCCTCGAGGTAGGGCCCGCCGTAAAACCGCTCTTCGCCAAGCTGGATCAGCAAATCAAGCAGCTCATCGACGGATCCACCCGCGTCGCCGAGCGCCTGTTCCGCGACCTGTTGATGGGCGTCGGGCGCTCGCGCCCGGTCTCCGACCGCGTCGGCATGCTGAAGACGATCTACCGCCTCGAGCAGCTCCTCGCGCCGCCCGATCGCGCCGGGCGCGGCGCCGATGAAGAGGGCCTGGGGACGCTGATCCGCGAGCTGCGCGAGCTCACGACGCAGCAGAAGGACGCCTGGCTCAAGTACACGTCGGGAAATCGCGCGGCGCTCGAGCCCTTCGGCAAGCAGGCGGTGCTGCTCGCCGAGCGCGCCGCGAAGCTTTCCAACGCCGACATCCACGCTGTGCTCTCGGGATTGACGCAATTCGCGCCCGCCCTCAAGTCGCGCGCGATCCCGCCCTCGGAAGCGCAATCGCTCGAAGTCGCCACGGCGCTGCTCTTCGTCGAATCCTCGCTCGAGAACTATTCGCGCCTCGGCGCCGACTTCGCGAGGCAGGCGCAGGCCGTCGTCCGGCGGCTCGCCGCGGCGATGAGCGGCGAGGCGGTGGCGCCGATGGACACGATCGCCGGAGGCCTCCTCGACGAGATGACACGCCGCGCCCAGGAGAAGCTGCTCATCTTCCAGGTGGGGCAGGAGGTGCAGGTCAACCTGCAGAACATCGAGCAGGTTCTCGATGCCTTCTTCCGCGACAGCGAAAAGCGCGCAGAGCTCGCGAAGCTTCCCGCGCAGTTCACGCAGGTGCAGGGCGCGCTCATGATCATGGAGCTCACCGAGGCCGCGGGCCTCAACGCCGCCGTGATGGCGCGCGTGCAGCAGTTCGCCGAAGGCTCCGTTGACGGGACCGGCGAGGCGGCGGAAATGGTGGCCGACGGACTGTCCGCGCTCGGCCTCTACATCACCGCGCTGCAGCAGGGCGCGTCCACGCCGCAGGACGTGTTGCTGCCGGCGCTGCAGCGATTCGGCCTGGCGGAGTCCGCGCCCGTCGAGATCGAATCCGACGCCACGCGCACGGGCACGGTCTCGCCGCTCGACATCGAAGTGCAGAAGCAGAAGGTGCAGGCGCTCTACGAGGATTGGAAGGACGCGCCGGCCGAGGCGACGCGCGAGAAGCTCGAGAAGGCCGTCGACGAGCTGAAGCGCGATGCCGCCGTCATGTCCGACGCGGCGGTCGCCCAGCAGACCGACGCGGCGCTTCGCGTGATCAAGGAAGGCGCGGTACCCAGCAACACAGGCGTGTTCCAGGCGATGGAGGGACTCGCTCCCGAAAACGCGCCGGAAACGCCGGCCCCGCAGGTGGTGCAACTGGTCGACGCGCCCGGCGCGGAGATCGACCGCGAGCTGCTCGAGATCTTCCTCGAGGAAGCCGGCGAGGTCGTCACCACCATCGCGGCGAGTCTCGCGACCTCTCGAGGCGCTCCGCATGACCGCGAATCACTGACGACGATTCGCCGCGGTTTTCATACGCTAAAAGGCAGCGGCCGCATGGTGGGGCTCATCGACCTCGGCGAAATGGCCTGGCAGTGCGAGCAGGTGATGAACAAGTGGCTCAAGGACGAGAAGCCGGCGAGCGCGTCGCTCTTCGGCTTCATCGAGCTTGCGCGAGGCTCGTTCGAGGTCTGGGTCGGCGAGCTCAAGGCTGGCGGCGTGGCGCGCATCGAAAGCGCCGAGATCATGCGCCAGGCGGAGCTCATCAAGAGCGGGCAGGAAGTCACCGCCGCGGTCGCCGTGGAGCCGGCGCCGGAAACGCCGGCTGCTGCGATCGAAGTCGTCGAGCTGGCGGATGTGCCGGAAGCACCTGTTGCCGAGGTGCCGGCGATGGAACCTGCCGGCGACGAGCCGGCGCATCGCGCTCCTGCCGAGTTCACGTTCGAATCGCTCGATCTCGGCGCTCCCGCGACCGAGCCGTTGCCCATCGGAGAGGCGCCTCTCGAGCCCGCCGAGCCCCAGGAGCCCGCCGAAGAAGCGGAGATCACCATCGGCCACATCGCGCTCGCGCCGGCTTTCTTCGCGATCTACGTCGGGGAAGCCGAGCAGCACATGGAAGTCCTGGATCGGGAAATGTCGGAAATCGAGGCCGATCCGCTGCGACAGGTCACAGCCGACTTCATGCGCGCCGCTCACACGCTCACCAGCTGCTCGCGAACCACCGGTTTCGATGCCCTCGCAGAGGTCGCGTACGCGCTGGAGAAGTGGCTGCAGGAAGCGATGGACTTCCCACCGGAATTCGACGAACGCCGCCTCGCGGTGACGCGCAATGGAGTCAATGCGCTGAACGCGATGGTGCAGTCCGTTCGCGGCCACGCGCTGCCGTATCCGCGCGGCGACGTGATCGCGGAGCTCACGGCGCTGCGCGAAGGATTGCGTGAAACGCGCAAGACGGGACACGGCACATACAGCAGCACGCCTGGTGTGGCGCGCGAGCCGATCGAGCTCGATGAAATGGCGCCGGAGGCGCCGGCCGAAGAACCGGTTGCCGAGAGCGCACCCGAGCCCATTGTCGAGCCCGTCATCGAAGCTCCGGAACACGTCGCCGAAGCGATTCCCGAGCCGGTTGCCGAAGCGATTCCCGAGCCCGTCACGGAGGTGATTCCGGAGCCGGTGGCCGAAGCGATTCCCGAGCCCGTCACGGAGGTGATTCCGGAGCCGGTGGCCGAAGCGATTCCCGAGCCGATTGCCGCCGTGATACCCGCTGTGGAAAGCGTGCCCGCC
>WNFL01339309.1_pt2 | contig 25408 bp, 22 predicted proteins | sample 5400361 | NCBI WGS metagenome assembly WNFL01 (sample SAMN13153351, study PRJNA577476) | soil metagenome | isolation source: 40 cm soil on Douglas fir-dominated hillslope | place: USA:California | collected 2013-09-17
CCGCACTGGTGCATCGAGCATCCCATGGGGCACCATCGCCATGTCGGCACGTGGAAGGATCCCGCCACCGCGCGCTACGGCGAATCGCTCTACCGGTTCATGCTGCGCTGCGCGCCCGGGGAGCTGATTTGGGCCTGCCGCAACGAGCGCGAGCGCCTGCAGACGCGGGGCTTCGGCTGGTGGTCGCCGCAGAACCGGATTTTCCGGTACCTCGCCGAGATCGTCGCGCTCATCGCGGCGCTGTATCTCATCGCCGGCGGCCCGGGGGTCATCGCGCTCTTCGTGCATGCGGCGACCGCGATCTTCGCGCTGCAGATCATCCACTACGTCCAGCACTACGGCATCGAGCGCAAGGAAATCGCGCCGGGCGTGTACGAACCGATGACGATTCGCCACTCGTGGGACTCGCCGTTCCGATACTCGAACCTCGTCTTCCTCAATCTCGGGCGCCACGGCGACCATCACGACGTGCCCAGCCGGAGCTTCCAGGCGCTGCGCCTGTTCAGCAAAGGCCAGGCGCCGGAGCTCCCCTGGGGCCTCGCCACGGCGTTCGTCGTCGCCCTCATCCCGCCGCTGTGGTTCAGGGTGATGAATCCGCGCGTTCTCGAGCTCCGGAAATGGAGCGAGACCCCGCTGCCGTCGAAGTATTCGAAGATGTCGCTGACGAATACGACCGATCCGGACCTGCTGCTCGCCGGCCTGAAGAAATCGCACGAACGCGGCGAGCTGAAGATCACGGTCCTGGAGGTCGAGCCCAAGACAAAGCGCGAGCTGATCCTCAGCCGCTGGGAAAGCCTTTCCGCCTTTCTTCTCGTCCCGGTGATCGTGCTCGCGTTCGGCGCGGACCTGGTCTGGCGGCGGCCGTGGGGCCTCATCTACCTGACGGCCGCGTTCGTCGTCGTGCTGGCCGCGAGGTTCGTCCTCGCGCGCACCGGCTCGAACAGCGCGGCGCTGCGCCCGGCACTGGCGAGCGTCTACGCCTGGGAGCTGCTCTGGCGCGGCGGCAAGGTCGAGCTGCGCGCGGGTCCCGGGGATGCAAACGCGTGCCTCTCGCCGGACGGCGACTGGCAGCGATTCGCGCGGCTCAGGCTCGAGCGCGCGCGCCCAACCGACACCGACACCGAGGAGGATGCGCATGGCAAGCTTGCCCACAATGCGTGAGGCCGCTCAGGCTTCGATCAAGGAGTTCTACACCGGCAACCGGGTGCTGACGGCGATCGCCGAAGGCGTCTGGACCCGCGAAGACTACGCCCGGCTGCTCTTCAACCTGTTCCACCAGGTTCACACCGGCACCCTGTCGTTCGGCGTCGCGGCGGCCCATTGCCGCCCCCAATGGGTGCAGCTGCGCGAATATCTGCTCGCGCACGCGGCGGAGGAAATGCGCCACTACGAGTGGGCGCGCCAGGACCTGCGCTCGATCGGCGTCGAGACCGAGCCTGCCGAGACCCTGCCTTCGCCGGAAGTCCTGGCCTTCGTCTCGCTCAATCACTTCGCGGCGGGATTCCTGGCGCCGGCGCGGCTCGCGAGCTCCGCGGTGCTGGAGGGGCTGGCGCGCAGGTCCGACAGCCGGGAGCGGCTCAAACACGTCGAGCGCATAGGGCTTTCGGCGGGCAATTTCAGCTTCATCCTCGAGCACTCGGTGGCCGACGCGACGCACGAGAACGAGGTGTGGAGCGTGCTGGAGACGGTGACCCTGTCGGAGGCGGAATGGCGCTGGATGGCGCACTTCACGACGGTCGCCGGGCGGCTCTACAAGAAGATGTACGACTCGACCGTGCCTTTCGGGCGGCTCGCATCGGACCTGGGAGAGATGAAAGCCGCCTCCGGATTCTGAGCGGCGCACCCGAGAAGGACCGCATATGTCGATCGATCCGTACATCGCACCGCTGGTGTTCGGCCTGATGGTGGCGGAAGTCGTCTATGCGCTTCGCTCGGGGCGCCGGCTGTTCGCGTTCGCCGACTCGGTGGCGGACGTGCAGCTGGGGCTGCTGCAGAGGGTGGCGCACGTGCTCCTCGACGGCGCGTTCCTCGCGATCTACATCCTCATCTACGAGAAGTTCTCGCTGTTCAGGATCCCCCCGGACTCGATCCTGGCGATCGCCGCGCTGGTGGTCGGCATCGATTTCGTCTTCTACTTCTACCATCGCTTCTCGCACCGCGTGAACTTCGCCTGGGCCGCCCACGCCGTCCACCACCAGAGCGAGGAATTCAACCTCACCGTCGGCTTCAGGATCAGCAGCACCTCGATCCCCATCCGCTGGCTCTTCCACTATCCGTTCGCGCTGCTGGGCTTTCATCCGGCCGTCTTCTTCCCGGTCCTCGTGCTCACCACGGCGTATCAGGTCTGGTACCACACGCGCGCCGTCGGCCGGCTCGGCTGGCTGGAGCACGTTCTGGTCACCCCGTCCAACCATCGCGTGCATCACGGCGTCAACCCGCAGTACATCGACAAGAACTACGGCGGCATGTTTATCGTCTGGGACCGGATCTTCGGCACGTTCGAACCGGAGAAGGAGGAGGCCGTCTACGGTGTGCGGCGCCCGCTGAGGAGCCTGAACCCGCTCTGGGCGCTGGCGGACGGCTACTGGGAGCTGATCAAGGCCTCCTGGGCGGCGCCGGGACCGCGGAGGAAAATCGCCGTCTGGTTCAGCCCGCCCGAAACCCTGTCCGCCCCCGGCAAGCCCGACGGCGACCTCCACGCGCGCGAGAAGTACAGCGTCGACACGCCGCGCGCGCTGCGGATGTACGTGCTCGCGCAGATGCTGGTCCTCGTGCCCGGCACCGTGGCGCTCGTGCGATTGCACGGCAAGCTCGACGGCTCCGTCATGGCGCTCTGCGTCGGCGGCCTGGCCCTGAGCTTCGTCGCGCTGTCCGGCCTGCTCGAGCGCAAGCGCTGGGCGATGTGGCTGGAACCGTCCAGGCTGCTGGCGATCGTCGCGTTCTTCGCCGCCATGCATGCGTCGAGCGGCGCCGCGACGAGCATTCAGCTGCTGGTCGCGGCCGTCGCCGCGATTTCCGTTGCCGCCTTCCTGTTCGCCGTTCCACCGCGGCGGCGAACGGCGCCGGCTTGACAGCGATGCGCAGATCCTCGCGCCGCGCCGCGCTCCCGGCAGCGCTCGCCGCCGCTCTGTACGCCGGCAACGCCCTCGCCCTGCCGACGCCGGATACCCTGATCGGCCTCGCGCAGCTGGGGCCGGTGGCCTACGCGGCGCTGACCGGATTCCTGAGCGCGCTGGGCCTGGGCGCGGCGCGCAAAGCCTCGAAGCGGTGGCACTCGGGCCGCGGCCTGCTCGCGATGTCGATCGGGCTCGCCGTGGCGCTCGTCGCCCTCGCCGTCACGGCGGCGGCGTGGATCGGGCAGCGCAAGGACGAAGCGCATGCCCGGGACGTCGCTTCCTACCTGCGCTGCGACGACGCCTTCCACAACTTCGTCGCCGAGAGCCGCATCCGGGCGCACCTGCGCGCGCACGGAACGCCGATTCCATTCACCGAGATCGCGGCCCGGGTGGCGGCCGACACCGACGACGGCACGGTGCTCGTGACGATCGGCGGCCCCACCGCGCCGCGCCTGTCCTACGACGCCGGCTTCTTCGCCGCCGGGCGCGAAGGCCGGCTGCGCCGCTTCTCCTTCGCCTACGCGGGCGAGCTCAAGGGGTTCCTCGCGGCGCAGGGCGACGCCGGCGAGCGCGGCCGGCGCGCCCTGATCCTCGATTGCTCCGCCGCCTGCCTGCTCCTGCCCGAGCCCTCGCAGGATCCCGAGCTGTGGGCGCTCGTCAAATCGTTCCGGTCGTTCAACTGGATCCTGGTCAACGATCCCAGCGGCGCCGCCGATCCGGCGCGCGTGCGCCCCCGGCTCCTCGCCGAGCACGGCTACGTGGCCGCCGCCGACGGCTCGCTCCTGCGCTCGGTGGAAACGCCGCCGAAAGAAAGCGCGTGGCCGGTGCGGGACGAGTCGCTCTACTTCCGGGACGAGGCGCACGTGCGCTTTCCGAACTGGACGCGCCTGCTGAGCGCGGAAGAGCTTCCCGCCCTGATGGCCGAGCCCGGCACCTACATCGTCGCGCCCTACTACGGCCGGCTGCGGCACCCGACCTGGCAGCGGGAGCTGCTGATGGAGCACCTGCGCGAGCGCATCGGCCCGCAGGCGGCGGACCACGCGCACGGGATCCGGCTCCAGCGCGCGGCCTATACGGCGGCGGCGACGAGCGCGCTGACGCGGGCGCACGTGCTGATGGTCGACCTGAGCTCGGCGACGGCATCGAAGGACATCCAGAACGTGGTCGAGCAGCTTCGCGGCAAGCCGTTCTTCATCGTCTCGATGACCAGCCTCGACTGGGTGCATGGCGGGCTCGATGTCGCCTCCGCCGTCCACAAGGACTCGGCCCGCAGCGGGGCGCCGTTCGGCTACCTCGGCGCCACGCTGCAGCTCGCCGACCACGCGGCGCGCGCGAGCCTGGCGGCGGCGCCTCCGGCGAGCACGAAGCCGGTGCGCTGGTTGCGGTCGATGGCGGCGGATGTCGTGGAGCGCGCGAAGGCCACGCCCGCGGGCGTCGCGGGCGCGGTCGTGCTGCTGGCGGCGGCGGCGTGGCTGCTCACCCTGCCCTTCACCTTGCCGGGATCGATTCACGCCGCGCGCCGGATCTTTGCCCGGGAAAGGCAACCGGGCTTCATCCCGCGCGGGCGCCCCTGGGCAAGGCGATGGATGGAGCGCGTCCTGCGCTACAGCCCCGGCTGGGATCTCGCCGGCGGCGCCGTCCTGCTGCTACTCCTGCTCGCCGGCTTCGAGCTGCTTTCGCATGCCGGAGGGCCGTTCGATCCTTCGCGCGGGCGCAGCCAGCTTCCCAGCCCTCACAGCCAGGCGCTGCTCGCGCTCCTCGTCGCGCTGCGCATGGCCGTCGACATCGGCCTCTCCGCGCGCCGGCCGCTCACCGCGCGGCGCGCCGGGCTGATGACGCTGGTGTGGGTCGTGTTCGCCTTCCTGATCGTGCGCTACGTGCCGCCCGCGATTGCCGTCTTCGCATCGACGCTGCTCGTGCTGCGCACGCTTGTGGACATCGGCGTGCGCCGTCGCGAAGGGTTCCGGCTGCAACGGCTCGTCATGCCGCTCGCGCTCGCGGACGCTTCCCTTCTGCCGTCGGGCGCGGCCTGGGCGCTGCTCGACGACGCGGACGACGACGGGATGGGCGCCAAGGCGCGCATGCTCGCGCGGCTGCGGCGCGCCCGCCCCGGCTTCTTTTCCGTTCCGCCCGGCGCCGTCGTGCGGCCCGGCATATTTTTGCCGCTGGCGCAGGCCGAGCAGCGCCGGCAGCTCGGCGCGATGGTGAACGCCCTCGCGCGGCGGGGCCTCGCACCGGGCGCCAGGTTCGCGGTCCGGTCGTCGGCGGCGGACGAGGACGGCGCGCGCCTGAGCATGGCCGGCCGGTACAAGTCCGTCCTGGACGTGGATATCGACGGCCTCCCGGAGGCCATACGCGAAGTCCACGCCTCCTACGGTGCCGGCCGCGCGGACGCGGTCCTCGTTCAGGAAATGGCGCGCGCGGATTTCTCCGGCGTCCTTTTCACGCGCGCCCCGGAGAACGCGGCCGTCGCGCGGATCGAGTTCGTCGCCGGGCTCGCCGAGGATCTCGTGGCAGGCAAGGTCGCGCCGCTCGAGGTGCTGATAGGCCGCGCTAGCGGCCACATCGCTTCGCACGACGAGCGCCATGGCGACATGCTGCGGGACATCTCCGCCGCGGGCCTCGCGATGGAGGCGGCGGCGGGAACGCCGCTCGACGTCGAATTCGCCTACGACTCGAACCTGCGCAAGCTCGCCATCCTGCAGGCGCGCCCGATCACCATGTTCGTCCATGACGCAGACATCGCGGCCGAGCAGCTGCGCCTGCTCGCCATGGCCCCCGGCGAGCTGCCGCCCGATCTCCACAGAAGCAGCGTGGCGGAAGTCGCGGAGGCGGCCAATCCGTTCACGGCGTCGCTGCTGCTGCGGCTGTACGCGCCTGAGGGCGCCCTCGGAATCGCCGCACGGCGCCTCGAGGTCGCCGCGCCTCGCGGGCTCGTGCTCGCCTTCGGACGCCTGTACGCGCCGGCGGCGGATCGGTGGACGCAGGTCAGGGAAGCGCTGCGCAGCGGATGGACGCGAATGAAGCTGCGGCGCCTGGGCCGCCGCCGGGCCGAAGCGCTGATTCGCGAATGCCGCGCCGCCCTTACCGCGGGCCGGGAAGGATTCGCCGATCCAGCCGTGAGCGGCCTGGACGCGAGATTCCAGGCGCAGAAGGTCGCGGCCACGCTCGCGCTATTTGTCCGCGAGGTCTACCCGGGCGCCTTTGCCGCGACATTGCTCGCCGGGGCGCTGAACGAGCACGGCGAAGGCGAAGCCCTGCGGACCACCACTTCCGAGCTCGCGCACGATCTGGCGCGTCTCGCAAGGGACGGCGACGTCGAGTCCTTCCTGGGCCGCTGGGGGCACCGCAGCGCGGCCGACTACGATCTCGGCGTGAAGAGCTTCGCCGAAGACCCGGCGGCCGCGCGGGAATACGCCGAAGGATTCGCCGGCCTGGACGAGCGTCCCCAGGGTACGCGGCCGGCGACCGGTGCGGCGCAGCGCTTCATCGCCTTGCGTGAGGAAATGAAGGACGGCTGCCTTCGGGCGCTGCGCGGCATCCGGCCTGAGATCCTGTCGCTCGGCGCCGCGCTCGGCTTCGAGACCCGCGAGGATGTGTTTTTCCTCACGCTCGAGGACATCGAAGCGATCGCCGCCGCACGCATCGACCTGCCTTCGGCCCGCGCGCGAGCCCACGATCGGCGCCGCGCCTGGGCCGCGTATTCGCGGATCGAACTGCCCGACTCCGTGACGCCGCGGGACATCGAATTCTTGGAAGCGCCCGAGCCGGCGGGCGCGGGCCTCGGAGACCGGCGTCGCGGCCGCATGCTCTCCGTCCGGCAAGGGTTCCGGGGCCGCGTGGTCACCGACCCGAAACATGTTCCGGCGAGCGGCGAGCCCGTCGTGCTGCTGACGAGATTTCTGCGGCCGGAGATCGTGGGCGCGTTCCCGCGCGTCACCGGCGTCGTCACTGCCGTCGGCAGCTATCTTTCCCACGCGACGATCGTCGCCCGCGAGCACGGCGTACCGGTGCTACTGCTGCCCGACGCGCGGGCCTGGATCAGCGACGGCGACGCGATCGAAGTCTCGCTCTCCGGAGAGGTCGAGCGCCTTTCGAGGCAAGCGAGCGTTCCGAGGCAATCGGCCGCGTAGCTCGCGAGCCGCGGGCTCAGGGCCGATTGCAGACGAGCTCGTCGATCGGCGCTCCGGCGGCGAGCGCGCCGGCCGTCGTCTCGTCCACCGCGAACCGCTGCAGGTACCACCGTTGCGCACTTCCGGGAACCGAGATTTCCGCGTTTGGGCCCGCCGCATCGATCACCGAAAAGCCGCTCAGGTCCCGCGAAAGGCCGCTCCCCTCCGCCTTTACGACGGCCTCCTTCGCGGCCCAGACCGAGCAGAAGTGGTACGGGCGTGACGGTCCGGGGAGATCGGCGAGGTAGGCGCGCTCGTAGGCCGAGAAGCACCGCAGGGCGATGGCCTGCCGGCTGTTTTCCGAGGAGCGCTGCAGGTTCTGGATGTCGACGCCGATCTCCACGCCGCGCGCGAATGCGAGCGCCGCGAAATCGCCGGTGTGAGACAGGTTGAAGCGAAGGTCGATCGCGTTCTGCGCCGGCTCGACGAACGGCTTGCCGTTGCGCGCGAGCCCGAGCCGGATCTCCCGGGGCGGCATTCCGAGATAGCTCCCGAGCAGGTGCCGCAGCGCCCCGCGGCTGTTCGCGAAACGCGCCTTCAGGTCCGCCGAGCGGAGACGCTCGAGCCGGGCGCGCTCCTCGTCCGACAGCTCGAGCGGGGTTTCATCCGCGGGCCAGGCGGCATCGGTGCGGATGAGCCAGATGTGCACGCTGCCCTTGCGCATCACTTCGCTCCATGTTCCCGCCACAGATTCACGAGCGTCATCGGATCCTCCGGGTGCGTCGCGAAGACCACGGCCTCTGACGGAAACACCATCCACGGCTGCGCGCTTCTTGTCCAGATGTGCGCCACGGGCCGCACCCACGACGTGTCGTCCAGGGTGCCGGGTTGAACGACCACCAGGTGCGGGGTCTTGACCGGCTCGCCCCACAGGCGCGTTCCGCATTGCGCGCAAAGCTGGCCCTGCTTTGATCGTCCGCCCGACACGGCGGCGGAGTACGGGGAAGTCGCGCCTTGAAGCAGCTGAACGTGCTTCCTGGCGATGAGCATCGACAGCGCGAAGCCGCTTCCGGTCCGGCGCTGGCAGTCCGTGCAATGGCACGCGTAGAGCGTGATCGGGGCGGCGCCCAGCTGGTACCGGACGGCGCCGCAGAGACAGCCGCCCAAGGCGGGGATCTTCACTTCGACCTGCCGGCCGCAAATCTGGCAGAGAGGGAAGGATTCGAACCCTCGATACGGATTTTGTCCGTATAACGCCTTAGCAGGGCGACCCCTTCGGCCACTCGGGCATCTCTCCGTTCGAAGAAGGGAAATTCTACTTCGTTATTGCGGGAGACCGCACCGTGACGCGGGAGCGAGGCACTGATCTTCTCCGGGAATACCGGGACGTTCTTCTACGACTCCGCGGTGTCGACGAGCACCTCGTCAAACCCGTCATGCGGGACACGCTGAACGCCGCGATCGCGGGCGATTAGCTGGCGCGCGGGCCGGGTACACTACAGGCGCCTAAGGGAGAAACATCAGGGGGAAATCTCGGTGCGCGCCCGCTCGGACAAGATGAGATCACGACGGATCGCCGCCGCGGCGGCCTTGCTGCTGCTTCAGGGTATCGCCGAGGCCGCGGAAATCAGGCTCTTCGCCTCAGGGGCGCTCAAGGAGGCGTATCTCGAGCTCATCCCGGCATTCGAGAAGGCGAGCGGCCACAAGGTCAGGCTCGAATGGTCGAGCACGACCGAGATCCGGAAGCGGGTTTCGGCCGGTGAAATTCATGACCTGGTGATCCTGGGCGACAGCGGGACCGAAGCGCTGATCCGCGACGGCAAGCTCACCGGGACCACGCGCGTGGTCTTCGCCAAATCCGGAATCTCGATTGCGGTGCGCGCCGGCGCGCCGCGGCCAAACGTTCGCTCCGCCGACGCGCTCAGGAAAACGCTGCTCGCGGCGAAATCCGTCGGCTACTCGGAAGGCGCGAGCGGCACCTATCTGGTCGGCATGTTCCAGAAGCTCGGCGTCTACGATCAGGTCAAGGCGAAGGCAGTCATCGCCGGGGCCAATATTCCGGTCGGCGGCAAGGTGGCGAACGGCGAAGCCGAGATCGGTTTCCATCAATTAAGCGAGCTGCTGCCGGTGAAGGGCATCGACATCATCGGGCCGCTGCCGGGAGACCTTCAATACCTGACGGTGTTTTCCGGCGCGATCCATGGCGCGGCGACGGACAAGGACGCCGCAAGGGCGCTGATCACCTTTCTGACCGCGCCCGCCGCGCAACAGGTTCTCAAGAAGCACGGTCTCGAGCCGGGCTGAACGAAAGCCGGCCGAGCAGGAGTCCAATAGACTTCGATTGATCGAGCGCCCACAGCGCTTTCAGCACGTCGTCCGTGCGCGCCTTTGACCAGCGCCTGCCGACATTGCCGCGGAATTTTGCTTCCACGTCGGCCCGGCTCATCGGCCGCTCCGCGAAGCCCGGAGCATGGTCGACCTCTCGGGAAATCCGGCTTCCGTCAGTGAGCGTCGCCGTCACGCGCGTCGGCACCGCGCCGCCGCCACGCGCCGTGAGGACGGGATCCTCGGCCACCTTGATCTTCTGCATGAAGGCGAGCACCGCGGGGTCGCGAAATTTCTGCGCTGCGAAGCTATCGTTAGTGATGGTGCCGTCGAACATCGCGCGCGCCGTGACGTAGGGCAGGCTGTGGTCGGCGGTCTCCCGGGTTTTCGGCGACCATTTCTCGGGCTCGCTTCCCGTCCGCTGAAAACCCCTGCTGGTCGTCGCTATATCGATCGCCGCGATGCGATCGAGCGAGCCCGCTTCCCTGGCGACTTCGATGCCGGCGACGATCGCCGTCTGCGTGTAGATCACGGCGGGATAGGGCTTCAGGCTGCATTGGTGGATGCGAAATTGCACGCCGCGCCGGCCGAAGGCGTCGACATCGATATCGGCCGGTCCCGACACCTGCGCGAAAAAGCCGGACTTCCCCTCGAAAATCGGCGCCGGGCCGGTCAGGCCGGCGCGCGCCAGCCGTGCGGCGAACACCGCATTGCGTCCGGCCTCGGCGGCCGCGATCCCTTTCCAGTCGGACAGCGCGCCAACGCGGGTCTGGGCGAGCGGCACGTGGTCGTTGATCGCAATGTTGACGGCGTGGCCCAGCTGCTCCGCGCTGAGCTTCATCAGCCGGCCCGCGGCGAGCGCGACCGCCGGAAGGCCGAACACCGAGGGGTCCCAGCCGCGCTTCGAAATATCGAGCGCATCGACCAGCCGGCAATTCACTTCATAGGCGATGACGATCGCGGTCATCAGCTCGCTCGCGCTCGCGCGTTCGGCCTCCGCCACCGCGAGACAGGCCGCGATGTTGTCGCTCGGATGAACCGCGAACCGCCCGACGTAGGTGTCGTTGAAGTCGAGGTAGCGGAACGCGGCGCCGTTGGCGAAGGCGGCGAGCTCGATTGTCGTGCGCCGGTGGGTGCCGATGACGGTCGCCGGCCCCGTGACCGAAAGCGCAATCTCGCGGCAGGCACGGACCGGCCGCTCGTCCCAGGCGCCCACACCGCAGCCGATGGTGTCGATCACGATTGTTTTCGCACGCTCGATGGTGGCGGCGTCGAGGTCTTCGTAGCGCAGATCGTGGGCATAGGCGGCAAGCCGTTCCGCCAGCGGTCGTTCGCGCCCCTCCGGGAGGGTTGCCCTCGAGTGATTTTCCGCCAGAGCAACTCGCGAAGCGAGAGGCAACGCCATCGCACCGACGGACAAGGACAGGAATTCTCTGCGTGGAATTTTCATTGTGACACCCTAGCTTTTGGGTTTGCGCTTGACGGAATACTGCCCGTGCTCGTTGTACCGCGTTGGGAATGCATCCGGGTCGAATTGCGCGTCGAGCATCGCGTCCTCCGGCAGAATCAGCGTCAGCACTTCACTTCCCATCGCGACCGAATGCTCGCGTAGCGCGTAGTTTTCGCCGTCGCCGTTCGTAAACCAGGTATCCGCGCTCGACTTGCGCAGCCCCTTTTGCACCTTTCCAGACCGCAAAAGGTCATAGGCGAAGCTGTCCTCGTCGAGCTCCTCCTTCAGGTACCACCTGCGCGGAACATCCGGCGTGCGCATGTGCCATCTAAGACCATTGGGGCCATGGGCAGCAAGGATGGCCGGGACGGTATTCACGTCGATGAGGCGGATCGCGGTGCTCAGTAACCCACAGTCGAACTCGTCGGCGACCACTGCCAGGTCAGCCATCGAGGGAATCTTGACTTCCTTGATGCGCGGCTTGAAGAGTTGGCCTGGCATTAGGAGGTGCGCCGAGTAGCTATCGGCTTCGCGCTCCTTGAATTTATCCGCGGCGGCAAGGTTGATGGATACATCGTCTACACGGCAACGGAAGGACTGGCCGCGGTGATGGTGCCAGTGCCCCAATTCATGACCTATGGAGAATCGTTGCCGGCCGCGCTTCGCGGCGCGCTGTACGGTGGCGATCGCCCGATCGCCAACGCCAACAAGCGTTGCCTCGCAGCCTTTCAGATTGGCGTATCGAACTTCGACCCCAGCGTCATACGCAATCGCCTCGACATCGATCTGCTTCGGGTCCGTAATACCGAACAGCGCGATGCGTTCTTCAGCAGGATGCACTTGCGCTATTGACTCTTCTTTGGATTCGCAATGCCAAGCTCTATAAGCTGACGGTAAACGCGCTCAACCTCCTCGTCCGGCATGTCGTCGAGTTGCCGTGCCGCGAGTGTAATCCTGGCATCATTCGCCGCTTGTGCGATGACGCGCCGGGCTTCGGTAAGGTCAATGGGTTCTACAACGCCATTGGCCGATGTCCGACGATCGACCGTTGACCGAGCTACCGCGAGACGGCGTTGGCCAACCATACGCTTCGCGTTCTGCACAATTCGTTCAAATCGTGCGTGCTCCTCGGCTGCGTTCTGTCCTCTAAGCATCTCGTCTTCGGGTAGCTGCTGCGCGCCTTCCAGATAGGCATCGATGAACGCCTGGAGCCGTACCACGGCGTTTTTGCTGCGCTCACTCATCTTTCCCTCCACGGCTTCGCCAGTTCCTTGCACTTGCGGTGCATACGCTTTCGGATGGTTTCCAGTTCGGTATCAGTCAGGCCGAGGGAAGCGCGCAGTTCCTCGCCCTTGAGACCGTTGGCCAGTTCCTCGATCAAGATCGACACTTCCACGTCGTCCTGGAACAGAGCCTCGACTTTCGCCAGCGCGTTACGGGCGGCGGCCAGCCGTTCGGGGTCGCGCACCTCCACCCCGGCGCCGTGCAGCTGCTCTTCCTCCTCGGCATCCTCGGGCTCCGCGAAAACGTCGATTCGGGAGCGGCGCTTCCGCTTAGCCGCCGCGTCGGCGATGCTGCTCATGGAAGACCAGATAAACGGCACGATCGGCAGACCGCGGGGACATTTGCGCCGCCTCTCGACCGCGCGGGTGAGCGCCTCCTGTAGAAGGTCGTCCGCCGAGTCGAAGCCATTGATGTAGCAGAATAATTCCGCCCCGCGGAGAAGGATGAGCTTCTCCTTCCCGGTCAGCGCCGCGATCGCGGCATCCACATCGGCACGCGACAGTGCGTCTTCGACTTCCGGCACGTCCGCTTCGTGCATCCGACCTCCTCTTTCCGAAATGCTCTTTACACGGCATTTGCGGACATCACCAACAAAATTTTTTCTATCTGTCCGTAAGTCCTCCGGTTGCAGCCTTTCCCTTATGAAGGCCTCAGCTATTGGGGATGTACCCCCTAGCGGACACCGGAGGAATGTCGGTGGCCGGGAAGGGACCAACTGGCTGTCGAGGCCGAAGGAATGCAGACGAACTACGAAGAAATGGAGACCAAATGACTCACGAGAAGAAGGAAATCACGATCTACGTCGAGACGAAGCCGCACCCGTGGTCCAAGGACGAGATCACCTACGAGGAGGTGGTCCACTTCGAGGACCCCGCCTACCCCGGCTCCGGGAAGACGTACTCGGTCAAGTACAAGCGCGGCGAGGGGCACAAGCCCGAAGGCGTGCTCACCCCGGGCACCTCGGTCAAAGTCAAAGACGGGATCAGCTTCAGTGTTTCAGAAACTGGTCAGTCATAACCAAGACCTCCGCCGCCTCGTTAAGGCGGGATTCGCGGTCGCGTTCGACAGCAACCACCTTGTCGTCCGTGATATTCCATACCTAGACGACAAGCTCGAGCTGAGGTGGGGCGCATTCGTAACGAAGCTCGAGTTCGTAAACGAGAACGAGGTGATCCAGCAAAACCACCAGGTCTTCTTCGCCGGTTCGCACCCGCATGAAGTCGATAAGACAGCAGTGCGGCTCCTGGGCGCTGGCGCGGCCCAATTGCAACTAAGCGCGGCGTGCCAAGACGTCGTGGTCCAGCTCGCCTTCTCCTGCAAACCGGTGAAGGGCCAGAAATACGACGACTTCTTTCACAAGATAGAGACGTACCTTTCGCGCGTGAGCGGCCCCGCAATGCACAAGTATGGGGCCAACCCGTACACATACCGAACGGTAGAAACCGTCGCGGTGGATCCGATATTCAAGTTCCAGGACACGATGACGAGCCTCGCCGGCATCGGCGATCTCTCGTCAAAGTTCAAGGATGACGTTGTCGCCGTGATCGGCGCGGGCGGCACAGGCGCGTACATCCTCGACTTTCTGGTGAAGACGGCGGTGCCGGAAATCCGTGTGTTTGACGCGGATCGATTCCACGTGCACAACGCTTTCCGCTCGCCCGGCGGCGCCCGCGCGGATGAATTCGGCATGAACAAGGCCGACCTGTACGCGGCGCGCTATGCGAGCTTTCGCCATGGATTGAGTGCTGCGCAGAAATTCGTGGACGGGTCGTGCGCCGATGACTTCAAGGGCGTCACGTTCGCATTCGTCTGCGTCGACAAGGGCTCCGCTCGGGCGGAGATATTCGAGCTGCTGCTGAAGCTGAAAACTCCATTCATCGACGTAGGCATTGGATTGAAGCGAAAGGAGAACAGAACGCTGAATGGGATGCTGCGCACCACGTACTACTCCGCGGAGGACGGGACACGGACGCGTGATCTCGGACTAGCCGACCTTCGCGACAACCCGAACGACGAGTACGCGACGAATATCCAGATCAGCGAGCTGAACGCTCTGAACGCATGCCTCGCGGTCATTAAGTTTAAGCAGCTGCGCGGTTTCTACTTCGAGGAATCCGCCCTTTTCAACTTGCTCTTTGAAATCGCAGATTTGAAGATCGTCTCCAGTGGCTGAGAGACTCAAGAACATCCGCACTGAGCACGTGCGTACCATGCCGGACAAGCTACGTCCTGGCATTCTCTACGTATCGCTCGAATTCGAGACCGCGCACCACCTTTGCGCGTGTGGCTGCGGGGCAAAGATCAGAACGCCGCTGGGCCCCACAGAGTGGACTTTTGAGGATACGCGGCACGGGCCCACGTTGAAGCCATCGATCGGCAATTGGCAACAAGCATGTCAATCGCACTACTGGATCCGCCGAGGGGCAATCGTGTGGGCGGAAAGGTGGACGCCGGACCAAATCGCTCGAGGTCGCCAGGCTGAGGATCATCGAAGGACCGCTTACTACGAGAGGATGTACGGTGAACGCCAAGGTCTCCTCGCAAGGCTATGGTACTGGCTCCTCAGGCAGATCGGCTGGTAGGCGCCCAGACTCCGGCACTTGGAGGCAAAGAATTTGGCACTGAGAGAGGCCGCTTAGTCGGAGAGTGTGACCGTCTCGATAGGGAAAACGGCAAATTTAAGCGACTACCTCTTTGATAAATAGGCTCGTTCTCCGCACATCGGAGAATGAGCCGGTTCGCAGCAGCTGTTTGGCGGAGAGAGAGGGATTCGAACCCTCGATACGGATTTTGTCCGTATAACGCCTTAGCAGGGCGCCCCTTCGGCCCCTCGGCGTCGAGCAATCTTCCGAACTGATGCTGGAGCCCAGGTGCGAGATAACATTCGGCATGCCTCATGAGTTCAACTCCGTGGAGAATCAAGGAGAACCCCAACTACACCGTGCGTCATGGGCCGCTTTTCCGGATATTCCACTCGTTGCTCCGCAGTCAACAGTCAAGAAGCATCCGGACTACGAACAGGCGAAGCAGGGCGACGTCAACGAAGCTGCTCCGGCGGCGAAGCGCCTTGCGCTTTCGTTAGTCAACGCCGAATGGATTGCTTCCTTGGCACAATGGCCGTTGGCCGGAGCACTGCTGGTCCCCGTCCATGCACTGGAGGGTCAAGGGTATAACCGTATTCCCGCGGCATTCGCAGAACTCATTGCGGAGCGCCTGGGCCTCGAAATTGAGACAGGGATCATTCAAGTTAACGTCGTCAATCACACGGGGGCTAATGGCTGGCAGCGAATGGCCAGAGCCGCGCTATTTGAAGGTGCAGTGCATAGCGGCATGCGATACGTGCTGGTCGACGATTTTGTAGGGCTTGGCGGGACGTTGGCCAATTTGCGTGGTCACATCATTCATCACGGTGGTAGCGTCATCGGCGCCGTTTGCTTGACGGGTCGAGAGGATTCCGCCAAACTCGCATTGACTACACAAACCCTTGAAGCGATTAGGCAAAAGTATGGCGAAGCACTCGAAGCCTGGTGGATCGAAGCCGTCGGTTTCGACTTCTCATGCCTCACAGAAAGCGAAGCAAGATATCTCCTTCGTGTCGAGACTCCTGACGCCGTCAGAGCGCAATTTCTTGCGGCAAGATCTGAAGGACACGGTTAGGATCGCGAAGAAGATACGGGCCGCCTAGCAGTACACAGGCTAGGCTAGCTGGCGGAGAGAGAGGGATTCGAACCCTCGATACGGATTTTGTCCGTATAACGCCTTAGCAGGGCGCCCCCTTCGGCCACTCGGGCATCTCTCCGTGCTGAAGGAAGGGAATTCTACTTCGTTATTGCGGGGAAACGCACCGTGACGCGCAGGCCCTTGCCATGGTCCGCTTCGCCTAGCGACACTTCGGCGCGATGGGCGTCGGCGATCTGCCTGACGATGGCGAGGCCCAGGCCGCTGCCCTGCGCGCCGGCCCCCGGCAGGCGGTAGAAGCGATCGAAGACGCGCTCGCGCTCCTCCGGCGCAATGCCCGGCCCGCTGTCGTTCACCTCCAGCGCCGGGCGGCCGCCGTCGACGAACACCGACAGCTCGATCCGCCCGGCCGGCGGCGTGTAACGGATGGCGTTGTCGACGAGGTTGCGCGCGAGCGTGCGCAGCGCCTCCGGCTGGCCGGCCACGCGCGCCGCTTCGATGCGCCCCGCGCGCAACTCGACGCCCTTGGCTTCGGCGAGCGGCTCGAGGTCCTCGAGGATGCTCGCGGCAACCTCCTCCAGCGCGACTTCCGACGGCGCCGCGCGGGCCGCTTCCGGCTCGAGCCGGGCCATGGTGAGGAGCTGCTCGACGAGGTGCGATGCGCGCTTCGCCCCGGAGCGCAGCGCATCGAGCGCCTCGCGCAGCTCCTCGGGGGAGCGCGCGCGCTCGACGAGCTGGATCTGAAGCTGCAGCGCGGTGAGCGGCGAGCGCAGCTCGTGCGCCGCGTCCTCGGTGAAGCGTCTCTGTGTCTCGATCGCCCCGCCCAGGCGCACGAGCAGCGAGTTCAGCTCGTTCACCAGCGGCACCACTTCCTCCGGAAGATCGCCTGCCGGCAGCGGCTCGAGCGAGTCGGGCCGCCGGCGCCGGATCCCGCGGGCGATCTCCTCCAGCGGCCGCAGCTCGCGGCTCACCAGCAGCCAGATCAGGATCGCGAAAAGCGGAAACGAAGCGGCGAGCGGCAGGAGGATGCGCAGCGCCATCGCGGAAGCGCGGTCGCGCCTGAGGCTCTGCGGCGCCGCCACCTGGATGCTCCGGTCCTCCTGCTCCAGCGTGAACACGCGCCAGGCTTCGCCCTGCACCGAGACCGTCTGGAAGCCGGTGCCGCTTTGCGGCAGCACGATGCCGCGGTTCGAGAGATAGACGAGCGCGCCGCCCGGGCTCCAGACCTGCACGATGAAGTCGTGGTCGAAGCCGCCGAACAGGGCGATCTCGCTTTGCGGCGCCTGGTCGCGCAGCGTGAGGGCCATCTGGTGGAGCTGGTAGTCGAACAGCTCCTCGGCCTCCTTGCGCACGGCGAGCCAGGTCGCGCCGCTCGACGCGAGGCTGATGAGGACCAGCGCCGAGAGCAGCGCTACGAGGAGTTTTTTGCGGATCGAGGCGGGCACGGAGCGGCTTCTTCGCTGCCGTCGGCAAGTGCGTAGCCTACGCCTCTGACGGTGCGGATGGCGCCCTCGCCCAGCTTCTTGCGCAGGTTGTGGACGTGCACTTCGATCGCGTTGCTGGAGACTTCTTCGCCCCACCCGTAAAGCCGCTCCTCGAGCTGGGCGCGCGAAAGCGGCGTGCCGGGCCGGTCGAGCAGCGCCTCGAGGAGCGAGAACTCGCGCACCGAGAGCGGCACCTCGCGGCGGCGCCAGGTGACCTTGCGCGACGAGGGATCCAGGGTGAAGCCGCCGTGCGAGATCACCGGCTCGGCGCGGCCCGCCTGGCGGCGCGCCACCGCCCGGATGCGCGCGGCGAGCTCGTCCAGGCTGAAGGGCTTCACGAGATAATCGTCGGCGCCCCGGTCGAGGCCTTTCACGCGGTCGGAGACCGAGTCGCGCGCCGTAAGGACCAGCACCGGTACGCGATTGCGCCGCCGGCGCAGGCCCTCCAGCACCGCGAAGCCGTCCTTGCGCGGCAGGCCGAGATCCAGCAGCACCATCGCGTACGGTTCCGCGAGCAGCGCGGACTCGGCGGCCGCGCCGTCCTGGACCCAGTCTACGACATAGCCTTCGGGGCGCAGGCCCCGGCGGACGCTTTCCCCGATCATCGCGTCGTCTTCGACAAGCAGCAGGCGCATGCGGCGTTCCTTTTCTTCTAGCCCAGGTCGATGGGCACGTACACCTTCGCGTCGTCGCGCTGCACGAGCAGCGCCACGTGCTTGCCGGCCTTGTCGATCAGGCCGCGCAGGTCCTTGACGCTCTTCACCGGCCGGTTGTTCACCGCCAGGATCACGTCGCCTTCCTGCACGCCCGCCGCGGCGGCGGGCCCGCTAGCGTCCTCGACCACCAGGCCCTCTTCCGAAGGCCGCACCGTCAGGCCGAGCTTCCCGGAGTTCGCCGCCGGCCGCTCCGCGGCGGCGGTTTTCTCCTGGTTAGGCAGCTCGCCGACCGTGACGTTCAGTGTTTTCTCCGAGCCGTCGCGCCACAGCCGCACCTTGGCGGCCTGGCCGGGACGGGTATCCGCGACCAGGACCGGCAGCGAGGAGGACTCGTCCACCGTGGCGCCGTTCCAGCCGAGGATCACATCGCCCGCCTTGATTCCGGCTTTCGCCGCCGGGCCGCCGTCCTCGACCGAGCTCACCAGCGCGCCTTCGGGCCGCTTCATCCCGAACGACTGCGCGAGGCTCTGGTTCACGTTCTGCACCGCGACGCCGATGCGCCCGCGCGTCACCTTGCCGTGCGCCTGCAGCTCGTCCTTCACGTGCATCGCGACGTCGATCGGGATCGCGAACGAGAGGCCCATGTAGCCGCCGGTCTGGCTGTAGATCTGCGAGTTGATGCCGATCACGTTGCCTTCCATGTCGAACAGCGGGCCGCCGGAGTTGCCGGGGTTCACCGCGACGTCGGTCTGGATGAACGGCACGTAGCCGTCGCCCGGCAGCGAGCGCGACTTCGCCGAGACGATGCCGGCGGTCACCGAGTTCTCGAAGCCGAACGGCGAGCCCATCGCCACGACCCACTGGCCGGGCTTCACGTCCTGCGCGCGGCCGATCTTCACCACCGGCAGGTCGCGCGCATCGATCTTGATGAGCGCGACGTCGCTCTTCGGGTCGGTGCCGATCACCTTGGCGATGAACTCGCGCCGGTCGGTGAGCTTCACGTCCACCACCTTCGCGCCGTCGACGACGTGCGCGTTGGTGAGGATGTAGCCGTCGGCGCTCACGATGAAGCCCGAGCCGACGCCGTGGCGCGGCGCCTGGCGCGGAGTCTGCCCGCCCTGGCCGAAGCCGAAGCGCTTGAAGAACTCGTACATCGGGTCGTTCTTGTCGAGCTGCGGCCCTTCCGCCTGCGCGACGGCGTTCTGCGTGACGCTGATGTTGACGACGGCCGGCCCCGCGTCCTCGGCGAGCTGGCTGAAGTCGGGTCCAGGCAACTGCCTGGTGGCGGCCGGCGCCTGCGCTACGGCGGGCGCCGCAGCGTGCGCGTTCGGTACCGCTGGAGAGCAGCCGGCGACGAACGCCGGCAAGAGCGCCGCGAGCACCGCGGCGTGCATGATCTTCATTTTCACGGAGGCTCCTTCGCTGCGGGATCGGTTTTTCATGCCGCGCATCGTAGGAGCCCCACCTTAAGGGCAGCTTAAGGGGGCCCGTCGCCGGTCGTCAGACCGGCTTCGCTGCTCTAGGCCTGGTCCAGCTCGAACGCCTTGTGCAGGACGCGCACGGCGAGCTCGGTGTACTTCTCCTCGATCACGACGGTGATCTTGATCTCGGAGGTGGAGATCATCTGGATGTTGATGCCCTCCTCGGCGAGCGTGCGGAACATCTGCGCGGCGATGCCGGCGTGCGAGCGCATGCCCAGGCCGACGATCGACACCTTGGCGATCTTCTCGTCGCCGCTCACCTCGCGGCACTTGATGTGCGGCTGCACCTGCTCCTTCAGGATCTTCATCGCCCTGGCGTAGTCGTTGCGGTGCACGGTGAAGGTCATGTCGGTCATGCCGTCGTGGCCGACGTTCTGCACGATGACGTCGACGTCGATATGCGCGTCGGCGATCGGCCCGAGGATCGCGTAGGCGACGCCGGGGCGGTCGGGGACGTCCTTCACCGTGATCTTCGCCTCGTCGCGGTTGAACGCGACGCCGGATATGACTGCCTTCTCCATCGCCATGTGCGGGTCTTCCTCGAAAGTGATCAGCGTGCCCGACGTGCCCTCCACCGCGACCGGCAGCGCCGGGTCGGTGAGGCTGGAGAGCACGCGCGTGGGCACCTTGTACTTGCCGGCGAACTCGACCGAGCGGATCTGCAGGACCTTGGAGCCCGCGCCCGCCATCTCGATCATCTCCTCGAACGTGATGGTGCGGAGCCTGCGCGCCTCGGGCACGAGGCGCGGATCGGTCGTGTAGACGCCGTCGACGTCGGTGTAGATGTGGCACTCGTCGGCCTTCAGCGCGGCGGCGAGCGCCACGGCCGAGGTGTCCGAGCCGCCGCGGCCGAGCGTGGTGAGGTTGCCCGAGCCGTCGATGCCCTGGAAGCCGGCGACGACCGCGACATAGCCCGCCTTCAAGTCGGAAAGGATTTTTTTCCGATCTATATCGACGATTCGCGCCTTCGTGAAGGCGGAATCGGTGAGCACCTGCACCTGCCAGCCGGTGTAGCTCTTCGCCTTGACGCCGAGCTCGAGGAGCGCCATCGCGAGCAGGCCTACGCTGACCTGCTCGCCGGTCGAGGCGACGACATCCAGCTCGCGCGGGTCGGTCTGCGGCTGCAGCTCCTTGGCGAGCGCGATGAGGCGGTTGGTCTCGCCCGCCATTGCCGACGGCACGACCACCAGGTCGTGCCCCGCGGCCTTCCACTTCGCCACGCGGCGCGCGACGTTGCGGATGCGCTCCACCGAGCCCACCGAGGTGCCGCCGAATTTCTGAACGATTAACGCCATAACTCAGTCGATCAAAACCATAACATCAGGACCATCAATGCCATCGCGCCGCCGGGAAAGCGGCGAATTTTACAGGAGGACCAAAGGCCCGGCCGCTCTGGCGAATGGCCCGGCCCAAGTTCCCATGGCGCGCGCGCCGGGACTCCGGCAACCTTCAGCGGTGGATGGCAGACGACTGAAAACGGCTCAGGGCCGGGGGGCTCTCGAGGAATCGACCAGCGCGCGCGCGGCGATGGCCGCCTGGGTGCGGTTCGAGACGCCGAGCCGCTCGAAGATGGCCGTGAGCTGGTTCTTCACGGTGCTGGAGGCGATGCCGAGCTTCCTGGCGATCTCCTTGTTCGGAAAGCCCTCGGCGAGAAGCTCGAGGATCTTCCATTGCTGCGGGCTGATGTCGGTCGCCTTCGCCGCCGGCGGGGCGGCTTCGCTGTCGGCGAGCTGCCGCGCGAGATTGGGGGGGACGTACACGCCGCCTTCCATCACCAGCTCGAACGCTTTCAGCAGGAGCTTCTTCGTGTGCGTCTTGGGGATGACCCCGGACGCGCCGCACGCGAGCGCCTGCCGCAGCGTGGGCGCATCTTCGTGCATCGTATAGATGACCAGCGGCACCGCGGGCGCCGCGGCGCGGAACTTCTCGATGAACTTGAGGCCGTCGTAGTGCGAGAAATTGAGGTCGAGGACGATGAGGTCGGTGTCGCCGCGGCGCCCGAGCAGCTCGAGCCCCTCCTCGGGATTCTCCGCCTCGAGCAGGTCCACGCCCTCGGCCATGACCGAGAGCGCTTCGCGCAGCGCGGAGCGGATCAGGGGATGGTCGTCCACGATCAGGAAGACCGGGGGCTTGAGGGGCGGATTCTTCGACGCAGGAGCGGACACTCACGGTCCTTTCATGGACGGTTTCTGTATCGTACTATCGTGGCAGGGGGGAGTAATGTGAATATGCAAATGCGTGAGCGCCATGCGTGAACGCTTTGCCGCCGCGCGGGCCGCCGACGCGCTCGAGCTCGAGCAGGCGCAGCTTCGCCTGGCGCTCAACGCCCTGGTCGACGGCTACATGCTGGTCGCCTTCCTCTGGGACCGGGTGCTGGACGACCGCGAGCTGTTCCTGCTGGCGATTCTGGCGGGTTCCTACCTCGTGTGCATCGCGCAGTTCAGCTGGACGGTGCTGCGTCCCGGCGTCAATCGCCTGCGCCGCTCCGCCGGGGTGGCGCTCGACATGCTTTCCCTCGGATTTCTCCTGCTCCTGGCCGGGGAGACCGCGGTTCCGGTGGCCGGGTTCCTGCTCTGGGTGGTGATCGGCAACGGCTTTCGCTTCGGCCGGCGCTATCTCCACTACGCCCAGGTATTCGCGCTCGCCGCCGTCGGCGTGCTGCTCACCTTTAGCGACTACTGGCGCCAGCACCCGATGTTCGGCGTCGCGATGATCCTGCAGCTGCTCGCGATCCCGATGTACGTCGCCGTGCTGGTGTCGCGCCTGCAGGCGGCGGGGCAGCGCCTCGACGAGGCCCGCGGCGAGGCGGAAGCGGCCAACACCGCCAAGACGAAGTTCCTGGCGGCGGCGAGCCACGACCTGCGCCAGCCGATGCAGGCGCTGTCCATGTACGCCTCCGTGCTCGAGGACCGCGTGACCGACCCGAACGCGCTGCGCGTCGTGCACGGCATCCAGCTTTCGGTGAAGACCCTGGAGCAGCTCTTCGACAGCCTGCTCGACATCTCGAAGATCGAATCGGGGGTGATCAAGCCCCACGTGGTCGCGTTCCCGCTGATGCCGCTGATCGAGAACGTGGTCGCCTCGGAAAGCGCGATCGCCGCGCAGAAGAACCTGGACCTGCGCGTGGTGCGCACCTCGGCGAGCGTGCGAAGCGATCCGGCGCTGCTCGAGCGCATGCTGAAGAACCTGGTGACCAACGCCATCCGCTACACCGAGCACGGCCGCATCGTCATCGGCTGCCGCCGCGCGGGCCGCGACGCTCTGCGCCTCGAGATCGTCGACTCGGGCATCGGCATCTCCACCGAGGACCAGGAAAGGATCTTCGAGGAGTATTACCAGCTCGCGGGCAACAGCGCGCAGGGGCTCGGCCTGGGACTGCCGATCGTGAAGAGCCTCGGCGGGCTGCTCGGCCACGCCGTGGGCGTGAAATCGGCGCCCGGGCGGGGGAGCACCTTCTCCATCGACCTTCCCAGGGCGCCGGACGTGCCCGTTCCCGCCGTCGCGAGCGCCTCGCTGCGCGGCGACCTGAACGGCATCCGCGTCGTTCTGGTCGATGACGACGTCGAGATCCGCGACAGCATGCGCCTGCTTCTCGAGAGCTGGGCGTGCCGCGTCGTCAGCGGCGGGACGCTCGGCGAGGTCCAGGAAAAGCTGCACCGGCAGCGGCTCGCGCCCGACGCGCTGATCGTCGACTACCGCCTGGCCGCGATGACCGGGCTGCAGGTGATCGACCAGCTGCGCGCGGCGCATGGAAACGAGCTGCCGGCGCTGATCATCACCGGCACCGCCAACCTCACGCTGCTCCAGCAGCGCGCCCCCGGCACGCCGGTGGCGCTGAAGCCCGTCCCGGCGGGCAAGCTCAGGGCGTTTCTCGCTCAGGCCCTGCTGCAGCAGCAGCCCGTCAGCGCCACGCGCCTCGAAGCTCCCGCACCGCGGCCCGCAGCTTCTCGGGACTGACCTCGGCCGGCGCGACCGGCTCGCCCACCGACAGGCGGATCCGCGGGAAGAGCCGGTAGAGGTAGCGCAGGTTGTGGCGGTTGCGCGCGAAGAGGCTCCGCCACAAGCCTGAGAGCGCCATCGGGACGACCGGCACGGGGGTCTTCTCAAGCATCTTCATGACGCCGCCGCGGAACCCGGCGATGTCGCCGTCGGGCGTGAGATTGCCTTCCGGAAAAATCCCGACCAGCTCGCCGGCTTCGAGCTCCTTCGCGATGGTCGCGTAGGCCGCCTCGAGCATCTGCGGATCCTCCTTCGCGCCGGCGATCGGAACCGCGCGCACGGTGCGGAAGAAAAAGCTCAGGAACGGGATCTTGAAGACCTTGTAGTACATCACCCAGCGGATCGGCCGGCGGCAGGCGGCGGTGATGACCAGCGCATCGACATAGGAGACGTGGTTGCACACCACGATCGCCGGCCCCGCCTCCGGGATGCGCTCGAGCCCGCTCTTCTTCACCCGGTACACCGAATGCACGAGCATCCACGCCATGAAGCGCATCAGGAACTCGGGGACGAGCAGGTAGATGTAGAGCGCGACCGCCGCGTTCATCAGCGCGGTCACGACGAAGAGCTGCGGGATCGTGATGCCGGCGCCGAACAGGACGATCGCGAGGCCGGCGGCGGCGACCATGAAGACCGCGTTCAGGATGTTGTTCGCGGCGATGATCCGCGAGCGGTGGGACGCCGCGCTGCGCGTCTGGATGAGCGCGTAGAGCGGCACGATGTAGAAGCCGCCGAAAAGGCCGATGCCCGCGAGGTCGGCGAGCAGGCGCCAGTGGCGGCTGTCCTTCAGGAACTCGCCGATGCCCATCGGCGCGAGCGCGATCCCCACGCCGCTGAAAGGCAGGTGCGCCGCCGCCGTCCAGCCGAGGTCCAGGCCGAACAGCGTGAGCCCGATCGAGCCGAAGGGCACCAGGCCGATCTCCACCTTGTGGCTCGACAGGCGCTCGCAGAGGAGCGAGCCGACGCCGATGCCGATCGAGAACACGATGAGCAGCAGCGTCACGATGTGCTCGCTGCCCATCAGGATGTTCTTGCTCAGGTTCGGGAACTGCGTCACCAGCATCGAGCCGTAGAACCAGAACCAGGAGATGCCGAGGATCGACAGGAACACCGTGCGGCTGCGGCGCGCGAACTCGAGGTTGCGCCAGGTCTCGGTGATCGGATTCCAGCTCACCCGCAGGCCCGGATCCGCCGCCGGCGCCTTCGGGATCGCGCGCGAGAGCGCGATCCCCAGCGCCGAGATCGCCATCGTGAGCACCCCCACCCCCGCCACGCCCCAGCCCGGCTGCGTCACCATCCAGCCGCCGAGCATCATCCCCACGAGGATCGCCACCGACGTCCCCATCTCCACGAGCCCGTTGCCGCCGATCAGCTCGTGCTCCTCCAGATGCTGCGGCAGGATCGCGTACTTCACCGGCCCGAACAGCGTCGATTGCAGCCCGCCGAGGAACAGCGACACCAGCAGCAGCGAGATATTCTGCGTGAGCAGCCCCACCGTCCCGAGCGCCATGCAGGCGAGCTCGATCGCCACCGTCACCGTGATGAGCGTCGACTTCTCGTACTTATCCGCGATCTGCCCCGCCGTCGCCGAGAACAGGAAGAACGGCAGCACGAAGAGGGCCTGCGCGAGATTCTGCAGCGTGTCCGACGACAGCGTCGTGAAGCTCGCCGTCTGGTACGCAAGCAGGATCACCAGCGCCTGCTTGAACAGATTGTCGTTCATCGCGCCGAGAAACTGCACGCCGAAGAACGGCCCGAAACGCCGCTGGCCCAGCAGCGTGAACTGGTTTTTTTCCGCCACCCCTCGTCTCCCCCTTTTATTT
>WNFL01253380.1_pt1 | contig 25406 bp, 27 predicted proteins | sample 5400361 | NCBI WGS metagenome assembly WNFL01 (sample SAMN13153351, study PRJNA577476) | soil metagenome | isolation source: 40 cm soil on Douglas fir-dominated hillslope | place: USA:California | collected 2013-09-17
CGGCCGCGTCCCTGCTCGCTTATTGCGGCCTGGGACGCGAAGAGTTCGCGGAGAACAATGGCTGGCGAGCAACGGAAGCGGTTGAAGATCGTCTGGTCGCGGCTTTCGAGCATGGCTCCGGCATCGACGAGAAGCTTGTGCTGCTCGCGTTAACGGCGCGCATGGTCCACCCGACCGTGCAGGAGCGATTCGACTTGAAAGCCGAATGATGGCGCTTCACGCCATCCAGTGCGGGGCGCCGATGTCGGCGGCAGCAATGCGTGTCGCGCGCACCCACCATTCGGGATGCTCGAAGGCGATGCGTTCCGCGCCGCCCACCGCGAGATAGCGTCCGTCGAAAAGCCCGAAGCAGGTGGCGCCGCTCCCCGACATCTGCGCCACGACGCAGCCGGGCTCCTGGCTGAGCGCGTCGAGAACCTCATCGATGATCGGATGGAGCCGCGACGCGGGCGCCTCGAGATCATTCGTTGAATCGTCGAGATAGGCGACGACATCCCACAGGCTCTGGATGCTCGCGGGGGGTGGACGCATCCGTCCGACGCCAGTGCGCGCGTTCAGCGCGGCGAACACATCGGCGGTCGGGACCGCGACGCCGGGATTGACGAGTACGGCGGCGAGCTGCGGCAGCGGCGGCGTCCTCGTCACGTGATCGCCGCGGCCTTCCATCCAGCACGGGCGCGACAGAAGACAGGCCGGTACATCGGATCCCAGAGCCGACGCCAGCTCCATCAGCTCGGCTTCGGGGCGCTCCAGATGCCAGAGCACGTTCAAGGCACGCACGGCCGCCGCGGCATCGGCCGAGCCTCCTCCGAGCCCCGCGGCGACGGGGAGGTTCTTCTCGAGCGCGATCACGGCGCCCTGCTCCGTGCGGCTCTGCTCTTTCAGCAGGCGGGCGGCCTTGAGCACCAGATTGTTCTCGTTGCGCGGACATTGGGCGCGGAATGGACCTGCGATCTTCAATGACAATTCGGGCGAGAGCGAAAACTCCAGCCGGTCTCCCGCTTCCGCAAACACCACCAGACTTTCCAGCGCGTGATAGAGATCGGGCCGTTTCTCGCCGACATGCAGGAAGAGATTGAGCTTCGCGGGTGCGCAAATGCTGATGCCGCGCGAGAACGCGGCATCAGCAGGCGAACTGGGATCAGTTCTTTCTGCGCCCGTGCTCACTGACCGGAGGCGGACACTTCATCGAGCCCGAACTGCAACTTGCGCTCGATGACCGGCTTCTGCTTGGCGTCGGGTTGCAGCGCCAGAGCGTGCTGCCATTGGAAACGCGCGTCCGTCTTGCGGCCCACACGCCAATAAGCATCGCCCAGATGATCGTTGACGTCGGGCGCGCCCGGCGCGAGCTGCACGGCTTCTTCCAGCGCGCGCGCGGCGTCTTGGTAGCGGCCGAGACGGTAATAGGCCCAGCCGACGGAATCGGCGATGAAGCCATCCAACGGGCGGAGCGCATGCGCCTTCTCGAGCATGGCCACGGCCTCATCCAGATGCTGACCTCTCTCGACCCAGCTGTAGCCGAGATAGTTGAGCACATCGGCGCGGTCGGGATTGATCTTCAGCGCGCTTTGGAAATCCTTCTCCGCATCGTTCCAGCGATTGGAATTCCCGCGCGAGACGCCGCGTGCGTAATAGAGCCCGACAAGACGGCGGTCGCCGTCGGGCAAGACCGCGATCGCCTTGTCGTAAGCGGACGCAGCTTCCACGTAATGGTCGCCGCTGCGGTAGAGATCGCCGAGCGCGGTCCATACGTCGAGGTCCTTTGGCTGCTGCGCCGAAAGCGCCTTGAGCTTGGTGGCGCCCATCTCCGGCTTGTCCATGCGGCCGTCATTGATGGCAGCCTGGACCTGGGTCATCACGTAATAGGGCGACGAGCTTCCGATCCCGCCATAGAGCGAATTCGCGAGGTCGAACTTTCGCAGCGTCTCGTAATGATTGGCGAGCAAAACGCGCGCGAGATCGAAGTCGGGATGCAGGTAGAGCGTGAGATTGAGATAGAGGATGGCGACGTCGGCGCTGCGCTGATCGTTCAGCGATGCGGCGATGCCGAACAGCGCCTCGGCCGCGCCTTCGGCCGGCGAGGCGACGAGCGGCGCCGTCGATTTGTTGGCGGCGATTTCGCGCAATGCGGCCGCCGCGACGGGGTTGCCCGGGCTCTCGCTGAGCGATTTGGTGTAGATGGCTTTCGCCTCGTCCGCCCTGCCATGGCGACGCAGGAAGCGCCCGAAGGCATCGGCGGCACGCGGGCCCATTCCGGTGAACGCAATGGCCTCGCGGTAGGCCGCCTCGGCGTCCTTGTCGCGGCCGGAATATTCGAGGATGAGCGCCTTGTGCATCAGCCGGAGGCCGTCGACGCCGCGCTGCTGCGAGAGCGCGTCAAGCGCATGCAAGGCGCCGTCGGTATCGTGAAGCCCGGCATGGGCCCACGCTTCGATGACGTCGTTGGTCAGTGCCGCGAACGCGATCGGATTGGGCTCGGCGACTTCCTTGAGCACCGCCGCGTAGTCTTTCTTCTGCATCGCGGACATTTCCCGCACCAGATGCGCGGGCCGGTTCGTCGGGTCCTGCGTCAGGACGCGATCCGAAAGCGCGCTGGCCTGGTCGATGTTGCCGGATTCGGCCGCGTAGAGGAAAGTGCGCGCCAAGAGATCCTCGTTGTCGGGATCGTCCTTGAGCGTGTTCGCGTAGAAGTTCGAGGCCGCCTTCACGTCGCCCTCGGCGGCGGCGAAATTGGCCGCGAGATAGGTCCCGGCAAGCGTTGGCTGCGGCTCATCCTTTTGAGCGATCGAGGTAATCGAGGTTACAGTGCTGCAGGCGGCAAGGGTGAGGGCGCCCAATCCCGGTACCAGGGCGAAAACTCTCTTCAGCGTCACGATTTGCCTTCCTCTCGACTTCTGGAATCATAGCCCGATTTCCTCGGGTCGTCACATGGCCCCGTAAGCCGGCCCGTCGCCGCCTTCGGGTGGAACCCAGGTGATATTCTGTGCCGGGTCCTTGATGTCGCAGGTCTTGCAGTGGACGCAGTTGGCCGCGTTGATCTGAAAGCGCGGACGATCGCCATTCACCACTTCAAAAACCCCAGCCGGGCAATAACGCTGCGCGGGTTCCGCATAGACGGGCAAATTGTTCCGAATGGGTAGAGCGGAATCCTTCAATTTGAGGTGAACCGGCTCGTCCTCATCGTGACGTGTACCGCTAAGAAAAACCGAAGAAAGTTTGTCGAAACTCACCACGCCATCCGGCTTTGGGTAAGGGATGGGCTTGGCCTTGGCGGCGGGCAAGAGACGCGCGAAATCGGGTGTCTCGTTGCGCAAAGTCCCGAACGGAGAAATCCTGAGAATCTGGTTCGTCCACATGTCGAGCGCGCCGAGCGGCACGCCCAAGAGTGTGCCGAACCGCGCCCAGAGCGGCTTCACATTGCGCACCAATCGAAGATCTCGAGCGACCCAGGAGGCGCGATAGGAAATCTCGTAGTCGACGAGCTCGTCATGGGCGCGGTTTTCTCCTTCGAGCGCCTTGAAAACGGACTCTGCCGCGAGCATTCCCGTCTTCATCGCGTTGTGGCTGCCCTTGATGCGCGGAACATTGACGAACCCGGCCGCGCAACCGATGAGCGCGCCGCCTGGAAAGACGAGCTTCGGCACCGCCTGCAAACCGCCTTCCGTGATCGCGCGCGCGCCGTACGCGATGCGCCGCCCGCCCTCGAGCATCGGGCGGATCAGTTTGTGAGTCTTGAAGCGCTGAAATTCGTCGAAAGGCGAAAGGTACGGGTTGCGGTAATCGAGATGCACGACGAAACCGATTGCGGCGAGGTTATCGCCGTAGTGATAGATGAACGAACCGCCGCCGGTGTGATTGTCGAGCGGCCAGCCCATCGTGTGCATAACGAGCCCACGTCGATGCGTCGTTGCGGGCAGCTCCCACAATTCTTTGAGCCCGAGCCCATAGGTCTGCGGCGGTCGGTCCTCGTCGAGCTTGAAGCGTTGGATCAGCTGCTTGGCAAGCGAGCCGCGCGCCCCTTCGGCAATGAGCGTGTACTTGCCTTTCAAGATCATGCCCGGCGTGTAATTCGCCTTGTGATGGCCATCACGTGCGACGCCCATGTCGCCGGTGATGACGCCGGCGACCTCGCCTTTGGGCCCAAGCTCGACATCGATGGCAGCGAAGCCCGGATAGATCTCGACGCCCAAGCTTTCGGCCTCGCGCCCAAGCCAGCGGCAGAGCTGTCCCAAGCTGACGATGTAGTTCCCGCGATTGCTCATCAAAGGCGGCATCAGGAGATTGGGGATGCGGATGGCCCCTGCTGCGGTGAGATAATGGAATCGGTCGTCCGCAACCGGGGTTTCTATCGGCGCGCCGCGGGCCTTCCAATCCGGGATGAGCTCGTCGAGCGCGATCGGATCGATGACAGCGCCCGAAAGAATATGCGCGCCGACCTCAGCGCCCTTCTCGATGACGCACACGGCGACATCTCGGGATGTGGCCTGGGCGAGCTGCTTCAGCCGGATCGCGGCAGCGAGACCCGCCGGCCCAGCGCCGACAATGACGACGTCGAACTCCATGCTTTCGCGCGCATCGCTCATTCGCGCTTCAGACGCCGTCGGGGGGCTGTAAAAAAGTCGACAACCATAGCCGCCCTTCGAATTGTTGATCGACAGCGCAGGCCAACCTCTCAAACGGCGGCGACAAGTTTGACCTCGATGCGGCGCCCCACGGCCTCTGCATATTTCTCCAACGTCCTCAGATTGGGCGCGTTTTGACCGCTTTCGATCCGAGCCACAACGGACTGGGTCGTGCCCATGCGCTTGGCGACTTGAGCTTGAGTCAGCTTTGCATTCGTGCGCGCTTTGATCAGCGCGCGTGCCAAGGCAAATTCCGGCGCCAGCCTTTCATATTCCGCGCGAAACGCTGGGTCCTTCATCCATTCGTCCCTGACCTTCTTGAAGGAAATGGTCATGTGTTGATCTCCTTAGCTCTCGCGAGCGCAAGCCGGATTGCCTGAGGCGGAGTCCTTTGCGTCTTCTTGATGAAAACATGCAAAATGACGATGCGCCTTCCCGTCGCTAAATACGTATATGGCCCGCCCGATGCCATCCTTGCCACTCATCCGTATTTCCCACAGCTTATCTCTCAACGGCTTCACGTGCGGCTCGCGCATCCGCTGAGGACCGACGGCGGCCATCATTTCGGTCAGATGGAGAAGCTTGGCCCGAATATCGATCGGTAGAGCGTCAATTTCAGCTTTCGCAGCTTCATTGACGACTTCGACGCGCCAAGTCTCCATTGAAATGACGTATCGCAATTATACGATACTAACAAGCCCGGCTGACTTTTCCATGTTATCGCGTAACATGGGTTGATGACTGATCCGATACGGGATCCGCTGCAGGCTCTGCGCTGGCTCGTCGAGGCCGGCGCCGACGAAGCGGTGGGAGACGAGCCGGTCAACCGGTTTGCTCTTGCGCGCGTTTCCGCCCCCCCGTCGGCTCCGCGCGCGGTGCCAACAGCGCCCCTCCCCGAAGCGCGCAAGCGCGCTTCGACGCTCCCTCAAGGGGAGGCCGGAAAAAATGCAGCAGCGCAAGCCGTTTCGATGAGCACCGCACCGGGCGCGGCGCGGGCACTTGCGGCCTCGTGCACCACTCTCGCGGAGCTCAAGAGCGCGCTTCATAATTTCGAGGGTTGCGAGCTCAAGCGTTACGCCACCAATACGGTCTTTGCCGACGGCACGCCTTTAGGCCGGATCATGCTGATCGGAGAGGCGCCCGGCCGAGACGAAGATGCGCAAGGGGTTCCGTTCGTCGGCCGCGCCGGCAAGCTCCTGGATCTCATGCTGGCCTCGATCGGGCTCGATCGGAAAAAGGTCTACATCACGAATGTGCTCAACTGGCGACCCCCGCAGAACCGCGATCCCTCGCCCGAAGAAGCCGCAGCCTGCCTTCCCTTCCTGCACCGTCACATCGAGCTTGCCGATCCGCAAATTTTAATTCTTCTGGGCGCAGTATCGGTGCGTCATCTGCTGGGACTGCAGGACGGAATCATGCGGCTGCGCGGCAAATGGTTGATCTATCAGAACGGAAGCTCGGGGCGTTCGATTCCGGTCATGCCGACCTTGCATCCAGCCTATTTGCTGCGCCAGCCGGCGGCAAAACGCTTGGCTTGGCGCGATCTTTTGGCGGTTGCGGAAAAATTAAGCGAACTTGGACTTGCTTCATCCGTGTGCTGAAGTCACCATCCGTCATGGCAAGACGGGAGCAGATATGAATCAAATTGTCCGTATCGCGCTCGCCGGGGCCGTAGCCCTCTTGCTGAATTCTCCTGCGCGTGCCGAAGCCCAAGCGAGCTTCACCGTGCTCTCGCCGGAGGACGTGAAGCTTTACAGCGAGATTTTCCAGGCCGAGAAGAACGGACAGACGAAGCGCTCCGATGCGCTTCGGTCCAAGCTCGATGACAAATCGCTCATCGGCTACGCGCTCCAAGAGCGCTATCTTGGCGCGCACTACCGGACAAGCTTCAACGAGCTCAAGGACTGGCTCGAGGATTACGGCGACCTCGCCGGCGCCGCTCGCATCTATCAGCTGGCGGTCAAGCGCGCACCGAAGAGTACGCATGTGCCCTCGCCCGCGCGCATCCACTGGCGCGGCGTCGCTGGCGATGGAGATCCCTTCGGCGAAGGTGGGCTGCACTCGGAGCAGGCACGTCGCGTGGCGGCCCAAATCCGCAAGTTCGATCGCGAGGGACATCCGGAAGCATCAGAAGCTCTGATGAAGAAACTTTCTCCTGCGGCGTTGTCGCATTCGGATTACGACCGCCTCAGCGCTCGTGTCGCGGCGGATTATCTGGCGTATGCAAAAGCTCAAACCGCGCTCAATCTTGCCGAGAGATGCGTCGCGCGTGGGTCGATGAGCGCGGACGAGTGCCATTGGACCGCGGGACTCGCCGCCTATAGGCTCGGACAGTTCGAAGTCGCGGCACGCCATTTCGAGGCCTTGTCCGAAACGACAGGAAACGCCGCGCGCACCGACGCCGGCGCCGCTTTCTGGGCGGCGCGCAGCTGGATGCGAGCGAATGTGCCCGAACACGTGCTCGGTCTTTACACCCGCGCGGCAGCGGATCCCGATACCTTCTACGGGCTGTTGGCCGCGCGCATCCTCGGACGCGACACGAGCGTCGCCTTCGAGGACGCCAAGCTCGACACGGTTTCCTTCGCCAGCTTGATGCGCGAACCCTCCGCCCATCGTGCGGTCGCGCTGTGGCAGGTCGGACATCGGGAGAATTTGGCCGAAGAGCTTGCCCGCGCTTTCGGCGAGATCGACACCGATCTCGACCCCGCCTTTGCTGCGCTCGCCCGCGACCTCGGCGTGCCGGCACTCGAGTTGCGAGCGGCCGAGACTTCGTCGGAGCGTGCGATCCACTTGACCAGCCTTTACCCGGTTCCCCCGTTTCAACCGCGCGACGGATACGCCATCGATCAGGCTCTCGTTCTCGCCTTTGCGAAGCAAGAGAGCCGTTTCGAGCCCGCCGCGCTGTCGCGGGCGGGCGCGCGGGGCGTCATGCAGATCATGCCCGCAACGGCTGCGGCGATCACGCACGATCGGACGCTTGCAGGCGTGAACAAAAGTCGGCTCGACGACCCGGGCTACAGCATGACGCTCGGACAGAGCTATCTTCGCGACATCCTAGAGCGTCAGAACGGCAATCTCGTGGGACTTGCGGCCGCGTATAACGCCGGCGAAGGCAACCTGATGAAGTGGATGTCGCTGCACGATGGCGTCGACGATCCCCTGCTCTTCATCGAGAGCGTGCCGGCGTCGGAGACGCGCGACTACATCAAGCGCGTGCTGATGAACATGTGGATGTATCGCACGAGACTGGGTCAGGCGACGTATGGTCTCGACGATGCCGCTTCGGGCGCATGGCCGCTGTACAAACAGACGGGCGCCGGCGCACCGCCGCACTAGAGCACGACATGGCCGAACATCAACCGCGCGAATTCGTCCCGGTGCGCATCGCGCTGATGACGGTTTCCGACACGCGAACGCGTGAGAACGATACCTCCGGAGATATTCTCGAAGCGCGCGTGCGCGAGGCCGGCCACATCGTCGCGGACCGCGTCATCGTCCATGACGAGATCAACGATATCGTCGCGCAACTCTTGAAGTGGATCAGCGACCCCGAGATCGATGCCGTCATCTCAACCGGCGGAACGGGATTGACCGGACGCGACGTCACGCCCGAAGCTTTTCGCAGCGTGTTCGAGAAGGAGATCGACGGGTTCTCTGCCGTGTTTCATCGCCTCTCCCACGAGAAGATCGGCACATCGACCATCCAGTCGCGCACCTGCGCCGGTGTCGCCAAAGGGACCTACCTCTTCGCCCTTCCGGGTTCGCCCGGAGCGGTCAAAGATGGCTGGGATGGAATCCTCAAGTCCCAGCTCGATGCGCGGCATCGACCCTGCAACTTCGTCGAGATCATGCCTCGGCTAAAAGAACGTGGCCGACGGACAGGCTAACCGCCGTCGGACCGACTCTCTGGAAGAGCTGATGACCGCGGCGGTGCCCCGTTCTGTGGTGCTCCTTGCGGCCCGCCTGGCGGCGTCACCGGAACAGGCTGCCATTGGCGATTACAGGACTGCACATACGGGTAATACCCGTCGGGATCGCCGCAATAGTACCAGTACTGCTCCGGCGGCGGCCCGTAATCGACCGGCGGCTCGGCGTATTCTGTCACCCGCCGTTCCGCATAATAGGGCGGGCCATACCATCCATAACCCCAGCCGAATCCGTAACCGTAAGGCCAGAACGGATCATACCAGGGATCCGCGAACACGACGCCGAAGTTGCCGCGGAAACCTCTGCGATAGCGCCAATCGCCACCGCGCCAGTTGCCACCGTTGAATGTGCCTCCACCAAACGTGCCGTCGCGGAAGTTTCCGCCTGGACGGCCTACGAAACCACCATCCGCGCCTCCGCGGAAACCACCACCCGCGCCTCCCCGGAAACCACCACCCGCGCCTCCGCGGAAACCACCGCCCCCGCCGGATACCGCACCACCTCCGGAACGAGGGCCACTGCCTGAGACGTTCGGCGTGCCGGCGGGGCCGGAGCCGTGCATTCCAAATGCGGCATAGGCCGATCCACCAACGAGTGGAGTGATCAGTAGAGCCGCGAAAATTGACGGGAGGAGCTTGCGCATTGAATGATTCCTTAAAGCCCGCGATCATACCAGGGTGGACCTGGAGTCGCGATCAGGGTTTTTCAATATGAGGGTTTTCCCATTCCTGACATGAATGGCAGATGAACCTCCGCCCAATAATGTTCTTGCTTTGTTCTCATCACGGCCTATACTCCGTCGATGAGCGAAATTCTCAGCGCTGCTGCAGATCCTAGGCTGCTCAAAGGCCGGGGTGCGCGCTCGAACGAATCGAGCCGTTACGACGAGGAAAGGCGCGTCCGCTTCGACGATGGCTGGTCGGTAGAGGACGAGTCCCCGCCTCCACTGCGAACCGAAGTGACCAAGGACGCGACGCGAACGATCATCGCCCGCAACACCTCGCCCGACATCTCGTTCAATCTCTCGATCAACCCTTATCGAGGCTGCGAGCACGGCTGCGTCTACTGCTTTGCGCGGCCCACCCACGCCTATCTCGGGCTTTCGCCGGGGCTCGATTTCGAAAGCAAGCTGCTGGTCAAACCCGATGCCGCGAAGCTCTTGGACGCGGAATTGCGCAAAGCGTCCTATCAGCCGCAGGTGATCGCGATGGGCACGAACACCGATCCCTATCAGCCGATCGAGCGCGACTGGCGGGTGACGCGATCCGTCCTTCAAGTGCTCGCCGATTTCAAGAATCCGGTCGGCATCGTCACGAAATCATCGTCCATCTTGCGCGACCTCGACATCCTCGCGCCGATGGCCAAGGAAGGTCTTGCCAAAGTCGCGCTCTCCATCACCACGTTGAACAGAAAGCTTGCGCGGAGCATGGAGCCGCGCGCCTCGGCACCCGGAAAGCGGCTCGAGACCATCCGGGCATTGGCTAAAGCCGGCGTTCCCGTCGGCGTGATGACGGCACCGCTTATCCCCGCCCTCAACGACGACGAGATGGAGACTATTCTCGCCGCGGCGGCGGAAGCGGGCGCGACCAGCGCCGGTTACACGCTGTTGCGGCTACCGCTCGAGATCAAGGATTTATTCCGCGAATGGCTCGAGGCCCATGCGCCCGATCGCGCCAAGCACGTGATGTCCCTGATCCGCTCGATGCGCGGCGGAAAGGATTACGACGCGACCTGGGGCACGAGGATGCGTGGGACGGGACCCTATGCGAGCCTAATCGCGCAGCGGTTCGCCATCGCCACGCGACGGCTCGGTCTGAACCGGTCCCGAAGCTCGCTCGATACATCGCATTGTCCATCTAGCGGCGTTCGTGCTTGTGAGTTGATCGTCAGGGCACTTGTGCTTGCCCTGCCCGCTCGCGCTATGACTCTGAGGCGGGTCCTAGGGCTGGGCAATGCCCCATTACATCTTCGAGGCGCGGGTACTGAAGACTCTCGATGGGCCGATCGCGGGCGTCGACGAAGCCGGCCGCGGGCCGCTCGCGGGCCCGGTGGTCGCAGCCGCCGTGATCCTTGATCGCAAGCGGATCCCAAAAGGGCTCAACGACTCCAAGCAGATGACAGCGGATGCGCGCGAGGAAGCGTTCGGGCGTATCATGAAATGCGCTGTTGTCGGTGTCGGCGAAGCAAGCGTCGACGAGATCGATCTCGTCAATATCCGGCAGGCGACGCATCTCGCCATGGCGCGGGCGGTGCGCGCACTTGAAGTCTCCCCGAGGTTTGCGCTTGTCGACGGCAACGATGCACCGGCGCTTCCCTGCCGTTGCGACGTCATTGTCGACGGCGATGCACGATCGGTATCTATCGCCGCCGCTTCGATCATCGCCAAGGTGACCCGTGACCGGATGATGATCGCGCTGCACGGAGAACATCCCGGCTATGGCTGGCTTACGAACAAGGGCTATGCCACCGATGAGCATGTTCAGGCCTTGAATCGCCTCGGTCCCTGCCGCCATCACCGTCGCAGCTTTGCGCCCGTGTACCAGATATTGCGTCCTGTGAATCCTGAGGACTCAATTTTAACCTCTTGATTCATCTGCCCTATTGACCTGCGACTCGGCTTGAATCAGGTTGCCCGTCCTGTGGATTGCGGGGATGGGCATGACGGGCAAGAAATTGGCGAGCGACGACCGCTCGTATCTCGATCACATCATCGAGGGCGACTGCATCACGGCGATGAATGGGCTCGAAGTCGGCTGCGCCGATGTCGTCTTTGCCGATCCGCCCTACAATCTGCAACTCGAGGGCGAGCTGCGCCGGCCGAACAATTCCAAGGTCGACGCAGTCGACGACGATTGGGATCGGTTCGCGAGCGTCGCCGATTACGATCGTTTTACGAGGGAATGGCTCACCGCCGCGCGTCGCGTATTGAAAGACAGCGGTGCGATCTGGGTCATCGGCTCGTATCACAACATTTTCCGTGTCGGCGCGATCATGCAGGACCTGGGATTCTGGATCCTCAACGATGTGATCTGGCGCAAGGCCAATCCCATGCCGAACTTCCGAGGGCGAAGATTCACCAACGCGCACGAGACGCTGATCTGGGCGGTCAAATCGCGCGAACAGAAAAGCTACACCTTCAACTACGAAGCCATGAAAGCGCTGAACGAGGAGCTGCAGATGCGCTCCGATTGGCACTTGCCGATCTGCGCCGGCGCCGAAAGACTGAAAGACGCGACCGGAGCGAAAGCCCATTCGACGCAGAAGCCAGAAGCCCTGCTTCACCGGGTGCTGCTCGCTTCGACCAATCCCGGGGACGTCGTGCTCGATCCATTTTTCGGCTCAGGGACGACCGGCGCAGTTGCTAGGCGCCTGTCCCGCCACTTCATCGGTATCGAGCGCGATCCCGATTATGTGCGCCTCGCCCGCCGCCGGATCGACGCCGTAGAACGCGCCGAACCGGACGCACTGAACGTGATGCGCTCGAAGAAGACCGAGCCTCGGATTCCATTCGGCACCCTCATCGAACGCGGACTCTTGCGCCCGGGCGCCGTGCTAATGGGCGCCAATGGCCGCCATCGCGCCAAGGTGCGCGCTGACGGCAGCCTCGTCTGCGCGGACGCGAGCGGTTCCATCCATCGCATCGCCGCCCATGTGCAAGGCTTGGACGCCTGCAACGGCTGGACCTTCTGGCATTTCGAGAGCAAGGGCATGCTGGTGCCCATCGACCTTCTGCGTCAACGCGTGCGTGCTGAGCTAAGCTGACCCCGATTGCGGGCGCGCTCGACCGCATGGGCAATTACTTTGCGCATCACGGTCGGCAGGGCCACGGATCGAAGCCGTGCGGGCAAGCACCACTGGCCTGATCCGCTGGGCGCCTCGTCGAAGTGGGCAACGTAAACTTCAAGCTCGAGCTCGAAATGCGTAAAGCCGTGGCGCACGACGCCCAGCTTCTTGCGCCATTGTCCGGCGAATGGCGCGTAACGGCGAGCGACAGCCGGCGTGGGAAAGTCCGCCTTCCACAGTCCGAGCGGCGGCTGGAGCATGCCGCCCAAGAGACCGTTCTCAGGCCGCTTCACGAGATAGACGGCCTCGCGCTTGTCCAAAGCGACATAGGCGGCACCCCGTCTCAACGGCCGGTCCGGCTTGGGCGCTTTGCGCGGAAGCGTCTCGGCGATCCCTAAGCGTCGTCCTTCGCATTCGCTCGTCAGCGGACACAGCTTGCAGAGGGGCTTCCTCGGCAAGCAGACCATGGCGCCCAGATCCATCAGTGCCTGGGCAAAATCTCCCGGCCGGTCTTCCGGCACGAGCGGCGCGGCGAGCCCAAGAAGCCGTTTCTTGGCTTTGGGAAGCGGGTCCGAGACGGCACCCAATCGAGCGACAACCCGCTCGGCATTGGCATCCATCGCTGCCACGCGCTCGCCGAAGGCGATAGCGGCGATAGCGGCTGCGGTATATCCGCCAATGCCCGGAAGCGCCTGCAGCTCTCCCGAGGTCCGTGGGAACGCGCCGCCCAGCTCGTGCGCCACGATCCGCGCCGCACGATGGAGATTGCGCGCCCGGCTGTAATAGCCGAGCCCCGCCCAGGCGCTTAAGACATCGTCCAAGGTGGCACCGGCAAGACCCTTCACATCAGGCCAGCGCTTGAGGAACGCCCGGTAATAGCGGCCGACGGCGGCAACCGTCGTCTGCTGAAGCATGATTTCCGACAACCAGACGCGATAAGGATCGCTGGCGCGCCCCGGCCTCGAGCGCCAGGCCAAATCGCGGCGGTTGGCGTCATACCAGGCGAGCAGCGACGGCGTTGCGCTCGCCTTGATCGCCTCGCCTCGTCTAAGCTCATCCGACTTCGAACGGGTCATGATGGACATGAGCGCGAAAGATACCCGCGGACAAGGGGCGCCGGTGGCGCGGCGCGGTTGGGCCCATGCAGCGAGCGAGGGCGCGCGGCAACTGACCGCTGGCGCGCTCGCCCGCGCGGGCTTTAGCGATTCCACTCTCGTCCTCCGCTGGGCAGAAATCGTCGGCGATGAGCTCGCGCGGGTCGCTCGACCTATCAAACTGCAGAGTGACCGCGACGGCGCCGTTCTGACGCTCAAATGCGAGCCGGGCGCCGTCGTCTTCCTGCAGCATGAGACCAGAAGTCTGATCCAGCGCTTGAACGCCTATCTTGGCGCAAACCGGATTGCGCGGCTTAAGCTCGTTGCTGGTGAGCTGACGGAAGCATTGGAGCTTCCAAAGCACCCTCGGGCCGGGCGTAGCCCGGGTTCTGAGAACATCGCCGGCGCCCCGCTTTCCCAGGCCTTGCAGCGCCTTAGCCGCCGCCGCAAGGGTTGAGTGCGCCTCCCGCACGCATCCGGATTGAACCCACGCCCACCCTCTGCCACAAACAAGCCGAGCTTTTTGGGAGCCGACCCATGAACAAGAATTATCTCATATATGGCGGCATCGCCGCCGCCGTCGTCATCGTCGCAGCCGCGGGCTGGTGGTACTTCAGCAACTCGGGCGGCCCGCTAGCGGGCCTCGCGGCAACTTCGCAAAGCGTCGAGCTCAAGCCCACCGACATGGTGCATGGCAAGCCTGACGCGAAAGTGACGATCATCGAATACGCCTCGATGACCTGTCCGCATTGCGCGGCCTTCCAGAAGGAAGTCGTGCCGCTGCTCGCCAAGGACTACATCGACACCGGCAAAGTGAAGCTCATCTTCCGTGAATACCCTCTGGACGGCGCAGCGCGGATGGCTTCCGCCGTCGCCCGCTGTTTCTCAGGTGATCAATATTTTTCTTTCATTGATCTTCTGTTCGCGAATCAGATGAATTGGATCAAGGATTTCGACAACAACGGACAGCTGACCAAGGAGGACATCGCCGAGGGGTTGGCCCAGATGGCACGTCAGGCAGGAATGCCGCGTGAAAAGGTGCTCGCCTGCGCCGACGATCCCAAGAACCTCGCCCTCGTCGATGCCAATTGGCAGGAAGGAATGAGCCGCTACAACGTCAATTCGACGCCTACTTTCATCATCAACGGCGTCTCGCACTCGGGCGAGATTCCGTACGACCAGCTGAAGACGATTTTGGACCCGCTCGTGGCCAAGTGAATGCCAAAGCGCGGGGAATGACAGGACAAACAGACCTTGAAGTTCACGCGCCTCAGGCTCAACGGCTTTAAATCTTTCGTCGATCCTACCGAGCTCCTCATCGAGCCGGGCTTGTCGGGCGTTGTCGGCCCCAATGGCTGCGGCAAATCGAACCTGCTCGAGGCGATGCGCTGGGTCATGGGCGAGAATCGCCCGACTTCGATGCGCGGCTCGGGCATGGATGACGTGATCTTCGGCGGCGCCGGCACAAGGCCGATGCGCAACAACGCCGAAGTGACGCTCTTCGTCGACAACGCGGACCGCTCCGCACCCGCGCCTTACAACGAGTTCGATGTGGTCGAGATTTCGCGCCGTATCGAGCGCGAGGCCGGTTCCGTCTACCGCATCAATGGCCGCGAAGTCCGCCAGCGCGACGTCCAGATTTTCTTCGCCGACGCGTCGACGGGCTCGGCATCGCCCTCGCTTGTGCGCCAGGGACAGATCGGCATCTTGATCAATCAGAAGCCGCTCGCGCGCCGCGCAATTCTGGAAGAAGCGGCCGGCATTTCCGGGCTTCATCAACGCCGCCACGAGGCAGAGCTTCGTCTGAAAGCCGCGGAAACCAACCTTTCACGGCTCGATGACGTCATCGCCGAAGTGGACACGCAGCTGCAGGGCCTCCGCCGCCAAGCCCGCCAGGCATCGCGCTATCGGAATCTCTCCGGCCTGATCCACAAAGCGGAGGCGATGCTGTTCCACTTGCGCTGGCGCGAACTGGAATCCGCGTCGCAAGCCGCGGATGCCGAGCTCGAGCGGGCGATGACAACTGTCGCGGAGCGCACGGGACACGCCGCGGAAGCGGCTGCCGTCCAGGCCAACGCTGCCGCAGGCCTGCCTCCGCTGCGTGAAACCGAAGCCGCACGGGGCGCGGCGTTGCAGCGGCTCATTCATGAGCGCAACAGCCTCGATGCCGAAGAGGAGCGTGCGCGCGGCGACGCGCAAAGAATGCGGCAGCGTATCGCCCAGGCCGAACAGGATCGTGCCCGCGAGACGGGGCTCGAACAGGATGCCGAAGCCGCACTCGCGGATCTCGCCGCCGAAAGCAGCGAGCTCACCGAGGCAAATACGACAGCAGCCAGCGCGCTCGCCGAAGCCGAGGAGCGCATGCAAACACTCGCGCAGGCGCTCAACGAGCGAGAGCGCGTCCTCGAACGCTTGACCGCCGAGGTGGCCGAGCTCAACGCGACGCGGGCGAGCTATGAGCGCACGCGTTGGCGCCGCGGGCGGAAGCCACGATCGCGGCCGCCGCTCCGGACGTGAAAGCGGCGCAGGAACGCGTCGAAGCGCTGCGCACCGCCGTCGCGGATGCACGTGGCGCGGCAGAAGCGGAACTCCAGCGGCACGCTGCCGCAACGAACCTCGCGACGGAAGCGCGAGTCCCGCTCGAGGCAGCCGAACACGAAGTGCAAAGGCTCGGCGCGGAGGCACGCGCGCTGGGAAACCTTCTGCGGCCCGATGGAAGCGATCTGTGGCCGCCGCTGATCGACGCGTTGAAGGTCGAGCCGGGCTTTGAAGCCGCGCTCGCTGCCGCGCTCGGAGACGACTTGAACGCGCCGTTGGACGAAGCCGCGCCTCAGCATTGGCGCGATCTGGGCTTGCTGGCGAGCGTTCCGGAGCTGCCCGCCGGCATTGCGCTGGCGAATTTCGTCGATGCTCCGCCTCATCTCGCCCGACGTCTCGCCTTCACCGCCGTCGTGACGGAGGAAGAAGGACGCGCATCCCAGAAGGCGCTGCTTCCGGGTCAACGCCTCGTTTCGAAGCGGGGCGATCTATGGCGCTGGGATGGATTTTCCGTTTCCGCCGAAGCGCCGAGCCAAGCTGCGCTGCGTCTCGAGCAGCGCAATCGTCTGCAGGCACTCGAGCAAGGTCTTGGCGAAAGCAGGACCCTTCGGAGCTCCGCGTTTGCCATCTATTCTGCGGCGCAAGCCGAAGCCGCCGAGTTGAGCGAACTCGCTCGCGGCGCCGAGCGCCAATTGCGCATGTTCGAATCGGAGTTGATTGCCGCCCAAGACGAGGCGGCAAAAGCCGCTCGCCTAGCTGCCGAGCGCGCAACCCGTCTCGCAGGTCTCGATGCCGAGTTGAGGAGCCTTGGGACAACGCAGGAGAACGCCCGCCGCGCCGCGCATGCCGCGATCGAAGCGCTCAACGCGTTGCCTGACGCATCACATCTCGCGACCAGGCTTGCCGAGGCGCGAGAGATCGCCGCGGATGCGCGCAGCACCGTCAGCGACGCCCGAGCCGGGCTCGAGACCATGCGCCGCGAGGCTCTCGCACGCAGTCAAAGGCTGACCGTCCTTGCAGAAGACATCGCGCGCTGGAGCAGCCGCCGCGGCGCGGCCGCGCAGCAGATCGCGGAGCTCAACAATCGGCTGGCTGAGATGACGGGAGAGCTCACGGCGCTCGAGGCAGCTCCAATCGACATCGCGGCGCGCCGTTCGCGCCTGCAGGACGCGATCGATGTCGCCGAAAGGGCGCGCAAAGAGGCAGCAGATGCGCGTGCGGAGGCTGAAAATCTTCTCGCCGAGGCGGACAAGTTCGCCAAGGCCACGGACCACGCCTTGACCGAAGCGCGCGAAGAACGCGCCGGCGCGGAAGCACGCGCAGAATCGGCGGCAGCCCGGCTTGCCGAGCTCGCCCGGCGCGTCCGCGACGAATTATCCGCCACGCCGGCCGAGCTTGCGGAGCGCGCCGAGATCAAGGCCGGCGCGGAATTGCCCGATGCGGAATCGGCCGAGAAGAAAGTCGAACGTCTTAAGGCCGAGCGCGAGCAACTGGGCGGCGTCAATTTGCGGGCGGAAGAAGAAGCCCACGAGCAGGAACAGCGGCTCCAGTCGTTAACTGCCGATCGCACCGATCTCGACGGCGCCATCCAGCGTTTGCGGCGCGGCATCCAGACGCTCAATCGCGAAGGACGCGAACGGCTCTTGGAGTCCTTCGGCAAGGTGAACGCGAATTTCGAGCGTCTGTTCAAAGAGCTGTTCCAGGGCGGCGAAGCGAGGCTCACTTTCACGGAATCCGAGGATCCCCTCGAGGCAGGCTTGGAGATTCTTGCCAAGCCGCCGGGCAAGAAGCTCACCACGCTCTCGCTCCTCTCCGGAGGCGAGCAGGCGCTGACCGCAATCGCGCTTATTTTCGCGGTGTTCCTCGTGAACCCCGCCCCTATCTGCGTGCTGGATGAAGTCGACGCACCGCTCGACGACGCCAATGTCGACCGCTTCTGCCGCTTGCTCGATGAGATGACCCGGATGGCGGACACGCGCTACCTGATCATCAGCCATCACGCGCTCACCATGTCGCGTATGGACCGCTTGTTCGGCGTCACCATGGCCGAGCGCGGCGTCAGCCAATTGGTCTCGGTCTCGCTCTCGGAAGCGGAACGCGTGATCGCTGCTTAATGCGACTCGCGCACGGCCGGGAGCCAAGCTGCCGCGTTGTTATTTTCAGCAGCAATATCAATCAGTTACGAAGAGCCGCTTTGCTTGACAGAGGCGGGACCCGACCCTATGGTCCGCGCGCTTTTTGGACAGCCTGTTCGATTTGGCGCGTCGGAAACCTTCAAGTGCGGATATCGCATGGCGGACGACGAGAAGGATGCAAAGCGTCTTGCCGAATTGGGAGAACGGCTGCAAAAGGCGCAGCGGCAACGCGGCGTCCCTGGGCCAAGCGAGGCACCCCCATCGAAGCTGGGCATCGCTTTTCGCTTGGTGACGGAGTTGTTGGCTGCGGTGCTCGTGGGGGGCGGAATCGGTTGGGCGCTCGATAGGCTGTTCGGGACGACGCCGTTCCTGTTCATCGTCATGTTCCTGCTGGGGGTGGCGGCCGGCTTCGTAAACGTCGTTCGCACCGCCCGACAGATGGAAAAGGATCAAGGCCGTTAGCGGCGGCTGAGGAAGAAAGGAAAGTCTCTCGCGTGGCGAGTCCGATGGAACAGTTCGAGGTGAAGCCGATCCTGCCTCTTCACGCGGGCGGTTTCGACATCTCGTTCACCAACGCTTCCCTGTGGATGTGCATCGTTGCGGCAACGGCGACGCTCGTCCTTACCTGGGGTGCGTCATCGCAGCGGCTCATTCCGTCGCGCATGCAGTCCGTCGCGGAGCTGAGCTATATCTTCATCGGCGACATGATCCGGTCCGCGGCAGGAACCGAGGGACTGAAATTCTTTCCGTTCATATTCACGCTCTTCATGTTCGTGCTGTTCTCGAACATTCTCGGACTCTTCCCGCTCATCCACCCTTTTACCGTGACAAGCCACATCATCGTCACCTTCTCGCTCGCGATCTTCGTGTTCCTGATGGTGATCGTGGTTGGACTATGGCGGCATGGACTGCGCTTCTTCTCGCTGTTCGCGCCAAAAGTCCCGTTCGTGATGCTGATCGTCCTCATCCCGATCGAGATCGTGTCGTTCTTGAGCCGTCCGATCAGCCTTTCGGTACGTCTCTTCGCCAACATGCTGGCGGGCCACACGATGCTGAACGTGTTCGGAGGCTTCGTGATCGGCCTTGCCGCCGCGGGCGGCGCGCTCTCGGTGCTTTCGGTGGCGCCGCTGGCCGCCATCGTCGCCGTCGCCGCGCTCGAATTCCTGATCGCATTCCTGCAAGCCTACGTGTTCGCGATCCTCACCTGCATCTATCTCAACGACGCCCTGAACCTGCACGAACATCATTGAGACGGCGGCGGGGCCCGCCTCTTCAAATCAAAGGAGCTGAAAACCATGGACGTTGACGCAGCACGATATCTCGGCGCCGGCCTCGCCTCGATCGCATTGATCGGCGCGGGCGTAGGGATCGGCATCATCTTCGGCAACTATCTCGCGGGGGCGTTGCGCAATCCCGGGGCCGCTCAAGGCCAGTTCACCAATCTGCTGGTCGGTTTCGCGCTCTGCGAATTCACCGGCCTTTTGGGCGTCGTGATGGCCTTCATCATTCTCTTTACCTGAGGCGTTGATGGCTGCGCCCGTCACCATCGAAGGCACCGTTGCTCCCGGAGGCCGCTCCGGCCTTCCGCAGATGGATGCCAGCACGTTCCCAAGCCAGATTTTCTGGCTCGCGATCACGTTTGGGCTGCTGTTCATCGTTCTTTGGCGCTTCACGTTGCCGAAGATCGCGGGCGCGATATCGGACCGCCGCAATCGAATCGATGGCGATCTGGCGACAGCGGACAAGGCGCAGAAGTCGGCGAGCGAAGCCTTGAAAAGCTATGAAGCGCATTTGGCTCAGGCGAAGACGCGAGCGCTGGCGCTGGCCGATGAGAACCGCAAGCGGGTCGCGGGTGACATCGAAGTGATCCGGCATGCCGCGGATCAGGAAGCGCAAGTCGCGATTAGCGCCGCGGAAGCCCGCATCGCCACCGAGCGCGCCAAAGCAGGCGCAAGCGTCGTGCAGTCCGCGGCCGAGGCTGCGGCTGCGATCGTCGCGCGATTGATCGGAGTCGAGGTCAGCGTCCAAGAGGCGGCGAGCACCGTGAGCGCCACAGTGCCCAAGAGAAGCTGATGGGCGAGCTTCTTCGAGATCCCGAATTCTGGGTCGGCGTCGGTACGCTGATCTTCATCGGCGTGCTCATCTGGAAGAAAGTGCCGGCGATGATCGCTCATTCGCTCGACACCCGCGCCGCCGCGATCGCCAAGGAGCTCGAGGATGCGCGCCGGCTGCGTGAAGAAGCCGAAGCCCTGTTGACCCAGTATCAAGCGAAACGCGCGGCGGCCGACAGCGAAGCGGCCGCAATCGTTACCGAAGCGAAAGCCGAGGCGGAGCGCTTCGCCGCCGAGGCGCGAATCGCGATCAAGGCGCAAGTCGAGCGGCGCGCCAAGCAGGCCGAAGAAAAGATCGCCCAGGCCGAAGCGCAGGCAGTGGCCGAGGTTCGCGCCCTTGCGGCCGACGCCGCGGTCGCGGCGGCCGAAAAGCTGATCCAAAGCCGTCTGGATGACAAGCGGGCCGCCGATCTGATAAAGCGCTCGATCGAGGAAATACCGTCCAAGCTGAACTGAAATGGCGGCAGCGCCTCCGTTTCGCGCAGATCATGTCGGCAGCCTGCTGCGGCCGGCGGCGCTCCACGACGCGCGTGCGATGGTTCAACGGGGTGAGCTTGGCGCGGCCCAGCTGCGCGAGATCGAGGATCGCGCCATACTGGATGCCGTCGCGCTCCAGGAATCGGTCGGGATGAACGCCATCACCGATGGGGAATTCCGCCGCGGACATTATCTCGTCGACTTCCTGACAGGCTTCACGGGGATTGTCCCGACCCATACGAGCTATGCCCTCGCGTTCAAGGGCGAAGGCGGCGCCACGGGCGAAACCCGCTCGATGCTCACCGTCACCGAAAAAATCCGGCGGGCGCGGCCGGTGATGCTCGATGCGTTCAAGTTCCTGCACGCGGCGACGAAGCGAACGCCTAAAGTCTGCCTCCCCTCGCCCACTTGGATCCACATGCGCGGTGGGCCCAAGACGGTAAGCAAGACCGCCTATCCCGACATCGAGGAGTTCTGGAGCGATCTCGTCTTGGCCTTCCACGAGGAGCTCAAAGACCTCGCGGCTGCCGGCTGCACCTATGTGCAGCTCGACGAGATCAGCTTCGCCTTCCTCTGCGATTCCGAAATCCGCGACCGCGTACGGGCCGATGGTCTCGATCCCGATCGGCTCACGCAGGATTATGCGCGCGTCGTCAACGCGATCGCCGCCGGCGCGCCGGACACGATGACCGTCACCGTCCACACCTGCCGCGGCAATTTCCAGAGCATGTGGATGGCCGAGGGCGGCTATGAGCGCGTCGCGGGCGTGGTGTTCAATCAACCCGACGTGGATGGCTATTTCCTCGAATATGACAGCGACCGCGCCGGAGGGTTCGAGCCGCTGAAATACATCCCCAAGCACAAGAAAGTGGTGCTGGGCCTCGTCAGCTCGAAAAAACCCGAGCTCGAATCCAAGGACGCTTTGAAGCGCCGTATCGACGAGGCGGCAAAGTTTTTCCCGCTTGATCGGCTTTGCTTGTCCCCGCAATGCGGCTTTGCGAGCACCCATCACGGCAATCTCGTGACCGAAGATATCGAGCGCCGCAAACTGGCCCTGATCGTGGAGGTCGCGACCGAGGTGTGGGGCTCGGCGGTTTAAGCCAAACCGGACCATCAATCGCTATTTCCTGAAGATCGCCTTCGGCAGCATGGCGTGAACGCCCTTCGTGACGTCGACAATCTGAGTGACTTGCAAGTCCATTGCCGCGCTCAACAGCATCAAGACGTCGTCACGCGGCAGTTTCTTCGTTTCGACGATGAAGTTCAGCATTTCCCGGGTGGCGATTTTCGCGGCCTGATCGAGATCCTCGTTCAAGCCCATCGTAATGTAATGGGTCGGCGTTTCGGCCCTCGGCCAAGTGATGTGCATGCCCTTGTGCAGAACCACCTGGATCTCGCCCTTGAGCGAAGTCTCGACGGCGGACATGCCAACTTCGCCGTTGCCCTGCACCGCATGTCCATCGCCAATCGATATCAGCGCGCCGCGCGCGTGGACCGGCAGATAGAGGCTAGTCCCGGGTTGCAGATCGTGGTTGTCGAGATTACCGCCAAACACGTTCGGTGGCCCACTCGCCACCCGGCCCATGGACGGCGGCGGCGCAACACCGATGACGCCCCAGAACGGCTTGGTGGGAACAACGACGCCCGGAGCGAACTCGATTTCCTTTTTCGCCGGATCGAAAAAGAACACGCGGTCGCGCGAGTAGGGAAAGTCCTCGGGGAGCGAGCCTCTGTTCGCCCGAAAGCCCATCCCGGCGATCGGAAGCCAGAGGTCGATCGAGCGAATCTTGATTTCCACCGTATCGCCCGGCTCCGCGCCGTTGACGAAGATGGGACCATCAAGCGTGTGGTCGTCCCGGCCATCGCCGGGCGCCCCCTTGAAGGCGGCGTAAAGTTCGGCTGGGATCTTTTCCTTCGGCACGCCCAGGCTCTCGAAGTATCGCGGATTCCCCGTTGTCGTCCAAAGCCGGACGATGTCGCCGGAATCGATCGTCAGCACCGGTTTGAGCGACGCATCGAAGAAGCCGCGATGGACGGTCGTCGGCGATGCCTTGAGCTCATGGATTTTCTCGGCGCTGTGCGCGCGAGGCGCTCCGAAAATGCAGGCAGCACCAAAGCAAATGCCTAAAATTGCCGCTCTCATGGTTGCCTCCTCGATCTCATCAGTCGGCGCCAAGCCGATAGGTTCGTACAGACTATGTCCGTTTTGATGATTTTCGGAAATCGGCTGGCCTGCGAGAGTATAGTGAGTGGGTTTATTGCTGGCGGGCGGATATGGATGCGATCTCACGAAGGTTGGGCCACGCAATAGCGCTTGGTTTGATCTCAACCTGCTCTTGCATCGGGTCTTCCACCAGTGCCGGAGTGAACACTGCTGTTCCCGAGCTCTCCGGACAATGGGGACGGGACATGCTGTTTTTCGAACCGCCGCCCTCCGGCCCCGGTCCCATCGTCAATGCAGTGCGCAAGGCCGACGGCAGCAGAGACCTCAGCGCGCCATGTTGCAACATCGTCTTGGCAGGCGGATGGGTTGGCGACTACAGCAACCCGATCCTGAAGCCCGAGGCCGCGGAGGCCGTCAAGAAATACCGCGACTTGTCGGACAGCGGCACGGTCGTGGCGGACCTGCACAATACGTGCTGGCCCGAGCCCCCGCCCTTCGCCATGGCGATCCAGTTCGGCGTGAACATCGTGCAGCAGAAGAACGAAGTCACGCTCATGTACCTACTCTACAACACGGTGCGCCACGTTCGCCTGAACGGATCGCATCCCAAAAACCTAAATCCGAGCTGGCAAGGCGACTCGGTCGGCCGGTTCGAGGGCGACACACTGGTGGTCGACACGATCGGCATCAAGGAAGCGCCATTCTCGACCGTTGACGCATTCGGCACTCCCCACAGCAAGGCGCTGCATGTCATCGAACGCTATCGTCTGATCGACGGCGCGGTCGCCGCCGAAACACAACGGCAGAACGGAGCCATCTACAGGGCTAGTCCTCCTTACGGGCGCGGCACCATCGACCCGGACGCTTCCAAGAAGGGTCTGCAGGTCGAGTTCAGGGTGGAAGATGAAGGCGTCTTCACCACTCCGTGGTCGGGACGGGTTACGTATCGACGGCTCATCGGCGACTGGCCGGAAGCGGTCTGCGCCGAGAACCCGCATTTCTTTGGAGCGGATGCGGCAACTCCTATTGCGAATAAGCCGGATTTTTGAATGGCTCCTGGCGCAGGCAGACGGAGCGGCGGTCTACGGCAGGTGATCTGCAACGATATCAGCGCTGAACGATGCGGATTTCCGCACGGCTGGCGGCGCCGGGAATCGAAATTTCATCCTTCGAGAGTGGCCGCCAGGCGAAATGAATCGTGGTTGCGCCCTCCGCCGAGAGCACATTCTCGATCGCGGCAGCGCGCGCTTCGAAGAGACCCGACCTTCTGGATGGATCTGGCGAAAGCGCAACTTCTATAGTGCTGGCTTCCTCAATCTTCGCACTCGCCGCGGCTCGCGCGACGATCCATCGTGCCTCCGGCGAGATTTCGCTGCTCCCGGGAACAAAAAACATCACGAAGAATTCGGGAGTATCGCCAATTGCTGCGTTGGACGTGTCGCGCGCCGCGCTCAAACCAAAGAGCGCGATCAGCAAACCGGACAGGAAGGTCAAGCGCCTCAGGGTCAGCCTCCATTTTCGTGATGCGAAAACGTCATTTCGAACGGCGACTCTCTAAAAGCGCACTCCTCTCCTCCAGTGCTGGTAATTCCCGACGAGAACTTACGTTCCCTCGGGGAACTCGCGGGAACCCTTTGGAACCACGCGATTGGAGCGGGAACGCTCGGATTACGAGGATTTTTCCGGAAGCACGACGCGAATGTGAAGTTCGCGGAGCTGCTTGGGCGAGACTTCGGAGGGTGCGCCCATCAACAGGTCTTGGGCCTGCTGGTTCATCGGGAACATGGTCACTTCGCGGATGTTGGGCACGTCCGCCAAGAGCATCACGATGCGATCGATGCCTGGTGCGCTACCACCATGCGGTGGCGCACCGTAGCGGAACGCGTTCAGCATGCCGCCGAAACGCTGTTCGGTCTCCTCGCGCGGATAGCCGGCAATCTCGAAGGCCTTGAGCATGATCTCGGGCTTGTGGTTGCGGATTGCGCCCGAGGAAAGCTCCACGCCATTGCAGACGATGTCGTACTGGAAAGCCTTGATCCCGAGGATCGTCTCCTTGTCGGCGATATCCAGCTTGAGAAATTTCTCATGGTCGAAGTTCGGCATCGAGAATGGATTGTGCGAGAAGTCGATCTTCTTCTCGTCCTCGTTCCATTCGTACATCGGAAAATCGACAATCCAGCAGAACTCGAAGGAGTTCTTCTTGTTCAAGTCCAATTCCGTGCCGATCTTCAATCTCGCCTGTCCCGCAAGATGAGCGGCGCGCGCCTGGCGGTCGGCCGCGAAGAAAACGGCATCGCCCGCTTTGCTCGCGGTCTTCTCGGCAATTTGCGCGATCGCTTCAGAAGAGAGGAATTTCGCGATCGGGCCTTTGCCGATCACGGTCCCGTTCTCTTCCTCGAAAACGATGTAGCCCAAACCCGCCGCCCCTTGAGCCTTCGCCCATTCGACCATCTTGTCGAACCAGGATCTCGGCTGCGCGGAGGCTCCCGGCGCGGGGACGGCACGGACCGCTTCCTTGTTCTTGAACGCCTTGAAGGCGACGTCTTCGCGGTCGA
>WNFL01361673.1_pt2 | contig 25385 bp, 22 predicted proteins | sample 5400361 | NCBI WGS metagenome assembly WNFL01 (sample SAMN13153351, study PRJNA577476) | soil metagenome | isolation source: 40 cm soil on Douglas fir-dominated hillslope | place: USA:California | collected 2013-09-17
GGTCGAGCGCCGGCCGGCCGAGATCCTGCCAGCCGTCGAGCAGGTCCCGGACCCGCCGCAGCCAGCGCTCCGCGGCCTCGGGCCGCCGCGCGGCGATCGCGGCGCGGGTCCCGGTGACCACGAACGGAATCAGCAGGGCGCGCTCGCTCGCGGGCGCTGTGATCTCCAGGGCCTCGAGACAGTGGTCGAAGGCGCGGCCCGGGTCGCCGGCGACCAGGGCGGTCTCGGCAAGTCCCCACAGAGATGGCAGCACCAGCGCGGGCTCGCCGCTGGGCCGCGCGATCGCGAGCGCCTGGTCGAGCTGGCGGCGAGCGTGCTCCACGTCGCCACGTCCGGCCGCGACGAAGCCGAGGACCGATCGTGACCCGAGGGTGGCCCGACGGCTGCCCGGCTCGACGAGCTCGATCTCGGCCTCGCGCACCGCGTCGTCCCAGCGACCATCGACCCACGCCAGGTGCGCCGAGGTAGCCGCCAGCAGGTGCCGGCAGTGGGACTGCTGGATCTCATCTGCGTACCGCAGGCCCTCGGCGACCCCGAGCGCGGCCGTCGGATAGTCCATCAGCCGCACGGCCAGGTCGGCCGCAACACGGTACCCAGTGACGCCGGTACTCTCGAAGCTGGCGTCACGCGCCTGGCGCGAGATCTCGATCATCCGGGCGAGGCCGCCTGCAACGTCGCCGTCGAGCGCATCCACCGACGCGATGAAATGCTCGACGTCGAGGCGGGTGCTCTCGAGGGCCGCGATGCCCGGTCCCGATTGAGACAGCAGGCCCGGCGATGCCTCATCGCCATCGCTGGTGTCGAACTCGAGGCTGACGGCCAGGCACTTGTCCGCCAATGCCCGGGCCTCCGCCAACCGGCCCGCGCTGATCTCGAGGATGGCCTGCATGTACCGCAAGTCCGCCAACCCGGCGGACCGGTCGGTCGACGGGGGGGCGGCGAGCAGCTCGGCCTCCGCCTGGGCGAGAAGCGCCACGCCTTCATTGCGCGGCCGGAGGTCCTTGCGGGCACCGGCCGCGAGGGCGATGAGCGTGCCGGCGGCATCGACTGACCGACCGGCTTCGAGGAAGTACTGTCGCGCCAGGCGCCCGGTAGGCCATGTACACGTCGCCCAGCTCCGAGGCACCGAGCCCATCTGGCAGGTTCGCGATGGCCCGGCGGTACAGCTCGAACTCCTCGTAGCGGCTCTGCATGGCCCCGGCGGCCTTCGCGCCCGAGACAGCGGCGCGGAACGCGTCCGCCTTCAGGCCTGCTCGCTCGAAATGGACCGAGGCGTGGACCTCGGACGCGCCGATGAGCCCCCGGCCGAATTCGGCGGCCCGGGCATGGAGGCGGCGTCGGTCGCCCGGCGGCGTGCTCCGGTAGATCGCGTCGCGGAGGAGCTGGTGGCGGAAGTCGAAGTAGCCCTGGTCCACGAAGTCGTACGGGAGGAGGATGCCGGCCGTCACGAGCTCGTCGAGGGGGCCCTCAAGGTCCTCGGCGCGACGGTTCATGATGCCGGCGAGCACGTCGGGGGCGAAGCACCGCCCGATCACCGCACCCGCTCGAGCGACGCTGTGGGCATCCTCGCTCAGGCGGGCGGCGCGAGCCATCACGGCGTCCTCGATCGTCTCCGGGACGGCCGCGTCGCGGATGGTCCGGCCGTCGACGTTGGTGCCGAGCGCCCCGAGCAGCTCTTCGATGTGGAGCGGAATGCCATTGGTCCGCTCGTGTACCGCGTCGATGACGGCGCGAGAAGCCGGCAGGCCGGTGCCGAGGATCAGCGTGGTCACGAGTCCGGTGTCGTCGTGCCCGAGGCGCTCCAGGCGGACTTCCTCGGCAACCCGCTGGGTGAGCAGTCGCGCGCGCCATTCGCGATGGATCGAGCCGGCGGGCAGCTCGTCCGTTCGGTACGAGGCGAGCAGCAGCAACGGCAGCCGAGCCGCGGCCCGGGCAAGCTCGCCGATGACCTCGAGGCTCAGCTCGTCCGCCCACTGCAGGTCCTCGAACGCCAGGACGGTCGGCCGATCGATCGCCGCGACGATCCGGTCGGCCATCTCGTGCACGAGGATCCGTCGCGACGACAGGGAGTCACCGCCCTTGCCGCCGGTGATCGCGAGGATGTCGGGGCCGAGATCCCCGAACTCCGCGTGGCGTATCGAGCGCGCCAGGTCACCCAGGGACGCCAGCGGTACGAGCGAGTCCTGGGGCGCCAGGTCGGCCTTGCCATGCCGGAACCCGTCGCCGACCGCGTTGCGGATTGCGGCCTCGATGACGCGGGATTTGCCGATTCCGGCCTCGCCGGCGAACAGGAGGAGGGTGCCGCGGCCCGCCTTCGCCTCGGCGGTTCGGCGATCGATGAGGGCGAGCACCGGGTCCCGGCCGACGAGGAGCGGGCTCTGGAGCTGGCGCGTCAGGGTCATCGCTCCGCGAGTGTACGAGTGGGAATCCAGAAATCCATCGGTCACACGACCGATAACCCTCGGTCGGTCGGCGGGCTCAGTGTCGAGCGGCGGACGCGTGTTCCGGTGTCGCGGCCGCGATGGTCGACGTCCACGCCGCGATCTCCGCGCGACGACCGACGGCGAGCTTCCCGAGGATGTGCTCGATGTGCGTGCTGACGGTCTTCGGCGAAACGAAGAGGAGGGCGCCGATCTGCACGTTCGTCAGGCCATCCGCCACGTGCCGGGCCACTTCGAACTCGCGCGTCGTGAGCGGATGCCAGGGCGCCAGCTCTTCCCCGCGTCCCCGGGCCACGCGCGTCAGCTGTGCGGCGCGGGCGAGGAGCGGCTCGCTGCCCATCGCCTCGGCCGCCTGCTGGACCTCGTGGATCAGGACCGCCGCGTCCCCGAACCGGTTCGATCGGAGCAGCGTCGAGGCCAGGTCGAGCCGGGCCCAGAGCGCCTCCCAGCGACGGCCGCGGCGATCCCAGTCCCGGACCGCGGCCTCGAGGTGCTCGCGGGCCTGCCCGGTTGCGCCCTCGGCGAGGCGGACCAGACCAGTCCCGTGCTCGATCGCGGGCCGGGCGACGTCCGCCAGCGGCCCGATGGCGCGGACGACGCGGTCGAGCCACTGCGCCGCGTTCTCCGGCCGATTCGCGAGCTGGTACGCACGGACGCCGGTGACGACGAACGGCGCGAGGAGGCCCGATTCGCCACGTTCCCGAGCTGTCTCCAACGCGTCCTCGGAGAGCTCGCTTGCGCGGCTGGCGTCACCGTCGACGAGTGCGGCCTCGGCGAGGCCCCACTGGGCCGGCAGCTGCAGCTCGAGCACGCCCGAGCGACGAGCCGTCTCGAACGCGGGCGTCAGGTATCCCTCGGCAGCGCGTCGATCGCCGCGCCCAGCCGCTGTCCAGCCGAGCGCCCAGTGCGCCAGCGATCGCGCCCGGAAGGATCCGGGATCGCTCAGCGCCTGGCCACCGGCCGTCAGGGCCTCGGTCCATGCCCCGGCGGCCCAGTTGAGGAGCGCTTTCGTCGAAGCCATCGTGTGGCCGCAGAACGACTGCTCGACCTTGTCGGCATAGGCCAGGCCCTCGGCCAGGTGGACGCTCGACCGGCGGTAGTCGAGGGCCCGGATGGAATCGACCGCCATCGCCCGGTAGGCATTCACCGCGGCCGACTCGGAGCTGCTGGCACGCGCGGCCTGGGCCATGGCCTCCATCTCATTGAAGGCCTGCTCGACCCGGCCCGCGATCATGTCGAGCTCGGCAAGCCCGTTGCGCATGTCGGCAACCTCGCGGGCGGAAGCTCGCCGAATTGCGATCTCCAGTCCCTCCCCGAAGAGCCGGCGCGCCTCGGGCAGATCGAGGTCATCCATCTCGGCGTGGCCGAGGATCCAGAGGCCGATCATGCGGTGGTCATCGCGATCCGGCCCGACAGGCAGCCGATCGATCTCGAGGAGGAGGCTCCGGGCCAAGTCCCGGCGATCGACGATCGGGGTGCCGTCACGGCGACCCATGATCCCGAGGTTGATCAGGGCCTGGATCGCGATGTCTGCTTCACCTGCCCGCAGCGCCAGCTCGCGTGCCCGTGCCGACATGTCGCGGCAGAGCTCCGGCCGATCGAGGTCCCCGGCCGCATCCGCGAGGCCGAGGTAGACACGCGCCCGGCCGCCATCCGGTAGCGAAGCCGGCATGTTATCGAGGGCGCGGCGATACAGGTCGAGCGCCTCGCGGTGCGACGAGATGCGCATCGCCGCATCCGCGGCCGACAGTGCCGCCTCGAAGGCCTGGTCGCGGAGACCGGCGCGCTCGTAATGCATCGAGGCGTGGATGGCTGTCTCGCCGGGCAGGTCGGCGCCGAACTCGGCCGCACGAGCATGGAACGTTCGGAGGTCGCGCTTCGGGACGATGTCGTAGAGGGCGTCCCGGAGGAGCTGATGCCGGAAGTCGTAATAGCCCCGGTCGACGCCTTCGAATGGGTAGAGGATCGCCGATGCGACGAGCTCGTCGAGCGCATCGTCGAGTGAGGCGACCGGGCGATCGAGAATGCCCGCGACCACCTCGGGCGCGAAGCAGCGTCCCACGACGGCGCCGGCGAGCGCGACCGCGCGAGCGCCCTCGCTGAGCCGAGCCGCATGGGCGACGATCGCGTCCTCGATCGACTCGGGGACCGCCGCGCCGAGGATCGCCCGCCCATCGGGCGCCTCCGGGCCGGTCACCGCGGCGACCAGCTCCTCGATGTGCAGCGGGATTCCGTTCGTTCGCTGCTGGACGGCATCGACGACCTCGCGCGGCGCCGGCAGGCCCGTCCCGAGCAGGAGGGTCGTCACGAGCGCCGTCTCGTCACGGGTAAGGCGCGCCACCCGCACCTCCTCCGCGAGGCGCTGGGTGACGAGCCGGGCGCGCCACTCGCGATGGGCGGATCCGGGCGCAAGGTCGTCGGGTCGGTACGCCCCGTACAGGAAGAGCGGCAGGTCGCGCGCGCTCCGGGCGAGCTCCGCGAGGACGTCGAGGGTCAGCTCGTCAGCCCACTGGAGGTCGTCGATGCCGATCATGGTCGGCCGGTCCACGCTCGCCTGGTACAGATCGACGGTCTCCCGGACGAGGCGGCGCCGGGATCCAAGCGGGTCTCCGCCGCCGGCGCCATCGACGGCCAGGAGGTCGACGCCGAGCGAGCCGAAGACATCCCGCTTCATCGCGCGGGCCATGTCCTTGATGGCCGCGAGGGCCAGCATCGAATCGTGCGGCAGGAGATCGCCCTGGGCGGTCCGGAACCCGGCCTGGGTCGCCTTCTGGCGGATCGAGCTGATCAGGCGTGACTTGCCGATGCCCGGCTCGCCCGCGACAAGGAGCAGCCCTCCGTGCCCGGCAGCGGCCTCCGCGATGCGCCGATCCGCGAGTGCCAGGAGGTCGTCGCGACCGACGAGAATCGGCGAGACATGCGGTCCGGCTGCAGGCATGAGCGGAGTTTACGCATGGCGTCCCACCCGGCCATCCGTCGAATGACCGAGGGAGTCCCGCCGCCGCGGAGCCTGCCTAGACGACGATGTCCGGCCGCTTGTACGGCCCGGTCACCACGACCTCGCCCTCGTCGTCGGCCTGGCCGGGCGCGGTCGCGATGATCCGGTAGCGGTGATGGACCTCGGTCGCGCCCGCGGACAGCATCGCATTGACCGGGCAGTACTTCAGCGCGGAGAGCTCGATCGAGCGACGGAGCGCCGCCTCCTCGAGGCGCGGGCCCTCGAACTCGTGGGTGACCTCGATCCAGGTGAGGATCTGGGGGTACTCGTCGCGCTGCGTCGCCTTGACGTGGACCCGGTAGGTCGTGACCTGCTGGCGTTTCTTCTCGGCGATCCCGACGACGTCCATCGCGCTGCAGGCCGCGAGGCAGACGATGATCGTCTCGACCGGGCTGAGCGACCCGGTCTCGACCTTGTCGCCCATGACGATGACCCGCTTCGTGCCGGTCGTCGCGGTGAAGCGCAGGCCGCCTTCATGGACGAGCGACGCCTCGCGAATTCGTGCCATGCGCGGACGGTAGCGCGCGAAGGCCGAGTCAGCGCGGGGCGAGCACCGACGACGCCCACACCGCGATCTCGGCACGGTGCGTCGCTCCGAGCTTGGCCAGGATGTGCTCGACGTGCGAGCTGGCCGTCTTCGGCGAGATGCCGAGCTCCTCGGCCACCTCGGGATTCGTCTTGCCCTCGGCAATGGCGCGCGCGACCTCGAACTCGCGCGTCGTCAGCGGATGCCACGGCTCGACGTCCTCGCCCCGGCCCCGGGCAAGGCGGCTCAGCTGGTCGGCCCGATCGACGAGGGCGACGGCGCCGAGCGCCGCCGCTTCGTCCCGAACGCGGCCGATCTCGACCATCGCCTCGGCGTAGTGGCGCGACCGAAGCAGTGCCGCGGTGAGATCCAGCCGAGCCCACAGGCCTTCCCAGACACGGCCGCGCTGGTCCCAGCCGGCAATCGCGGCCTCGAAGGACTCCCGGGCCAGGACGACGGCGCCGGCAGCCAGCTGGACCAGGCCGCGGGCGTGGTTGAGCGCGGGCTCGGCGATGTGCGCGACCGGGCCGAGCGCCCGCTCCAACGATCCGAGGAACCGGCCCGCAGCCTCGGGTTGGCCATCGGCCTGATATGCCCGAACCCCGGTCACGGCGAACGGCGCGAGGAGCCCCCACTCGCCGTGCTGTCGAGCCAGGGCAAGAGCTGCCTCGCACCACCGGATCGCGGTTGCCGTGTCTGAGGAGTGGAGCGCCGATTCGGCGAGGCCCCATCGGGCCGGCAGGAGGACGTCGAGCCAGAAGGCCCGCTCGGCCAACGCGGCCGCCGCTTCCAGGTGGCGTCGCGCCCTGGGACAGTCGCCGAGTCCGAGCGCAACGTAGCCCAGAGCGAGCTCCGCGAAACCCTTCGATCGCGCGGAGCCGTAATCGGCGAGCGAGTGCTCGCCACGTTCCTGGGCCTCGGTCCAGCGGCCGTCTGCCCAGGCGACGAGCGCCGAGATAGACACCATGATGTGCCCGCAGTACATCTGATCCTGCGCGTCGGCGTACTTCAACCCTTCCTCGAGCTGCAGCGCAGCCCGTCGGTAGTCGACCGCCCGGACACCCGCGACCGCAGCGTCTCGATAGGCCGTGACCGCGGCGAGCTCCAGCCCCTGGTCGCGAGCCTCGCCGGCGATGGCGTGGAGGCGGTCGATGCCCTCAGCGACCCGGCCCTCGATCGCCGCGATGCGGGCGAAGTTGTCCTCGACGTCCATGCGCTCCTGGTCCCACCCGTGGCGGGTCGTGATCTCGAGCGCCTCGTCGAGCAGGGTCCTGGCGCCCTCAAGGTGGTTCTCGTCGATGTCCGCCAGCGCCACCTCCTGGATCGCCTCCCAGCGGACCTCCTCTCGGGCGGGGGTCTCCGGGAGTTGCTCGAGCTCGACGAGGACCTGGCGGGCAAGAGAGCGCCGTTCCGCGATCGGCCGACCCTCCCACCGCACGCCGATCAGCACATGCAGCAGGCCGCTCGCGGCAAGCACCTTGTCCTCCGCGCGCAGCGCGTCGGCCCGTACCTCGTGGGCGAGATCCATGAGCTCGCGCGGTCGATCGACCAGGCCGGCCTCGCGAGCGTATTCAAGGACGATCCCGGCGCGCTCGCTGCCCGTCACCGAGCCGGGCATGTTCGCGACGGCTCTCGCATAGAGCTCGTACGACTCGCGCCGGGAGTACAGGCGAGCCGCCGCACGGGCCGCGTCAAGGGCCGCCCGAAATGCCTGCTCGGGCATCCCCGCCCGCTCGAAATGGAGCGAGGCATGGACGACCGATGCGCCCTCGAGCCGGGCGCCGAACTCCCCTGCGCGGCCGTGATAGCGCCGCTTGTCTCCGGCTGGCACCGAGCGATAGAGCGCATCCCGGAGGAGCTGGTGCCGGAAGTCGTATGACCCGCCCGCGCTCGGGCCGTCGAGGATCCCGTGGTCGAGCAGCTCCTGGATCGGGTCATCGAGCGCGGAGACCGGGAGGTCGAGGATCCCGGCGAGCACGCTGAGGACGAATCGCCTCCCGATCACGGCCCCTGCTCGGGCGACCGACTGGGCGTCCGGGGACAGGCGAGCCACGCGTTCGAGCGTCGCGTCCTCGATCGTCTCCGGCAACGCCGTTTCCAGCGCGGAGCTGTCTCGGACCCGGTCTCCCAGTGCCGCCAGCAGCTCCTCGACGTGAAGTGGCACGCCGTCGGTGCGGGCATAGACGACGTCGACGATCTCGCGTGGCGCGGGCAGCCCGGTCGCGAGGATGTTCGTGGTGACTGTCGCGGTCTCGTCGCGGGAAAGCCGCCCGAGGCGGACCTCCTCGGCCAGTCGCTGCGTGACAAGCCGGCTCCGCCAGCCGCGCAGGGCCGAGTCGCGAGCCACCTCCTCGCTCCGGAGGCTCCCGACGATGAGCAATGGCACGTCCCGGCTTCGACGGGTGAGCTCGCCAAGGATCTCGAGCGTCAGCTCGTCGGCCCACTGGAGGTCCTCGAAGACCAGGACGGCCGGCTTCGCGGCGGCCTCCAGGAGCCGGTCGACGGTCTGGGTGATGAGGATCCGCCGGTGCATCGTCGGCGAGGCGGCCCCGCCAACCCAGCCGAGCAGCGCCTGCCCGATGTCACGGAGCTCCGGGTCGCGAGCCAGCGACCGGGCGATGTCGAGGATCGCCGCGGCCGGCGCGTCGTGGTCCTGGGGCGCGAGCCGAGCGGAGGCGACGCGGAAGCCGCGGTCGGCGGCCATGCGGGCGATCTCGCCGATGAGGCGGGTCTTGCCGATTCCGGCCTCGCCCGAAACGAACAGGAAGTGGCCCAGTCCCGGCGCCACCTCGGACAAGCGGCGGGTGGCAAGGGCGATCAGCTCGTCGCGCCCGACGAGCAGCGTCGAGAGGAATCGGTTCTCGGCCATCGGCGCGAGTCTAGCCACCGGATTCTTGCCGATCATCGGCCGAATGACCGATGGATCGGTATCAGGCGACGGCGGCGGGAGTGTCCTCGGGGGCCTCCGCAGGCCGGCCGTCGCGTCCGGCCTCGCCGTCGCGGAACTGCTCCTCGTACAGGCGCGCGTACAAGCCCCGCTTGGCGAGCAGCTCGCGATGCGTCCCGCGCTCGACGATCCGGCCGGCGTCGTAGACGAGGATCAGGTCGGCCCGCAGGATCGTCGAGAGGCGGTGGGCGATCGCGATCGTCGTCCGGCCGTGCTCGAGGCGCTCGAGGGCGGCCTGGATGAGCCGCTCGCTCACGGTGTCGAGGGCCGACGTCGCCTCGTCGAGGATGAGGATCCGGGGATCCTTCAGCAGGACGCGAGCGATCGCGACCCGCTGCTTCTCGCCGCCCGAGAGCTTGTAGCCGCGCTCGCCGACGATCGTGTCGTAGCCGTCGGGCAGCTCGAGGATCCGATCGTGGATCGCCGCGGCGCGGGCGGCGGCCTCGAGCTCCTTCTGGGTCGCATCGGGCTTCGCGTACTGGAGGTTGTCGCGAACGCTGGCGTGGAAGAGGTACGTCTCCTGGGTCACGAAGCCGATCACGCGTCCGAGCGAGACGAGGCTCAGCTGGCGAACGTCGACCCCGTCGATCTCGACGGAGCCCGAATCGGTGTCGTACAGCCGTGGCACGAGGTATGTCGTTGTCGTCTTGCCCGAGCCGGACGGTCCGACCAGGGCCACGAGCTGGCCGGGCTCGGCCGTGAAGTCGATATCGGTGAGCCCGAAGGGCAGCGTCTCGGGTTCGGGCGCGAGGCCGAGCTGGGCGGCCGCGTCGAACTCGGGGGCCATTGCCTCGGCGGCGAGATTCGGCACGGCATCGGCCATCGCGGCCGCGTCGGCTTCGCGCACGATCGGCGCCTGGGCCGGATACCGGAACGTGACGTCCCGCAGCCGGACCTGCCCCTTGACCTCGGCGGCGGTCAGGTCGACCGCGTCCGGGGCGTCCACGATCACGGGGTCCATCTCGAGGTACTCGAAGATCCGGTCGAAGAGCGCGAGGGCGCCCTGGATCTCGACCTGGATGCTCAGGAGCTGGCCCATCGGGAAGAAGAGGCGCGACTGGAGCGTCGTGAAGGCCACGATGTCGCCGATCGTCGGGGCCGAGGGATCGTGGTTGATCGCGAGGAAGCCGGCGAGCCAGTACACGAACGCCGGGGTGATGCTGAAGATCGTGCCGACGATCATGAAGAACCAGCGGCCGACCATGGCCGAGCGAATCTGGAGCACGGCGAGCTTCCTGCTCTGACCGGCGAATCGGGCGTTCGCCGCGGCCTGCTGCCCGAACGTCTTCGTCAGCAGGATGCCCGAGACCGAGAGCGTCTCCTGGGTCGTCGCCGACAGCGCGGCGAGCGCCTCCTGGGTGTCGGTGCTGATCACTCGCCGGATCTTGCCGACCCGGTAGGTGAGGTACATGAAGAACGGCAGCATCCCGAGCGACAGCGCCGTGAGCCGCCAGTCGATGATCACCATCGCGACGATCGTGCCGATGACGACCGCGAGGTTCGATGCGACCGAGGCCGCCGTGTCGGTGACCACGCCCTGGACGCCGCCGACGTCGTTCGCCAGCCGGCTCTGGATCTCGCCGGTCTTCGTCTCGGTGAAGAACCGCAGCGGCATCCGCTGGAGGTGCGCGTACAGCGCTCCGCGGAGATCCTGCATGACGTTCTGGCCGATGCTGTTGTTCAGGTAGCTCTGGCCGACGCCGATCAGGCCGGACACGATCGGGACGAGGATCATCAGCCCGACGTAGAGGTTCAGGCGGCCCCAGTCGAGATGCGGGATCGCGTCGTCGATGAGGAGCTTGAGCAGGATCGGGTTGATGAGCCCGAGCATGCTGGTCAGCAGGATCGCCGCCGTGACGACCGCGACCTGGCCCCGATACGGCCGGAAGAACGCGGCGATCCGGCGGATCGTGCGGCCGCGCCGCTCCTTCGGGATCGGCTTGCTGTCGGGAGGCAGGCGGAAGTGGCCGCCACGCATCGTCATCGGTTTGTGCCCAGCGCCGTGCTTCGGCCTACCAGGCCGTCAGCGTGTTCGCTTCGGTGATCCCCTCGGCCTCGAGCCAGCGCTCGGCGTCGATCGCGGCCATGCAGCCGTCGCCCGCCGCGGTGACCGCCTGCCGATAGCGATGGTCGTGGACGTCGCCGGCGATGAACACGCCGTCGATCTTCGAGCGGGTGTGGTCATGGGCGACGAGATAGCCCTTCGCATCGACCTCGAGCCAGTCCCGGAACGCCTCGGTGTTGGGGCGGTGGCCGATCGCGATGAAGAGCCCCTCGATCGGCATCTGGCGGGTCTCGCCGGTGACGGTGTCGATGAGCGTCAGCCCGTCGACCTTCTCGTCGCCGAGGACCTCCTCGATGCCGGTGTTCGTGTGGATCTCGATCTTCGGGTTCGCGAGCGCCCGGTCGACCATGATCCGGCTGGCTCGGAAGGCGTCGCGCCGATGGAGCAGGTGGATCTTCTTGCCGAAACGGGTCAGGTAGCTCGCTTCCTCGAACGCGGTGTCGCCGCCGCCGACGACGGCGATCTCCTTGTCGCGGAAGAAGAACCCGTCGCACGTCGCGCAGGCCGACACGCCGCGGCCGCGGAGGCGGGTCTCGCTGTCCAGCCCGAGCCACATCGCCGACGCGCCGGTCGCGACGATGACCGACTGGGCCTTGTACTCGACGCCACGGGCCCAGACGCGGAACGGGCGCGCCGACAGGTCGACCTTGTCGATGTCGACGTCGACGATCTGCGTGCCGAATCGCTCGGCCTGGGCTCGAAACAGGGCCATCAGGTCAGGGCCCTGGATACCTTCCGGGAAGCCCGGGTAGTTCTCGACGTCGCTCGTGAGCATGAGCTGGCCGCCGGGCGTCGAACCGCCGAGGACGATCGGCTCGAGGTTGGCGCGGGCAGCGTAGATCGCGGCCGTCAGGCCGGCCGGGCCGGAGCCGACGATCAGGACCTTGGTCTCGGTCCGGCTCGGGCTCGATGTCATCGTCGAGGGGCCGCCGGGCGCGGTCGTCGGGACCGCCTCGCCGAAGTCGATCGCCAGGGCGGGGAGGGGAGCGGGCGCCGCGGGGGCGGCGACCGAGGTGTCGGCGGAGAAGTCGATCGAGAGTCCGCCGAACGCCTTGTTGTCCGTGTTCATCGTGCTCATCGTACCACGAGAGGCATACTCCCCAGGGGTATCGGGCAGAGGCTCGCGCGGTCGCTCAAAGGTCGCGGAGCTGGGGCAGGATCGCTTTGCCCATGAGCTCGACCTTGCCGGGCTCCCAGACGTTGTCGTCGCTGATGACGATGTGCTGGGCGCCGGCGTCCGCGAGCTCGCCGTAGGCCTCGACGAGGGCGCTCGGGTCGTCCCGACCGGTCCCGCCGGGGACCTTGAGGTTCGCGTCGACGAGGACGCTCCGCTCGATCTCGTCGTACGGCCGCCCCACGGCTTCGCAGTGCCCTTGGAGAATTTCCCACTTGCGATGCGTCCCCTCGGGCCCGAGCGAGCCGAAGACGTTCGCGGCGTCGCCGTACTGGGCGACCAGCCGGAGCGTCTTCTTCTCGCCGCCGCCGCCGATCATGATCGGGATCCGGGGCCGCGAGATCGACTGCGGCGAGTTCAGGAGTCGCTTCGCCTGGTAGTGCCTGCCTTCGAACGGGCCTTCGGTGCCGCGCTCGCCCTCGAACAGGGCGTGGGTCATCTGGAGCATCTCCTCGAGCATCTCGAAGCGTTCGCGTCGCTCGGGGAACGGGAAGCCGAGCCCGCGCGATTCGACCTCGTTCCAGGCCGCGCCGATGCCGAGGATCGCCCGCCCGCCGGACAGGACGTCGAGCGTTGTCGCCGCCTTCACCCAGAGGGCCGGTAGGCGGTAGTGGATGCCGCCGACCATGAGCCCGAGGCGGGCCCGGGTCGAGTGGGCCGCCATCCAGCCGAGGGCCGTCCAGCCCTCGAGCATCGGCCATTCCATCGGACCCACGCCCCGGATCTGGAAGAAGTGGTCCATGAGCCAGATCGAGTCGAAGCCGGCGTCGTCGGCCTCGCGGGTGATGCGCGCGAGCGTCGGCGCGATCGCGGCAGTCCCGCCGGGGTAGGTGAAATTGCAGATCTGCAGGCCGAATTTCATGTCTCGACGCTAGCGGAAGAGGTCGAACTCCGCTGGCATCAGGGCATCACGGATGGAGCCCTCTCCACGTTGGAACTCGGCACCTCGGACGAGCGAGACGGGCCGGCCGCCGACCTTGCCGAACGCGAGCTCCGCGGCGGATGCCAGCTCGTCGGCGACGGCCCGCACGGTGGAGCGCATGACGCGGCCGTCGTGGTCGGGCGAGCCGCGCAGGTCCTCGAGCGGCTCGAGGCCCGAAACGCCGATCGCGACGTCGACAATTCCCCAGCGCCACGGCCGCCCGAACGAGTCCGAGACGACAACCGGGATGTCGATCCCGGTGGCAGCCCGGACCGCGTCGCGGATCCGGGCGGCCGACGCGTCCGGATCGACGGGGAGCAGTGTCACGATCGAGCCGGAGCCGGCCCCCACGTTCGACGCGTCGACGCCGCCGTTCGCGCAGATGAATCCGTGCGGCGTCTCGGTGATGACGACGCCGTTGTCCATCCGAACGACCCGACGGGCCTCGCGCAGGACGACCTCCACCTGGCGCGCGTCGCGGTCCCAGCGCTTCGCGAAGGCAACGGCCTCCGGCCGAGGCTCGATCGTGGTCAGGTCGACCGTTGCGCCCTCGGCCTTCGACACGATCTTCTGGGTCACGACGAGGACATCGTCGGTCCGGGCCGGCAGGGCGCCCGCGGTGTGTTCGAGGGCTTCGACGATCGTCGCGCCGAGGTCGTCGCCGGCGTGGATTTCCGGGATGCCGTCGAGAGCGAGGATCTCGACCCGACGCGGCGCCTCCGCGGCGCCCTCCGCTTCAGGCATCGGACGCATGCGCCACGGCGGCGAGGGCCGCGCCCGCGAGCAGCAGGTCGGCGCGGGTGTCGACGTCCAGCAGGAGCGGCCCGCCGAGCTCGAGATAGGTCGCGCCGGCGGCCAGCGCCTCACCGCGGTGGGTCGCTCGGCTGGCCGTCCCGAACGCCGGCTCGATGAGCATCGGCGGTGAGACGAGCAGCGCGTTGGTGCCCTCGCCGTGCCGATCCGGGACGACAGCCACGATCCCCGGAAGCCCGAGTGCGGCCGCGCCTTCGGCGCCCTCGCGGCACGCATCGACGAGCTCCGATACGGCTCCCGGCGTGATCGCCGGCAAATCGGCCGGGAGGACGACGATCGCGCTCGCGCCACGAGCGACGGCCAGCGAACGTCCGGCCTCGATCGCCGCGTTCAGTCCCGGCACTCGCTCGACGAGCCCGATCGCCGCGTGGGTCTGCGCCATCCGCGCGGCGGCAGGATCCAGCGTGACGACGACCGTGCCGGCGACCGCCGAGGAGTCGCGCGCTGCCACGAGCGTCCGCCGCAGCATCTCGGTCACGAGCGCGGTCCGCTCGATCGGGTCGAGGTCGCCGCTCAGCCGGGTCTTGGCGGTCCGCAGGCCCCGGATCGGGACGATCGCCCATGTTCGGGAGAGGTCGGGTCGGCTAGCGGGACCGGCAGCGTTCACCGGCGGATGCTAACGCGGCGTCGAGCCCCAGTCGGCGGCGGCTGCCGCGAGGACGTCGGCGGCGAGGCGGGCGCGGCCGGCGTCGTCGGCCATGATCGTGTCGGTCACGACGACGCGCAGGCCGAGGTCGACGATCGCGGTCTCGAGCTCGGCGTCGACCGCGTCGAGGACGAAGATGTCGGCGATGCCGGTGTACAGGCGGGCCACGCCGAGGGCGCTCGCCTCGTGGCCGAGCGATGCCAGCATCCGATCGGCCGGGCCCTTGAGCGCCTTTCCGCCGACGATCCCGGAGACCGCGACGACTGGCGCGCCACGGGACCGCGCCGTCTGGAGGCCCGCGTCGATACCGGCGACGGCAAGGATCGGCTCCACCGAGACGAACGGGTTGGACGGTGCGATGACGATCGCCTCGGCGTCCTCCAGCGTCGCGTCGATCTCGGGAGTCGACGAAGCGTCTTCGATCCCCGTGAAGCGGATCTCTCGGACCTCCGGCTCCTGGTGGAGTCGGACGAAATAGTCCTGAAAGTCGATCCAGCCGGCGTCCGTTCGAATCTGCGTTCGGACGATCGCGTCCGTCATCGGCAGGATCGCCGCCTCGACCCCGAGGGCTCGCTGGAGGTCGCGGGCGATGTCGGTCGGGCGATCGCCGGATCGCAATCGGGCGGTCCGGACGATGTGGGTCGCGAGGTCACGGTCGCCGAGCCGGAACCACGACTCCTCGCCCAGGCGTTCGAGCTGCTCGGCCGCGGCGAAGGTCTCGCCCTCGATGCCCCAGCCCCAGGCGCGATTCGCGATTCCCGCGAGCGTGTACATCACCGTGTCGTGGTCCGGCGAGACCGCGAGCCCATGTCGCTCGAGGTCGTCGGCCGTATTCACGATCACCGTGAGGCCCGCGCCGAGGTGGGCCTGGAGCCCCTGAGCGAGTCGCGCCCCACCCACGCCGCCGGCGAGGAGGGCGACCCGACCCGGGGCGACCGAGGCGCTCACGCCGCGTTCATCCGCCGAGGAGCGGGCGTTCGAGCCGCTCGCGAACCTCGCCGATGCGGTCGACGGTCTCCCGATCGAACGGCGCCGGCATCCGGCAGATGACGGTCGTGAACCCGAGGCTGAGATACGGCCTGATCGCGTCGGCGACGAGCTGCGGCGATCCCAGGAGATGCGGGACATTGCCCGCGTCCTCGATGCCGTTCGCTGCGCCGAGGGCGTGCCACGTCGCCTTCGCGTCGGCCTCACGGTCACGAATCACGATCGGGAAGCTGACCGTGCGTTCGATCGTCGTCGGGTCTCGGCCGAGCTCGGCGCAGTGCGCGTCGAGCGTTGCGACGGTCTCGGCGACCTTCTCGAACGGGCCGCTCGTGTTCCAGGCGTCGGCGCAGCGGGCGACCGTTCGAAGCGTCTTCTGGGGCCCGCTGCCGCCGACGAGGATCGGCAGGTGGGGCTGGACCGGCAGCGGTTGGCAGACCGCGTCCTTGAGCCGGTATCGGGGCCCATCGTGGCTGACGGTCTCGCCGTCGAGCAGTCGGCGGATGATCCCGACCGACTCGTCGAGCCAGGTCAGGCGCTCGCCGACCGTCGTCCCGAAGTCGAGCCCGAACGCGTCGTGCTCGCGCTCGAACCAGGCGCCGCCGAGCCCGAGATACGCCCGGCCGCCCGAGATGTGGTCGAGGGTCGTCGCGAGCTTCGCGGTGAGGCCCGGGTTGCGGAACCCATTGGCGCCGACCATGAGCCCGACCTTGACCCGCTTCGTGACCGCGGCGAAAGCCGCGAGCGTCGTCCAGCCCTCGAGGATCGGCTGTTGCCAATCGCTGCCCATGATCGCGAGCAGGTGATCCCAGGTCCAGACGGAGTCCCAGCCCGCGTCCTCGGCCGCGATGACGATGTCGCGGTAGGCGGGCCACTCGGTCGCCTGGGGCCAGGCAAGGAGCCCGAATCGAATCTCGCTCACGAGCCGGGCGGCCGCTCAGTCGTCCTGGAGGTGGTCGTGGATCCCGACGATCCGGATGCGAAACGAGACCCGCTGCTGGGTCCGGAAGGTCGCGATCGAGCTCAGGGTCGCGTCGTCGTAGCGGTGGGCCAGCGCGACGATGTCGTCGCGAGCCTGCTCGACGTCGTCGACGACCTCGTCGACGAGACCCGTGATGCCGACCCAACGGTTCGGATCCTCGCCCCAGAACACGGCAAGCGAGACGCGCGGATCGCGCTTCAGGTCGGCCGGCCAGCGGCGACCCTCGCGGGAGTTGATCGTCTCCCGCCCGTCGGGATCGAGGCGATACCAGATGACCGCCTGGTGCGGCGCGCCGTCGGCGCCGGTGGTCGCGAGGCTCGCGAAGTGCGGTTCATCGAGGAACGCGCGGACGCGGTCGGTCAGCGTTACGGGCTCGGAATTGGGCATCGGCGCGATGGTACGCGGCAACGAGTCCGCACCCGGGTGGGGCCGTGATGCGCGCCTGGTGGGCTGGCGATCTCGCGCCCAAGAAGGGACCGGCGATGAACGCCAAACCTCAGTTTCTGCGAGCCGACTCAACTCGAGGTCTTCAGCTCCTCGGCGGCCGCTCGGAGGCGCTTCTCGAGGTTGGTCCCGCATCACGCCGATCTGGCGCCTGCCGCATGAGGACGGCCAGGCCTCGACCGGCGCTAGGGTGCCACCTGTTGAGGACCCCGACGCATCTTGGGGACCCCGACGCATCTTGGGGACCCAGACGCATATTGAGGACCCCGACGCGCGCTCGCCCTCCCGAAACGGTCAGGTCAGGCGCTCGCCCGCCTCGATCCGGATGTCGAGGCGGTTCTCGGGCGGCGACAGCGGGCACGACCAGCGCGGGTCGAACGAGCACGACGGTTGGAACGCGAAGTTGAAGTCGACGATGAGCGTGCCGGCCGCCGGGTCGCCGCCAAGGTCGGCGCTCTTCGCGGCATCGAGGAGGTAGCGGCCAGCGCCGTAGGTCTCGGCGCCGTTCGTCGCGTCGCGGAATGGGAGGAACAGACCTCCCGCGTAACCCGCCATCCAGTACAGCCCGAGCCGGCGGGTGCCGGCCGCGAAGGGCACGTCGATGAACCCGATCCGGCTGAACGACTGCTCGCCACCGGTGCTGACGGGAAGCAGCAGCGAGCCGAAGCCGCCGCCGAACGAGAGGCCGCCGAGCGGTGCTGGCGCCGTCGCCTCGCCGGCCGGTTGCGCGGCCGCGGGCGGGGTATCGCGAACCACGGCAAGCTCAAATCGGAGCGCCGCGTCGTAGGGCCAGTGGTGCGCTCGGAACGCGGCTCGATCGGCCGCAGGCACCGGCGACTGCGAGTGGTTTCGATACAGCCACTCCCGCACCTCGCGCCAACGCTCCCACGCGGCACTCGGGTTCGTGGCCGCGGTTGCTCGGACCTCTGCGTAGAGATCGGAGACCCGGCGGCGCCAGTCCGCGAGCTCGAGCTTGTCGAGCTCCGCGTCGGTGTCCTCGGTCACGCCCTTCGCGTCATCCCGCGGCCGATGAGGACCAGGCCGACGACGACGATGAGCGCCGGCCAGAGGTCGCGCCAGGGGATCGTCGGGAGCGAGTAACCGAGCGTCACGTCGGCCAGGAACCAGGCGCCGATCGCAATGAGCAGCACGCCCCAGAGCCGGCTCGCGGTGTTCGCGGCGCCGATGACTCTGGCGTCCTTCGACCATCGATCACCGGCGGCCTGGGCCTCGCGTCCGAGCTGTTCACCGCGGACCTGCGCTTCCTCGCCAGAGGTCTTCAGCCGATCCGCGAGATCGGGCGCCGGACCGGATTCGGGGGTCGGATCGGTCATCCCGGTCATCGTAATCCAACCTCCGACTAGAATCGCCGGGGTCGACGGCCCACCACATCCGAGGAGGCATCCCATGGCGGACCAGGCCGAGATCGGCGTCTTCGGTGGCTCGGGCTTCTACTCGCTGCTCGAAGACGTCCGCGAGATCAAGGTCGACACCCCGTACGGGCCACCGTCGGACTCGTTCTTCCTCGCCACGGTGAAGGGCCGCAAGGTCGCATTCCTGCCACGCCATGGCCGGCGCCACACGATCCCGCCGCACCAGATCAACTACCGGGCCAACGTCTGGGCGATGCGCTCGCTCGGCGTCAAGGCGGTGATCTCGCCGTGCGCCGCAGGCTCGCTCCAGCTCGACGTGAAGCCCGGCGACTTTGTCGTCTGCGACCAGTTCGTCGATCGAACTCGAACGCGGCCGCATACGTTCTACGACGGCCCGATCGTGACCCACCTCTCGTCGGCGGACATCTACGACCCGGTCCTGCGGAAGCTCGCGATCGACACGATTCGGGACCACGACATCCCGGTCCACGAGCGGGGGACCGTCGTGATCATCGAGGGCCCGCGGTTCTCGACGAAGGCCGAGTCGAAGTGGTTCAGCGACGCCGGCTGGGAGGTCATCAACATGACCCAGTACCCCGAGGCGTGGCTGTGCCGCGAGGTCGGGATGGCGGTCGTGAACATCTCGCTCATCACCGACTACGACGCCGGCGTCCACGAGGGCACCGAGGCGGTCGACGCGATGTCGGTCCTCGAGGTCTTCGCCCAGAACGCCGAGCGGATCCAGCAAGTCGTCCTCGATCTGATCGGGCGGTTCCCGAAGGATCTGGACGCACTCGGGGCCCTGGCGGCGCTCGGTCCGACGCGCGGCGACGGGCACGCGATGTCGTCCGAGGACATCCGGCTGTTCGAGACGGGCCTCTGATGGTGGCCGCCGGGGCGGCCGACGATGCGCCCCGAATCGGGGTCGCGATCGGTACGGTCGGCGCGACGCCCGAGTGGTGGCTCGAGAGCGCGATTCGCCTCGAAGCGGCCGGATACCGAGCCCTTTGGGCCTGGGATCAGCTCCAGGGGCGAGGGGACAAGACGGTCCCCGTCGTCGAGCAGTGGACGATCCTGTCGGCGGCCGCCGGCGCGACCTCGCGGATCGGCCTCGGGACGTTCATCACGAACGTCATGCTTCGCGAGCCCGCGGTGCTCGCCCGGATGGCGAGCACGCTCCAGGAGGCGAGTGGCGGCCGCTTGACGGTCGGCCTCGGAATCGGTGGCGGCGCCAAGGCCATGGGTGCGTATGGCCTCGATTTCCCGGCTCCGGAAGAGCGTGTTCGGCGGCTCGAAGAGGCCGTCGCGGTCATGCGAGCGCTGTGGACGGGCGGTCCGATCACGCGAGCGAGCGAGTTCTACCCGCTCGTCGAGGCCCACTCGTTCCCGGTGCCCAGGCCGGCTCCGCGCATCCTCGTCGGCGCCCAATCGCCTGGCGGCGTCCGGCTCGCGGCCCGAATCGGCGACGGCTGGGCGGCCGAAGTCCCCGCCTTCGAGAGCTACCTCGACTACTACCTCGAGGCGCTCGAGGCCGCCGGCAAGCCCCGATCGGACGTGTCGATCGTCCTCGGCTTCGGCGGCGAGGAGAAGAGCGGAGCGAACGCTCTCGACAACAGCCCCTGGCTCTCGGATCCGGTCGGGGAGTGGCAGCGCTGGCACGCCGCCGGCGCCGACGAGGTGATCGTGACGGCTCGCACCCAGACCGATGTCGACGCTCTCATGGCGTCACGCTGAACGATGAGGATCTCGCCACAGGTGATGCTCGTCGTCGCATTCGCCCTCGCCGCGTGCGGCGCTGCGCCGTCCAAAGCGCCGACCCTGGGCATCTCAAATGGGACGCCACTGGTGGTGACCCTCTTCGTGAACGGCACGGCCGTGGGCACGGCGAACCCCGGGATCGCCCTCACTCCTCTCGATTTCGCAAGTCTCCCGGCGCTCCCCTGGGCGGTTGAGGCGCGCTCCGCGTCCGGTCGGGTGCTGACTTCGATGCAGGTGGCTGTGGACTCGGTGACGGCGACGACTGATTCGGGTGGCAACGTTTCGACGAGCGGGGCCATCGGCCGAGTCGACCTGTCCTGTGGTCGACTCACGATCTGGGCGGGATACAGCCCGCCGTCCGGCCCGGTACCGCCGTCGCCAGCCGGCTCACCTGGCGACTGCGTTCCCTGATCCGCCTGGTGACAACTAGCAACGCTGCGCGAGGGTGGCGCGGTTCAGTGCTCTGAGGCGCTCCGCGCGCGAGGAGGATTCGCCCGATCGCTCCTCCCCCGATGCGACCGCGTCGGGAGCACTCCCTTCCTTGCATCGCTCTCGATTTGCAATCGGAACATCAGCCTCGAGATCTGGCGTTCAACGTAGCTATCGAGATCGCGGCGGTCGAAATTCGGGACGTGCTTCTCGTGGTCGAGCCGGGCCATGCTCGCAGCGAGCTCCTCGAACTCGCCATAAATCCCTTCATTCTTTGCCCTGATCTCCGGAACTCCCAGTTGTCGCTCGGTCGGATGTGGCGATGCGTCCGCAGGGCGGCCATCTCGGCGAAGAAGTTACTGACGAGCACCAAGGCGTCCGAGTCTCGAGCCGCTCCAGAGGCGAACTCGAGCAGCGCCGTCAGACGGACCCGAACCATCTCCGGTGAATCCCAGCGGGCAAGAAGGCCTGCCTGCGCCTGGAGAGCATTGGCCGAGCCCTGGGCGCGCAGCTGGCGGTAAATCGCGAGGCCGGTCACCGCGAGCACGAGGAACTGGGCCATGGCCCAAAACCATTCCGAACCGGGACCGAAGAGCGCCAGCAGAATCACCGGCTCTGCGGTACGAGCATGATGGGACGCCTCTTGTCGGCCAAACTGACGGTGCAGGTATAGCGCACCGAGCACATCCGGGGCTGGCCCGGCTCGCGATCGGCTGGGCGCTACGCTCGCTTCATCTGGCGTCGACCGACGCCGAGGCCGAGGAGCACCAGATGACGCTCGACGCGCTCGATGGGGTCGCCGTCGCCCCGGCCAATCACAAGGTCATCTTCGAGAACGAGGAGGTCCGGGTCCTCGAGACAACGATCGCCGTGGGCGAGGTCACCCCGCTTCACACGCATCTCGCCCCGACCGAAATGTACGTGCTCTCGGGCTCGCACTTCATCCGGCGCGATGAGGCCGGCGCGACGATGGTCGACACCCGGGCGACGCCAGACTTCGTGCTCCCGAAGGTGCTCTACTCCGCGTCGACGCCGAGGCACACGATCGAGAACACGGGATCCGACGATCTCGTCGTCATCGGCGTCGAGCTGAAGCGCCCTCGCGGCCAATGAGCCACGGCCACCCTCATCGCGTGACATTCGCCGACGCTGAGCGAAGGTCGACGACCCTTCGCGTGTAGCGGTTGATCAAGCCCGCACCAAACCGCCAGCGTCAGTCGCAGAACGTCGGCCCGCTGCCGACCGTGAACGTTGTTGGGAAGACTTCAATCACCGTCCCGTCGAAGGTCGTGGTCGTCACGAGGGCGTGGTCGCCGTCCGTTAACGTTCCCGGTGCGTAGATGTGGGCGACCGTCCAGCCCCAGAAGTCGCCGGCCGGCGGAACCGTCAAGAACCGCTTGAGGGCCGTCTGCCGGGTCGTGACGGCCTGGCCGTCGAGGGTGAATCCCACGCCGAGGCGGGCCCGATAGGCGACCGAGTCTCGATACGTCGTCGTGGCGCCCTCGCTGACGAGGAGGATCAGCCAATCCGACGAGCAGAACGGGTGGCTGTTGAAGAACGGGCTGATCCGACCTCGCAGGAAGCCCTGTCGGACGGCGCTGGCCGTCTTGAGGTGTGCAGCCTGAATCTGATTGGCCGTAGTTCGAGCTTGGAAGATCGCCTCGACCTCACCGCGGGTGATGCCGGGTGAAGGTGCTGTCCCAAGGACCGTGCCACACATGATCGCCGCGAGCGCGACCGCGAGCGCACCTGACCGTAATGTCCGACTCATCGTTGCCTCCTGTCCATCGCGTAGGACGCCCAGGCCCGCCGCGTGTTGCAAGTGGCGGCTCTCGGGTGTTCGTCAGTCGGCGTCGAGCAGTTCGATGACGGGCGCCAGCGCGTCGAGGGCGGCCAGGGTCGGGGGCCAGACGACGAGCTCGAGGTTCGTGTAGCCGGCGGCTCCGAAGGCTCGGCAGGCGTCGGCGATCTCCTCGCTCGAGCCGCTGACGGGCGGGCCGAAGAGGGCCTCCGAGCCGCTGACGGAGGTGGGCTCGACGACGATCCCGGCCGACTTGCCGATCGTCGTCGGATCACGGCCGACCTCGGCGCAGGCGGCCTCGAGCGCGGCGATTCGCGGTCCGAACTCCACGAGGTCGCTCCGCTCCTGGACGTACCAGCTCCAGATGTCGGCATGGAGCGCGGCCTGACGGAGCATCTTGGGGCCGCTCGCGCCGATCATGATCGGGATCCGGCCGGGACGAGGACCTCGCGGTCGCTGTTCGAGGTCGCGGGCGGCATGGAAGGTGCCTTCGAAGTCCGCGCGACCCTCCCGCAGCAGCGGAATGATGATCTGGAGCGCTTCCTCGAAGCGGCTGTAGACGTGGTCCTCGGGCAGCCCGAAGGCGTGCGCCTGACGACCGGCATGGCCGGACCCGAGGCCGAACACGAATCGGCCGCCGCTCACCTCGTCGATGGTCTCGACCGCCTTCGCGGTGATCCCGGGGTTCCGGTGGAGGGCCGAGAGGATCCACGTGCCGACCTTCACCCTCGTGGTCACCGCGGCAACGGCGGCGGTCATGGCCACGCCGTCCCACCAGCCCTGCGGCTTGCCCTCCGCCGAGCGCCACAGGAGCTTATCCGCCGTCCAGACCGTATCGAAGCCGAGCTCCTCGGCGCGAAGGGTGAGATCGCGAATCTCGACCCAGAGAGCCGTCGAGCCGTCGACGAACGTGTCGCCCATCGGGAGCACGAGACCGATCTCGATCGGGCGCAATTGGCCTCCGACGGCGGGCGGGTGGGGCCGGCAGAGTTTAGGCCGTTGGGTACATTGCTCGTGTGATGCGGCGCGTGACGTACTCGATGGGCGTCTCGCTCGACGGCTACATCGTCGGGCCGGACGGGCGCTTCGACTGGACGACGCCCGACGGGGACGTCTTTCGCTTCTGGATCGACGAGATTCGATCGGTCGGCGTCCACCTGATGGGTCGGAAGCTGTACGAGACGATGCTGTACTGGGACACGGTCGACGAGGCGTCGCTTGACGATGCGGAGCTCGAGTGGGCCGCGCTCTGGAAGCCGCTCCCCAAGGTGGTGTTCTCCACCACGCTCTCGGCCGTGCAGGGCAACGCGCGCCTGGCCTCCGGCGGCGTGGCGGACGAGATCGAGCGACTGCGAGCCGAGCCGGGTGAGGGCGACATCGCGATCGGCGGCGCGACGCTCGCCGCCGAGGCGGCCGCGCGGGGCCTGATCGATGAGTACCAGGTCATGGTTCACCCGGTGCTCGTCGGCGGTGGCATCCCGTTCTTTTCCCGGGACGAGCGCCGGGTGAACCTCCAGCTCGTCGAGACGCGCACCTTCGGCTCGAACGTCGTCTACCTGCGCTACCGAGTGGTGCGCTAGACGCGTCAGGCGGTGAGCGGGTCGACCTTGTCGGGATCCACGCCGAGATCGACGATCGCCTGCTCAGCGGCCTCGGCGCTGATATCGCCACTTCGGGCCAGGGCGGACATCGCGGCGGCGGCGATCGACGGGCCGTCGATCTCGAAGTAGGACCGGAGCGACTCGCGCGTATCGGACCGCCCGAACCCATCGGTGCCCAGCGCGGTGAAGTCGGCCGCGACCCACGGCGCGACCATCTGGGGCACGACCTTCATCCAGTCGCTCGCGGCGACGATCGGCCCGCCCTTCGGCCCGAGGACGGTCGACACGTACGGCATGCGGGCCTTCTTCGTCGGGTGGAGGCGGTTCCAGCGGTCGATCTCGAGCGCGTCCCGCCGCAGCGCGGCGAACGATGGCGCCGAGTAGACCTCGGCCGCCACCCCGAACTTCTCGGCCAGTAGCGCCTGGGCCGCGAGCACCTGCAGCAGGATCGAGCCCGAGCCGACGAGTCGGACCCGCGGCGCTTTCTTCGGCAGACCCGTGGCGGGACCGGCGAACCGGTAGATCCCCTTGAGGATCCCATCCACGACGGCCGTCGGGCCGGACCCATTCGCCTCGGGCATCGCCGCCTGGGCGTAGTTCTCGTTGTAGAGCGTGATGTAGTAGACGAGGTCCTCGCCCTTGACGTGCATCCGCTCGATCCCGTCGCGGATGATCGCGGCGAGCTCATAGGCGAAGGTCGGGTCGTAGGGCCGCACGCTCGGGATCGTCGACGCGAGCACGTGCGAGTGGCCGTCGTCGTGCTGGAGGCCCTCGCCCGTGAGCGTCGTCCGGCCGGCCGTCGCGCCCATCAGGAAGCCGCGGGCCCGGGCGTCGCCCGCGCCCCAGAACTGGTCGCCGGTCCGCTGGAAGCCGAACATCGAGTAGAAGATGTAGAACGGAATTGTCGGCAGGCCGTGCGTGGCGTAGGACGTGGCCGCCGCCTGGAACGAGGCCGCCGATCCGGCTTCGGTGATGCCCTCCTCGAGGACCTGGCCGTTCGTCGCCTCGCGGTACTTCAGGACGAGCTCGGAGTCGACGGGTTCATAGCGCTGGCCGGTCGATGAGTAGATCCCGACCTCGTTGAAGAGCGGGTCCATCCCGAACGTCCGCGCTTCGTCCGGGATGATCGGCACGATCCGCGAGCCGAGGTCGGGGTCGCGGATGAGGTTCCGGAGCATCCGGGTGAAGGCCATCGTCGTCGAGACGGCGGTCGGTGAGCCCGCCGCGAACTCGCCGTCGAAGGTCGCCTTGGGCGCGGGCAGGCTTACGCCCCCGACGAAGCGCTTCGGGAGCGGGCCACCGAGCGCGCGCCGCCGCTCGCGAAGGTACTGGACCTCCTCGGAGTCGGGGCCGGGGTGGTAGTACGGCGCGTCCTTGAGCTTGTCGTCGGGGATCGGCAGCTCGAGCCGGTCACGGAAGACCTTGAGCTCGGCCTCGGACAGCTTCTTCGCCTGGTGGGTGATGTTGCGGGCCTCGACCCC
>WNFL01223630.1_pt2 | contig 25377 bp, 23 predicted proteins | sample 5400361 | NCBI WGS metagenome assembly WNFL01 (sample SAMN13153351, study PRJNA577476) | soil metagenome | isolation source: 40 cm soil on Douglas fir-dominated hillslope | place: USA:California | collected 2013-09-17
TTCGAGCGGGACGCCGAGGAATTCGCCCGCTTCGCCGGCACGCCCTTGCCGATGCCGATGCTGGTTCTCGCGGGCGAAAAAGCCTCCGGCGATTTTCTGATTCAACAGGGCCGGCTGGTGGCGAAAAACGTCGAAGGCGTCGTCGTCCGCGGCGCCGGCCACTGGCTCATGGAAGAGGCGCCGGGGCAGGTCATTCCCAGGCTGGTCGAATTCCTATAACATCCGCCGAAAAAAAGGAGACAGGGAGAATGCTTGAGACCGAAGCTTACGCGGCCCTTTCGTCGGGGGCGCCGCTCACGCCGCTCACGATCGAGCGCCGCGAGCCCGGCAGGCGCGACGTGCTGATCGATATTCTCTATTGCGGCGTCTGCCACTCCGACATCCATCAGGCCCGCGACGAGTGGGGCGGATCGATCTTCCCGATGGTGCCGGGCCATGAGATCGTCGGCCGGGTCGTCCGCGCCGGCGCCGAGGTAGAAAAGTGGCGCGCCGGCGACACCGTGGGCGTCGGCTGTTTCATCGATTCCTGCCGCGAATGCGCAGCCTGCGGGGCCGGCGAAGAGCAGTACTGCGAGCGCGGCATGAGCCTCACCTACAACGGCTACGAGCGCGACGGCAAGACGCCCACCTACGGCGGCTATTCCACCCGCATCACCGTGGACGAAGCCTACGTCGTCGGCATCCCCGACGGCATGCCGCTCGAGCGCGCGGCGCCGCTGCTCTGCGCCGGCATCACCACCTACTCGCCGCTCAGCCACTGGAAGATCGCCGCCGGCCACGAGGTCGGGGTCGTCGGCCTGGGCGGCCTGGGGCACGTCGGCGTGAAGCTCGCCAGGTCCATGGGCGCCAGGGTCACCGTGCTCAGCCATTCGCCGGAGAAGCGCGCGGACGCGCTCGGGCTCGGCGCCGACGATTTCATCTCCACGCGCGACGCGGGGGCGTTCGAGAAGAACGCGCGCCGCTTCGATTTCATCCTCGACACGGTCGCCGCGGCGCACGACTACAGCGCCTATTTGAACCTGCTCCGCCGCGACGCGACGATGGTGCTCGTCGGGCTGCCGGGGCCGTCTCCGCTCGACGCCGCGCCGCTCGTCATGGAGCGCCGGCGCCTGGCCGGCTCGGCGGTCGGCGGCATCCGCGAGACGCAGGAGATGCTCGATTTCTGCGCCGCGCGCGGCGTCTTCGCCGACGTGGAGGTGATTGCCATGCAGCAGATCAACGAAGCTTACGAGCGCATGATCCGGGGCGACGTGCGCTACCGCTTCGTCGTCGACATCGCGTCCCTCGGGCTTCCCAAAGCGGCGCCGCCCGGGGACAGGAGCTATGGCGCGGCGCGGGATGCGGGCGCCCGGCGCTGAGGCGGACCCGGAGTCGGCAGGCCGCATGGACAAAGAGAAAACATTTTCCGCAGGACTCCGCCATGGCCCACGAGGGAGATAAGAGCGCGCCTATGACCGAAACGACCCCACGGGTTTCCCTGGCGCCTCCCGCGCGCGCCGCCCAGATGTTTCCCACGCTGACGCCGGTGCAAATCGCGCGCGTCGCCGCGCACGGGCGGCGGCGCCGGGTCGGGCCCGGCGAGGTGCTGATCGAAGCGGGCGAGCAGAGCGCGCTCTTTTTCGTCGTGACCGAGGGCAGCTTCGAGCTGATTCGCCCCTCGGCCGCGGCCGAGGAGCTCGTGACGGTCCACCGGCCGGGGCAGTTTACCGGCGAGGTCAACCTGCTCTCGGGGCGCCGGGGGATGCTCCGGACGCGCGCGGCCGAAGCCGGCGAGGTGATCGAGCTCGAGCGCCAGCAGCTATTGGCGCTGGTGCAGACCGACAGCGAGCTCAGCGAGATCCTCATGCGGGCGTTCATCCTGCGCCGGGTGGAGCTGATCGCGCGCGGCTTCGGCGACGCCGTTCTTCTCGGGTCGAGCGATTCTCCCGGGACGCTGCGCATCAAGGAGTTCCTGACGCGCAACGCTCATCCGTATACGTATATCGATCTCGACCGCGACGCCGGCGTGCAGGACATGCTGGATCATTTCCATATCAGCGCCGCGGACGTGCCCGTTCTCATCTGCCGCGCCGCGATCGTGCTGAAGAACCCGACGAACCGGGAGGTCGCCGAGTGCCTCGGCTTCAACGAGGCGATCGATCCAATGCAGATGCGCGATCTCGTCATCGTCGGCGCCGGGCCCGCGGGGCTGGCGGCGGCGGTATACGGCGCGTCGGAGGGTTTGGACGTCCTGGTGCTGGAAGCGAACTCGCCCGGGGGACAGGCCGGCTTGAGCTCGAAGATCGAGAACTATCTCGGCTTTCCGACGGGTATCTCGGGCCAGGCGCTCGCGGGCCGGGCCTACGCCCAGGCGCAAAAGTTCGGCGCTCAGATGATCGTCGCCAAGCGCGCCGGCCGGCTCGCCTGCGACCGCCGGCCCTACGCCGTCGAAATGGACGATGGGCCGCGCGTGCCGACGCGCGCGGTCGTCATCGCGACCGGCGCCGACTACCGGAGACTCGGGCTCGAGAACCTGGGGCGGTTCGAGGGGGCGGGCGTCTACTACGGCGCGACGTTCGTCGAGGCGCAGCTGTGCCGCGACGAAGAGGTGATCGTCGTCGGCGGGGGCAACGCGGCCGGCCAGGCCGCGGTGTTCCTGGCCGGGACCTCCAGGCGCGTGCACCTGCTCGTGCGCTCGCCGGGGCTGGCGGAGAGCATGTCGCGCTATCTCGTTCTGCGCATCGAGCAAAATCCCGCCATCGACCTGCACGTTTCCACGGAAATCGCGGCGCTGGAGGGCGGCGATCGCCTCGAGCGCGTCAGCTGGCGGGACGGCGCGGCCGGAAAGATCGAGAGCCGCGCCATCAAGCACGTCTTCGTCATGACCGGCGCCGTTCCCAGCACGGACTGGCTCAGGGACTGCGTCGCGCTCGACGCGAAGGGGTTCATTAAGACGGGTCCGGATCTGGCGCCGGAGGATCTGGCCGCCGCGCATTGGCCGCTCGCCAGGGCGCCCTACCTTCTCGAAACCAGCCTGCCCGGGGTGTTCGCGGTCGGCGACGTCCGGGCCGGCAACATCAAGCGCGTCGCTTCGGCGGTGGGCGAGGGGTCGATCGCGGTCTCCTTCGTGCACCAGGTGCTGCGCGAATAAAAGGGGTATTGATAGTTCCGCCAAAGGCCGGTTCGAGAGGAGGCGTGTCATGATCCTGGGTATGTCGATTTCCACGTTTACTTTGGTGCACGTCGCTTTGAGCCTGATCGGGATTTTCTCCGGCGCCGTCGTACTGCTCGGCATGCTCGGCGGGAAAAGACTCGACGGCTGGACGGCGACCTTCCTCGCGACCACGGTTTTAACCAGCGTGACCGGGTTCGGCTTTCCGTTCGATCACCTGCTGCCGTCCCACAAGGTCGGCATTCTGTCGCTGGCCGTCCTGGCGGTCGCCATCCTGACGCGCTACGCCTTTCATCTTGTCGGCGCCTGGCGCTGGATTTATGTGATAACCGCCGCGCTCGCGCTCTATCTCAACGTCTTTGTCGGGGTCGTGCAGGCTTTCCTGAAGGTGCCGGCGCTGAGAGCACTGGCGCCGACCGGGACCGAGCCGCCGTTTGTGGCCGCCGAGGCCGCCGTTCTGGCGCTTTTCGTGGCGCTTGCGGTCGCGGCCGCGATCAAGTTCCGCCCCCCGACGATCCGAACGGCTTAACCGGTCGCGGTTCTCAATTATCCGGCTGTTCCCTCCGAGCTTGCCTCGCGGGCGGGGAAGCAAGTATAGTGTTGGCGTTCCAAATTTAAACACCTGTGAGGGCGCCATGCTGCAGAGGCTCAACAAACTAACCGACGGGCTGCTAAAGATCGGGCTCGCCGCGGGGCTGCTCCTGGCGCCGGGAGCCGGCAGGATCGCTCCCGCATTCGGCGCCGCCGACGGCAAGCCGATCGGCGGGATCCAGTGCGAGCGCCAGGAGTACGGCGATTTTCATATCCATGCCCATCTGGATATTTTCGTCGACGGCAAGCCTTACGCCGTCCCGCCGCAGGTCGGCATCATCCCGGCCGAGAAGTGCCTCTATTGGATGCACACGCACGACGGCAGCGGGATCATCCATATAGAAGCGCCGAAGAAGCGGGCGTTCACGCTGGCGCAATTTTTCTCCATCTGGAAGGCCACGGGGGAAGGGGCGCCGGCGCGGAAAGAGGCGCCGAAGGTGTTCGTGAACGGAAAAATGGTGAACCGGCCCCTCGACAAGATCGAGCTCGGGCCGCTCATGGAAATTGTCGTCGTCTACGGCAAGGAGCCGGCTTCGGTGCCGTCGTCCTACGAGTTTCCCAAAGGATGACCGCCGGATCGACCAAGTTGATTTTTTCTTCCCGTGGGCTATAGATTCTCAAGCTGAAAGAGAAGATCGGGAATGTCTTTTGTCGCCGCCGTAGCCGCCAGCCACGCGCCCAATATCCTCCTCGAGCCGGGCTCGGAGTGGGACGAATTCATGGGGCTCCACTATCGCATGGCCCCGCAGGCGGCCTCGTCCAAGCCCTCCCTGGAGGCGCAGCAAAAACTCCGGCAAGACGCCGAAAAGGCCTACGCGGCGCTCCGCGCCGACCTCGAGGCGGCGCGCCCCGAGGTGCTGATCGTCGTCGCCAACGACCAGTTCGTCAACTTCACGTTCAACAACATCCCGACTTTTTTCGTCACGCTGGCCGACGAGGTGAAGGGGCAATTCACCCGCCACAAATTTCACTACCGGAATCACAAGGAGCTCGGCCGGGCGATCCTCAAAGCGGGCATCGACCGCGGCATCGACTTTTCCTTCGGCGAATACATCGAGCTGCAGCACACGCAGAACGTGCCGCTTTATTTCCTGCTCCCCGAGGCCAAAATTCCGATCCTGCCGATCTACGTCAACACCTGGGTCGAGCCGATACCGACGCCGCGCCGCTGCTTTCAGGTCGGCGAGCTGGTGCGCCAGGTCGCCGACGGCTGGAAAGAGCGGGTGGCGATCCTCGCGACCGGCGGCCTCTCCCATTTTCCCGGCTCGCCGAGAATCGGCGAGATCGACACCGGCTTCGATCACCAATTGCTGGAGATCCTCCGTCAGGGCAAGGGGAGGTCGCTGGCGGACTATTCGGTGGAAGAGATCTGCAAGTCCGGCGATTCGGAATTCCTCAACTGGATGGTCGTGATCGGCGCGGTCGGCGACGCCAAGGCGTCGGCGACGTTTTACATGCCCGACCACGTCGCCACGGGATGGGGATTCGTGAGCTGGAAGATATAAAATGAGCAGCTATCATCTCAACCGGTTTCTTTTCGACCTCAAGATGAACGAACGGGTCTTGCAGGAGGCCGCCGCCGATCTCGACGGCGCCGCCGGCCGCTACGAGCTCAGCCCCGAGGAGCGCGACGCGCTCCGGGCGGGCGATCCGCGGCGGCTCCGGCAGCTCGGCGCGCACGGGATGCTGGCTCTCTACATCCTGCGTCTGCATCCGGAATTTCGGGACAATATTTACTGGAGTCAAAAATAAAAGAGCAGGCCTTAGGCAACAGGCATTAGGGATTAGGGGGAGAGATGGATTTGGGATTAAAAGGAAAAGTCGCCATGGTGGCGGGCGCGAGCCAGGGCATCGGCCGCGCCGCGGCCATGGGTTTCGCGCGCGAGGGCGCCAGGGTGAGCATCTGCGCCCGCGGCGAGGCGCAGCTCAAGGAAACCGCGGAGGCGATCCGGCGCGACACCGGCGCCGACGTGCTCGCGCTCGTCGCCGACATGACGCGCGCGGAAGACATCCAGAAATGGGTCGCCCAGACGGTGGAGAAGTTCGGCCGCCTCGACGTCGTCGTCACCAACGCTGGCGGGCCGCCTCCCGGCGAGTTCATGAAATTCACCGACGAGGACTGGGAGAACGCCTTCCGGCTGAACTTCCTGAGCGCCGTCCGGCTCACGCGCGAAGCGGTGCCGCACCTGCGCAAAGCCGGCGGCGGCCGCGTGATCAACATCTCGTCCTACGCGGTCAAAGAGCCGATCGCCGGGCTCGTCCTCTCCAACGGCGTCCGCAGCGGCGCCATCGGGCTCGCCAAGTCGCTCTCGCGCGAGCTGGCCAGGGACAACATCCTCGTCAACAACGTCTGCCCGGGAAGAATCGACACCGACCGCGCTAAAAAGCTGAACGCGGCCCGCGCCGAGCGGACGAAGAAATCGATCGACGAGGTCAACAAGGAAATGGCCGGGGAGATCCCGCTCGGCCGCTACGGCACGGCCGAGGAGACCGGCGACCTGATCGTCTTTCTCGGCTCGGACCGGGCGAGCTACATCACCGGGGCGACGATCCAGGTCGACGGCGGGCTCGTGAGGACGATCTGACCGTGGTTCACTTCGTCGTGCAGTGGGACCTGCCGGACCAGAAGGCGAACCTCACCGTTTACGCCAACAAGGCGAAGAACGACTGGCTGCCGACCACGCTGTCGCACAAGGGAGTGATCGAGATCCGCAACTACCGCAATCCGCTCGAAGTGACGCCGCAGGTCGCCATCACCATCGATTTCGAGTCGCTCGAGACGTGCCGGAATTTTATCGATTCCGAAGACTACATCCGCATCATGCGCGAGCTGCGCATTCTCGGCTGCCGCAATCTGACCGTCAACGTCTGGTCTCCCTCCAAATACTTCCCCGAATCCCTCCGGCCGGAGAAAAAATAAGCCGCATCGGAATCGGTCCGGGGGCTCTCCTCGGCGGCGCACGCTTGCAGCGCCGTTTGCGCCGCCGGCTCCGACGCGGCCGCGACGATCGCCCCTTTTTGGATGGTCCGCCATTTAGGGTCGGAGATCTTCGCCGCCACGAAGTCCAGGCATGGGTCGTGGAACGGCATTCTTTTTTGCAGGTCGCAGACGGCGAGGATCGGATACGACCAGGCGTTTTGAATCCGTGCGGGAAAGACGATGTCGTGGCGCTGAAAGAGGGCGAACAAAGAGCCCTCGGTCAAGACGGGCGACATTTTTTTTATGCGTCCGGCGACACATTCGACGAACCCGCGCTCGGAGGCCGTCAAGCGGCTGCCGATCAAGTTCGGTCCGGCTTTGAAGAGAGAAAAGATTCTGTCGCCGTAAGAATAGCCTCTATAGTAATTCAAACCCTGGATCTGAAGAAAAATCGAGGCGCCGGCTAAAATCAGGTAGGCGCCCAGCCGAATCCAGGTGATTTTTTCCGGCCGGGCGTCGGCGCTCAAGAAGAGAACGGCGCTGGAAGCGGCAAGGCCCCAGAGGAGCGAAAAGCGGGGCGGCCAGAGAAACCCGTGGTACGCGCCGGCGTAAGCGGAGGATGCGACCGCTACGACGAGATAGAGCGGCAGGGACAGGAGCAGAAAGGCTCCGGCGAGCTTCGGCAAAACCCGCGGCGGCAACAACACCCATGCCGACAAAATCAGCAGCAGCGACGCCGCGTACATTCTCCACAGCAAATAGGCGCCTTCCCCGCCGGCGAGGGCCTGCGAAAGGCGGGCGGCGGCATCCGCCAATCTATCGCTGTAGTCGATTTGCCCTTGGAGGGCGAAGTAGGTCTTTTGGAGATGCAGCACCGCGATTCCGGCAAGGAAAACGACGGCCCACGGCGCGGCGATTTTAAGCGCGGCTCGAATCTTTTCCGGCCCCGTCTTGTTGTTGCCGCCTTCCTTGATGAAAATCTCGTAGGTCAAAAATATCAGACAGGCTAAAACCGCTCCGTCCTCCCGGGTCAAAACAAAGAGCAGGGAGAGGATCGCCGACCGCCAACGCCGCCGCTCCAGCAGGGAAATCGCCAGCAAAAGGGCCAGGGGAACAAAGTTCAGCTCGAGGTGCCAGCCGTAGATCGGATTGTCGAAAAGCCAAAAGCCGATCGGCCCCAGCAGCAGGACGATCAACGCCAGCTTGTTTTGAGTGGAAAGGAGCGAGTCGGGGAGCGCGGTGAGCCGCCACAGAGCGAAGAAATAGAGCAAGGCGGTTCCCAAAAAAAGCCCGTACGCGTCGAAAAAATAGGTGAGCGGGCTGAACCAGAGGACCGTATAGTAATTGTGAATGGCCGCCACCCGGCCCCAGTCGTTTTCGAAAAGAATCCCTCTCTCCAGGGAAATCCTGGTCATCTGCAGAAAGGAAAACAGATCGGACGTGTATTCCAGGCCTTGAAATAAAAAAGACTTCGCGAGGACCCACACGGCCAACACGATCAGGGCGAGACTCCGAAGATAAAATCGGGAATCCCCGGACGAATGAAAGGACAGAAAGCCGGCGGCCGGATTCGGCGACTCGGCCGCGGTTGCCGCCTGCGGCGGGTTATGCGCCATACGGCCAGACCCGCTTCAACTGCAAGATAAAAACCCCCTGATTCTTTTCGCTCAGGTAGATCACCCCGCGGCGGTCCACGAGCACGTCCTCGGCCTGCGCGACCAGGCGGCTCGGCTTCGCGCCGATCCTCTCGGCCGGATCGGGAGGGATAAACCAGGCGATCTCTTTCGGCGCGCGCGCGTCGCGGATGTCGTAGACGCGGAGACCGGCGTTAAAGTAGGTGAGATAGGCCAGGTCGTCGCGGTCTTCCAGGCACGGCTGGTGGTTCGGGTGATGCTGATTGTGCGGCCCGAAGCGCCCGCCCTTCTGGTAAAAATTTTTAAGCCCGCTTTCCTCCGGCGGCGCGGGCAGGGGAAAGAGCGAGACGAGCCTCGGCTCCCGCTCGTCGCCGAGATCGACGATGCCGGCGAGGTTCAAATCTTCCTCCCCGTTTTCCGCGATCGCCTCGTCGTTGATAAGCGCGAGCCTGCGGCGCGGCAGAGGCAGGTAGGTGTGGATGCCCTGGCGGCTCGTCAAGCCGCGAAATTCGAGCCGGCTCACCGCCCGCGGGGCTTTCATGTCCGAGACGTCGAGCACGATGCCGCCGGCGTCGCCGTAGGAAAGATAGGCCCGGTCGCCCTCGACGTGCGCCGGGCCGTGCAGCGACAGCTTGGCGCCGGACTTTACCGCTTGGGGCGCGTCTTTTTTCTGCTCTTCGAGGGCGAAGGAAGAGATCTGCTTCGGCCGCGCCGGATTGGAGATGTCGACGATCTGATAAATCTTGCCGTCGTAGCCGGGCGCGCCTCCGGCCGCGTGCACGAGCGCGCCGCCGTCGTAAAAATTCCGGTGCGTCCCCGTGCCGCCGGTGCGGTAATGGCCGAGCCGGCGCGCTTCCCTCGGTCTCGAAACGTCCCAGACGAGAAACCCTTCGGCAAAGGCTTTGCCCTCGTCGCCGCCCCAGCCCGGCGCGATCCGCTCGAGCGCCGTGATCATCTTATCTTCGGCCACCTGGATTTGAATCGTCCAGGTATTCTCCGGCCCGGGGATGAACGCTACGTACTCGGGCGCGGCCGGATCGGTGACGTCGACAATGCTCCAGCCGCGATGCCAGAGGTGCGCGAGATACAGATACCAGCGCCCGTTCACTTCCTGCAGCGCCAGCTTGAAGGCGGGCTTGCCGTTTAAATCGTGATAGCCGACGAGATCGATGTTATGGGCGAAGAAGGATGGGGTTGTCTGTTCCATTGCCGGCGAGCTTTTTAGTTTCAGGTTTCGAGTTTCAGGTTTCAAGGTGGCCAGAAACTCGAAACTTTAAACTTCGCTTTGGATCGATGGTCAACGGCTTATCGTCACTCCAATTCTAGCGCAATACTTTTTAACCGGGCAGCGGCCGCACATCGGGGAGATGGGTCGGCAGAGGTGCTGGCCGAAGGTCACAAGGAGGTCGTTGTATTCGATCCAGTATTGCTTCGGGAGCTTCGCCCGCAGGGCGAACTCGGTCTTCTCGGGATTTTTCGTCTTTAAATAGCCCCAGCGATTGGAGATGCGGTGCACGTGCGTGTCCACGCAGATGCCGGGCTTCCTGTAGCCCAGCGTGACGACCAGGTTGGCGGTCTTCCGCCCGACGCCCTTGAACTTGAGCAGCTCGTCGATCTCGTCCGGCACCCTGCACGAATATTCCCGGACGAGCTTCCGGCAGATGTCGCGGACGACTTTCGCCTTGGTGTGGTAGAAGCCGACGGGGAAAATCGCCTTCTCGATCTTCGCCACCGAAAGCCGGGACATCGCCTCCGGCGTGTCGGCCAGGGCGAAAAGCCGCCGGCTCGCCTGGGCCGTCGTCGTGTCCTGGGTGCGCAGGCTCAGGATGCAGGAGATCAAGACCTGAAACGGGCTGCCGGAATTTTCCGCCACCAGCGTGACGATGGGCGTCTGCCAGTTCGGCACGGCGCGCCGGAGAATGCGGATCGCGGTATGGATTTCCCGGTCGGTCATCGGGCGAACGAGTGCCTGAAGGGTTTCCGATCCGGGGGAATATAGCAAATTCAGACGGCGGGCGATAGGCCGGGGGGCGCTTCCCGCTCGGGATCGGGTGGAGCGGCCTGGCCGTCGGCCACCGGCAGCTCGACGACGAACCTCGAGCCCGCGCCCAGCGTGCTCGATACGGAGATCCTGCCGCCGTGGCCCTCGACGAACGCTTTGACCAGCGCCAGACCGATGCCGGTGCCCTTGGCCTGCGACCGGGAGGCGTTGGTCGCCTGATAAAATTTCGTGAAGAGCTTCGGCAGCTCTTCGGCGGCGATGCCGATGCCGGAGTCCTTGACGGCGAGGTAGATTTTCCGATCGAAACAGAACAGGGCCACTTCGACCGAGCCGCCGCGCTCGGTGTATTTGACCGCGTTGCTCAAGAGATTGCTGAAGACCTGCGAGAGCTTCTCCGCGTCGGCGAGCGTCGGCGGCAGCGGCTCGGACAACATCTTGATCGCGATGTCCTTGCGCGAGGCGAGCGCCCGCGCCTCCTCGACGGCCCGTCCGACGAGAAGCCCGATCTGAGTCGGGCTCCGGCGATACTCCATCATGCCGGCGTCGACTTTCGCCAGGTCTAAAAACTGGTTGGTGAAGCTCATGAGTTTTTCCGAGTTCGATCCGATGAGCTCGAGCATCTCCATTTGCTTGCCGTTGACGGCGCCCAATTCCTGCTCGGCCAGAAGATTGCGGGCGAAAAAGATGATCTGAAGCGGATTGCGCAGCTCGTGAACGATTTGATGCATCAGATCGGCTTTGGTTTCGTTGGCTTTTTTCAGACGGGCGCTCATGTCGTTGACCGCGTCGGCGAGCAGCGCCGTTTCGTCGTGGGAGCGCACCCGGATCGGCTCGAACGTGCCTCCGGCGATCTGCCGGGTCGCCTGGACGAGCCTGGCGATGGGACGGGTGATGGTGTGCGCGATCATCCCGGCGGCCGCCGACGCCGCCAGGATCGTCAACAGCGCCAATGCCGCGGCGATCCAGGTGGTGCGGTCGGTGGCGGCCACGAACGCGCTCGTCGAGCCGTCGATCGCGAGCTGGCTCAGCTTGATCAACCCCTTTAATGAACGGTCGATAAACTCGATGTGGCTGCTGCGGCCCACGTCGCCGGCCGGCGCCAGAGCCCGCCCCGCCTTGCCCGGCTCCGGCAGCGAGCGGAGGAGGGTGTGGTGCCTCTCGGCCACCTGGTGCAGAAGATTGCCGCGCTCGGCCTCGGTGCGGACCAGGGCGGCCAGCACTTTTTGGAATTCCCGGGAAGTTTCCTGAAACAGCTCGTAGTAGACCCTGTCGCGGGTGATGCTGTATTTGCGCGCGTGGCTGTCCTCTTCGTCCAGGAGGCTGCGCAAGCGCTTGGCGAGATCGACGGCCTGCACGTCCAAAGTGAGCGTCTCCTGCGCCTCTTTCGAGAGGGTGTGAAGCTCGAAGAGCATGTAGCCCTGGGCGGCGATCATGATGCCGATTATAACCGCGAAGCCCAATACCATTTTGCGGTAAATCGTGAGTTTCATGCGGGCGCCATGGAATCGAAAGCGAAAGTCGAGTAATCGCTGGACAGGACGATATTTTAATCAAGCAAGCTACGTGCCAGAAGGAATGGTTTTTGCCCCGCCCAAATACTTGCATTTACGAGCAAATTTCGCGGCAAGGTCATGCAGCGAAAAAAAATCCCGCCGGTGACAAAAATTGTTGCGGCCACCGGGCCGATCGAACCGCTTCACGGCACTCGGATGGATTTTTCGGAGCGGCTCTTATAGATTGAAGGTCGCGGAGCGACGGTTTCATGGTGGATAAAATTTCTCAGGCGCTTCAGACGCGCGCGCCCCGAACTCTGGACGCCTCCGGCTTCAAGCAGGCGGCGGTCCTGGCGCCGATCCAGGAACGGGCCGACGGCGCTCATCTCGTGCTCACGCAGAGGGCGGAAACGCTGAACTCGCACGGGGGGCAGATCGCGTTTCCGGGAGGGCGGATCGAGCCGCTCGATGCGAGCCCCCTGGCGGCCGGGCTGCGCGAGAGCCACGAGGAGATCGGCCTCGACCCCGCCGCTGTACGCGTGTTAGGCCAGCTCGACCAGGTTACGGCGGCGTCGGATTACCTCATCACGCCGTTTATCGGAGTGGTCCCTTATCCTTACGATTTCCGCCTGAACCTTGCCGAAGTCGCGGCGGTTTTCTCTGTGCCGATCGCCGGGCTTTTGGCGGACGGCTGCTTCAAAATAGAGCCGCGGCTCCACCCGCCCGAGCGGCGCGACCCGATCTATCACTTTTATTATCAGGACCGGGATATCTGGGGAGCGACTGCCCGTATAATCCTTCAGGTGTTGGAACTAACCTACGGATTTAGGCCGGATCCATAGGCGGGCGAGACTAGCCTTTCAGGCTGATCTGGCCGCCGAGGGCGCGCGTGAAAAGCGCCGCCGCGACCACCAGCGCGACGATGATGACGGCGATCACCGTGGCCTTTTCGAACTCCGCCCCGGCGGCGAAATCGAGCATGAGCAGCGATAGCGTCCGCGACCGGCCCGTGCCCAAAAGCACCACCGTGCTGATGTCCCGCGCCGCCGAGATGAAGCCCACCAGCGCCACCGTGATCAGCGCCGGCAGGAGCAGCGGAAAGAGCACGCGGCGGTAGGTATAGAACCAGCCGCCGCCGCAGATCCGCGAAGCCTCTTCCAGGTCGTTGCTCAGCTGCACCAGAACGCTTTTAGTCAGCTGGACGCCGAAGGGCATGCTCTTGATCACCATGGCGATCATCAAGATATAGACGCTGCCGTAGATCGGAAGAAAAATCTTCGTCTGCAAAAACGTCCAGAGGAGCGCCACGCCCAAAAGCAGCCCGGGGATCGACCAGGGCAGCCAGGAGAGAAAATCGAGCGCCGCCTTGCCGGCGTAGCGGCTCTTGACGATCACGTAGGCGATCAGCGAGTAGAACAGCACGCCGACCGCGCCGGCTCCGAGGCCGATGTAGATCGTGTTCCACAGCGAGCGCAGCAGCACCGGGTCTCCCAGCGCCTGGCGCCAGTTCTCCAGCGTCCAGGGCTCCGGCACGTGGAAAAAGCCGAACAGCTTCATGAAAGTCCCCATGACCAGCAGCGCGGTCGGGATCAGCGTGACCGCGAGCGCGACGACGAGCGCCAGGACGAAGGCCGGGATGCGCCAGCGCCCCAGCGCGGTCGGCCGGACGCTGAAGCCGCGGCCGGTGACGGTGGTGTAAATTCTCTTGCCGACGTAGAGGCGCTGGAAAATCACCAGGAGCAGCAGCACGGCGAGAAACAGCGTGCTGAGGGCCATCGCGGGCGGAAACTGGGGCGGTTCCCAGGTCACCAGCTCGTGGATCTTGGTCGAATAGACGTGCAGGCCGATCGGCACGCCCAGGATCAGCTCGATCTCGAACGCCTCGAGCGAGCGGATGAGCCCGAGGCTCGCCGTGATCCAGACCGCCGGCATCATGACCGGCACGACGACGCGGACGAGCGTGCGGAGCGCGCCGGCGCCGGCGATGCGCGAGGACTCCTCCAGCGCGGCGTCGAGGTTGCGGAACGCGGGCGTGAGCAGCATGACTTTGATGCCGATCGTGCCGCCGAGATGCACCCAGACGATGCCCCAGAAAGAATAGATGTTGAACAGGTGGTCCTGGATGAGGCCGAAGTCGGCCAGCCACTGGTTCAACAGCCCGTGTTTCGGGTCGAGCAAAAGAATCCAGCCCATCGTGATCGGCAGCGGCGGCAGAAAAAAAGACAACCAGAACAAAAGCTCGAGATTTTTTTTGCCCGGGATATCGGTGCGCGCGATCAGCCACGCCAAAAAAGTGCCGACGACGAGCGCGATCGACTGGCGCGCCATGGCGAGCGTGAGCGTATTGTACATCGCGCTCACGATGCCCGGCGTCGTGAACGCCTTGCGCCAGCCGTCGAGGCCGTAGACGACCGGCTGGCCGGGCCGGGCGATCTGGAAGCTGTTGAAGACGAGGAGCGCGAGCGGCGTCAAGACGAGAAACGCGACGACCAGCAGCAGGAGGGTCATCAGGAGCGCCGACCAGTTGAGCCGCGCGTTGATGCCGATCGGCCGGTCGAGGGTTTCGGGAATGCTCATTGCTTTCAGGTCATCCTTTACTACGAGTTTGACTCAGCCTCGGCCGGTCTTAGAGCCTGCGCGATGGGCCGGCGCTTAATCCAACCGCCGGTAACCGGACGCGCAGGCTCTCCGTCCCGGCCTCGGCTTCATCTCTTGACCGACAGCGCCAAGATACGATTCAGCCGCCGCCCGCTCTTCGCGCCGCGCGATGGGCCGGCGCTTAATCCAACCGCCGGTAGCCGGACGCGCAAGCTCTTCAATCGGGGCGGCTGCTTTGCCGTCGGGTTCGCGCTTATTCCCGCCGCCGCTCATGAGCGCGCTACGGCCGCTCGGCGCCTGAGACTCCGCAATGTTTTCAAACTGTCTTATTTCACCAGGAGCATCGGGCTTGGGCGCACGATTTTTTTTGCCTCTTCGACGGGAAATTCTTTATCGCAAAAGGGGCACTTGGCTGCGATCTTGAGTCTCTCGAACTGGGGCGAGACGAGAAATTCTTCATCGCAACCGGGGCAGACCACCCGCATCGAGCTGGCCATGGCAAATCCTCCTCACTCTCTTCTAGGCGTCCAACGGAATCTTGGTTAGCTGGTCGTTTCCGAGATAATCTTTGAGATCGGCCTTCTGCATCACATCGTCGGGGACTTTGATTCTTATCTCGAAAGGCTCCGGCGGCGCCGGCATCGTCGCGTCGATGCCGCCCTTGGCGACCGTGTACGAATGATACGCCAGCTCCGAGGAGCCGGAGGCGTAGGCGGTCGGATCGCGCGTGGTCGAGGCCATGTTGGGCAGGACGACCACGTCGCGGTCCCAGCGGCTACGCGTGGCGACGGCCCAGAGCACCTCGGCGTCGTCGAAGATGTCGATGTCCTCGTCGACGACCACGATGTGCTTCAAGCGCCGGTCGACGGACAGCGCGGCGACGATCGCCTCGCGCCCCTGGCCGGCGCCGGTTTTCTTGATCTGCACGTAGGCGTGGAAGCGGCTGCAGCCGGAAGAGGGGAGATGGACGTTCTTGACCGTCGGCACCGCCTGCCTGACGGCGCGGTAGACGGAGCCTTCGAGCGGGATGCCGCCCAGGTGGTCCTGATCGCGCCCGCCGAGATGAATGTCGTGATAGATGGCGTCGCGGCGGTAGGTGATCGCCTTGACATCGATCACCGGTCTCAGCGTTTCCGGCGAATAATAGCGCGCGAAGTCCGCACGCAGGCCGTGGCGCCCGCGCTCCTTCGGCGCAATGACGCCCTCGATCACGATCTCGGCGTCCGCCGGAACGAGAAATTTATCGCCCCAGGTTTCCGAGGGCGTGACCCGCAGCGGCTCGCCCAAGGCGCCGCCGATCACGCCGTATTCATCGACGTCGAGAGACACGCGCGTGAGCGCGCCCATGCAGGCGGCGGGGTGATGGCCGATCCAGGCGACAACGGGGAGACCTTCTCCGGTCTCGGCGACGCGCTCGCGGTAGCGCTCCCAGTTGCCGGTTTGCTCGCCTAATCCTACCGTCGCCTTGCTCGGCTCGAGCACGCGCAACGTCTGGTAGGCGCAGTTGTAGACGATGCCTTCCCGGTTGTCGACGGTGGTCACGACCGAGCCGAGAATCGTGCGGCCGCCCTCCATGTGGTAGGGCAGCGGAACGGGAAAATCGAATAAATTGATCTCTTGGCCTTTCTTCACCACCTGCTTGACGGGCGCCTGGTCCCGGCCGACGACGACCGGTGTCTTCGCGCTTTGCGTTCTCCGATCGTAGTCGAGGCCGACTTTCTCCACCGACGAATCCAACGACAGCGCGCAGAGATTGCGGCTGGCGAAGAGGTTCGACAACAGCGGAAAAGCCGAGCGTCCGCCTGAGGCGCTCGCGAGATTGTCGAAGATCACGATGGGAAATTTATGCGCGCGGTCGAGCTTGACGAGCACGGCCGAGATCTCGAATTTGAGATCGACGTCGCGCCGCACGTGAACCAATTCCCCGGGAAAGCGCCGCTTCGCCTCTTCGAGGAACGTTCTCAGGTCTTTGGCTTGCGTTTCTTTGCTCATGGACAAATCCGGTTCTTTCTCTGATCGCCCGAGCGCGGGCGAAAAGCGTTATCCTCTCTGGTCGAGGGGCTCCAGCCGTAAATCGATGCCGTTTTTCTCCAATTCCTTGTAATTCTCCTCGCGGATGGCGGGGTCTTCTTTTTCGTAGGCAATCTTGAAGGAGGCCGCGTTGGGGTCTTTATCCTGCGCCGTCCGCGCCGGGTCGTAACGCCGGCCGCCGCCCTGGCGGAGTCCGCTGCCGCGAAACGCCAGCATGCGGTATTCTCCCTTGCCGGTGTTGAAGTGCTGATGGTACTCGTTGTGCCGCGGCGCGACCACGGCGTACGGCGCGGTCGGAACCCGGCGCCGCTTCTCTTCGCCCGGCATGAACAAGAGTTCGTAGCCTTCGCCGGCGATGACGATCACATGCGCGCGAGCCTCATGCCGGTGCGCGGTGACGTAGGTTCCCGCTGAGACGCCCATGACGTGCATGCCGATCGACGTATTCGACATCGAGAGGCGCATGATGGACGTCCGGTTGCCCCTCTCCGGGTAAGCATCGAGAGCGAAATTCCGGATATCGGGAATGAAATTCGTCTCGTAGAGGCGGAGGTTCCACTGCCGGCCTTTATCGGAAAAAAAGGACTGCATCGAGTGGCTGTAGCGGTCGCCGAAGACGAACGGATTATTGAAAACGAAGTCGAGGTTGCCGTATAGGTTGATCACGTGCGCCATATTCGTGCCGAAGAGCATGCGGCACGGCTCGCTTCCCGAGCTGTTGAACTCCTGGTGCCACGCGTTCAGCGGAATCGCGAGCAGCGCGCCTTCCTCCCATTCGATGGTCGTGCGCGGCTCGCCCTCCTGCCAGATCATCGTCGCGCCGCGGCCTTTCATCACGTACATAACCGAGTCGTACATGTGGCGCTCGGGCTTGAGCTCGCCGCCGGGAGGAATCTCGACGATCTGCAGGTTGTAGAACTCCTGATCGCCGAGGCGCGTGTAGGCCGCTTTGCCGCCGCGCCTCTCCCAGTCGGCCAGTTCCAGACTGCCGAGATCTTCGAGCGCGCTGCCTTCATAAAGCGGCACGCTCTCTTGCTTGACAAAATTCTGGTACGAGCTTTGGACGTACCATTCCTCGAATGTCTTCGGCGCTTTGGTCATCGTGACACTCCCGTGTAAAGCTACCGGCCCGTCTTTCGGCTCTCCGCCTCGACCCGCTGCACGAAGCTGTTGTCGACAAGTTCCGAGAGATTCAACTCGCGCAGCTTGGGGTTGTTCTCTCCCAGATCCCACAGGTTCGAGCGAAGGTCTTCCATGTTCGTGTAAGGAAAAAGCGGCTGCGGCTCGACGTATAAGCGATAATTCAAATCCAGCACCGCGGGCTCATCGGTCCTAAGATAATGACCGAAGACCCTCCGCACCGCCTCGCGATTGACGGGATTTTTGGTCCAATGGGCCGCCTCGCTCAGCGCCCGGACGAATCCCAGGACGAGATGACGGTTTCGATCTCTGAAGTTTCGCGTGACGATGACCGAGCTGCCGATGACTCGAATTCCCATGCCGACCGCATCGGCCAGCACATGATATGGGATTTTTGCTCGCTCCAGTCGCTCGACGGTGGTCACCACCGCGCTCAGCACCCCCGAACGAAATGCCGCGGCGCGCTGGATGCCGCCGCCCGCCACCTGCATAAATTCCACTTCGTCCGGTTTAAGGCCGAGCTTTTCTAGAATCCGGCGCGTGGCGTAGTAGCTCGATGCGCCGATGCGGTCGATGCCTAGTTTTTTTCCCTTAAGCTCCGCCACCGACTTGATGCCCGGCTGGACGATAAGCTTGTACTGCGTCGGCTCGCTGCTTGCGACGATGACGAGATCGACGCCTCTCGCGGCGGCCTGGGCCGCGGTCTCCGGCGAGCCCACAAACATCGCGAGATCGCCGGCGAGCAGGGCCGGCATTCCCTGGGCGGAAGTTGCGATAAAGACAAGCTCCGGGGCGAGGCCGTGGCGGGCGAAAAAACCGCCGTCCTGAGCGGCCCAGAAAGCGATTCGATTGCCGCTGATCGAAGCATAGCCGATCTTAATAGGTTCGGTCTTGCGCGTATCCGCCGCAAGAGACCGGCCTTGCCACGCTATGCAGGAAGCGACGACGAAGAGGATGCAGGCCGCGCGTCGAAACAGTTTTGTAGGCGTAATTTTACCCTCGGTCATGAGGCGAAGAGCCGGGCATGGCGCAGGCGACGCCCTTGGCTTTCAGCTCCGCCAGATACATCCGGCGCATCGCCGGGTCTTCGTCCTCGTATTCGATCAGCGTGCCGCCGTCCTTCATCGACGTGTAGACGCCGGCGCGCATCGCCGCGACCCGGATGCCGAGCGGATGCTTCTGGCTGCCGCAGCGGAGCGCGAGCTGCAGCGCCGGCTCGCGGCCGGTGTTGAAGTGCTGATGGAACCAGCCGGTCGGCGGGCTGAAAATGCTCTGCGGCAGCCAATCCACCCGGACGACGCGCTCGCCGTAGCCGTTAGCATAAGGCCGGGGGCCCCATTCGCTCGGCCACATGAGCGAGTAGCCTTCGGAGCGGAGAATGACGAGCACCGCGCCGCCGCCGTGGTGGTGCGCCTTGTGGTAGCAGCCGACCGGCCATTCGGCCAGGTGGCCGATCAACGTATTGCCGCAGAGCTCGAACTGCGTCAATTGGACGCCGGCGCCCTTCTGGTCCTGCGGGTCGATGTCCGCCTCGAGCAGGTCGGGGATGAAATTGGTCTCCCAGATCCACTGCTTGTTGTTGTCCGCCAGGTAGCGGTTTTCGCCCGGGGTGAAATAGGCCGGCTCGCCGTCGTAGCGGTCGGAAAAAACAAAATCCGAGTCGAAGACGAAGCGCGGGTTGTGAAAATGGTCGAGCACGATCGGCGCGGTCGTGATCGCGACGAAGCGGGCGGCCTCCCCGCCGGTATTGAGGAGTCGATGCGATGCATTCAGCGGCGGCGAGAAGAGGCTCCCGGCCCGCCAGCGGACGGTCCCGGCCGGCTTGCCGCCGGTCTGGATCTCGGCTTCGCCGCTGCCCGAGACGATATAGATCACCTCTTCGTAGAGATGCCGCTCGGTCTCGGATTTCGCCCCCGGCGCGAGCTCGCCGACGAAGACGCCGGTGATGCCTTCGAGCCCTTTTAATTGGATGTACGCGCCGGCGCAGCCGAGCCGCCGCCACTGCCCGAGCGCCACCCGGCGAAGGTCTTTGACATCGTAGCCCTCGACGACGGGCACGCCCTCCTGGGCGATCCAGCTCTCGTAGCCGGTCTTGCCGCGCTCCCCGCTCACAGGCCGTACTCTTTCCAGCGGCGCTTGAGCGTCTCCGCCATCCCGGGCGAGATCGAGGTGCCGAGGGGCGGATAGCGGTCGCCGCCGTACTGCTCCTGCGGCTCGAGCTCCCAGTTGATCGTCGCGTCGATCAGCACGCGGGTCCATTTGCCGTGGCCGTATTTCACCGAGTCGCGCTCTTCGACCGGCACGCTGGGATCGAGCATCGAGCCGGAGGTGCCGGGGAGAAAGGAGATGTCGCCCATGGCGGCGTTGACGCGGTAGGCGAGCGCCCACTCGATCGCTTCCCAGTCGTGGATGTCGATGTCGTCGTCGACGACGATCAGATGCTTGGCGGCGTAATTCCCCACATGCGAGCCCCACAGGACGTTGGCCACCTGCTGTGCGTGGCCGCGGTGGGTCTTCTTGATCTGGACGCGCATCACTTCCGGCCATTTGCCGCGCCAGACGCCGAGCACGTTCGGCACCGCCGCCTGATCGAGATAGTTCCAGGCGACCGCCGAAAAGGTGGAGGGCGTCCAGGTGGAGCCCTCGTTGGTGCGGCCGGGGCTCGCGCCGGTCAGGCAGCCGTTGAAGATCGGATCGTTCCGATAGGTGATGCATTCGACGCGGATCGCGTGCTTGGGTGATTTTTTGCCGCCGTAATAGCCCGGGTATTCGCTGAACGGACCCTCCAGCTCGAACGTCTTGGGATCGGGCGAGATTTTTCCTTCGATCACGATCTCCGCCGTCGCCGGCACCATCAAGTCGCTGGTCTCGCATTTGACCAGCTCGACGGGCGCGCCCCGGAGCGCTCCCGCCAGGTCGTACTCCGGACGGTCCACGGGCGTGGACGCCGCCATGAAGAGCGTCGGGTCCCAGCCGATTACCAGCGCGACCGGCGTCTCCTGGCCGCGGCTTTTGTGCTTGGTAAAGTGGTGGCCCCAGCCCTGCGTCGCCGCCAGCAGGACGCCGATGGTCCGCTTGCTCGCGATCATGCCGCGATAGGTCCCGACGTTGAGCTCGCGCGTGTCGGGGTCCATCGTGACGACGCTGGCGGAGGTCATGATGTACCTGCCGCCGTCGAGCGGGTTCCATTTCGGCACGGGCAGCTGGTAGAGGTCGATGTCGTCGCCCTGGACGATGTTCTCCTTCACCGGGCCGCGCTCGACCACGACCGGCTGGACCGGCTTGGTGAAGCGCTCTTTGAAGATCGGCACCAGCTCGCGGTACGTGGTTTTCTCCGGCACGCCGATCAGCCGGCAGACGCGCTCGCGCGTGCCGGTGCCGTTGGTGAAGAGCCGCCGGCAGAGAGTGTTGTCGTGGTCTTTGATGTTCTCGAACAGGAGCGCCGGGCCGTAGCGGCTGGAGACTTCCCGCGTGATCGCGCCGAGCTCTTCGTCCCAATCGACCTTGGCGGTGACGCGCTTCAGGTCGCGCTTTTCTTCCAGGCTGTCGATCCAGCCGCGTAAATCGCGTGACGACATTGTTTAACTCCCGTTACTACGGATGTTCGACCTCGGGGCATGTCTTTCCGGGCGAGCGCAATGGGTCTGTGCCTTGAGGAGGTTATCGGACGGTCGGCGCGGGGCCACCGTCCGATAAAATGTCCGAAGGGCTCGCTCCTCATCAAGCGCTTCTAATCCAGCAGCTTCCGCGCCAGCTCCGCGCCCGGCTCGCGCACTTTGTAAATCCTCTCCTCGGACTGGTTCTCCATTTTATAGTATTGTTCGAGGGTGAGCCCGTCTTTTGCCGCGAGCACGCCGAACTCTTTCATCCACTTGGTATCGACGTCGAGCCGGCGCGTCGCTTCGCCCATCGTGCGGGTGAAGATGTCCTGACCTTCCTTGCCGAGGAGCCAGTTGATGAAGACCTTCGTCGCGTTGGGGTGCGGTCCGTTCTTGATGACGACGAGGCTGCCGTAGCCCGCGGTCGCGTAGAGCCCCTCCTTGGGAATCGGCAGCGTTTTGACCGGGAGTCCGGCTTTGAGAAACGGCAGGAATTCCGTGTAGCCGATTCCGAGCGTATGGCTCACGCGCCCTTTGGCCAGGTTTTCCGCCAGCACGCGCAGGTCGCGGCCGATGAACAATTTCTGCGCCACCAGCTTCTTTAAGTATTCTTCGCCTTTGACCTGCAACAAAAACGACCAGACCGACGCGCCCGACCCCGGCGTGCGCGGGTCGCTGAAGCCGATTTTCCCCTGCCATTTCGGATTCAGGTAATCGTCGAAGCTCTTGATCTCCTCCGGCTTCGCCAGCTCCGAGTTGTAATTGAGCGTCTGCGTCTGGTAGGCGGCGAAGGAGTAGATCATGCGCTTGCCGTTGTCGATCCAGATGTACCCGCCCCACCAGTTTTTCGCGTCTTTGACTTCCGGCAGAACGAACCAGGGCTCGACCGGCGTGAGCACGTCTTCCGGCAGGAGCGCTTTGACGGTGGACTCGGTGCCGCCGAAATGGAGATCGAAATAGTGCACGCCCGCCTTCGCCTCGTCGACGATGCGGCGGATGACCGTCGCGCCCCGTCCGGGGACCGACTCCAGCGTGATGCCGTAGCGCTTGGTGAAGGTCTCTTCCATCGCCTTCCTCAGCTCCGCGCTGGGCGGAATCGAGGCGACGACCTTGCCTTCTTTTTTCCCCGCTTCGACGATCTTGTCCCACTCAGCCGACTTCGTTTGCGCCGCCGCCGTCGCGGCGAGCATCCCGACGAGCGCGAGAGTGACAAGACCCCAGGCGTTGCTCTTCATGCCGTTCCCCTCATTTTTTGAGCGCGTGTTTGTATTTCTCCAGAACCTTCTCTTTCAGCTCCTTGGTCGCCCCGGAGACGGGCGGAAAATCCTTCATCCACTCGTACGGGCGGCAGGCGTCGATCAGTGCGCGCGAGCTGAAGCCCTTGTCGGCCCTGGGAATGATCGGGTCGAGCGGGCCGCTCCAGCAGCGGCGGATGATGTCGATCGACTTCTCCGGGTCGACGCGCGTGCAGACGGCCCAGAGGACGTCGTTGATGTCGGAGACGTCGATGTCCTCGTCGACGACGACCGTATAGCGGCTCAAGTAGGCGCCGGTCTGGCACTGGCTGGCGATGGTCGCCGCCTGCTTGGCGTGGCCGGGATAGCGCTGCTTGATCGAGACCGCCGTGAAAAAGCGGTTCTGGTGGCAAGCGACGCCCGTCACGTCCGGCACGCCGGCCTTTTCCATCGAGTCCCAGATGAACGCCGCGCGCAGCAGCGCGGGGCAGTTGTCGGCGCCCGGCTGCGGGCGAAACGGCGGCGCGCCGGTGATGATCGGATCGTTTCTATGCATGAACGACTTGATCTTCAAGACCGGCTCTTTTCGCTCGCCGCTGGCGTAGTAGCCGGTCCACTCGCCGAACGGCCCTTCTTCCTTCATCTCCTCGGGATCGACTTCGCCTTCGATCGCAATCTCCGCCGCCGCCGGGATCGGGAGCCCGGTGAACTCGCCGCGGATCACGTCGATCGGCGCGCCCTTGATGCCGCCGGCGTAGTCGAGCTCCTGCGTGCCCCAGGGCAGCGCGCGTGCGGCGAGGAGAAAGAGCAGGGGGTCCTCGCCGAAGGCGATGGCGACCTTGAGGGGCTTCCCGCGGTCGAAGTTTTTTTGCCGGTGGATGCGCGCGTGCTTGCCGGGCGAGATGTAAAGCGCGAGCCGGTCGCGGTCGTGGACCATGACGCGGTAGACGCCCATGTTGATCCAGTTCTCGTCCGGGTCCTGCGTGATCACGACGTGCGCCGTGCCGATGTAGCGGCCGCCGTCGCGGTCGTGCCAGCGCGGCACCGGGAGCTTCAAAATATCGATGTCTTTGCCGGTGAACGTGTTCTCCATCACCGGGCCGCGGTCGACGAAGCGCGGCGGGATCATGACCGGCTTGTTCAGGCGCTCTTTCCAGGCGGCCATGAAGCCGTCGCGCGTGATGTCGGTCGGCAGGTTGGTGGTGAGCGCGGCGCGCTTGAGCGACTCGATCATGCCGACGAGCACGCGGTAGCCCGGCGGGTGGTCCTTGATATTGTCGAACAGGAGCGCCGAGGCGTCGCGGCCGCGCCCGGCGACCTCCGTCAGCGCGCCGATCTCCAGGTCCCAGTCGGCGCCGTCGATGCGCGACAGCTCGCCCATCGCGTCGACCTGCTCGAGCCATTCCCGTAAATCCGTGTAGCCCATAAGATCTCCTTGAAGTATTTTTTAATCCAATAATTTCCGCGCCAGCTCCGCGCCGGGGTCGCGCGACTCGATGACCTTCTTCTCCGACTGGTTTTCCAACTTATAATACTGATCCAAAGTTATCGAATCCTTGGCGGCCGTCACGCCGACGGACCTGAGCGCCCGCACGTCGACGTCGAGCCGGCGCGTCGCCTGCCCGATGACTTGTGAGAACAGCTCCTGGCCTTCCTTGCTCAAAAGCCAGTTGACGAACACTTTCGTCGCGTTCGGGTGCGGCGGGTTCTTGACGATCACCAGATGGCCGCTGCCGCCGCTCACGTAGACGCCTTCGCGCGGGTTGGGCAGCGGCTTGACCGGGAGGCTCGCCTTGACGAAAGGCGCGACGGAATAATAGGTGAGGCCGATCACCAGGCTCGACTTTCCCTTGGCGAGGTTTTCCGACAGCAGGCGCTGGTCGCGGCCGAGCTGGAGCTTCTGCGCGACGAGCTTTTTCATATACTCCTCGCCCTTGGTGTCGCGCAGGTACGACCACATGGAGGCGCCCGAGCCGGGCGTGCGCGGGTCCAAAATGCCGATCTTGCCCTGCCATTTGGGGTTCAACAGATCGTCGAACGAGCGGACCTCTTCGGGTTTCATCAGATCGGTGTTGTACCAGATGTTTTCCGTCTGGTAGGCCTGGAAGGCGTAGACGTAGCGCTTCGCCTTGTCGATCCAGATGTGGCCGCCCCACCACTGCTTGGGGTCTTTCACCTGCGCGAGAAGCATCCACGGCTCGATCGGCTCGAGGACGTTTTCGGGCAGCAGGCCCGTGACGATGGACTCGCTGCCGCCGATGTGGAGGTCGAAGTAGCCGACGCCGGCCTTGTTCTCGTCCACGATTCTCCGGATCACCGCCGAGCCGCGCGCCGGGACCGATTCCACGTTGATGCCGAAGCGCTTCTTGAAATTCTCTTCCAGCGCCTGCCGGAGCTCGGTCGTGGCCGGAATCGAGATCACGACCTTGCCTTCTTTTTTGGCCAGCTCGACCGCGCGCTCCCATTCGCCCGGCTTCGGCTGGGAAAACGAAGCGCGGGGCGCGATCGTCTGCGCGGCGAGCAAAAGCGCCGCGAAAAATAAGATGCGTCTCATGACCGGCTGCTATAGCTGAGCGGCGGCATCTCGATCGCCACGCCGATTTTCCTTAGCGCCGCTTCGTAGTCGATCCGGAGCTGCGGGTCCTCGTCCTCGTATTCGAGCAGCGTGCCGCCCTCGCGCGTGTTGGTGCGCACGCCCTCGCGGTTGAGCGCCTTGGCGATGCCGAGGAGATATTTGCCCGACTGCCCGCTGTAGCGGAACGCGAGCTGCCGTGCCGGTTCCTTGCCGGTGTTGAAGTGCTGATGAAACCAGCCGGTCGGCGGGCTGAAGACGCTGCCCTCGCGCCAGTCGACCTTGATGACGTCTTTGCCGCGGCCGCTCTTATAGGGCCGCTCGCCGGCCTCCTGCGGCCACATGAGGGTGTAGCCCTCGGAGCGGAGGATCAAAAGGATCGCGCCGCCCTGATGGTAGTGCGCCTTGTGA
>WNFL01076005.1_pt2 | contig 25370 bp, 19 predicted proteins | sample 5400361 | NCBI WGS metagenome assembly WNFL01 (sample SAMN13153351, study PRJNA577476) | soil metagenome | isolation source: 40 cm soil on Douglas fir-dominated hillslope | place: USA:California | collected 2013-09-17
TTCTCGCGGCGATCCTATCGCCCGACGGCAAGTACCTCGCCTTTGGGGATCGCACCGGTTTGTTTCTGCGCATCATCGGCTCGGGAGAGACCCACCCGTTACCCGTATCAGACGGATCCAGGGCCTGGCCGACAAGCTGGTTTCCCGATGGAAGCCATTTGCTTGCGACTGTATCCGGTACTTCCGGCGAAGCGTCAAGCTTGTGGAGCATTTCCGTTTTGGGCGGCAGTCCGCGCAAGCTGATGGACAGCGCCGAGGCTCGGTCAGTATCTCCCGATGGTTCTCAGATCGCCTTTGTGAGGTCGGAGCCCCTCAATCAATCCATCTGGCTGATGTCCGCGGACGGGGAGCGTAGCAGGAAGATAGTCGGGGAACCCGGAGACGTTTTTGGCACCGTCGCCTGGTCCAGCGACGCCCGGCGCTTTGCATTCGTGCGATCCGCCTACAAATCCTGGCATCAAGGAGGAGCGGTTTCCCTGTGGATCTGTCGACCGGACAGCGGGAAGGTCAACAAGATTCTTTCCGAAGTCCGCCTGGGAGAAAGCTTAGCGTGGGCCCCTGACGGACGACTGGTTTATTCTCTCGACGAGACGCCTCCCAACGTAAGCGACTCGAAGGGGGATTCCAACCTCTGGGCTCTCCCGATTGACCCAAGCTCGGACCAGCCGCTTGGTGCGCCTAAGCGGCTGACCAGCGGCCCAGACAGGAAGACCGGACTTAGCTTTTCGGCCGACGGGAAGAAGCTTGCCTTTCTTCGCTGGAATCGCGAGGCCCACATGTATGTGTCTCAGATACAAGGCGGCGCCGACCTCCTTAACATTCCTCAGCGTCTCGGCCTCGAGGAGGGTAGAAATCTTCCGTATACATGGACTCCCGATAGTCGATTCCTCCTTTTCACCTCCGATCGCGATGGTGCAACTCATCTATTCAAACAGGGGATTACTCAGCCTGCTCCCGATCTCCTGGTCGGGGGTGAGGACTCCGTTGTGAGTGCCAGATTGAATCCGGATGGCACAGAGGTCTTGTACCTTTTGCTTCCGAAGACCCAGAGCAGCGACCAGCGGCTGCGTCTTATGCGCATGCCTCTCGCCGGCGGCACACCGCAAATAGTTCTGCAGGAACCAGCCATCGATAATTTCCAGTGCGCACGCGCGCCGAACACTCTGTGCGTCTTCGGCCAATTTTCGGAAAGAGTCCTACGATTTTTCAGCTTTGATCCCCAACGGGGCAAAGGAACCGAGTTCGCCAAGATAGACGTCGGACTCAAGTACAACTGGAGCCTGTCGCCGGATGGTGCGTCGCTGGCGGTAACGCAGTGGCAGCAAAACAAGATTGAACTTCTTTCCACTCGCGGCGGCCCCTCACGCACCCTCACGATAACTGGCTGGGCTGGAGTCGCGAGCCTTGACTGGGCCGCTGATGGGCGGAGTCTCTGGGCCAGCTCATCCTCGCTCACCGGCACCCAAGCCCTGCTGAACATCGACCTCCACGGCAGGGCCAAAGCGATGTTCCAGGACTCGGACAAAGATGTCGGCTGGGCGATACCCTCGCCGGACGGACGCTACATCGCCTTTTGGGAAGCCGGTGGAAGCGCCAATGCCTGGGTCCTCCAAGGTTTCTAAGCGACGTTCTCACCTCGCGGAACGGCGTAGTAGAATCGCTCACCTCGGTGCGATTTGTTGAAGCGCAAACCAAAACCAATTGCGAAGAAATTCAGCGCTGTGCTTGAACGCATTCAATCGCGGCTTGGTTGGACCATCATTCGCATCCCGTTTGACGTCGGCAAAGTATGGGGCACTCGCGGGCAGTTGCGCGTGAGAGGCGAAATCAACGGCTTCGCGTTTCGCACCTCGCTGTTTCCCGCGCGCGGGGGCGGGCACATCTTGCTGGTGAACAAACGCATGCAGAAGGGCGGCGATGTACGCCAAGGCATGTCCGCGCAGTTTCGGCTCGAGCCTGATCTTGAGGAGCGCGTCGCCATCATTCCGTCGGAGCTCGAGCGCTTCTTCAAGGATGACGGCTTGCTGCGCAAATGGTTCGAGACATTGAACTACGCGACTCGCAGCGAGATCGGTAAATGGATTATGCAGGTCAAGAGCCAGGAGGCTCGCGGGCGGCGCGCGGAGCAGATGGCCGAACGCTTACTCGCGGTGATGGACGCTGAGCACGAGCCCCCGCCCTTGTTACAACTGGCCTTTGCCCGCGATCCGCGCGCCCTCGAAGGCTGGAGGCAAATGTCTCCGTCGCAACGCCGCAGCCACTTGTTTGGGATTTTTTATTACCGCACTCCGGAAGCCCGCGCACGCCGCATCGATAAAGCGCTTCAGGAGGCCTGTGCTTTCGCCGAACGTAAACTCGAAAAGAGGGCGCAGAGCACCTATGTAAGGTAACCGTCGTCGGGCGTTTTGATGGCCAACAAAGATGTATGCATTTGCGTCGGTGATGCATCTTATTTGAATCTTCGTTGGCGGAGTGTTTTCGACGAACGTAGAATGGAAGCCCCAGACCGAAAGGAGAAACGATGGCCAAGACGAGGGAAAGCTCCTCGCCCACAATGCAAAACCTCGGAGTCGCAAAGAATCAACCAACACAGGAAGAAATTGCCCTTCGCGCGTATCGTCTTTACATGGAACGCGGTGGCGCGCCGGGAAATGAACTAGAGGATTGGATTGAGGCCGAGCATCAGTTGCTCGCTGAGAATGGCAAGGTCACTGAGAACGGGAACGGCAAGGCGCGACGCAACCCCAAAGTGAACTCAGCAGTAGCGTAAGTGCGCGCTTTGTAGGGATCTTCGTTACTTTTTGCCGCAACGGTCACTGCACCGGCGCTTCGGCAACTCCGACGTATTTGTCTGCTCCGCCGTAATAAAAAAGCCATCGCTTGCCCTGGCGCTCCATGCCTTCAACGAAAACCACGTTGGGCACCTGGCCGACTTTCTCCCATTCTTTTTCCGGCGTAAAAATGGGCTGATCCGTGCGCGAAAGCAGCTTACGCGGATCTTCCCGGTCAAACACCGCGACGCCGGTGCGGTAAACCAATTGGTCGTCCGCTCCGTTGTAAACGAGTACGATTCTGTTTTGCGTCAGAATTGGTGGCGGCCCCGGCTCGACGACCCGCGAATCGAATTTTCCGGGCCGCCGGGGTAGCACCGGAGTTTCCGTTGCTTCCGTCCAGTGCAGCAGGTCAGTCGAGTACGAAATTCCCATCTGGTCGGTCTTATCCGCAGCGGTCCCTAACCAATACATCCAGTACTTCCCGTCAATTTTCTCCGGTACGATGGCACCTGATTTCGTCCAACCTTTATTCCAGTTGCCTTTGTAAGCGGGAAGGAGGACACCTTTGCGATCCCAATGGATCAAGTCGTGCGAAGTGGCCAGACAAAGCTGTGCGTCTTTCTTGTTGTATCCGGTATACGTCAGATAAAAGGTGTCGCCGAACTTTTGCAAACGTGGGTCTTCCACGCCGCCGTCTTTTTCGTAATCCGCTTCGGGAGATAGCACAGGCTCCGCGCGCCGCGTGAAATGAATTCCGTCCGTGCTCTCCGCATAGCCCAACCGGGACGTGCCCGCCCCATCTTGCGCGCGATAGAGCATCACAAATTTTCCGTCGTACTCGATGACGGCTGGATTGAACGTACCCGCGGACTCCCAACTCGAGCTTTGAGGCGAGAGGACCGGTCCATCTGACACCCGGCGCCACGGTCCGAACGGCCATTTCTCGGCGGCAGTTGCAGCTATGCCGAGCGTCGCACAGAGCAGTACCAGCCTAAGAGCAGTCTTGCTCGACATGTTCCTCACGACCTTATCTGCGGTTGCTCAGCTCTTCGCTTTCGCCTTTTGTTGTTGCTTTTCGTCAAAGCGCACCGACCGCACTATGCCCTCGCCTTCTCTAACATAAATCAACTGATTGGGCTTCACGTCCTTCAATGTATCGACTTGTCCGCTCGGCCAGCGAATCTCCAGAACGTCAACCTTCGCCGCTTTGCCCAGGCCGAAGTGAACGCGCAGATCGTTTTGCGAAATGTAGCTGCCGCCGCTGCGCACCTCGTCAATCTGCTGGTGCGGATTCGGCTCGTCGGGGGGATGCGTGACGCAGCGCAATCGCGCGCCGATGCCGCTGCGATTGGATTTGGTGCCGATGGTGCGCACCTTGATCCAGTTGTGGCCGCTCGCGGAATCGCACCGCAGCAACTGCGGATAATCATTCACCGTGTTCACGACCACGTCGACGTCGCCGTCATTGTCAAAGTCGCCGAAGGCGCAGCCGCGCGAAGCCACCGGAACCGTGATGCCCGGGCCCGCTTGCAAGGACACGTCATCGAAGTGTCCATTGCGCTGATTTTTGTACAGCAGCTTTTGTTGCGGGTAACCGGCTTCCGTTTTCAGTTGCTCCACTTCCGGATAGACGTGCCCGTTGCAAATCAGAATGTCCGGCCAGCCGTCGTTGTCCATATCGAAAAATCCGCAGCCCCAGCCGAGGAATTGCGTGTGGCGCCCGAGACCGGCCGCGAAGGTCGCATCTTCGAACGTGGCGCCGCCGATGTTGTGATAGAGCGAAGGCGTGTCTCCGGCGAAATTCGTTTTGACGATGTCCAGGTTTCCATCCAGGTCGTAATCCGCGGCGGAGATTCCCATTCCAGCCTGCGGCTTGCCATCGGCGCTCAGCGCGCAACCCGCCTCCATGGCGATGTCTACAAACTTTCCGTTCTTCTTATTCTGGTAGAGCGCGCTGGCCGTCGAGTCGTTGGCCACGTAAATGTCGGGCCATCCATCGTTGTCGAAATCGGCGGTGAGCACGCCGAGGCCGTACGTGCCATTCGCGTCCAGAATGCCGGCCTGCTCCGTGACGTCCGTAAACGTGCCATTGCCATTGTTACGGTACAAAATGTTTTTGCCGCCGTTTAATCCCGGCGGACCGCATGCCACCATCACGCCTTTATAAAGACACGGGCCGGATTCCGGCACAGGCGCAGTCGCAAGATTCAGATCGATGTAGTTGGCGACAAAAAGGTCCAGATGACCGTCGCGATCGTAATCGAGAAACGCGCAGCCCGTGTTCCAGCGCTTGCCGTTTCCGCCAACCCCCGCTTTTTCCGTCACGTCCGTGAACGTGCCGTTGCCATTGTTGTGATACAGAACATTTTTTCCGAAGTAGGTGACGAACAAATCTTCGTAGCCGTCGTTGTCGTAATCCCCGATGCAGACGCCCTGGCCCCACCCGGAATGCAGCAGGCCGGCCTGCGCGGTTACGTCCGTGAACGTACCGTCGCGATTATTCTTGAATAGATGGGAAGAAGGAGCTTGTCCGGCGGGAAAACCTTCGAGCCGAGAACCATTCACCAGAAAAATATCGAGCCAGCCGTCGTTGTCGTAATCGTAGAAGGCGACGCCGCAGCCGGTCGTCTCCAGCAGATACTTGTTCTTGTGCTCGCCGCCAAAAACCGTTTTTACATTGAGTCCGGATTCCCGCGCCACGTTGACAAAACTCACGTCCAAACCGCTGGAGGGCGCCGACGCAATTTTTTGCGTGGCGGCGGAAGGCGGTGACTGCGAGGCGGAAGATTGCACGTGCTTTCCCCACTCCGGCCGAATCAGCGCGAGAATACTTTCCAGCGAAAGCACCAACGCCGAACGACTCAATGATTGAAGGAATGTCCGCCGCGAAGAGAACAAACGTGATACCTTCCCGCACTGGGCGTGCTAAAATCCGCGCCTCAATCTTAACGTAAGCGCGTCACGATTCTGCAATCCAAAGCACTAATGGGAAAGTTTTTCGGCCTTGCATAGCGCCAAAAAAGCATGACCACCGAGCTATTCTCTCCACGTCGAATCTGCTGCTTGCTGTGCCTGCTATTCGCGCCTGTGATTTCGCCAGTTTTGCTCGCCGCTCCTGCGGAAGAACGCGCACACGCGCTGGAATTATCGCGCGCCGTGCGACCGTGGGAATTTCTGTGCGCGGTAGGCACGCGTGCCGGCCTTTTCGGCAATGAGGCGGGCCGCATGGAAGCGTGGGTGTATCCGCTGAAATTGTTGCGCGATTTCCGCCTTCAGTTTGAGACGGAAGGACGTGCCTTGCCGGCCGAAAGTCTGGCGCGCACCATCATCGCCCGGCCAGAATCCAGCACGATCGTGTACACCGGCGACACCTTTTCGGTTCGCGAAACATTTTTCGCCCCCATAAACGAGCCCGGCGCGATCATTTCGCTCGAAGTCGAAACCGAATTCCCATTGGAAATCGAAGCCAGTTTCCTACGCGATTTTCAGCTCGAATGGCCGGGCGCGCTCGGCGGCACATACTCTTTCTGGGACAAAGACGAGCGCGCTTTTTATATCGGCGAAGAAACCAAGAAGTTCGCTGCGTTCGTGGGCTCGCCAACAGCCGCGGAAGACCGCCGGGAGTATCAGACCAACTACTCCGAGTCAGCGGTGAATTCGTTTCGCCTGGGAGCGACAAACAAAGGTAGAGAAACCAAGCTCATCGTGATCGCCGCTTCGCTCGATGGCCGGCCGCAAGCGGAAGCAACCTACAAGAAACTAACCACTGGCTATACCGATCTGCTGCGAGCGTCGGCGGCCTACTACAAGAAATATTTGAACGACACGGTCAGCGTCGAATTGCCGGACGCGCAGATACAACAAGCCTACGACTGGTCGCGCGTGAGCATGGTGCAAGGACTTGTTAATAATCCGTTCCTCGGCACAGCTTTGGTGGCCGGCTATCGCACATCGGGCGAAAGCCAGCGTCCCGGCTTCGCCTGGTTTTTTGGGCGCGATTCGTTCTGGACTTCACTCGCGCTGAACGCCGCGGGCGATTTCGCCACCACGCGCACCGCGCTGCAATTCATCAGCAAATATCAGCGCGAGGACGGCAAGATGCCGCACGAAATCGCGCAGGCGGCGAACTTCGTTCCCTGGTTCAAGGATTTTCCGTACGGCTACGCCTCCGCGGACGCCACGCCGCTCTACATCATCGCCATGAACGACTATCTGACCGAGAGCGGAGACGTTGCCTTCGCAAAAGAGAAGTGGGACAGCGTCTGGAAGGCGTACCAATTTCTGCGCTCCACCTATGATGAGCAGGGCTTTCCCAAAAATTTCGGCATCGGTCACGGCTGGGTCGAGGGCGGGCCGCTGCTTCCCGTTAAAACGGAGTTTTACCAGAGCGGTCTGGGCGTTGAGGCTTTGCGCGCGCTCTCCAACCTCGCGCGTTTAACCGGCCAGGACGCGCGCGCCTCCGAGCTTGCTCAAGAATTCGAAAAACAAGCACCCAAGCTGAACAATGCATTTTGGCTCGCCGATAAGCACCGCTATGCGTTTGCCCTCGGAACAGATGGCAAGCCGATCGACGAACCCAGCGTACTCGCGACCGTTCCGATGTGGTTCGGCTTGCCCGACCAGAAAAATGCGAGCGCGATGATCACGCAGCTCGCCGATGTGGACCAGCAGACCGACTGGGGCATGCGCATCATCTCCGGCCGCTCGCCGAAATTCAGCGGCGGCGGATATCATTACGGCGCCGTCTGGCCGCTGTTCACCGGCTGGGCCAGCGTCGGCGAATATCGCTATCATCGCCCACAGCCAGCGTATGAAAACCTTCGCGCCAACGCGCTCCTCGCGCTGGACGGCTCGCTCGGCCACGTCACGGAAGTTCTCTCCGGCGACTACTATCAGCCGCTCTCCACGAGTTCGCCGCACCAGATCTGGTCAGCAGCCATGGTGGTCAGTCCGCTGCTCCGCGGCATGTTTGGGCTCTCGACCGACGCGAAAGCCTCAACGCTCACCTTTGCCCCGCATTTACCCGCGGATTGGAATTCGCTGGGCATCGATAATCTACGCGTCGGTGAAAACAAATTGGAGCTGACTTTCACCAGGACCGCGGAAGGAATTTTTCTGGAAGCCGGACGCACCGCGGGCACCGGCGAGTCCACCGTCGAATTCCGTCCGTCGATCAGCTTGCGCGCAACCGTGCAGAAAGCCGAGCTGAATGGCAAGCCACTACCCTTTCGCCTGGAAGCGAACGACGAAGATCAGCACCTGCTCGTGAGATTCCCTGTCGCAGAAGGGCAACAGTTTCTCCGCATCTTCGTCGCCAACGATTTCGCAGTGACGCCCTTAACCGTATTGCCAGCGCTCGGAAGCACAAGCACCGGCGTACGCATACTCTCAGAAACGTGGTCGCCTTCGCACGAAGAGCTAACCATGGATGTTTCCGGAGCCACAGGTACGAAATACGAATTAAAAGTCTGGAATGCGGCGCAAATCGACCGCGTCGAGGGCGCCGAGCTCAAGAAAAAGCCCGAAGGCGCAATTCTATTGCTCCAGATTCCGAGCAACGGCTCGGAAACGTACGCGCGTACGAAGATTGTCATCCATTTTTCCAGCGCGCAAAGCAAAGGCAAGAGCCGATAACAATCGTAGAACGGCCTACTTGCTGCCTGCCGTCTCTTCCTGCGGTAGCAGCGCTTGCCGCGGCACCTTAGCGTCAAAAACCAAATTGAAGAACCCCACCATCATCTCGTCCCAGTTCTGCTGACCCCAAATAACCGTCTTGGTCGCATCGGGATTTTCCGGATTGTTCGGCGAATTATCGAAATGCGCGGTGCATTCGATCTTTGTGCCCTTCGGAAGCGCAATCGGCTCCGCCAGGTTGTACCAGAGCTGCCAGCGCCAGTTATAGGCTGGCACACGCAAAATGGTGCGCGTTTCTCCGTTTGGAAAAACCAGCCGATACCCGAAATCTTTCCCGCGCATGTGCATGTGGGGATGAAGACTCGACAGCTTCACGTCGCGAAGCACCTCAAAGGAAGCATCGACACGATGGTTAGGATCACCGGGCGGAATCTTGAATGTTCCGTTGCTCGCCGACAAAGTCAGCACACGCTCCTTCGGCGGCTCCTTGGCAAAGACGATTCCGACTCTGGTACGGTCCGTCGTCGCCTTTCCCGTCGGCGTGTAATGCACCTCCAGAACAATATCCGAGCCCGCCTTGATTAGTTTCGCTTGGCCCGGACTCAATATCTCAGCTGGCTGTCCCGGCGCGTACCCCACGAGAAAGTCGCTGGGCAGCGCGCTGCGATCCGTCTTCTCGTCCGCTTGGGGAGGAGGAGCTTCGAAGAAAACGCCTGTTTTCTGATCCTTGAAGTAGTTCGATCCCGGCTCGCGAACATACGCAATGATGTGGTGCACTACAGAGCGTTCCGTCGGCCGCGCCTCCGCCATTTGCACCCATTTGTCTTCCGTGAAACCAGTCGGAAAAATAACGTATTGATATTCGACCATTCCCGATGCCGGCACGGCGAAAGCTCTCGGCAACTCAAAAATCTTGTCCGGCTTGGGAATGCCCCAGCCTTCCACAAAATTCACAGGAGGCGGCGCATCCTTAGGATCGCCTTCCGGCGCACCCGCGTTCGCCCACGCCACCAAAGTGCTGATCTCTTTCGCCGTCAACGCGCGATCGTTTGAGAAATGCCCATACGCTGGATCCGCGAACCAGGGCGGCATAATTTTTTGCTGCACCACAAGCTTGATACTCGAGGCCCATGGGCGCGCTTCTTCATAGGTTAGCAATGGAAAAGGCGCAGCCTCCCCCGCGCGATGACAAGTCTGGCAGTTCTTCTGGACAATCGGCGCAACGTCCTTTGTATACGTAGGAGCGGCCATGCTGCCCATTTGCCCGAGCAGTCGAGCATTCAAGCAAAGTTCAAGAACAAGAATGAGAAGAATTCGTGGCATGATTTTCGCCTCCACTCCTGCTCGTTCTCTCGCGTTTTACGCGCCGCAGTCTAGCACAGCCGCTGGTCGCTCTCGTTGCGCCGGTTCATTGACAATGACCCAATCTAACGGTAGCTTTTGAAACTCCTCTCATTTGGGATGGTCGCGTGTTTTGACACTGACCGTAAGTCGTCTGGATTGCTCCCGAGGGAGGACGCGTGACGCGTCAGCTTGGCTCAAAGCTTTCGAGTACACTCCACATCTGGCACTAACAGATTTCGTTTTGGAAAAGAATTCACCCACCCGCCGCGTGACGCGGTGCATCTAAGACGTGTCGCAACGCCGCGGGCGTTCGTCCCGCGCAGGAGCTAACGTGACTGTGACTCAGGCGAAAACCCAAGTAGACCTGGACCTTCTCAGCATCAATACCATTCGCACCTTAGCGATCGACGCCGTGCAGCAGGCCAACTCCGGCCATCCGGGCGCACCGATGGGCCTTGCACCCGTCGCGTATCAGTTGTGGCAGCGATTTCTTCGCTATGATCCCGCCGACCCGCTTTGGCCCAATCGCGACCGCTTCGTTCTCTCGAACGGCCACGCTTCCATGCTGCTTTACGCGATGCTGCACCTCACCGGAGTTCGCGATGTTTCTCCGGACGGCAAAGTCCTCGACAAACCTTCGCTCCCGATGGAAGAGATCAAGCGTTTTCGCCAGATCGACAGCAAAACTCCTGGCCATCCGGAATCGCACATAACCGCCGGCGTCGAAACCACCACCGGACCGCTCGGCCAAGGCTGCGGAAACAGCGTGGGCATGGCCATCGCCAGCAAATGGCTGGGCGCGAATTACAATCGCCCCGGCTTCGAGCTTTTCAACTTCAACGTCTACACCATGTGCGGCGATGGCGACATGATGGAAGGTGTAGCCTGCGAAGCTGCGTCCCTCGCCGGTCATCTCGCCCTATCGAATCTCTGTTGGATTTACGACCACAACCACGTCACCTTGGACGGTCCCGCGGCTTGGTCCTTCAGCGAGGACGTGATGACGCGCTTTGTCGGCCTGGGCTGGAACGTCACGCGCGTCGCAGACGCTAACGACCTCGAAATGCTGGACCGCGCGTATCAAACCTTCCTGAAAACGACCGACCGCCCCACACTGATCGTGGTCGATAGCCACATCGGATACGGTTCGCCCCATAAACAAGACACTTCCGACGCGCACGGCGAGCCACTCGGCGAAGCGGAAGTCAAACTCGTGAAGCGAAATTACGGCTGGCCCGAAGACGCAAAGTTTTACGTTCCCGATGGCGTCTATGATCACTTCAAGAATGGCATCGGCAAGCGCGGAGCCGAAGCTCGTTCCACGTGGAACACCAAGTTCGGCGAGTACAAGAAGCAGTTTCCGGAGCTAGCGGATCAGCTCGAGCGAATTCAGAATTTTAAGTTGCCTGATTCTTGGGACAAAGATCTGCCCAGTTTCCCCGCCGACCCGAAGGGCATGGCCACGCGCGAATCCTCCGGCAAAGTGTTGAACGCCTTGGCGAAAAATATTCCCTGGCTGCTCGGCGGCTCGGCCGATCTTGCGCACTCCAACAAGACAAATCTCACCTTTGAAGGCGCCGGGGACTTCTACGCCAACGAATACAAGGGCCGTAATCTCCATTTCGGTGTGCGCGAACACGCAATGGGCGCCGCCGTCAACGGCCTGAGCGTTTCTCGTTTGCGCGCCTACAGCGCCACCTTTTTCAACTTCAGCGACTACATGCGCCCAGCCATGCGCCTCGCCGCACTGATGGAAGCCCCTTCCATCTTCATCTTCACTCATGATTCCATCGGCCTCGGGGAAGATGGCCCCACGCATCAGCCCATCGAGCAACTCGCTGCATTGCGCGCTATGCCCAATATGATCGTGCTGCGCCCCGGCGATGCCAACGAAGTCGTCGAAGCCTACAAAGTCCTGATCCAGCTTCGGCACAGCCCGGTTTCCCTCGTGCTGACCCGCCAAGCCCTCCCTACGTTTGACCGAACCAAATACGCCCCAGCCTCCGGTGTAGCCAAGGGCGCCTACGTTCTTGCCGACGCCGCAAACGGAAAGCCCGATGTAATTCTCATGGCTACCGGCAGCGAGGTGCGCCTCTGCGTCGAAGCCTACGAAAAGCTGAAAACCGAGGGCATTAATGCCCGCGTGGTGAGCATGCCTTCCTGGGAACTCTTCGAGAAGCAGGACGCCGCGTATCGCCAAAGCGTGCTTCCTCCCAACATCACGGCGCGCGTCTCCGTCGAAATGGCCGCGACCACCGGTTGGGAGCGCTATGTCGGGCCCAAAGGCAGATCGATAGGTATGCACACGTTTGGTGCCTCCGCGCCTCTGAAGGACTTGCTTAAGAAATTTGGGTTTCTTCCGGAGCGTGTCGTGGCGGCGGCAAAAGAAGTTCTGGGAAAGTGAGCGACCGATGAAACTTGTGATTGGCTCCGACCACGCCGGCTTTCAATTGAAGACCTCGATCGGCGATTTATTGCGTTCCCTGGGGTATGAAGTGCTGGACGTCGGCGCGTTCAACGAGAATCCCTCGGATTATCCGGATTTCGCCGAGGCCGTCGGCCGCGCTGTGGTCGACAAGAAAGCCGAGCGCGGCATTCTCATCTGCGGCAGCGGTGTGGGAGCCAGCGTCGCCGCCAACAAAATTCCCGGCGTCCGTGCCGGCATGTGCCACGACACTTATTCTGCGCATCAAGGGGTAGAGCACGACGACATTAACATCCTCGTGCTAGGCTCCCGGGTAGTCGGCGTCATGCTCGCGGAGGACCTGGTCAAGGCGTTTTTAGGCGCGAAATTTACCAACGAAGAGCGCCACGTGCGGCGCCTCGGCAAAGTAAAAGCCATCGAAGCCAAATATTGCGGCGGAGGAAAAGTAGCGAATGCCTGATCAGCATTTTCTAGACAAGAGCCCGTTGCCCTAGCCGCTCAGCAGCAAGGCCCACCCTCGGCGGCGTACAATAGTATTTTGTGGAGTCTGCAGGAAAGGAGAACGTCATGACAACTACAACAACGCTTCCGAACGTCGGAGCTAAGGGGCTGAACCCCCTAAAGGCGTTATTGGAATTCCGTCAATCCCCCTGGATGGACTACATCCGCAGAGACCTGCTGACCAGCGGCGGCCTGAAGAAAATGATTCAGGAAGACGGCCTGATGGGGATGACCTCGAATCCCACCATTTTTGAGAAAGCGATTACCGGTAGCAAGGACTACGCGGACATTCTGGAATCGCCTGAAGCAAAGAAGCTCGACGCAAAAGGCGTATACGAAAAAATCGCCATTCGCGACGTGCAAGACGCATCCGATATCTTCAAGGGCGTCTACCAGCAGACCAAGCGCCGCGACGGCTATGTCAGCCTGGAAGTGTCGCCGCTGCTCGCCAACGACACTCAGGGCACCATCGACGAGGCCCGCCGCCTCTGGAAGAGCGTCGGCCGCGAAAACGTAATGATCAAGGTGCCGGGCACCAAGGAAGGTCTTCCCGCCATTCGGCAACTTCTCGAAGAAGGCATCAACATCAACATCACGCTCTTGTTCGCGCAATCCGTCTACGAACAAGTGGCGGAAATTTTTATCGCTGCCTTGGAAGCTCGCGCGAAAAAAGGGCAGGACATCAGCCATATCGCCAGCGTCGCGAGTTTCTTCGTCAGCCGCATCGATAGCATGATCGACGGCCAAATCGACGCCAAGCTCAAGACGGAAACCGACACCAACAAACGCTCCCTGCTCACCAGCTTGCAAGGAAAAGTGGCAATTGCCAATGCCAAGCTAACTTATCGCAAGTACCAGGAGCTCTACGGCACTCCGCGGTGGAAGGCGCTCGCTGCCAAAGGCGCGCAGACGCAGCGTCTGCTCTGGGCCAGCACCAGCACAAAAAATCCCAAGTATCGCGACGTAATGTATGTAGAAGAGCTGATCGGCCCGGATACCGTCGACACAATTCCGCCGGCAACTTTTGACGCCTTCCGCGACCATGGCCGCGTGCGGCCCAGCCTCGCGGAAAACGTCGACGAAGCCGCGAAAGTTATGGCGTCGCTTGAAAAGGCCGGCATCTCCATGAAAGAAGTCACCGAGAAGCTGGTCGTCGATGGCGTAAAGCTTTTCGCGGACGCGTTCAAGCAACTGCTGGAGGCGACCGGCAAGACCGCTGGCGTACGTGCGTGAGCCTCAATTCCCAGCTCTACATGCTCCCAGAAAAACTGGAATCTCTCGTCAAAGCTTCGTTGGATGATTGGAAAAAGAACGACAAGGTCCGGCGGCTCTGGCAGCGCGATGCTTCCGTCTGGACCGGCAGTGACGAAGCGCAGTGGCTGGGCTGGCTGGACATCACCGAGCAGCAGCTTGCTCAGCTCGACCTTTTCAAAAAAGTTGCTGCCGACGTAAAGAAAGCCAAGTTCAAGCACGCGCTCCTGCTCGGCATGGGCGGCTCCAGTCTCTGCCCTGAAGTCCTGCGCCTGACCTTCGGCAAGATCAAGGGATTTCCCGAATTGCACGTGCTCGATTCCACTGATCCTGCGCAGATCAAAGCTATTGAGGCCAAGGTCGATCTCAAGAGCACGGTCTGCATCGTTTCCAGCAAGTCCGGCAGCACGCTCGAGCCAAACATCTACAAGCAATATTTTTTCGAACGGATAGCGAAGAAAGTCGGCCCCAACGAAGTTGGCAATCACTTCATCGCCATCACCGATCCCGGCTCAAAGATGCAGCAAGTCGCGGAAGCCGATAAGTTCCGCCACATCTTCTTCGGCGTTCCCAGCATCGGTGGGCGCTATTCGGCACTATCGAACTTCGGAATGATCCCGGGCGCCATCATGGGTCTGGACGTTGCAAAATTCCTGAAGAACACACAAGAAATGGTGAAGGCATGCGGCGCCAACGTTGCCGCGGACAAGAATCCTGGCGTGCAGCTCGGCGCCATTCTCGGCAGCGCCGCTAATGAAGGCCTCGATAAACTCACAATTATTTCCTCGCCGGGAATTCACGATCTCGGCGCATGGCTCGAGCAACTCATCGCGGAATCGACCGGAAAGCAAGGCAAGGGCATCATTCCGGTCGATCGCGAGAAACTTGGCAAGCCCGAGGTGTACGGAAGCGATCGCGTTTTCGCCTATCTCCGTCTCGAGACCAAACCGGATAAAAGACAAGACGCCGCGGTCACCGCGCTCGAAAAAGATGGCCTGCCGGTCTTGCGTATCTCCGTGAAGAATACGTATAACCTGGGGCAGGAGTTTTTCCGCTGGGAGATCGCCACCGCTGTAGCCGGCTCGATCATCGGCATCAATCCATTCAATCAGCCAGACGTGGAAGCCAGCAAGATTGAAACTCGCAAACTGACTAGCGAATACGAAAAAACCGGTAAGCTTCCTCCCGAATCCCCATTCCTCGAGAACGAAGGAATCAGGCTGTACGCCGACGAAAAAAATACTGCTGCACTGAAGAATTCCAAGACTCTCGCCGAGGTGCTGAAGTTTCACCTGGATCGCATCAACGCGAATGACTACTTCGGCGTTCTCGCCTACATCACGATGAACCAGCAGAACGAAGACGCACTCCAGGTAATTCGACATCTCGTTCGCGACGACAAGAAAGCCGCCACCGTTCTCGGCTTCGGTCCCCGCTTTTTGCATTCCACCGGACAAGCCTACAAAGGTGGACCTAATAGTGGAGTTTTCCTGCAGATTACTTGCGACGATAAAATCGACCTGCCCGTCCCCGGACAGAAATACACTTTCAGCGTAGTGAAAGCGGCGCAAGCCCGCGGCGATTTCGCGGTTCTCTCAGAGCGCGGCCGTCGCGCCCTGCGCGTTCACATCGGAAAAAATCTAAAGGCCGACCTGGCAAAACTCACCAGAGCAACCAAGAAGGCCCTGGCAATGCAAAGCTATTAATCGCCATCCATTTACACAGAACAGGGAGCAAACGAAATGCAGCTCGGCATGATCGGTCTCGGCAGGATGGGCGCCAACATGGTGCGCCGCCTGCAAAAAAATTATCATCAATGCGTTGTCTACGACCGCAGCCCCGATTCCGTGAAGCAACTCACGGCTGAAGGTTCCATCGGTTCTTCTTCGCTCGACGATTTCGTAAAAAAACTCTCGAAGCCGCGCGCCATCTGGCTCATGGTTCCCGCCGGCGTTGTGGACGCCACGCTGCACGACCTGACTCCTAAGCTCGAATCCGGTGACATCATCATCGATGGCGGCAACTCCTACTACATCGACGACATTCGCCGCGCCCAGGAACTCTCACCGAAAGGCATTCACTATGTTGACGTCGGCACCAGTGGCGGCGTCTGGGGACTCGAGCGCGGCTATTGCCAAATGATCGGCGGCGAAAACAACACCGTCCGCCACCTCGATCCTATTTTCAAAACGCTAGCCCCCGGCCGCGGCAACGCGCCCCGCACGCCCGGCCGCGAAAAAGTCGCGGGCACCGCCGAAGAAGGCTATCTGCACTGCGGCCCTTCCGGCGCGGGCCACTTCGTCAAAATGGTGCACAACGGTATCGAATACGGCCTGATGGCCGCCTACGCCGAAGGCCTGAACATTCTCAAGCACGCCAACGTCGGCAAGCAGCATCACGAAACCGACGCGGAAACCACCCCGCTCCGCGATCCCGAACACTATCAATACGATTTCAATCTAGCCGACGTCACCGAAGTCTGGCGCCGCGGCAGCGTCGTCGCCTCCTGGCTGCTAGACCTGACCGCCATCTCGCTTCTCGAGCAGCCCTCGCTCGAGCGTTTCTCCGGCCGCGTTTCCGACTCCGGTGAGGGTCGCTGGACAATTCTCGCCGCCATCGAGTCCGGCGCCCCCGCTCCCGTGCTTACCGAAGCGCTCTACGAGCGGTTCTCCTCTCGAGGTGAAGGCGAATTCGCCGCCAAACTTTTATCGGCCATGCGTTTTCAATTCGGCGGCCACGCGGAAAAAAAAGCCTGAAGCGAGGATCAACTGAGCGCGGATCAACTGCAGCCCCGGCACGTAAACTCTTTACAGGAAAACTCCTATGAACCGCTCGAATTCAAATCCCGTCGCCTCGCCCTGCGTCATGGTCATCTTCGGCGCCACGGGAGACCTCACCAAGCGCAAGCTCATCCCCGCCCTCAGCAACCTGTCCGCGGATAATCTGCTCTCCAAGCAATTCGCCATCATCGGTTTCGCCGGAAACGATTTCACAACAGAAAGTTTTCGCAAGAATCTCTCGGAAGAAATTCCTAAATACTCCTCCAGCAGGATCGACCCCGCCGTCTGGTCCTGGTTCGCCGAACGCATTTATTACGTCAAAGGCGATTTCCAAGATCCCGATGCCTACAAACGCCTTGCGGAGCAGATAAACGAAGTGGATAGGCAGCACAACACCGGCGGAAATAAATTTTTCTATCTCGCCGTTGCCCCGCGATTTTTCTCCACCATCGTGAAGCAGATCGGCCTAGTCGGCCTGACCAAAGAAGAAGACGGGCATTGGGCGCGCGTCATCATTGAAAAGCCGTTCGGCCACGACCTGCAATCGGCGCGTCAGCTCAACGAAGAGCTAAAACAGGTTCTCAACGAAAATCAGATCTACCGCATCGACCATTACCTCGGCAAAGAAACCGTCCAGAACGTCATGGTCTTCCGCTTCTCCAACAACATCATCGAGCCGCTCTGGAATCGCAACTACGTCGACCACGTGCAAATCACCGCCGCCGAAACGGTCGGCGTCGAGCATCGCGGCGGCTTCTACGAAACCGCTGGCGCCCTTCGCGACATGGTGCCCAACCATCTCTTCCAACTACTCACCATGACCGCCATGGAGCCGCCCATCTCCTTCGATGCCGACGAAGTCCGCAACAAGCAGGCCGAAGTCCTGCACGCCATCCAGCCACTCAGCCCGGAAGAAGTGCTCACCTGCATGGTCCGCGGACAATACGGTCCCGGCGTTATCGACGGTGTGCCGGTCGTCGGCTATCGCAGCGAGCCCGACGTCGCGCCCGATTCCAACACGGAAACGTTCGTCTCCATGAAGCTGCAGATCGACAATTGGCGCTGGGCCGGCGTTCCCTTTTACCTCCGCACCGGCAAGCGCCTGCGCCGGCGCGCCACCGAAATCGTGGTCCATTTCCGCCGCACTCCCTTCGTTCTTTTCCGCAATACCACCGTAAAAAATCTGGAGACCAATCGCCTCGTCATCCACATCCAACCGAACGAGGGCATCTCCCTCAGCTTCGGCGCAAAAGTTCCCGGCACGGTCATGAAGCTCGGCCTGGTGAACATGGATTTCGATTACTGCAACTATTTCGGCGCCGAACATAGCACCGGTTACGAGCGCCTGCTGCGCGATTGCATGGCCGGTGATCCCACTCTGTTCCAGCGCGCCGACATGGTCGAAGCCGGCTGGAGCGTGATCCAGCCCGTTCTCGATGTCTGGCACGCCTTGCCCCCTCGTGGCTTCCCCAACTATCCCGCCGGTTCATGGGGCCCCGTCGAAGCCGAAGAGCTACTCGAACGCGAAGGCCGCGCGTGGCGTCCCATCGGCGAAGAAGAAATCGATCGCGACCGAGGCTGCGTGGAAGAGGCAGACGACGTCGCTGCCGCCAGGCGTCAAGAAGCCAGCCATTAAGCATTTCGGAGAGTTTGATCGTGCCACCCGACGTCCGAATTCTGACCAATATCGACGCCATCGCCAAACGCGCCGCCCAGGATTTCCTTCAGTCCGCCACGCAGGCCGTCTCGGAGAAAGGCTCCTTCACCGTAGCGCTCTCAGGCGGCTCTACGCCAAAAGCCCTCTATTCCCTTCTGGCCGGTGACTCCGCCCTGCGCTCGCAGCTTCCGTGGGATAAAATGTATATGTACTTCGGCGACGAGCGCAGCGTCGGTCCGGACCATGCGGACAGCAATTTCCGCATGGCCAGCGAAACAATGCTCTCGAAAGTTCCGCTGAAGCCCGAGCAAGTCTTTCGCATCAAGGGCGAGTACAAGGAGACGGAAAAGGCTGCGCAAGAATACGAACAAGTCCTGCGCACATCCTTTAAAATAGCTGAGGGCCAGTTTCCGCGCTTCGACCTCGTGTTTCTGGGAATCGGGAACGAGGGCCACACAGCCTCGCTGTTCCCGGGGACCAAGGCGCTGCACGAGACCAAGCGCCTCGTGGCACGCAACTGGGTTGGCAAGCTTTATACCAACCGCATCACGCTGACTGCCCCGGCCATTAATAATGCCGCCCGCGTCATTTTCATGATCACCGGCGCGGACAAAGCTCTGGCGCTGAAAGGTATCCTGGAAGGACCGTACGAGCCGGATCAATTGCCGGCACAACTGATTCACCCGCCGAACGGCAAACTAGTTTGGTTAGTCGACACAATTGCCGGCGGCATGCTTTCCATAGGAATTCGCGAATAAGGCAAGGAGAAACTCCATGGCAACCACAAGCGTAACAGGCGGCAAAATTGAAACGTATCTCGGCGCAAAAGCCGATTACCTGCTGGGCTTCAAATCGCCCAAAATCCCCAAGGAGCGCCTGCATCTTCCAGGGCCAGACTTCATCGATCGCATCTGGACTATCTCGGACCGCAATGTCCGCGTGCTGGCGAATCTTCAGCGCCTGTTCCGCCACGGGCGCCTCGACGGCACAGGATATCTCTCCATTCTTCCCGTCGACCAGGGCATCGAGCACTCCGCCGGCGCCAGCTTCGCGAAAAATCCCGACTATTTCGACGGCGAAAATATCGTCAAGCTGGCCATCGAAGGCGGCTGCAACGCGGTCGCATCCACTTTCGGCGTGCTAGGTTCCGTCGCTCGCAAGTACGCGCACAAAATTCCCTTTATCGTGAAACTCAACCACAACGAACTTCTTACCTTCCCCAACAAGTTCGACCAAATCTTTTTCGGCACCGTAAAAGAAGCCTGGGACATGGGAGCAGCCGCCGTCGGCGCCACGATCTACTTCGGCTCCGACCAGGCCGACCGCCAAATCGTTGAGGTCAGCCGCGCTTTCGCGGAAGCTCACGAACTCGGCATGGCCACCGTTCTCTGGTGCTATCTGCGCAACAGCGCCTTCAAGAAAGACAAGGACTACCACCTCTCCGCCGACCTGACCGGCCAAGCCAACCATCTCGGCGTCACCATTCAGGCCGACATCATCAAACAAAAAATGGCGGAGAATAACGGCGGCTACCAGGCGCTGAACATCGGCGATTCCAGCTACGGAAAGTTCGACAAGCGCATCTACACCGATCTCGCCAGCGACCACCCCATCGATCTGTGCCGCTATCAAGTCGCCAACTGCTTCATGGGCCGCTCTGGCCTGATCAATAGTGGCGGCGCCTCCGGAGCCAACGACTTCGAGGAAGCCGTAACCACCGCCGTAATCAACAAGCGCGCCGGCGGCACCGGCCTCATCTCGGGCCGCAAAGCCTTCCAGCGACCCATGAAGGAAGGCGTACAGCTCCTGAACACAATCCAAGATGTCTACCTCAGCCCCGAAGTCACGGTCGCCTAACGCCGCGGCTTCACGTGCCTTGAAGAGCGCAGCCGCCCACGAAAGGCACGCTGCGCCCTGTTAGGGAGCTGTGACTTCTCTACCTAGGCGCGCTTCAGAGCGTCTCGATCAGGGCTTCAGTGTCATCTTGTCGATCACGTGCGTCGGGCCGAAATGGTCATCGAAACCATAGGCCGTAATTTTCACCGTGCCGCTCTCGTACACCTTCACGGTGGCCCACGCATAGTCTCGGTCCGTTTTCGGGCTAATCGTCGCATCGGTCGGACCTGCTTCAAAAGGTGACCCGCCTGACCCGACCAGCACCTGCCATGCCGTCCCAGGCTTGCTGGCATCGCCGGCACGCGGCTGCGAGATATGGAAGATGTGCTCATGGCCGCAGAAATAAATCGCGCCATATTTCTCGATCACATCCCAGAACGCATCTCGGCTGGCAACATCGCCGTCCAATCCCGAAGGGGCCGCCGGCAGCGGTGTGACCGCGCCGTAGTAGTAGGTGTACGCGGGCTTGTGCCCAAACACAAAAAAGTGCCGAGCACCGCGCGCCGATGCTGCGGCCAGGTCCATATCGAGCCAGGTAGTAGGCGCGTGCGCATCCTTGCCCGCCGGATCGGTGTTGATCACCACGAAATGTGCTCCCCGAAAATCAAAACTGTAGGAGAGCTGGCTCTGGTTGGTCGTGAGGCCGTCCAGCCCGCCGTTGTCACTCACATTCACATTTGAGGGCTGTTCACTGAAAAGACTCTGGAAGCGATCTGTATCGAGAATGAGGTCTCCCATATTCGCTCGCCAAGCATTCTCATTTTCCACTTTGGCCTTTTTCCCGCAGGCCTTGCATTGCGTCTCGTGATTCCCCGGCACCGGCACGACATACGTACCGTTCTGCATCAATCCCGCAACCATGCCGCGCCAAAAACCATACTGCCGGTAAAACTTCATCAGGTCCGAGCCGACAATTCCATTTACCGTTGCGTCCGTGGGAGCTTTGGCCCAGCCGTAGCCCATAATCATGTCCCCGTCGAAGAACAGGAAATTAGATTTTTGCCCCTGAATGGAGTTAAGGATTCGCGACCATGCTTTTGTGTTCTGCAGCCAGATACTGTCCTGGCCCGACAGCGGCGCGGTAGTGGGATCGAAAGTAACGGGGTCCTGCCGCGAGTCGCCCACAGTCGAGAAAGACAGAACGACACCCTCGTCATCGTCCCCCTCGCCTCCATCAGCAAAGGCTGGAAAAAAGCTCGGTGCAAGTATCCCTAATGTCAAAACGGCAGCCGCGAGTAACCCCGCGGACCTGGCGTGGCGTTGAAACGATTTCATACAGACTCTCCTTTTGCTTTAGCACGAAACGCGACCAGGACATTGTCGCTAATTGCCCCGCAAGCAGCTCTGACCTGTGCCTGCCTTAACGGGCCGTGAAACAGTGCTCCAACCTCTTTACATTGCGAATAACCTCCGGTGAATGCTGCGTTAACACGACCGGAGTTAGGCGTGCCTGGCCATTTTGGCCTACGGCAGAATGCTCGTTTGCCGCGCTAGGGCATTCATGAGTACTATCGAACGCACCGAAGCTTGGGAAACGCTTCCAAAGGAAAGCCGTCTGGTCAAATGATGCAGTCTGCATGTCTGGGCGCCCTCACAGAGCGGCGTCAACCGACGTAGCGAAGATCAAGGAGAGAGAAAATGAAAAAAGTACTTGCAGGCGCTATGCTGGCTTTAGCTATGTTGCTCGGGGCCTCATTCCTGCTCACACGAACCGCGACCGAAGCGGCGGCGCCCACGCCAAGCCCTTCGCAGGTCGTCCTTTCCCAGTGGAACGAAATCGGGCGCAAGCTGATTGCCATGGCGGATGATTTTCCCGAAGACAAGTACGACTTCAAGCCTACTCCGGCGCAGCGCACCTTTGCCGAGCAGATGCTGCACGTTTCGGCCTCAATGTACTACTTCACTGACACCGCGCAGGGGCAAAAGCCGCGGTACCCGGATGATCCAAAGCGCGATGGCTTGAAAACGAAAGCCGAGATTGTGGCGTTCGCGAAGAAATGCGTGGAAGACGGAGCGGCGGTCATTAAATCCAAGGGCGACAAAGGCATGAGTGAATGGATCACCGAGCCGGAGAGCAAGCAGCAAGTGCAGATTTCCGATCTCGCTTACAGCCTCACGGAGCATTCCGGCGAACACTACGGGCAACTGGTGGTGTACTACCGCCTGTCAGGGCTCGTTCCACCCGAATCGCGACCGAAAAAGTAACCCATTTATATGTTTGTATTGGCTTGCTAGGCTCTGCCTGCCGCACCGCTCGCACCGTTTTCTAGCAGGGCGGTTAATTGCACTGGGTCTGCTGTGGGCGGCAGGCACGATTGACCTTCGCACACCACGGCCACCGCCCTATCCGCTTGCAGATGGGGCAAGGTTTCCTTCAGCGCTTCGGGAAGATTCTCGATAGTTATCCCCTCGACGCCTGCAGCGGTAAACCGCAGTACGGATTTGCCAAGACGGTAGACTCGATTGGCCGCAACTTCCAGTGACAGAGCCGCGGGATCGTCAGCGCGACCGGTGATCAGCACCTGCATCGGGTGCCGCGCGAAAAGAAGCGCCGCCAAACCGTACGTCGCCGCGAAGAGGCCATACTGCGGCGCAATTCCCGCAAAGGCTTCCAACGTTTTCTGCGCAAATTTGTAGTAACGCTCGTCACCGGTAAAAGCGTGCATGCGCACGAGCGCAATAATCGCCACCGAGTTCGCGCCAGGCGTTGGCGAATCCTGAAAGGGTTTGCGCCGCACATCCAGCCCGCCAAGCGGCGCGGCATTGGAAGGACGATCAAAGAATCCGCCGGCCTGCGCATCCGCATAATACCCCAGAAGGTAATCAAGCGTGTGTTGCGCGGCGCGAAAATACCGCGGGTTCAATGTCGTCTCGTAAGCGTCCATCAACGCGATAACGCTGAACACCTGATCATCCAACGAGCCTTCCAGCCGCGGGCCGCCGATGCGATGCGCAAATCCTTTGTCTTCCGTCCAGGCTTCCCGCAGCATGCGATCCATTGTTTTAAGGGCGAAATCGCGGCAATTGTCTCCAATGGAACGGCCCAAAATGCGCCCCGCTTCCAGGTACGCGGAGACGAACATCGCATTCCAGGAAACGTACATCGTCGTATCGATGTATGGGGTAATTCGCCGCAGCCGGCCCGCCAGCATTTTGTCCTTGGCGCGCGCTATGGTCAGGCGCACCGTGGTTTCGTCGCCGCCCAGTGTCTTCGCTATAGCGCCGGGATCGCGCGCCACCCACAAAACATTTTTTGCGGGATTGTGGTGCATTTCGCCGCGCGCCTCAACGTCGTAGTAAAGCTCGATAATCCGCGCTTCGGCCGGCAGCAGCATTTCGCGAACTTCTTCCAACGTCCACGTGAAGTAGTCGCCGTCATCCGAAAGGCAGTAATCCGCATCCTGGCTGGCATAAAACCCGCCGCTGTGCTGGTCCGAGAGCACCTCATTAACCCAGCCGATGATGCCCTCGGCCGTCTCTCGCAAAAACGGATTCTGCGTCACCTGCCAGCCGTGCAGGTAATTCTTCAGCAGCTCGGAATTGTCGTAGCTCATTTTCTCGAAGTGCGGCACCAGCCAGCGTTCGTCGACCGAATAACGATGGAAGCCCCCGGCCAGTTGGTCATAAACGCCGCCGCGCGCCATTTTTTCCAGCGTCGTCTCCGCCATGGCGAGCAGATGCTTTTCCTTGGTTTCCTGGTAGCGCTCGAGAATCAGCTCAATAGCGGATGCGTGCGAAAACTTTGGCGACTGCCCGAACCCGCCGTTGCGAATGTCAAAAAGCTTGGTAATCGATTGGATTTGCGTGTCCACTATGCTGAGGTCGAATTTCGCTCGCGCGCCGTTGAAGGTTTCCGCCTGAGCTACGGCATCCGCCAGCGAATTCGCGGCGCGCTCCAGATCCGGACGCTTGTTGCGATAAGAATCGGCGACGGCGAGCAATACTCGGCGAAAACCGGGCCGCCCGCCCTGATCGTCAGGCGGGAAATACGTCCCGCCATAAAACGGCTTCCCGTCCGGAAGCAAAAAACCGGTCAGCGGCCAGCCACCCTGGCCCGAAAGCGCGCTGATGGCCGACTGATATCGCGCATCCACGTCCGGGCGTTCGTCGCGGTCGACTTTCACGGCCACGAAATGCTCGTTGATGATTTTAGCGATTTCGGTGCTCTCGTAGCTCTCGCGGTCGATCACATGGCACCAGTGGCACCACACCGCGCCTATATCCAGCAGCATCGGCTTGTTCTCAGACTTGGCGCGCGCAAAAGCGGCGTCGCCCCACTCGTACCAATCGATAGGTTGATGAGCAGCCGAGCGAAGATAAGGACTAACCGAGTCTTTGAGCCGATTCTCAGGTTGTGACGACAAGCGAACTCCCATGGACCGAAAACGATCTGCTAAAGATCATATACATGCGAAAACCCGAGACGCACTACAGTGTCTCTCGGGGATTGCCGCTGGGAAAAATCTTGTTGGACGCCGTAACAAACTGCGGAATTACTGAACAACGTCCCCCGGACCCAGGTCGCGCGGATCCAGCGGCTTCCGGCCTGAAAATCCTTCGTCCTGGCGATGGTAAAAGCGGATGCGGTCTTCCCCTAGCCGCCAGCACAAATAGACTTCTTCGTTGTTGATCAGAGCCGGGAAGTCGAGCAGGCCAACCTCAAGGTCTTTGATGAGGCAACCCGTTTCAAGGATGCGATTCAGCGATGACTTGAGCGTTTCAGCAAGCTGCTGATGCTCGACTCGAAGGGTGGCAAGCTTCTCGTACGGTACAATCACCCCTCCCATCATGGTGATCCGGGCGGAAACTGCGGTCAGGTCGGTTTCGAGCCCTGCGAGCTTCTTGCGGCAATCCATCGCCTCGACAAGGAACGGCTCAAGCTCCTTGCGGGCGCGTTCGGCTTCGGTCAGAGTGAAAAGTCGCTGCTCCGGTTCCGGCGTATCGTCCGGGTTTTGTTCGTCGTCTTCATCCGCCATGATAATTCCGTTCTGGCTATCGGCCTTTAGGATGGCCGGGCGCTGTGTAGTACAACCTACACTGAGCTATCGCAAGCTTAACATGCGGTCGAGGGCTATGCGCGCGAAGTGGCGGGTGCGCTCGTCCACCGA
>WNFL01225850.1_pt1 | contig 25359 bp, 28 predicted proteins | sample 5400361 | NCBI WGS metagenome assembly WNFL01 (sample SAMN13153351, study PRJNA577476) | soil metagenome | isolation source: 40 cm soil on Douglas fir-dominated hillslope | place: USA:California | collected 2013-09-17
GTTTTCTCCTTGCTGTGAGAGCTGGCACTCGGCACACCAGAGTGCCAAGGCGCGCCGAATGTAACCGCCGCACAGGCGCTGTCAAGGGGCTTGCGGGGGGGCGCCGAACTTGCCGGCCGATCGACCGTGTCGCAAGATGATCGAAGGGAGGTGTGGATGACCGATCCGAAGGTGCTTTCGGCCCAGTCCATCCACGAGTTCTTCCGCGAGCTTCTCTCCCTGGCCATCGAGAACCAGCGGGCCCGGGTGCAGCAGGCGACCGAGCTGTACCTGGCGAACCTCCTCTCCGGCTTCCTGCAGACCGAGTCGCTCCTGGTCCGCGAGGAGGACGGCTCGCTCCAGCGCCGCCCGCTCGCGCTTCTGTTCAAGGAGGCGCTGGAGGAGGAAGGCGCCGCCCGGGCGCGCGCCCTGCGCCGGCTGGGCGACACCTCCCTGTTCATCTCCGGGATGTTCTCCGAGTCGCTCTCGGCCAGCCTGGTGGACGTGGAGTACGCCATCGCCATGGGCAGCCGCGCCTACGACGCCCTGGGCGAGGTGGCCGCGCGCCACGGCCGGGGGAACCGCTCCGTCTGGGACGAGCTGGCGGCGAAGTTCTCCCAGCTGGTCGAGGTATTGAACGAGGTGAGCGAGCGCACGCTGGCGACCTCCAACGCCGGCCTGCTGCGCATCTACGAGAAATGGATCAAGACGGGCAGCCCTCGCGTGGCGACCCTGCTGTCGGCGCACGGCGTGCCGGCCGTCCTCGCCCGGGCCAAGGGGCGGTTCGTCCAGTGAGCGCGCTCGACGCGGTCACGCAGCTCCAGCGGTTGCTCATGTCGGTGCACGGAGTCGAGGAGACCGCGCAGGCGCGGGACTACCTGGTCGGCGCCGCCGTGCGCGAGCGAGTGGCGCCGGAAGCCAGCGCGGACGAGGCGCTGCTCTTGTCCGAGAGCGGCGACGAGCTGCACGTCGGTCTGTTCCTCGGGGAGACGGTCCTCGCGCAACTCTCCCGGGGGGCGGAGGCGCCCTGGTCGCACGAGCGCCTGCGCGGCTTCTGCGCCGCAGCGGAGGGCGTGTCGCACTTCCTCTACCTGCTCCACCGGGCGCGCGCCCGCCGGCCGGTCTCGCAGCTCGAGCTCGAGGCGCAGGGCGAGCTGGACAAGTACCTCTGCGTCCTGCTGCAGCTCTGGGCGGTCGGGCGCCGGGGGGCGTCCGCGCAGCTCCGGCACCGGCTGTTCGAGACGTCCGCGCTGCGCAGCGGGCTTCCGGCGGACGAGCACGAGCGCTACCGGGTGGCCGGGGCCCTCGCGGCGGCATGCGCCCGCGCGCTCGAGGCGCGGTACGTCTTGCAGGGACGGCTGGACGGCCTGCTGCGGGAAGTGCGGCGGCTGTACCGGCTGGGCGGCGGAGAGAAGCTCTCCGCCTTCGCGCAGGGACAGGTGGCGTGGGCCGCCTGAGCAGCGGCCCACGCCGGTGCGCGCCTACTGGCAGCCAGGCAGCTTGAAGCTCGCGATGCGCGTGCTCCAGTTGAAGGTGCCGGACGCCTTCAGGTACTCGGTGGTGAAGAAGAACGTGCAGTCGTCGACCGGGTCGATCTGCATGGCGCTGTAGTCGCCCCACCGGTTCAGGTTGGTGAGCTGCGACCCCCCGCCCGTCTGGATGATGTTCTCCGCCTGGAGGGTCCCGAGCGGATCCGAGGGCACACGGCCGGTGAAGCGGATCGACGGGAACTCGGTGCCGCTGGATGCGCTGTATCCCACGGCGATGTTGCCCACCTTGTCCATGGCGATGCTGCCCATCCACCGGCTGGTGGAATCAGGCGCGTAGGTGCCCTGCTGGAACACCTGGGGCGTCGAGCTCAGCCCCCTCAGCTCGTACCAGCGGACGCCCACGATCGGCGCGCGCTTCGTCCCGCCGGCATTCACGGAATGGTTCACCACCCACGACTCCTGCCCCGCCCGGTTGCGGTAGGCAAGCCGGAACATGAGCCGGTCTCCGAGCGAGTCGAGCTTCTGGCTGGTGTTCGGCTGGGGGATGCAGGCGCCCCCGCCGCAGGCCGCCGCGAACGCTGCCACCGGGATGCTGGTGGGGCCGGTGAGCGTGGCGTTCGCCGGGGTGGCGAAGTCGGCGTGGAACCTCCACGCGTTGAGCGAGTTGCTCCCGAAGTTCAGCATCACGTTCGGAGCGCCGGCCGCGGGAAGCGTCGAGCCGTCCATGTCCGAGGGCAGGACGCCGCCGAAGGCGTTGGTGAGCTGGAAGCACTCCTGCGTCGCGGGAGCGCCGGCCAGCATGGCGGTCCGGTCGTAGGCGCACAGCTTCGAGCCGGCGAACGTGGTTCCGTTGTTGAAGATGTTGAAGGTCTCGTAATAGGCGTCCGGCCAGATGCCCATCTTGGGGTAGTCGGGGAATTGCGTGGTGCCGTAGCTGAACGCGTAGCGGTTGTAGGTGCCGGTCGCGTCGGAGCTGGTCGACACCGCCACGCACTGCAGGTACGGCGTGGTGGTCACCGAGAACTGGGACAACACCCAGCGGTTCGCGATCTGGTCGTACTGGACGAGCGGGTCGCCGTCGTTGTTGGCCGCGCATCCGCCGCCGAACCCGGCCCAGAGCGCGTTGCCGGGCTTGGGAAAGCCGGCGGCGATCGCGCCCGTGGCCTTGTCGAAGACGGCGAACGATTCGTTCACCCATTGCACGTATTGCGTCGCGCCCACCGCGCCGTTGGTGTCGGGCGGGGCGGCGTTGGGAGTGAATCCGTAGTCGCCGTTCCCCACTCCTGCGAAGTTCAGTCCCGCGGTGACGGCGATCAAAGGACCGACGCTGGCCTGAAGAGCAGGATCGCCGGTGGGGGTGGCGGACGCCTGCGGCAGCGGGTGCAACTTGTGCTCCTTGAACGTCGGCGCACCGGCCGGCGTCACAGCCGCATCGCGGAGGGGCCCTGAGACGTCGTGGTGGGTCGCGGGCGAGACCTCCACACCGCCCGGCGCCCGCACATCGGAATCGCCGACGGCTCTCGCCCCCATGGAGCGATCCTCACTGCCTCCGCATGCCGCCGCCAATGCGGTCAAAATGACCGCCGCTCGTCGAATGCTCGTCATTTGCCTTGTCCTGGTTTGGGGAGGCCGACGGCCTCCCAGGGTTCGCTGCGAGCGGGGGCATCGCGGAGCGGACCCTAATCGGGCAAGGGAAAGCTTGTCAATTAGCCGAGCAGGCGAGCGTAGTCCGGGCAACGGCGCAGGCGGACCGCAGCCGTCGACGGGGACAGCGAGCTAGCGAATTGCTGACGAGGGAACTACTTGCGCGCGGTCTGCGGGACCTTCTCGGCGTCGAACTTGCCCTCGAGCGCCGCGCGCACGCTGCGGTCGAACCGGACCTTCCCGGTGGCGATCTCGCGCAACGCGAGCACCGGGGGCTTGTCCTTCGCCTCGAGGAGCGGCCGCGCGCCCGCCATCAACTGCCGCGCTCGCTTGGTGCCGAGGAGCACCAAGGCAAACCGGTTGTCGACCAGCGGCAGGCAATCTTCGACGGTGACGCGAGCCATTCAAACCCTCCAGCGAGCCCAGCTAGATAGCGGCAAATCCCGCCACGGTCCATGAAAAAAGCGGTTCCCGCAGCCGTGCACGCACCGAAACAAGTTCGATCTTCCGCGCTTCCGTACCTTCCGCGCTTCGCGTGAAACGTTTTTAGGCCTATTTCGCGGCCTGGGTTGGCGTGCCGGCCTCTGGGGTGGAGGAGGGAGGGGGTTCGAGGAGGTCGTCGAGGGACTTGGGGAGCTCGTCCACGGTGCCCTTCTCGACTTCGGCGACGCGGGTCTGGGTATCGGACGAGACGTAGCGGCGCGTGCCGTCCTTGTTGAGCCCGCCGATGCGGACCTTGCCGAGGACCTTGTCGCCCTCCCCGAGCAGCGTGAAAGTGCGCGCCTGGTCGAAGGCCTTCGGGTCCGGCTTGGCGGCGAACGCCGACGCGCGCAGGCCGGTGATCGAGTAGAGCGCGCTGGAGACCTTCCACTTCTTCGCCGGACCCTGTTTTGGCTCCAGCACGCTGAAGGTCTCGTCCGCGAAGCCGCCGTCCTTCGGCTGCTCCTTCTTGCGCTCGACCACCACCTTCGGGCTGCCCGGCTGCTCGAGGACGATCTTGCGCACGTCCTCCCGATTGGCGCGCACCAGCGCCTTGTCCTGCAGGTCGAACAGGTCCTTGTTGAGATCTTTCACGATCTGCTGATCCACCTCGAACACGGTGGGCGCGTCGTCCCGCTTCGCATACGTCTTCACCGCCGCCGAGCCCTTCTGCGGCGCAGGTTGGCCGAGCCGGAGCGTCCTGCGGGAGCTGTCCTTCCCGGCCGCGACCGTGACCTGCACGGTGATCTTCGCCGGCGACAGCCCGTACTGCTTGAGCGCGGCGCCCTCGGCGCTCTCGGCCGCGATGGCCGTCGCGCGCAGCGACTTGAGGGCCGTGGCGACCCGGTCGGCGGTCGCCGTATCCGCTGCGTCCTTCTGCGGCGCCGCCATCTTCCACGAGGAGCCGTCCTTCTCCAGCGTGTACGCGGGGCTCGTGCCGGCCACCTCGACGCGGCGCACCTCGGCGCCGTCCTCCAGGCGGAGCACGCGCTTGTCGCGCAGATCGAGGAGCTGCTTCTCGAAGGGCGCCTTCGAGAAGCCGTCGGCCAGACGGACCGTCCTCTCGCCGGACTTGCGCACGTAGATGCTCGAGTCGAACGGGTTGGTCTCGCCGATCTCGAGGGCGCTCTCCTTGCCGTCCTCGGTCTTCACCGAGACGGCGATGACGGGCCGGTCGAGTCCGTACTGCGCGGGATCGACCTCGCCCAGGTCGCTCTTCTGCTTGAAGTCGGCGACGCCGTTCACCAGCGCGTCCACCGTGGACGCATCGGCCTCCGCCGCCACCGGCTCGGCGATCTTCCAGGGCGCCGTGGCGTCCGCGCGCGTGACCAGCGCGACCAGCTTGCCGCCGTTCACCAGCTTGACCTGCCGGACCTTGGCCTTGTCCAGCCCGTCGAACAGCTTCGCCGACTTGTCCTTCTGCTCCGCCTTCTTCTGGGTGTCGCGCGTGACCCACAGCGCCGCGCCGCCGATCGCGGCCGCCGCGAGGAGGACGCCGAGCGTCGTCACCAGCGACTTGGTGGTCTGCTTCATGGCGCGTCTACCGGGCCTTGCGGGTCTGCCAGACGAGCAGGCCCGCGAAGAGCAGCGAGAACGGCAGCAGGTCGAAGGCGAAGAGCGTCATCCGGTTCTTCTGCTCCGCCGTGAGGAACAGATGGTTGCCGCTGCGGCTCTTCGGGCGGATGGAGATCTTCGCCTCCTCGTGCGCCACCCAGCTCGCCGCGTTCAGCGCGAAATCGCGGTTGCCGCGCAGCTGGTAGAAGCCGTTCGCCGCGAAGTTGGAATTGCCGATCACCACCACGCGGGATTCCCTGTCGCCCGAGCCGTGGCTCGCCGCCACCGCCAACGGCACGGGCCCCTTCAGGTCCTTGCCTGGCGTGTACTCCACCCGTCCGTCGCGGATTGGATCCGTCTCGCCCCACGACCGGGCGCCCGTCCTCGCCAGCTCGGTCACGGTCCAGCCCGCCGGCGCGTCCTTCAGCTTCGAGACGCTGCGCGCGAGCGGGAAGATGCTCGCCACCTGGAACGGCGAGCTGCGCGGGTTGGTGATGGGGTGGTCCGCGTACTCCTGCGCGATGGCGAACTCGGCCTGCTGCGATTCGGTGTCGATCACCTCGTCGTCGCCGAGCTTGAAACCCCAGGCCGCGAACGCCTTCTCCAGGCCCGAGTGGATGCTCGGGTCGATCATGGCGATGAGCTTCCCGCCCTTGTCCACCCACTCCTGCACCAGCTTGGCTTCGCCGTCGGTGAGCGAGGCGACCGGGCCCGCGATGACCAGCGCCTGGGCATCCTCCGGCATGGTCTTGGTGGCGGCGAGCTCGATCTCGCCGATCTGGTAGCCCTCCGACTTGAGCCCGTCGACCCAGAGCTTCATGCCGCGCTCGGTGGCGTCAGAGGTGGCGTGCTCGCCGTGTCCCTTGCTGAAGTAGATCTTCTTGCTGGCTCCGCGCGTGACCTCGGCGATGGCGTTGGTCAGCGACTCCTCGCCTACGTCCTTGGCGCGGGACTCCTTCCCTCCCGCCTTGACGATCACCCTCGGGCCGCCTTGGGAGATGTTGAACTCCTTCACCTCCTTGACGTGCTTGGTCGGGTCGAGCATCTCGACCTTCAGCTTGTCGGTCCGCTGCCGGTACTGCCGCAGGCGCTGCTCCAGCTCGCCGAACTCCGGCTCGTTGGGCGCGTAGAAGGCGATCACGCGCACCTCGTTCTTGAGACCCCGCAGCAGCACCACCGTCTGGTCGGAGAGCGTGTAGATCTTCTCCTTGGTCAGGTCCCACGTCTTCGGCTTCTTCACCGCGATGTAGTTGAGCCCGCCCAGGGCGAGGATCACGATCGCGGCGGTGGCCGCGCTGAGCGCTCCGTAGAAGGTGCCGCGGCCGGTGAGTTTGGTCCCCACCGAATCGAGGTTGGTCATGAGGTAGATGGCGATCGCCCCGACCGCCAGGACGAGCTGGATCCACACCGCCGGGTGCGAGAAACGGCCGGCGATGAAGAGCCAGCAGAACAGTGCGCTGAACAGCGTGACCGCGCCGAAGAGGCCCGCGGCCTGGCCTTGTTGCTTGAGGGTCATGGCGTTCAGCTCCAGCGATGCGCCTCGACCGCGCGGTGCGTGGCGAAGAGGCCCAGCGCGCAGATCGAGAGGAAGTAGACGACGTCCTTCAAGTCGACGGTGCCCTTGCTGAAGGAATCCAGATGGGAGACCGAGCTCAGGTAGGTGACCAGCTCGCGCGTGGCGCCCTCCGTCTCCGCCGAGGTCCAGCCGATGATCCAGGTCATCAGCAGCACCACGAAGGTGATCAGCGCCGCCACCACCTGGCTCTCGGTCAGGCTGGAGATGAACAGCCCCAGCGCCATGTATGCCGCGCCCAGGAGGAACAGGCCGGCATATCCGAGGAAGATGCTGCGCCACTCCACGCCGTTCGGGTCCTTGGCCACGATCTGCACCAGCGCCGGGTACAGCAGGGTGAAGGCCAGCGTGCAGATCAGGATGGCGAGCGCCGCGAGGTACTTGCCCCAGACGATCTGCCCCGGGGTGATGGGGGTCGAGTAGAGCAGCTCGATCGTCTTCTGCTTCTTCTCCTCGGCCAAAAGGCGCATGGTGAGGAACGGCACCACGAAGATGAGGATCACGCCCAGGTTGCCGAACAGGGCGCGGAAGATGGCGTCCTGGAAGTTGAGGCGGTTCATCATCTCCGGCGAGTTGAAGCGCATGTACATGAGCGAGGCCTGCTCGTACGCGCCGAGGAGCCGGAGGAAGAAGTACGACCCGATGACGACGAACAGGGTGAACATCACGTACGCGATGGGCGTCGCGAAATAGATGTTCAGCTCCTTCTTGGCGATGGCGAATGCGTTTTTCATAGGGAGGACCTCAGCCGCCGCCGATAGGGCGGCGCTGTGTTCTTGGAGTGGCATCTCACGCGGAGGTCAGCTTGAGGAAGATCTCTTCGAGCGACGGCATCGGGCCGGCCTGGCCGTCGGCGGTCGCCGCGCCGGCGTGGGCGCGCTGGAGATTGTCGAGGGTGTCGTAGGCGACCACCTTGCCCTGCGAGATGATCAGCGCCTTCTGGCAGATGGCGGTGACCTCCGGCAGGATGTGCGTCGAGAGCACGATGGTGTGCTTGCCGGCCAGCGACTTGATGAGCTGCCGCACCTCGATGATCTGCGCGGGGTCGAGGCCCACCGTCGGCTCATCGAGGATCAACACCTCGGGGTCGCCCAGGAGCGCCTGCGCGAGGCCGACCCGCTGCCGCTGTCCCTTGGACAGATTGCCGATCACGCGCTGGATGAACTGGGTGCAGTTCGTCTTCTGCGCCACCCGGTCGACCTCGCCTTCGCGCGCCTTGCGCGGCACGCCCTTGATGGAGGCGACGAAGCGCAGGTACGCACGCACCGTCATGTCCGTATAGAGCGGCGGGTTCTCGGGCAGGTATCCGATCCGCTTCTTCACCTCGAGCGGCCGCTCGAAGACCTCGAAGCCCGACACCTTGACGGTCCCGCTGGTGGGCGGGAGCACGCCGGTGAGGATGCGCATGGTGGTCGTCTTCCCGGCGCCGTTGGGGCCGAGGAAGCCGAGGATCTCGCCGGATTGAACCTGGAAGCTGACGTCGTCGACGGCCTTCAGGTCCCGGTAGCTTTTCGAGAGATGTGAGACCTCGATCATGGGCGTGCAACTCCTTGAAAAAAGACCATTGCGCAGGCTCGCGGCGCGCAATCTAGAGCAACGAAGCGGGCTGTCAAGCAGTCGCTCGGACTGGATTCCCCCGGTGGGCCCCTCCCTCAAAAGTGCGCGGGCCCGCCGGTTCCTCTGAACAGCGGACCCCTCGGTTTTCTTTCCCATCTGCGACTCCGACCCCCGATCTCGCCCTCGACCCCGACCTCCACCTCGACCTAGACTGCTTTCCCATTGACCATCGTGGTCCAGAAATACGGGGGGTCCTCCGTCGGGGACGTGGAGCGCATCCAGCGCGTGGCCGCCCGGGTTGCGGACACGCGGGCGCAGGGACACCAGGTGGTGGTGGTGGTGAGCGCGATGGGCGACACCACCGACGAGCTGCTCGGGCTGGCGCGCAAGGTCAGCCCCGACCCGCACCGCCGCGAGCTGGACATGCTGCTGACCGCGGGCGAGCGCATCTCCATGGCGCTGCTCGGCATGGCCCTGCACGCGCGCGGGGTGGAGGCGGTCAGCTTCACCGGCTCGCAGAGCGGCATCATCACCGACGGGGCGCACACCAACGCGCGCATCCTCGAAGTCCGCCCGGTGCGCATCCTGGAGGAGCTGGGGAAGGGCCGCGTCGTGATCGTCGCCGGCTACCAGGGAGTCTCGCGCGAGAAGGAGGTCACCACCCTGGGGCGGGGCGGGAGCGACACCACCGCGGTCGCGCTGGCCGCCGCGCTGGGCGCGGAGGTCTGCGAGATCTGCTCCGACGTGGACGGGGTGTACACGGCCGATCCGCGCGTGGTGCCCGCCTGGAAGCGGCTGTCCGAGCTTTCTCACGAGGAGATGCAGGAGCTGGCGCTGGCGGGTGCGCGGGTCTTGAACGCGCAGGCGGTGGAGTTCGCCCGAGACCGCGGCATCGTCATCCACGCCCGCAGTACCTTCGCGCCCGGGCCGGGGACGCGCATCGCGCCGCGCGCCTCCCGCGAGCTGCGCATCTCGGGCGTCGCGCAGGATCCCGATCTGTTGGTGGTGCGCGCGGAGGATGGCTCGATCCTCTTGGACCTCCTGCAGAAGCACGGTGCCTGGCCGCGCGAGCTGTGGCTCGAGGCCGGGTCGGCCAGGCTCGCGCTGGTGCCGCTCGAGAACGTGCACGGCGCACAGGTCCTCCTGGACGCCCTGCGGGCCACCCCGGGAGTGACGGTCGAGGAGGGGCTGGCGCAGGTCTCGGTCGTCGGCAGCGGCATCGGCGCGTCGGGCAACGAGCTGGCCCGCGCGCTGCGCGCGGCGCAAGTGACGCCGCGCGCGGTGCTCGTCTCGCCGCTGCGCATCGCGCTGCTCGTGCCGCGGGCCGCCGCGGCCGACTGCGTCCGGCGGCTGCACGCCGAATTCGTGGAGGGGAGCTGACCATGGCCAGGGTGAAGAAGCGGGTCCCGCGCAAGGCGGCGCCAAGGAAGGCGGCGCCAAGGAAGGCGGCGCCAAGGAAGGCGGCGCGCAAAGCCCCAAGGGCTGTGGCCGGTCCCCGCGCCGCAGAGCGTGACGTGCTGGTCCGGCGCATCGCGGAGGCGCTGGGCATCCCGCCGGAGGAGGCGCTGCTGCGCGCTCTGCGCGAGCTGGCGGAGCGGGTCGCTCCGCCGAAGCCCTCCCGGCCCGATCCGGCCCACGTGCAGGCAGAGAAGCTGCACGCGCCGCCCGGAGCGCTGCCGGAGCGCCTCTACCTGCTGCTCGACGGACGCGGGTTGGACGGCCGGGGCATGCCGGTCGAGGCGATCGACGTGCCCACCGTGGTGGGCAGCGAGCGCCATTGCACGGTGTGGGTCAACTCGCCCCAGATCGAGACGCGTCACCTGCAGTTCACCCGCGACGACGGGGACTGGTACCTCGAGGACCTGGGCAGCACGCACGGCACCTTCCTGGGCGACCAGCGCATCACGCGCCGCCGGGTGGAGCACGGGGACGAGTACCGCCTGGCCGGCTACTTGAGGCTGCGGATCGAGCTGCGCTGAAGCGGCGGCGCTCGCGCGGTCTATCCGGACGCGACGTCGATGCCCGCCAGATCCGCGGCCGCCACCACGCGGGGGTGTACCGAGCGCGCCTCGTCGGCGATGCGCTCGCCGTCGACCGACGGGGAGAAGTGCGTCAACAGGAGCGTGCCCGCCGAAGCTTCCAGCGCGATGCGCGCCGCCTCGACACCGGTGGAGTGGCCGCGCTCGTGGGCAAGGTCGGCGCGCGCGTGCTCGTAGGTGGACTCGTGGACGAGCACGTCGGCCGACCGTCCGAGCTCGACGGCCGCGCGGCAGGGCGTGGTGTCCAGCGCGTACGCGACCGAGGGGCCGCGCCGCACCGGGCCGAGGAACTGCGATCCGTCCAAGCGGCGCCCGTCGGGCAGCACCACGGTGCGCCCTTCCTTCACCTCGGCCAGAAGGGGCCCGCGCGGCACCCCCGCCGACACCGCCGCCTCGACGTCCAGGGTGCCCGGCCGATCGGGGAGCGACACGCGATACCCGAAGGTGGGCACGCGGTGGGCGAGGGGTCGGGTTTCCACGGCGAAGGAGATGGCGGCGTCCGCGGGGAGCTCGAGCCGTCCTCCCTCGCCGTCCAGCTCGACGATGAGCAGCGGCAGGCCTCCGATGCCGAGCGACCCCGCGCGGGCGAGCGCGTCGAGCAGCGCGGCGATCCCGCGCGGGCCAGCGACCGTGAGCGGACGCTCCCGCCCTTCGAGACCCAAGGTCCCGAGAAGGCCGGGCAACCCATTGAAGTGGTCGCCGTGCAGGTGCGTGATCAGCACCGCTTCCAGGCGCGAGAAGGAGAGCCCGGCCCGCAGCGCGGCGACCTGGGCGCCCTCGCCACAATCGCACAGCACCCACGCTCCCTCGGCGGCGACGGCCAGCGCCGAGGCGCCGCGTGCCAGGGTGGGCCTTCCCGCCGAGGTGCCGAGCGGGACCACGCGGAGACGGAAGCTGGAGGTCCGCGCGCGGGCTTGCGCGTCGCTCGCCGCGACCGAAGCCTCTTCGGGGAAAGCCGTCACCCGGTGCGCTCCAGGACCAGCGCGTGCCGGCCACAGAGCCGCGCCGTTCCACCCTGGATCCGCGCAGGCCGGGCCCCGGGAACGGCGTAGGGCTCGGCGCCGGAATCCAGCACCGCGCGCCACCGGCCCGCGGGAAGGTCCACGTCGCGCTCCTCCTCCGAGAAGAGCACCACCAGGGCGATCTCCTTCCCCGCGTTCCAGCGCCGCATCAAGAGGGCTGCGCCGTGGCGGCGCGCCTCCAGCGCCTCGGGGCGATCGTCCTGCAGGGCCGGATGCTCGCGGCGAAGCGCCAGCAAATCGCGGTGCCAGAGCAGCGCGGCGCGGCCGGCCGGCGTGTCCCGGCGCGCGCGGTCGATCTTGCTGCGCAGGAAGGTCTGCTCGTCCTGCGGGTCCGGGACCTCGCCGGCCCAGGAGAAGGCCTTGAACTCCTCTTGCCGGCCCTTGCGAACGGCTTCCACCAGGGCCGGATCGCCGTGGCTCACGAAGTACTGGAACGGTTCCGGGGCGGCCCACTCCTCGCCCTGGAAGAACAGCGGAAGCGCCCGCGAGAGCGCGGTCAGCGCCGCGGTGACGCGCAGCCCGCCGGGCGAGGTCAGCGCGACGAGCCGGTTGCCGCGCGCCCGGTTGCCGATCTGATCGTGGTTCTGGGCCGCAAAGACGAAATGCCGGCCGGGCAGGTGACCACCGGGCGTGCCGTGCCTCCGCCCCCGATGCTTCGAGTACGTCCCGGCGTAGTGCCAGCCCGAGCGGAGGGCCGAGACGAGGGCGTCCAGGGGGTCGAGCACCGGCGGCGCGAAGTCTTCGTAGTACCCGGACGATTCACCAGTCAGCGCCACGTGCAAGGCGTGGTGGTAGTCGTCGGCCCACGCCGCCGCGAGCCCGTACCCGCCGCGCTCCGGAGCCTCGACGAGCTTCGCCTCGTTGAGGTCGCTCTCGGCGATGACGTGGATCGCCCGTCCGGTTTCCCGCGCCTCGTGTTGGACCGCGTCGTTCAGCTCTCGCAAGAGGTGCACGCGGGAATCGTCGACGATGCCGTGCACCGCGTCCAGCCGCAGCCCGTCGAATGCGCCGCCGGCGCTCGCCACCCAACGCAGCGCATTCTCGATCACGAACCTGCGCACGGGGCCCGAGTCGGGCCCATCGTAGTTCACCGCGTCTCCCCACGGCGTGCGGTGGCGGGAGGTGAAGTACGGCCCGAACTCGCCCAGGTAGTTCCCCTCCGGTCCGAAGTGGTTGTAGACGACGTCGAGGAAGGCGGCGAGTCCCCGCGCGTGCGCGGCGTCGACCAGGCGCGCGAGCCCCGAAGGCCCGCCGTACGCCGCGTGCGCGGCGAATAGATCGACGCCGTCGTAGCCCCAGTTCCGTGCTCCGGGGAATTCCGCGACCGGCATTACTTCCACCGCCGTGTAGCCCGCCTCGCCCAGCTCGCCCAGGTGCCGGGCTGCGCCGTCCGCGGTGCCCTCGCGCGAGTACGTGCCGAGATGGATCTCGGAGAACACGAGCCGCTGCAGCGGGTGCTGCGGACTCCGCGACCGCGGCGCGATCGCTGCCAGGTCCACGACTTCGCTCGGGCCGTGCACGCCGTCGGGCTGCAGAAGCGAGGCGGGGTCGGGCCGCTCGCGCCCGTCCGGGAAGCGAAAGACGTAGCGCGCGCCGGGTCGGACCCCCTCCAGGGTGGCGGCGTAGTAACCCTCGCCGTCCGAGGCGAGGCGGGCGGTGGGACCGCCGGCGATCTTCACTTCCAACGAGCTCGCGCGCGGGGCCCACACGCGGAACGAGGTGCCGTGCGGGCCGGGAACCGCGCCGAGCCAGGGCTGCCAGGGCATGGCGCGAAGCTAGCTCTCCGATCGCACGGCTGCCACAGTCGCCGCGGAAACGGCGGAGCTGCGCGGTTCGCGCCAAGGGGGCCGGGGATGCGTTCCGGGCGCGCGCTACTGGGAAGGAGTCGGCGTGAACACCCAAGGGTAGGCGACGCGGAGCTTGCCCCCCGACTGCGGCTTGTCGAACTCCCAGCCGCGGACGACCTTCACCACGCACAGCATCAACTCGCGGTCGCCCATTCCGTCGGCGGTCGCGCCCACCACGCGCCCGCTCGGGCCGATGTCGAATCGCGCCACCAGCTTTCCCTGCAGCGTCTTGCGCTCGTGCAACCGCTTCTCGTAGCAGTCGCGGATCTCGCGAGTGTGGTTGCGGATGTAGTCGCCGATGACCCGGCGTTCTTCGCCTGCCGGAGCAGGCGGGAAGTCCTCTCCGGCGGCGTCCTCCTCGACCGCGATCGCGGCGGTTTTCGGCTTTGCGCTTCCTTCGCCGCTGCCCGGCGGAGGAGCAGGCCGGTCGGTCTGCCCCGGGGTAGCGACCGCGGCGGTGTCCTCCGCGCGAGCGGAGACGCACAGGGCGACAGAGACAGCCAGCAACACCGAGCGCGAGGGCAGGGCGGGCATTCGCGCCAGCGTAGGAGAGACGCGGAGCGGGGGTCAATTTTCCAGGTGCGTTCAGCAGGGGCGTCCTGCGCTTGAAGCGCACCTTTCCGGACGGCTGAAATGCGGCCCCCTCCCGCACCTGTTAGCGTGTGCAGATGCGCCGCGCTCGCTTCTACCTGACGCTCCTTGCGCTGACGCTGCTGCCGCAGGTGCTGGCGGCGACGGACCTGGTGCGCTGGCTGCAGGCGCGCGAGGTCACCTGGCTCTCCTTCTCGGTGCCCGGGCTGCTCCTCCTGCTCAACGTGCCCATGGCTTTCGAGGTGCTCCGGCGCAAGCGCAAGGCGCGGCTCCCCCGCGCGCTCTCCGCGGCCGTGCAGACGCCCTGGACGGCGTGGTGGCTGGGCAGCGTCTTCTACGCCCTGCTGCTCTTGTTCTGGGGCGCCGGCGCGCTGGTCGCGCGGGTGCTCGGCGCCGATCCGCGGATGCCGCTCTGGCTGGCGCTCGTTCCTTTCGCGCTTTCCCTCTATGGCACGCTGTTCGGCGCGCGCGCCCTGCGGCGCGAGCGCGTGGAGATCCCCGTCGAGGGCCTGCCTCCCGGATGGCATGGCGCCCGGATCGTGCAACTCTCCGATCTGCATTCCGGCCGCCACGTGACGGCGCAGCGGCTGCGCAGCATCGCTCGCCGAGCGGCGCGCCTGAAGCCCGACGTGCTGGTGGTGACCGGCGACATCGTCCACAACTCCGCCTCGTTCGCCCGGCAGGCGGCGGAGGCGATCGCCTCCATTCCATCGACCTACGGAACCTTCGCCATCCTGGGCAACCACGACTTCTGGGCCGGCGCCGACGCCGTCGACCGCGAGCTGACGCGCGCCGGCATCCAGGTGCTGCGCAACCGCGGCATCTCGCTCGAGCGGGGCGGCGATCCCATCTGGCTCTGCGGCGTCGATGACCCCTGGTCGGGTCGCTGCGACCTGCGCGCCGCCCTGGCCGGCCGCCCGGAAGGTGCGGCCACCGTGCTGCTCTCCCACCAGCCGAATACCTGGCCGCTGGCGCAGAAGGCCGGCGTGCACCTGCAGCTGTCCGGTCACACCCACGGCGGGCAGGTGGCGATGCTGTGGCTCCACCGGTCGCTGTCGCTCGCGCGGCTGATCACTCCCTTCGTCGCCGGGCTGTACCGCGCCGGTACCAGCTTCCTCTACGTGAATCGAGGCGCGGGGTCCGTGATGCCGGTCTTCCGCATCGGCGCGCGCCCCGAGGTGACGGAGCTGACGCTGGTCCCCGGCACCGCCTTGGAACCCGTTCCCCAGACCGCCTGAGCGCAGGCCAGGGCGAGCGCGCTCCCCAGGCTTTCAGCTTGAAGCCCGAACCAGCGTTATAGGTGGTCCCCCATGGACCTGCGGGTGCACCTCCCGGAGCTGGCGCCGGCCGCCGCGGCCGCCCACGAGCGGCTCGCCGCCATGCCCGCTCCCAGACGCGACGAGCTGGCGCGGGTGGCGCAGGAGCGGGCCTCCGAGCTGGGGCTGATGCGCGGCCTGCAGCCGATCCCCCTGGTGCTCTCGCCGGTGGCGCTGCCCCGGGAGGAGCTGTCCGCGCTCGGACGCGCGGCGAGGCTGGTGGTCTCCGCGCTGGTCAAGGTCTGCCGCGAGCTGATCGAGGGATCGCCCGACCGGGCCAAGCTCCTCTTCCAGCATCTCTCCCCGCTGGAGCAGGAAGCGCTGCGCACCCGCTGGCGCGAGGCCGAGGAGCTGCTCATCGGCCGCGTCGACTGGTTCATGGACCGAGCCGGACGCCCGCGTGCGCTCGAGGTGAACGCGACCATCCCGGCCATGCCGGCCTATTCCGACGCGGCGGCGCTGGGGTGGCTCGAAGCCTGGGCGCCGGCGCGGTCTGAGGAGCTGTTCGCCGAGGTGCACAGCAACGCGGGATGGTTGGCGGACGGGCTGCTTCAGGCTGCCCGGCACGCGCGCCGCGAGCTGCCTCTCCGTGTGCAGCTCCTCCACCGCCCGGACGACCCGCAGCGCTCCGAGCTGGTCGCGCTTTCCCGCCTCCTGCTCCAGCGCGGCTGCGCCGAGGCCCGGCCGTGCACTCCGGACGAGGTGGCGCTGGACGGTGCGCCCGATCGCGCGCTGTACCGCCACCTGTTCGCGCGCTATGTGCAGCCCGACACGCCGCTCGGCCGCGCCTTCCTCGATCCTGCCCGCCACGGCATGTGGAACCGCGTCGACGGGTGGCTGGAGACGAAGGGGCTTCTCGCCGAGCTGTCGCTGCGGGCCGGCTCGCCGGCGCTCTCAAGCGACGAGCGCGATGCGGTGCGCTCGCTCGTTCCGTGGACGCGGCTCCTCGACGACGTCTCCGACGCGGAGCTCGGCACGGGCGAGGCGTACATCCTCAAGCGGTCGCACGACTACGGCGGAAAGAGCGTGGTGATCGGGCGCGAGACCGGGCCCGCCGGTTTCCGGCAGGTGCTCGCCTTCGCCCGCCGCGACCCGCCGGGCAGCTGGGTGGCGCAGGAGCTCATCGATTCCCCGGCCCTCGACCGGTTCTTCGCCGTGCACGCGCCGGGCGAGCCGGTCCGCGCCGGCCGGGGCCTGCTGCACCTCGACGTCTCCACCTACGCGTCGCTGATCGAGGGCGTCCCGGCCGGAGGCAGCGTCTGCCGCGGCGCTCCCGGCCGGGTGGTGAACATCGCTGGAGGCGGCGGCGTCGCCCCGCTCTATCCCGAGGACGTGCTGCAGGAGGCGCTCGATGCCGCGTGATTCAGGCCTGGCCGCGATCCCTCGCGCGGCGGCGCGCGATCTCCTCGAGGAAGCTCACCGCGAGGAAGTGGCGCAGCCGATCGATGCACGGGTAGTCGGGCGCGTTGCAGTACTTCGCGTGGAACTGGCACAGCTGCCCATTGCGATCGCGGCAGAACTGGTCGAACCCTCCCTCGTCGCACGGGTCGTCGATCGCCGCCGCGACCCGGGCAGTACGCTCGGGAGTGAGGAGGACGTCGTCGTTTGCCGCATGCTGCGCCGGAAGCTTCATGACGTCTCCGCGAACCCCTGTGCGCGACGGAGTCTAACCCGATGAGCCCGCAGATCACCTTCAAGAGCACGCAATCGCGAGCGCCGGCGCCCGGGGAGGCGCTCACCGACTCGGCGGGGAGGCCGGTCCCACCCGCCGCTACCCTCGGGGAGGTCGTGCTTCCCGAGCACCGTCCCAGCCACGGGAGGCCCCCGGATCGCCTTCCAGCGCCGCCCTACGGGCTTTCCGACCTGGGCGCCGCCGCGGCGCTTCGCGTCATCGGGCCAGAGCGGGAGGCGTGGATGCAGGGGATGCAGACTGCGGACGTGTCCGCCGTGCCGATGGGCGGGGCCGCGGCCGCGCTCTTCCTGGGAGGGAAGGGGAGGCTGGTCGCGGAGGCCCTCCTCTGGCGATACCCGGAGGCGCTGATCGTCACCACTCTCCCTGAGCGCCTCGACGCGCTGCAGGAGCACCTCGACAAGCTGCTGATCATGGAGGACTGCGAGCTGTCCCGCGCGCAAGGGTTGCACCGCCTGCGGTTCGCGCCCGGTCCCGCCCCGCTCGGCCGTTTCGAGGAGGTGGCCGGTTCGCTCCAGCCTCTCGGGCTCGAGTTGCTGGTGCCGAAGGAGCGCGCGCCCGAGCTGATCGCCGCGCTGCCGGCAGCCGATCCCGCCGCGGTGGAAGCGTTTCGCATCGCCCTCGGCGTGCCCGCCTGGGGCAGCGAGCTGGACGAGGAGACGACGCCGGTGGACGCCGGGCTGGACCGGCAGGTCTCCTTCTCCAAGGGCTGCTACGTGGGACAGGAGGTGGTCGCCATGGCCACCTTCCGCGGGCGGGTGGCGTGGAACCTCGTCCGCCTTCAGATTTCCGGCGCGCTGCCCCCGCCGGGGGCGCGGCTCGATCCGTCCCGGCCTGCGCAAGGCAAGCGCGGGCGCGTCACGTCCGCCACGCAGGTCGGAGACGTTTCGGTGCTGCTCGGGTACGTGCACAAGGAGCTGATCGTGCCAGGTACCCAGGTCGCGCTGGAGGACGGGCGCGCCGCGACCGTCCTTGGGCTGCCGTATGGTTCGCTCCCCGGAGCCGGAGTCTGCGCATGAAGATCCTAGCTGCCATCCACGATCTGATGTTCTCCAGCAAGGTGAACGCCGCCGCACGGGGCAAGGCCATCTCCTGGCTGCCCCGGGGTACGCCCGTAGCCGAGCACGTCGCCAAGGAGAAGCCCGACGTGCTGCTCATCGATCTCGCCAGCCCGGCGCTGAACGCGGTCGACGCGGTGCGCATCATCAAGTCCGCCCCCGAAACGCGCGAGGTGGTGGTGATCGGCTACGTGGACCATACGCGCGAGGACCTGATCGAGGCGGCGCGCGCGGCGGGCGCCGACCACGTGATGAGCAAGGGCGAGTTCGCGCGTCGGCTGCCCGAGCTGCTGCAGGGCGATTGACGACGTCCGCTTACTTGACGCGCCCGATCCTGCTCCCCGCATGATGGGACATGCGAATCGAGCGAGCCGACCTGGACGAGGCGATCGCGCAGCAGATCCTCACCGGTCCACAGGCGGCAGCGCTGTGGAGATTGTTGCAGTTGCGCCAGCCGGTGGCCGCCGTCTCCCCCGTGCCAGCGGCCGAATCGCCCGCGCGCCGATTCGACGGACCGAACGTCGCGTACTACTTCGGCGCGCTGCTCGTCATCGGCGCCATGGGCTGGCTGATGACGCTCGGCTGGGAGAAGTTCGGCGGCCAAGGCATCTTCCTCATCGCCACCCTCTACGCCTTCTTTTTCACCATGGCCGGGCTGCGCTTGCTGGCGGACCCGCAGACGCGGACCCCCGGCGGATTGTTGGTCACCATCGCCGTCTGCATGACGCCCCTCGCCGTGTACGGCTTCGAGCGCATGACCGGACTGTGGCCGGGCGCCGATCCGGGCGAGTACCGCGGGTTCTTCCCCTGGATCCGCGGCGGGTGGTTCGCGATGGAGGCGGCCACCGTGCTGGCCGGGCTGATCGCGCTGCGCAAGGTGCGATTCCCGTTCCTGGTGGCGCCGATCGCGCTCGTACTCTGGTTCATGTCGATGGATGCAGTGCCGGCGCTCTTCCACGCCCATGCGTGGGACGGCGACATCGCCCGGCGGGTGTCGATCGTCTTCGGTCTTGCCATGCTGTTCGTCGCCTTCCAGGTCGACCACCGCACGGAGGAGGACTACGCTTCCTGGCTCTACTTGTTCGGGATGGTCAGCTTCTGGGGTGCGATCACGTCGATGCACAGCGGCAGCGAGGTGAGCAGGCTGCTGTACTGCGCGATGAACCTCGGCTTCGTGGTCGCGAGCGTGCTGCTCCGCCGGCGCATCTTCCTCGTCTTCGGCGGCCTCGGCGTGAACCTCTACCTCGGGCACCTCGCCTGGCGCGTCTTCGCGAAGTCGACGATCTTCCCCGTCGTGCTCACCCTGCTGGGGCTCGGCATCATCACCGCGGCCGTCTACTACCAGCGCCACCGGGCCGCCATCGAGCTGCGCATCGAGGGATGGATCCCGCTCTGGGTGCGCGACCTGCTGCCGCCTGCGCGGATGCCCGCGCGATGACTTCCGGCGAGGCGCAGAGCTGGATCGCGCGGACCGGCCAGCGCGGGAAGGCCATCGTCGCGCTCGCCATCGCCTGCTTCGCGCCTGCGGCGGCCGTGCTCGCCTTCTCCTTCGGGGCGCTCTACCTCGCCATCGGCCTGCTGGTCATCGCGGTGCTGTCCTTCGTCGCATTCGCCACCACCGTCCGCTGCACGAAGTGCCGCAAGTCCATCTCCTGGATGGTGCTCAGCTCGCGCCCCTCGACGCGCTGGCTGAGCGACCTGTTCGCGCTGGAGGAGTGCCCCGCCTGCGACGATCGCGGGAGCCCCGCCTAGTACTTATAAAACCCTTCGCCGCTCTTCTTGCCCAGCTTGCCCGCGCGCACCATGCGGCGCAGCAGCTGAGGAGGCCGGAAGCGCTCGCCCAGCTCGGACAAGAGGTGCTCCGCGATGGCCAGGCGCACGTCGAGCCCCACCTGATCGGTCAGCTTGAGCGGTCCCATCGGGTGGCCGTAGCCCAGCTCGATGGCGCGGTCGATCTCCTCGGCCGAGGCGACGCCCTCCTCGACCATGCGGATCGCCTCCAGCGCCAGCGCGATGCCCAGCCGCGAGGTGGCGAACCCCGGAGCATCGCGCACCACCACCACTTCCTTCCCCAGCCGCGCGCCCACCGCGCGGCAGGCGGTCACCACCATTCCCTCGGTGCGCTCGCCCTGGACGATCTCCAGGAGCTTCATCGCCGGGACCGGATTGAAGAAGTGCAGACCGATGACGCGGCCCGGGTGCCTGGCGGCGGCGGCGATGGCGGTGACCGGCAGCGAGGATGTGTTGGAGGCGAGGATGGCGTCGGCCCGCGCGGCGCGGGAGAACCGCGCGAACAGCTCCTGCTTGAGCCGCAGGTCCTCCGGCGCCGCCTCGATCACCAGGTCGGCGGCGCCCGCGGCTGCGTCGAGATCGCCGGCCACCGCCAGGCGGCCCAGCGCATCGGTGCGCTCCTGCGCCGTGGAGCGCCCTTTCTCCACTGCGCGGGAGAGCGATTCGGCGATGCGCTCGAGCGCTTTCTGCGCCGCGCCCGGCGCGACGTCGAACAGCTCGGTCCGGTAACCGGCGCGCGCGGCGACCTGCGCGATGCCGGTCCCCATGGTTCCCGCGCCGACCACCAGCACGCGCTGCACGTCCAGCTCGCGGGTCGTCATCAGACGTTCCCGAAGTAGACGCCGCGCCGCTCCCGGGCGGCGTTTTCCAGCACCTTGTCGACCTGGTCGAGCAGCTGCGACCAGACGTCGGCGATGGTCGGCTCGCGGCCCACGCGCAAACGCGCGCCGGCGATCATCGCATCGACCTCGTCGACGCTGGCGAAGGGCGACGCCCTCGCCGCCTCGGCCAGCAGCGAGGCCGGCTTCCTGGCCAGCTCGTCGCGCGCCGTCACCAGCGCAGCCTTGAGGTCCGCCGCTTCCTGGGTGCTGAGCGGGCGCTCGTTGACGAGCTGCTCGAGGAGTGGCTCGATCAGCTTCTTGCCCCGCTCCGCGTGCTGGCGGAGCTGGTACAGGAAGATGGCCCAGTCTCCCCGCGAGCAGAGGCGCTCGGCGGCTTCCCACGGGTGCTCGCGCAGCCAGCGGTCCCAATCCGCGTCTGCCCAGCCGGTGAACCCGTCGGGCGGCGCGACGCTCAGGTAGACGGACATCGCGCCGTTTCCTACCACGGCCGATCGCCGGCGGTCACGGAGCGGGGAGCTGGCAGGCGCTCAGGCCTCCCTCGCGCACGCGGAGGAGCCGGACCTGGTTCCCGGGGAGGACCAGCGGCCAGTCGCCGGCGGGGAGCGAAGGCAGCGTGCAACGCACGATCCGCTGCAGGCAGAGATTCGTATCGCAGCTGACCGACCCGTCGTTGCAGATCTGCGCGTGCAGGTCGACGTGCACCTCGCCGACGATCAGCCTGGTGTCGCAGTGCGGCGTCGAGGAGCAGAGGCCGCACGACTCGCGCACCTCGATCACCGCCGATTGGTCGGGCTGCACCGCGGCTGGCAGGCACACCGCTCCGACGTCGGGGTTCCGATCGACGCAGGTCGTCCCGTCGCATCGAGCCGAGGCGAGCGCCAGCGCGGCGACCGGGAGCGCGAGGACGGCGCGACGCAAGGGCATTGCCGCTCCTCTACACTGCGGCGAGCAACCGCGAAAGGTAGAAGGCCACGTCCAGGGCCACCAGCGAGAGCGCGGCGGCGGCGAGGACGCCCACTGGACGCGGCGGACGTCGAGAACTCCACACCACCGCCGCGGCGCCGAGGCCGGCGGCGCAGGCCCAGAGCAAGTCGCCGTAGTAGCGCATCGCTACGCCGCTCACCCGGGCGCTGAAGCCGACGGTCCGCGCCACCGGGTCGTACGTCAGCGTCGGCAACCCGAGCGTTCCCGGCAGGAGATAGCCCAGCGCGAAGGCGGCGGTCCCCCACAGCGATGCGCGCAGCTCCCTCATCGCGTGCCGACCGGGTGGCGAGAGGTCACGTAGAGTCCCATCAGCGCCGCGGCCCACACCAGTGCGGCGCCGGTGCCCGACAGCGCGGCCACGGCACGGGACTCCGCGGCCGGCGCATCGCGCTGCAGCGCCCGGCCGGCGAACGACGCACCCACGACCAGAACGAGGGCCAGCGCGGAGAGGTGCTCCTTGAGGTCGAAGAGCTGCGCCACCGCTGGCGCGCTTCGCTCGAGATCGGCGAGCCGGACGCGCACCCGGTACGCCGGGTACAGCGCGAGGCCGAACAGCGCCTGCCCGACGACGGAACCGGACGCCATCCAGCCGAAGCGCCGGAGCTGCCGCTGCGCCGGGCGTCCGCGCGCGGCGGAAATGGCGGAGGCCGCATGGTGTGTCGCCGCGAACACCGCGGTGAACCCCAGCACCGCATGGACCAGCAAGAGAGAGCGCGCGCCGCTTTCGAAGATGACGGTCACCCGCGCACCACCGGCAGCGCGAAGGTGCCGGCCTTTTGCTCCGCCGCGCTTCGCGCGGTCCATTCCTGTACGCGCGGGCACCCCGGATCGGGAGCGGAGAACGCCCCGTGCGCGGCGGCGACGGCGCGGCATCCGCCGCGGCAGAGGCGCAGGTACTCGCAGCTCTTGCACGGCTCCGGCGCGCTGCGGACGAACCCGCGGAACGAGGAGAACCCGCCGGGCCAGGCGGCGCGGATCGCGCCGGGAACGCGCGCATCCGCCTCGGCGGGTCCGGCGAAGGAGCACCCCAGGAGATCTCCCTCGGGTGCGACCGCGGCGAGCACGTCGCCTGCCACGCAGCCCTGCACTCCCCAGAAAGCCGCCGCCCGGGCCGACGGGCGGTGCCAGAAAACCATCGGGGCGAAGGAGCAGTCGAGCTTCACCCGGATGCGGTGGCGGAGCATGAGCCGGCGGGCGAGCGGATAGATGCGCCTGGCCTGATCGGGGGTGAGCTCCTGGTCGAGGCGCGCGCCGCGGCCCACCGGCTTGAAGCGGAGCAGCTCCAGCTCGTTGAGGCGCAGCGTCCGCACCAGCCGCGCGACCTCCTCGAGCCCGTCGAAGCTGCTGCGGCTCACCACGCAGTTGACGCCCACTTCCTCCTTCACGGCGCGCAAGAGGCGCAGCGCGCGCTCGGCGTGGGCGAAGCCGTCGAAGCCGCGGGCACGGCGATATCCCTCGCCGACGCCGTCCACGCTGACGTTGATCTGACCGAACACGCGGCACCTCGCGGCCTGCGGGGCGCCCAGCCCCAGCCCGCTGGTGGTGAGGTTGGGCGTGATGCCCACCGAGCGGGCGTGGGCGGCGACCTCGAAGAGGTAGTCCAGCTCCAGCGCCTCGCCGCCGCCCAAGGCGACGTGGAAGACGCCCATGGCCGCGAGCTCGTCGAGGACGAGGCGCGCCTGCTCGAGCGACAGGGCCGGCCCCTGCGGGGTGGCGTCGACGTAGCAGCCGGTGCAGCCGGCGGCGCAGCGTCGCGAGAGGACCAGGTGCACCTCGGTGGGGGCGACGAGCGGCGCGTCTGCCGGCGCGGGCGAGTCCCACAGGGCCGAAGGGGGTTGGCCCAGCTCGCGCATCATCTCCCGATCGACGTGCAGCAAGGCGCGGGGGCGGGCAACCTCGACGATGCCCCCGAAGCGTTCGGCGCGGGCGCGGACCACCTCGAGCTTCATGGATCGGGCGGCCGATGCAGCAAGGAGCCGAGCACCAGCGCCAGGGCGCTCGCGAAGGTGGCGCCGAAGAGCAGGAAGGTCACGTCGACCCCGAGCGAGCTGGAGTTCGGGTTGCAGCCGAAGGTGGCGCGCAGGACGCGGCCCTTCCGGAAGAGCATCGGCGCAGCCTACCCGAATGCTCCAGCCTCTTCCTCGGGCATCTGCCCGAGGAACAGGGTCAGCGGCGTCCGTGTCCTCCGGAAGAGTGCGCCCCGCCGGAGTGGCCGCCGCCCGAGGGGGCACCGCCGGAGTGGCCGCCGCCCGAGGGGGCACCGCCGGAGTGGCCGCCACCCGACGGGGCACCGCCGGAGTGAGCGCCACCCGAGGGGGCACCGCCCTGCGGCGCAGCCGAGGCGCGCGGCGCCGACGGGGCCGAGCGGACCCCTCCGCTCGCGCCAGGTGATGCTCGCGCGCCGCTCACGACGGGAGCGCCGCCCCAGCGGGCAGGGGAGGCGGCGCGAGGGCCGCCCCAGCCGGCCGCGCCTGCGCGGCTCGTCGCCGAGGGCTGCGACCAGTTGCGCTTCCATCCGCCGCCGCTGCTCCGGGCCGGGGCCGAGGGCTGCGCGCGCGGCGACTGCATGGGAGACTGCGCCCGCGGCGACTGCGCCGGCGAGCCGGTCGCCCGCGCGCCGCCGGGAGCGGGGTTGATCTGGCGGTTGCGGGACCACTGCGGCCGGGCACCGACCACCGCGCCGGCGCTCACCGGGCGCACCGTCTGCCCCGTGGCGGAAGCCACCTGCGCGACGGGCGGCCCGAAGGCGACTCCTCGCGCAGGCGTCGCCCGCGGACCCGCGAGCGGCGAGGCGCGCTGCACGATGGCGCCCGTCTGCTGGACGGCGACCACGTGCACGGAGATGGGTTGCGTGAAGTGCTCGGCGCGGACGGCCACCCACCCCGGATGGCGGAAGCCGAATCCCACGAAGCCGTGCGGCCCGATCGGCGCCCAGGCGCAATAGCCGAACCCCCAGCGCCAGGTGACCCACGCCGGCGCCCAGACCCTGCCGGGCACCCAGAACCAGCCGGCGCCGATCGTGAAGCCCCAGGTGCCGTAGTGATACGCGGCCCATGCCCACGGATCGTCGGAGACCCAGGTCCAGCCCCACTCGGTCAGCGCCCACCGGCCGTAGACGTAAGGTCGCCAGCCCGGAGCGACCGCGGGCACCCAGACGCGGCCGTACTCGGGTACCCACTCCCAGTGGCCATACGGCGAGAGCCGCTCGTAGAAAACCTGCTCGTCGGCCACGTCCTGGCCGGCCGGCGGGATGTCGGCCTCGGCCTGCGCGGAGGGAGGCAGCCCACCTGCTTCGTCGTCCGGTGGCGGAGGGGGGCGCGACGAGGGTGGCGGCGGCGGGGATTGCACGATCGGAGGCGGCTCGCGCACCACTTCGCGCTGGTACAGACAGCCGCTGCCCGCCAATGCACCCGCGAGAGCGGCGAGGGGGAGGAGCTTTCGTGGGGTCATCATGGCGACGATCTCCGCTCCGCTGCTTGGACGCCCGGACCTTTGAAGCAATTCACGCGCCGTGCCCCTGGCCGGCCGGTCCGCGCGCCAGGATGCTCCCGCCGGCGTGAAGACACCAGAGGCCCGTCCAAAGTGAACACCCGGTCAGTCTGTCCTGGGGAGAACCGCCCCGCCCGCGCCCGCATTCTCCACGACCAGCCGACCCGCAAATCCCCGCACCGACCACGAATGCTGCGTTGCGTTATTGCGCTCGACACGGAGATGCAGAGCTGCTCTCCGCCGTGACGCACCGCGTCTCGCCCCGGCATGGACGCGGTGCGTCAGAAACCCGAAGAGTCAGAGGTCACCCTTCCCCCGATCGTCAGTGTCGATACCCGTGCGCGATGGGGAAGCGCCAGCCTTCGCCGAATGCGCGCGCGGTGACGCGCAGCACGGGCGCCGCTTGCCGGCGC
>WNFL01332625.1_pt11 | contig 25355 bp, 30 predicted proteins | sample 5400361 | NCBI WGS metagenome assembly WNFL01 (sample SAMN13153351, study PRJNA577476) | soil metagenome | isolation source: 40 cm soil on Douglas fir-dominated hillslope | place: USA:California | collected 2013-09-17
CCCGAGCGCGCCGAAGGTGGGCGGCTTCGCCATCGGTCTCACGGTGACGGCGGACATCCTCGCCATCGGCTCGCGGACTGGAGGGTCGATGAATCCGGCGCGCTCGTTCGGGCCAGCGATCGTGAGCCAGTGGTTCGAGGGGCAGATCGTCTACTGGGTCGGGCCGATCCTCGGCGCCATCGCGGCGGGGTTGCTGTACGACACGCTCTACCTGCGTCGTGGCCGCGAGCCGCTGTCACATGGGCCGGTGCAGCCGTCGCCCTGAGGTGGAACGCGGCGCGCGTCTCTCAGAGGAAGGCGCGCGCCGCGTTGAACAGCCAGGACAGCCACGCAATGCCGATGGGGAACAGCGTGAGTCCCACCGAGAAGACGAGACCATGCCTGAAGAGCGTTGGTCCCACCGGTGCGACCTCGCCACCCCACAGGCGTTCAAAGAGCGCCTCGAGCATGAAGCCGAGCGAGTAGCAGAGGTTGGCGCAGAGCCCGTAGACCAGCACGACCTGAATCGGGACGTGCAGGTCCACGTGCGGCGGCAGCCAGCTGATGAGCGTGACGGTGCCGAGCGTGATCAACCCCGTCGTGCCGACGACGACGTTGTACATGGGGCGGCGCGACTCCCACCAGGCCAGCAGCATCTCTGGCGAGCGGCGGAGTGCCGGTACGGGGAACAGCAGTCGGGCGAGTGCGGTCATCTCGAGATCCCTGATCCAGGCGACATCGGGATGATGCACTCGCCCGCTATTTCTGTCAAGTGCTTTGTATCATAAAGCGAGGCGGAATGAACGTGGCCCCTCGAAGGCAGAAAGAGGCAAACAGCCGGGGATAAACCACAGAGGTCACAGAGGCCACAGAGGCCACAGAGAAAACACCACGTCTCTGTTGTTCTCTGTGACCTCTGTGCTCTCTGTGGTTAATTGGCCGGCGCTTTCAGACCAGGAGCCGTCGCCCGATCAGCCGCCGCTGCGGTACGTGCAGCCATGCTCCTGGGCGGGATGGACATGATTTCTCGAGGGCAGAAAGAGGCAAACAGCCTGGGATAAACCACAGAGGTCACAGAGGCCACAGAGAAAACACCACGTTTCTGGTGTTCTCTGTGACCTCTGTGCTCTCTGTGGTTAATTGGCCGTGGCCGCTTTCAGACCGTCGTCCGATCAGCCCCCGCTGCAGTACGTACAGCCCCGCTCCTGGGCGCGGTTCACCGCCAGTACTCCGGACGGCACGAGCACGACCCCCGGAATCAGCCCCGCCACCCATTCCTTCTTCGCCTGCTCGGGCGTCACGCCGGCGTTCTTCGACAGCACGCCGCTCAGCACCGTGAGCGCCACGTTGCACGCCGTGAACTGCACGCCCCGGTCGATCAGCTTGTCGATCGCGGAGGTCGGGAACATGATGTCGCCCTCATGGGGGTGATAGAAGATGTTCCGCTGCGCCGGCGCCTTCGTCGCCGGATCGATCGTCCCCGTGAACTCGCCGACCTTGTAGCGTGACCAGATGTCGTCGGTCAGCGCCATCGGCAGGGCGAAGTGACGCAGCCCGACCACGGCCGAGATGCTGCTGTCCGGCAGCTTGTACGTGTCGTTGTTGCTGTTGAGGAAGTTCATCGCGAACACCGGCGCGAACTGGTTCGACGAGGTGGCGTCGAAGAACTGTTTGTGCTTCCCGGTGAGCTTGGCGAGCCACGCCTCGGACATCGGGCTGGTGACGTCAGCGCCTTCCGCGAGCGCCGGTCTGCTGTCGAGACCGAGCGCGATGCTACCCGCCGCGAGTGCGGCGGAGCTTGCGGCGAGCGTCGCAATGAAGGTGCGACGATCGCTTTCCTGCTGCGAATGCCCAGGCATGATTCACGTCTCCTTTGGAAACGGTCGCTCAGCTCTTCGCGCTCCCGAGCGGACGCGCGTTGCCGTAGGAGCTATCGTAACGCGCCACGGACTCGAGGACAATGCGCGTCGCTTCGTCGCTCTTGCCCCAGCCGATGATCTCCACCCGCTTCCCCTCGAGATCCTTGTACGTCCGGAAGAAGTGCTCCACTTCCTTGAGCCGGTGCTGGGTGATGTCCGCGATGTCGAAGTACTCCTGCTGAAACGGGTCGTGCAGGGGCACGCTGATGATCTTGTCGTCCGGCTCGCCCCGGTCGAGCATCTTCAGCACGCCGATGGGCCTGACGTCGATCTGGCAGCCGGGAAACGTTTGTTCCTTCACCAGCACCAGGATGTCGAGCGGATCGCCGTCCTCGTGCAACGTGCGCGGAATGAACCCGTAGTCGCCGGGATAGTGCACCGCGGAAAAGAGCACGCGGTCCAGCTTCAGCATGCCGCTGACCTTGTCCAGCTCGTACTTGTTGCGGCTGCCCGACGGAATCTCCACCACGGCCGTGATGCACTCCGGGACGTGGAGTCCCGCCGGGAGATCATGCCACAGGTTTCGCATCAACGGCCGGACGGAGCCCCGGCGACGGGACGCGACACGGGATTCCGCGCGTCCTGAAGATCGATATCGGCGCCCTCGCTCCGCGTCATGGCGCCCTTGTATTTCATGGGCTCCTCGTCCACGCCGAAGTTCATTGCGTCAAGCTCCTCGATTCGTTGCATTGCCTCATCCGACAGCGCGGGCAGCTCACTCGCCGCAGCGAACTCCGCGAGTTGATCGGCATCATAGATGTTCGGCAGCGCGGTGACGACGAGCGGCTCCTCGAGCAGCCACCGAAGGGCAGCTTGTCCCAGCGTCATGCCCTGCGTGAGAAACTCGAGCCGCTTCACCTTCTCGACGCCGTTCACGAGCCACGACCGCGGACGATGGCGCCGGTGATCGTTCTCGGGAAAGACCGTATCGACGGTGTATTTCCCCTCGAGCATGCCGCTCGCATGCGTGACACGCACGTTGAAGCAGCAATCAGGCGCATGCCGCCGAGCCGCTTCGATCATGGCCGACCCGGGATGCTGTTCGAGAACGTTCCAGATCATCTGGATGGTGTTGACGTCCGGCTCCCGCTCCACGAGCTCCACCGACTCGTACAACCAGCCGATTGCCGGGCCAAACGCCGCGCCCCACGCGCGAATCTTTCCCGCGTTCTTGAGCTCGCGCAACGTCCCCCAGAGCTCCGCGTCTCGCACGTGCTCCATCTTCGCGTTGTGGATCTGGAGGACGTCGATGTAATCGGTGCCGAGCCGTTCGAGACAGCGATCGACGGCCATGCGGATGAAGTCCGGGTCCGTGCGCATCGGCAGCTCCTGCTGGCCCCGACGGCTCCGTTGCGCCTCCTCATCGTAGATGTCGTAGCCGACCTTGGTGCCGATGACGATCTCGTCGCGACGTCCGCGAAATGCTTCGGCGATCTGTCGCTCCGCGCGGCCGTTGCCATATGCGTCGGCGGCATCGAAGAAGGTGACGCCGTGCTCGTCGAGTGCGCTGCGCATCATCGCAATGGCGTCGGCGTCGGACGCATCGCCCCACCAGCCCGTGGAGACAGTCCACGTGCCGAATCCGATCTCGCTGACGCGGATGGAAGTATTGGGGAAGGTACGATATCTCATGGACAACGTTTCGCCGCTTCTCTCGCGAAATAGGTGATCACGATATCGGCGCCGGCGCGGCGAATGCCGAGGAGACTCTCCATCATCGCCCGATCCAGATCGATCCAGCCGCGCTCCGCCGCCGCATGAATCATAGCGAACTCGCCGCTCACCTGGTACGCGGCGAGCGGGTAGCCGGTCTCCGCCTTGACGCGCGAAATGATGTCGAGAAACGGGCCCGCCGGCTTGACCATGACCATGTCGGCGCCTTCCTCGATGTCGAGACGGGTCTCACGTACGGCTTCCTCCGCGTTGGCCACGTCCATCTGATATCCACGCCGGTCACCGGACTGCGGCGTACTTTCAGCCGCCTCGCGAAACGGACCATAGCACGCGCTCGCATACTTCGCGGAATAGCTGAGGATGGCGGTTTGCGCGAATCCATTTTCGTCCAGCGCGCGCCGAATGGCGCCGACACGCCCGTCCATCATGTCGCTCGGCGCAACGACGTCGGCACCCGCGCGCGCGTGCGACAGTGACTCCTTTACGAGCAGCTCGAGCGTTGCGTCGTTGTCCACTTCGCCGTCGCGCAGGACGCCGCAGTGACCGTGCGACGTGTATTCGCACATGCACACGTCGGTGATGACGACCAGCTCTGGCAGCTCGCGCTTGAGCGCGCGTACCGCCTCCTGAACCGGGCCATTGTCGTCCCACGCGCTGCTCCCTTCTTCGTCCTTGTGCTCGGGAATGCCGAAGAGCAGCACGCCGCCGACGCTGAGCGATGCGGCGTCGCGCGCGTCCTTGATCATCTCGTCCACCGACGTTTGCGCGACACCGGGCATCGACGCCACAGGAACGCGCACACCTGTGCCCGCGCGAACGAACAACGGCAAGACGAGCTGCGACGGCGCCAGCACGGTCTCGCGCACGAGCTTGCGGAGCGCGGCAGTCCGTCGAAGTCGGCGCGGACGATAGGCGGGAAAGGAAGACATTGGTGCGGCGCTCACTCCGGCTGTGGCGAGGGAATTCGGTCGGCACGGCGCAGCCCCTCGAGGATCTCGCTCGCTCCCTCGCCGCGCAGCCGGTTGGCGAGACGAATGCCGCCAAGCTCGGGATCGTCCGGGTCCAGCGCGATGGATCCGCGCACCACGCGAACGCCGTCCACGTCGGCGATGAATCCGAACAGCGTGTCGCTCATCGCCAGCGCGCCGATGGGCACCTGACAGCCGCCCTCCAGCGCGGCCAGAAACGAGCGCTCGGCGCGCACGGCGCGCATGGTCGGTGCGTGATTCATGGCATCGCACAGGGTGCACATGCGGTCGTCGTCGCTGCGCGTCTGGACGGCAATCGCGCCCTGCCCCGCGGCGGGAAGCCAGTCCGGTGCGTCGAGGTAGCAGGCGATGTGCTGCCGCGCGTCGAGACGATGCAATCCCGCCGCCGCGAGAATCGCCGCATGGACGCGCCCTTCGTCCACTTTTTTCAATCGGGTGGGAACGTTGCCTCGGAGGTCCACGACCTCGAGGTCCGGACGCAGCGCGCGCAACTGTGCGCGACGACGCAAGCTCGAGGTCCCGACACGAGATCCGCGCGGCAGGTCATCCAGCGATTGCGCGAGCGTACTCCGGTTCACGACGAGCGCATCGCGCGGATCCTCCCGCTCGAGCACGGCCCGCACGGTGAGACCCTCGGGCGATTCCGTTGGCAGATCCTTCAGCGAGTGCACGGCGAGATCGATCTTGTCCTTCAGCAGCGCCTGCTCGAGCTCTTTCGTAAACAGTCCTTTCGCGCCGATGGCGCTCAGCGGTTCGTTGAGGCGCTTGTCGCCAACGGTCTTGAACGTCGTGAGCTCCGAGGCGACGTCCGCGGCCTCGAGCACGCGCTGCACCATCCGCGCTTGCCGGAGGGCGAGCTCGGACGCGCGAGTGCCGATGCGAACGGGGGCCGTGGTGCTCACGTCACAAAAGCTAGCCGCGGTGCAACATGGAGAGCAGCGACCTTGCCAGCCGACCGGGCGCTTCCGGGTGCGACCTGAGGAACAGATCGGGCTCGATCAGCTCGAGCTCCATCAACACGAAGCGTCCGTCCAGCACACAGCCGTCGACACGCGCATACAACGACACACCACGCGCGCGCTCGGCGGTGCGTAGCGCAAGGCGGGCGTCGTCCACGACGTCGAGCGACGGCTCGGATGGCGCCGACGTGCCTCCATGTTCTCGCTGGACCCGAAAGTCGTCATGCCGCGGCCGTTTGAGCACTGAGTGACTATACGTGCCGCCATAGAACAGCAGCGACCACTCGCCGTCCGTCGTGACGGCTTCGACGAAGGGCTGCACGAGAGCGCTGCCCGTTGCCACGAGCGCGCGAAAGTTCTCCTCCAGCAGCGGTGCCTCCGACACCGAGGCGCGCCACGTCCGGTGCGCGGACGCGGAAACGGCGGGCTTTACGACGACATGCTCCCAGTGCGCCTCCTCCATGATCTGGGCGAGCGGCGCGGCATCATGCTGCCTTACCCAGCGCGTGGGCACGACCGGCACGCCGTGGGCGGCAAGGTCCATCAAGTAGTGCTTGTCGGCATTCCAGCGCATGAGGCGCGGAGGATTGAGCACGGGGACGCCGATGTGCTCGAGGTGGCCGACCCAGGCCATGAACACGTCGTGGCGGAGGTGATAGTCCCAGGTCGAGCGCACGACGACTGCCGCGTAGCGCTTCCACTCGAGCGCCGGCGAGTCCCACACCGCCGGCTCGACTCGCATGCCGGCGGCTTCGAGCTCGCGCGCGAGCAAGCGATCGTCGTCGGTGACGTCGGCGACGGTCGCCGACGTCGCGAAGGCGACGATGGGGTCAGTGCTGCCCGGGAGCCGCATGCTCGGTCGCGGTCAGGAACGCGCGCGTCGTCTCCACCAGTGACGTCACCGAAGCCTCGTTCGCTTCGGCGGCGAGCGTCATGCCGGCCTCGCGAATGGCGTCGCTCGTGATCGGCCCGATGGAGATCGCAGGCACCGTCCTCGCGAGCGCGGCGCCAATTGCATCCAGGAATCCACGCACCGCGGATGCCGATGCGAAGGTCGCCGCATCCACGTGACTCGATGACATCGCCTTGCGTAGCGCCTCGCGATCAGTCTCGTCCGGCGTCGTGTGATAGAGCGAGATCACGTCGACGTCACATCCAAGTGCGCGCAGTCCGTCGGGCAGTACGTCTCGCGCCCCTTCGGCGGCGAGATAGAGCACGCGCCGGCCACGCACGTCATCTCTCGCGGCGAGTGCGTCGAGCAATCCCTCGGAGACGAAGCGCGCGGGAACCACATCGCCCGAGAGGCCGTGGGTGAGCAGTGAGTCGTTCGTGGCGCGGCCGATGCATGCGATTCGAAGAGCGGCGAAAGCCCGCGCATCACGACCAGCGGAGCGGAGCGCGTCCCACGCGATCTGCACCGCGTTCTGGCTCGTGAAGATCACCCAGTCGTATTCCTGGAACGTCGTCCTGGCGAGGCGTTCGCGCGCGTCGTCGAGCGGCTCGATTCGTAGTGCGGGCATCTCCAGCACTTCCGCGCCGAGCTCGAGAAGGGCGTCGCGCACGCCCGCGGCCTGAGCTGAAGCACGCGTGACGACAATTCTCCTGCCGAACAGCGGCCGGCGCTCGAACCAGGCGATCTGATCGCGCAGCGCGACGACGTCGCCGATGATGGTGATCACCGGAGCAGAGAGGCCGGCGTGCATGATGGCGTCGGCCAGCGTGGCGATCGTGGCGACGACGGTCCGCTGTCGCGCATGAGAGCCCCACTGCACAGCTGCCGCCGGTGTGTCCACGGACATGCCTGCCTCGAGGAGCGCGCGAGAGATCCCTGGCAGTGTCTTCACGCCCATGTACAACACGATCGTTCCGCCTGCCTGCGCCAACGATGCCCATGAGACGTCCGGTTCATCCTTTGTCGGATCCCCGTGACCTGTCACGAAGGTGACCGACGTCGCGAGCCCGCGATGCGTAACGGGAATGCCGGCGTATGCGGGCGCGGCGATTCCCGCAGTCACACCGGGCACGATCTCGAACGCGACACCGGCCGCGGCAAGCGCCAAGGCCTCCTCGCTACCTCGGCCAAACACAAAGGGATCGCCGCCCTTGAGTCGCACGACACGCTTGCCTTCGCGCCCCAGACGCACCAATAGCGCATTGATGTCGTCCTGCGACCAGGATGCGCGGTCGCCTCCGCGTTTCCCGACGTCGTACACCTGCACAGCCGGGTTGGCTCGACGTGCTCCGTCAACGATGCCGGGATTCGCGAGCGCATCGGTGGCGATTGCGTCGCACACGCGGAGGAGCTGGTGTCCGCGCACCGTGATCAGGCCTGGGTCACCGGGCCCTGCCCCGACCAGATACACGAGGCCGCGCGCCTCAGCCGTCATGCCTGATCGTTGCTCGCGACGATTTGACTCACGCGTGCGCCCAAGCGGCGAAGACGCACGCGCAGCGAAATGGCGTACCCGACGTAAATCACTGCTGCCGCGACGTACGCCGCGTGATAATAACCCGCGTTGTCGGGCGTCACGACGCGTTCTCCATGTCGAGTACGGCGTCTCGCAGTGTGGCGTAGCGATAGCGCGCGCGCAGCAACCCGGCAAAGAGCAGCGTCAGCGCGAGAAAGCTGGGGAAGAACGTCCACTGCATCTCCGGCGGCATGGACGGCTGGCTCGGCTTCAGCACGATCGGCATGGGATGCATCGTGCGGAAGAGATAGACGGTGAGGTGAATGAAGGGGATGAGGAGCGCTGTCAGCAGTCCCAGGACGGCCGAGAAGCGGGCACGCATCGCGCGGTCGTCGATGGCACCGCGCATGAGCAGGTAGCCCAGGATCAGGAGCCACAGAAACAGTGTGGCGGTGAGCCGTGCGTCCCACGTCCACCAGGCGCCCCAGATCGGTTTGCCCCAGAGCGGCCCGGTGATCAGCACCACGGTCGTGAACGCGAGGCCGACCTCCGCGCTGCTCTCCGCCACACGATCGAGCGTTTCGTCGCGGAGCCAGAGGTACAGCGCGCTCGCGACCGCCATGAGCGCGAATGCGAGATACAGCGCAACGAACGCCGACGTCGCGTGCACGTAGAGGATCTTCTGCGCTGAACCCTGTGATGCTTCAATCGGCGTGAACCAGATGACGCGGACGTACACCGCCGCGAGCGCGGCGAAGCCGGAGAGGAGAATCCAGTCTGTTCCGCGCGCTGACGTCGCGAGCGAATCGACGCCGTGATGCTGAATGCGGTCCGTCATTCTTCGACCGTGAAGGGATACGCGAGCGTGCAGGCGACGATGAACACCACGTCGAAGCCGACGAGGATGCGGAGCCATGGCCACGCATCCGCAATCGGGCGGCCCGCGAGGAGCCGCGCGGTGGTCTGTGCCGCCGTCATGACAATCGGAAGAAAAAATGGAAGACTCAGCATCGGCAGCAGCAGCTCCGCGAGCCGCGTATTCACCGCCATGCTGCTGAACAGTGTGCCAACCGCAACGATCCCGATGGCCGCGAGCACAGCGACGCCGGCAAGTGGCAGAAATACTTCGCCAACGGGGAGATTGTAGAACAGCGCAAGAGCGGGCAGCGTGATGGCTTCCACGCCGACGACGAATGCGAGGTTCGCAAGCGCCTTGCCAAGGTAGATCGCCTCTCGTTCCACAGGCGCCGCAAGCAACGCGTCGATAGCCCTGTCAGCCTGCTCCACGCCAAACGAGCGTTGCAGCCCGAGCAACGCGCTGAACGTGAAGATGACCCACAACACGCCGGGCGCGAGGTCCATCGCGGCGACGGCGGTGGAGTCCCATGCGAAATAGAAGATCGTGACGCCGAGCAGCGCGAAGACGACCGCCGCGAGAAACGCCGTTCGCGTACGGAACTCGATGGCGAGATCCTTTCGCGCCACGAGCCACGACGCTGTCAGGATTCCCGGTGGCCGCGCGTCGTCATGCATCGGTCGTCACCAACTCGCGATACTCACGGACGTACGACGTCGCGTCGACGCCACCGCGCTGCTCATAACGTGCAAACCGGCCGCGACGCATGATGGCGGCATGCGTCGCCAGCGCGAGCCCTTCACCGAGATTGTGCGTCACCACCACGAGTGCGGCCCCGCTGGCCCTCCGTTCGGTGAGCGCCTCAGTGAGTGCCGCCGAGCCGACGTCGTCGAGGCCGGTATACGGCTCGTCGCAGAGCAGCACACGCGGCTCATGCACGATGGCTCGCGCGATTGAGACGCGCTGTTGCAACCCCCTGCTGAGCGAGCGCACGGGCGTCTCGCTGCGATCCGCCACACGCATCGCTGTCAGCGCACGACGTGCCGCGTCTGCCGGCGAGCGCAGTCCGTATAGCCGTGCCGAGAACTCTACATTTTCTCTCGCGGTGAGAGCGCTGTAGAGCATGCCTGCATGGGATACGAATCCCACCTGAGCGCGCGCCCGCGAACCGCTGCGCAACACGACGCCGCCCACGCGGCACGAGCCCGCGCTCGGCTTCAACAGACCGGAGAGCAGGCGCAGCAACGTCGTCTTTCCAGCGCCGTTTGGCCCGAACACGGCCAGGCATTCGCCGGCGCGCAGCGTGAAGGAAACGCCGTCCACCACCGGCCGTCCGCCAAACGCGCGCACCAGCGACTCGGCTTCGACCGCGACATCGGAATCGTCGGCAATGTGAGACGGCGCGCTCATCCGGATAACATACCGACAGGCCGGTCGCCATGAGAGGGAAAAACCTTTACATCGCCGCCATGCGCGCGGTGACGCGAGACCGTGAGATCACATAGAATGCACGGGATATGACACGCATCTACACACCTGCCACTCGGCTGGATGACGACCTCTGGCTGCTCGACCTGAACTTCCAGGGCGAGCCGGGTGTGATCGCCTCGTATCTCATCACCGGACCGCAGGGTCATACACTGATCGAAACGGGGCCGGGCTCGACGCTGAACGCGCTCGAGCACGCAGTGTCGGCGGCGGGCGCACGACTGGAGGACGTCACACAGCTTGTGGTAACGCACATCCACCTCGATCACGCGGGCGCGGCAGGCGCTCTGCTCCGACGTGTTCCCGAGGCGCGATTGCTCGTGCATCCCGTCGGCGCACCACACATGATCGATCCATCGCGCCTCATTCGTAGCGCCACGCGCATCTATGGCGACCGTATGGACGTCCTGTGGGGCGCATTCGAGCCGTGTCCGGCGGAACGCGTCACCCTGCTCGCCGACGGGCAGATCGTCACGTGCGGTTGGCGCACTCTCCGCGCGCTCCACACGCCGGGGCACGCCTGGCACCACATCGCCTTTCACGACGCGTCGGGCGACTTGCTGTTCACGGGCGACGTTGGCGGCGTACGGATTCCGGGCGCGCACATCGTTCGGCCGCCGACACCGCCTCCGGACATCGACGTCGAAGCCTGGCATGCGAGCATCGACCGTATGCTGGCGCTGGCGCCAAAGCATCTCCTCATGACGCACTTCGGTCGCTTCGACGATCCCGAACGTCACCTCGGCGAGCTGCGCCGCCGGCTCGACGAATGGACGGAGTGGGTCCGCCAGCGTCTCGAGCTCGGCGACGATGCCGACGCGATCGCCCAATCGCTGCGCGAGCGAAACGATGCCGACGTCGTACGGGACACCAGCGACGCTACGCTCGCCGTGGCATACGAGCTCGCCACGCCGTCGCGCATGACCGTGGATGGACTCGCGCGTTATGTCACGAAGCGATATCCACGCCCCTAGTCTCGCGCACGAACAAAGTCCCGATGACCAGCGTGACGAGCGCGACTCCCACCGGGTACCACAGCCCCGAGTAGATGTTGCCCGTAGACGCCACAATGGCAAAGGCGGTCGTCGGAAGGAATCCGCCGAACCAGCCATTGCCGATGTGATATGGCAGTGACATGGACGTGTAGCGAATTCGCGTCGGAAACATCTCCACGAGCATCGCGGCGATGGGGCCGTAGACCATGGTGACGTACAGGACGAGGATCCAGAGCAGAAGAACGACCATCGCGACGTTCATCTGTCCGGTGACCGATTTCGTCGGATACCTGGCCGCCGTAAGCATCGCGTTGAGCGCATCGTCGAACGACTTGGCATCCAGACTCGCGCGAGGCCCGCTCGCGTCGTAGGACGGAAGGCTCGTGGCGCCAACGCGGATCTCGGTGCGCCCGCCGGCACGCGCCTCATTGGTGTAGGGAATGCCGCGTTTCACCAGTGCGGCCTTCGCGACGTCGCATGGTGACGTGAACTTCGTCTTGCCCACCGGATCGAACTGCACCGAGCAGGTTGCGGGATCCGCCACGACCACGACGGGAGCCGCTTCCTGCGCGGCGGCCAGCGCGGGATTGGCGTAATGGGTGATGGCCTTGAAGATCGGGAAGTACGTGAGCACGGCGAGCAACAAGCCCGCCATGATGATCGGTTTGCGGCCGATGCGGTCGGACAGCGCGCCGAACACAATGAAGAACGGTGTGCCCAGCAGCAGCGACGCTGCGATGAGCAGGTTCGCGGTCTGCGGATCCACCTTGAGTGTCTGCGTGAGAAAGAAGAGCGTGTAGAACTGCCCCGTGTACCACACGACGGCCTGCCCCGCCGTCAGGCCGAAGAGCGCCAGAAGTACCAGCTTGAGGTTGCCCCAGCGCGCGAACGACTCCGTGAGCGGCGCATGGGATCCGCGTCCCTCGGCCTTCATCCGCTGAAACAGCGGCGACTCGCCGAGCGTGAGGCGGATCCACACGGAAACGCCAAGCAGAATCAGCGACACGAGGAACGGGATTCGCCATCCCCACGCCTCGAACGCCGGCGTACCCAGCACCGTGCGGCAGCCGAGAATCACGAGCAGCGAGAGCAGCAGTCCGAGCGTCGCGGTGGTCTGAATCCACGCGGTGTACTCTCCGCGCCTGCCCATCGGTGCGTGCTCGGCGACATACGTCGCAGCGCCCCCGTATTCTCCGCCAAGCGCGAGACCCTGGAGCAACCGCAGGAGAATGAGCAGCGCCGGTGCCGCCACGCCGATCTTCGCATAGCTCGGCAGCGCGCCCACGAGCGTCGTGGACGCGCCCATGATGAGAATGGTGATCAGAAACGTGTATTTTCGGCCGGCCAGGTCGCCGAGGCGCCCGAACACGATCGCGCCGAATGGCCTGACCGCGAAGCCCGCGGCAAACGCCATGAGAGCGAAGATGAACGCCGTCGTCGGGTTCGCGACGCCCGAGAAGAACTGCTTCGAGATGATCGCAGCGAGCGATCCATACAGATAGAAGTCGTACCATTCGAACACCGTGCCGACGGACGACGCGAGAATCACGCGGCGCACATCGGATCGGGTCATCTCGAGCACAGGAGCCGAAGCCATCATGCCTCCAGGGGCCTTTGAGGTCGCTTAACCTTACGGGCGGCGGCGTCCAGTCAAGAGACAGTTGATTCCGCGCATTCACCTCGGCAGAATCACGTCATGAACGACATCGATGTTCTCCTTCAGGAGCACCGCAGGTTCGAGCCGGACGACGCCTTTCGCGCACAGGCGAACATCTCCGCGGCCGAGTACAGCGAGGCCATGGCCGACCCCGAGCGGTTTTGGGCGGACGAGGCGGCAAAGCTCGAGTGGATGTCCACGTGGGAGCGCGTGCTCGAGTGGCAGCCGCCGCGCGCGAAGTGGTTCACCGGTGGAAAGATCAATGTGTCGGTGAACTGTGTGGACCGGCACATCAGGTCCGCGCGGCGCAACAAGGCCGCGCTCGTCTTCGAGGGCGAGCCGGGCGACACGCGGACGCTGACGTACTGGGACCTCTACGTCCAGGTGAACAAGTTCGCGAACGTCCTCCGGTCCCTTGGCGTCCGAAAAGGAGATCGCGTCGCCATCTATCTGCCGCTCATTCCCGAAGCGGTCATCTCGATGCTCGCGTGCGCGCGCATCGGAGCCATTCACTCCGTGGTATTCGGTGGCTTCTCACCCGAATCGCTGAGCGACAGGATCAACGACTCGGCGTGCAAGGTGCTCGTGACGGCGGATGGTGGATACCGCCGCGGCTCGGTCGTGCCGCTCAAGCGCAATGCCGACAAGGCGCTGGAAGGCACGCCGTCCATCGAGCACGTGGTGGTGGTGCAGCGGCGTCCGGGCGCACCGGGCGACGAGGCGGGCGCGGACATGCGCGACGGGCGAGACAAGTGGTGGCACCGGCTCATGCGCCATGCGCCGCAGTGGTGCGAGCCCGAGGAGATGGATGCTGAGGATCCGCTGTTCATCCTCTACACGTCGGGCACCACCGGAAAGCCGAAAGGCATCGTGCACACCACGGCCGGGTACCTCGTCGGGGCCATGACGTCCACGCACATCGTGTTCGACCTGAAGGAGGACGACGTCTTCTGGTGTACGGCCGACGTCGGCTGGGTCACTGGCCACACGTACCTCACGTACGGCCCGATGGCCAATGGTGCGACGTGCGTGATGTATGAAGGAGCCCCCGACTGGCCCGAGAAGGATCGGTTCTGGGACCTTTGCGAGAAGTACGGGGTGACCATACTCTACACGGCCCCCACCGCCATTCGCGCTTTCATGAAATGGGGCGACCAATGGCCCGCGAAGCACGACCTTTCGCGTCTTCGCCTGCTTGGTTCCGTTGGCGAGCCGATCAACCCGGAAGCCTGGATGTGGTACCGCGAGCACATCGGCGGCAACCGCTGCCCCATCGTGGACACGTGGTGGCAGACCGAGACCGGCTCCATTGCCATCTCGCCGCTGCCAGGCATCACGGCCACCACCCCCGGGAGCGCCACGAACCCGATGCCTGGTTTCACCGTCGCGCTATTGGACGCCCAGGGCAAGGAAATCGAGGTCGGCGGTGGTCTGCTTGCCATCATGAAGCCGTGGCCGTCGATGCTTCGCACCATCTGGGGGGACGACCAGCGCTACGTGGACACGTACTTCTCCAAGTGGCCCAACCGGCCTGACGTCTACTTTCCCGGCGACGGAGCCAAACGCGACGAGGACGGCTATTTCTGGATACTCGGCCGCGTCGACGACGTCCTGAATGTCGCGGGACACCGGATAGGGACGATGGAGGTGGAAAGCGCGCTCGTGGAGCATCCTGCCGTGGCCGAAGCGGCTGTCGTCGGGCGGGCACACGACCTCAAGGGGCAGGCGCTCGCCGCCTTCGTTACGCTCCGCGAGGGCTACGCAGAATCCCCAGCGCTGCGTGACGAGCTCAGGGACTTCGTCGCCCAGAAAATCGGGGCCATCGCCCGGCCCGATGACGTCCTGTTCAGCGCGGACCTGCCCAAGACGCGCTCAGGCAAGATCATGCGCCGACTCTTGCGTGACATTGCCGAGGGTCGCGCACTCGGCGATACGACGACGTTGGCCGACCCCAACGTCGTCAACTCTCTCAAGGAGACGTACGAGGCGCAGGAAACCTGATGGATCACCAGAACCCGCTCATCCAATGACTCGCGTACTGTCGTACTCCGCCGCCCTTGCTCTCGCCGTTGCCGCTGCGTGCCACCATGCGCCGCCGAACGACAACGCCATCCGCGCCGTGGCCTACCTGCTCGATTCGGCGGGACGCGAAGTCGGCAACGTGCGCCTTACGGAGCAGCCCGGTGCGTCGGGCCTCATGTACGAGATCACGATCTCGCGGGGCGCGACGACCGGGCAACACGGCATCCACTTTCACACCGTCGGCAGCTGCGACGCCGCGACGCAGTTCAGCTCCGCGGGCGGGCACTTCAACCCGTATGCAAAGAAGCACGGGCTGATGGCGCCGGACGGGCCGCACGCCGGCGATCTCGAGGCCATCACCATCGACTCCTTCGGGCACGCGACGTTCCTCGCGGGAACGCCGCGCGTCACCTTGTCGCCTGGTCCCACGTCGCTGCTGGACGCCGATGGAAGCTCCGTGGTGCTGCACGCCCTGCCGGACGATCAGCGCACGGATCCCAGCGGGAACAGCGGCGCACGCATCGCCTGCGGCGTGATCACGCGGGTGTAGCCGGACTCACGCCGGCCACGCGCGTGGCCGGCGTCTCGGACATCGTACGCTCGCGGAGCGCGTCGTCGAACGCATTCTCGCTTCGCGCAATCACGAGCGTCGCGGCACCGTTGCCAATGAGATTGGTGATCGCGCGGGCCTCGCTCATGAAGCGATCCACGCCGAGCAGGATCGCCACACCCTCCACCGGCACCACCCGCATCGCCGCAAGGGTGCTCGCCAACACGATGAATCCGGAGCCCGTTACACCGGCGGCGCCTTTGGACGTCAGCATCAACACGCCGAGCACGCTCAACTGCTGCGTGATCGTCAGCGGGACGTGAAATGCCTGCGCGATGAAGATCGTCGCCATCGAAAGGTAGATCGACGTGCCGTCGAGATTGAACGAGTAGCCGGCAGGAATCACCAGCCCCACGATCGGTTTGGCACAGCCGTATCGCTCCATCTTGTCGAGCATCCTGGGCAGCGCCGCTTCGCTGGACGACGTCCCCAGCACGATGAGAATCTCCTCTCGGATGTAGCGGAGATAATGCCACAGCGAGAATCCGTACGCGCGCAGCACCGCGTTCAACACCACGAAGATGAAGAGCGCCATCGTCACGTAGACGTCCAGCATCAGGCGTCCGAGCGGCAGCAGGCTCTTTACGCCGAACGTGCCCACCGTGTAGGCCATCGCGCCGAACGCGCCAATCGGCGCAACGGTCATTACGATCGCCACGATGCGGAAGAACACCGTCTGCAACCGGTCGAGGAACTCGACGATCGGACGTCCCTGTTCGTGTGTGAACGCCAGTGCCACGCCGAACAGCACGGCAAAGAACACCACCTGGAGTACGTCGCCGCTGGCAAACGCGCCGACGACGCTCGACGGCACGATGTGAGTGACGAATTCGACGAAGGTGAGCGCCTTGCCGGCCTCTGCATACCTGGAGACGTCTGCCTTGGCGAGCGCGCTGACGTCGAGCCCGTCCCCGGGCCGCGTGAGATTCACGACGAGCAGCCCGATGCCGAGCGCGAACGTCGTCACGATCTCGAAGTAGAGGAGCGCCTTGCCTCCGACGCGGCCCACCTGCTTCAGATCGCGCATGCCGGCGATGCCGAGCACGATCGTGAGGAAGATCACCGGCGTGATGATCATCTTCACCAGATTCACGAACGTGTCGCCGACCGGCTTCATCGCCCGTGCGGTGGAGGGCGACACCAGGCCGAGCGCGACGGCAATGCCGATCGCGACGAGGACCTGCACGGTCAGATTGCGGTGAAGGCGACGCATGGGCCCAAGTTAGATTGGTATGTGTTGTGCGCTAGCTGTCCCCGACTCGAGCCCAGCCGATCATGTGGAACGCTCTCAAGCGCCTCTTCCCCGAAAACATTTTCGCCAGAAAGATCGATCCCGGCGCGGAACGGCGGCTCCGGCTCGCCCAGGCACGCGCCGAAGAGTCCATCATTCGCGCGCACGTGGACAATGCGCTGATGTTCGTGGACACGCTCGCCGAAGACCTGACCTTCGACCGTGCCATCGACTCGTACGTCCGGCAGATGTCCATTCCCGAGCCGCTGGCCAGCACCGTCGCCACGCGAACGCTCGTGGTGCTCGGCCAGGATCTCGTGCCCTACCGCAGGCGTTCACGCGAAGGTGCGACGACTGACGAATCGCGTCCGCCCCTACGTCTCAACGAGGCGTCCGAGGCAAAGCGCGGCGTCAAGCGCGCCTGACACGCTCGACCGCTATTCCTCCGGACGCATCGCGCGCCTGCTCACTTCGCCGGTATTGCTGATCTGATCACCCACGCGCGCTTCGCGAAGCATCGCCGCGGCGTCGGTTACGACCTCGTCTTCCAGGTGGCTCACGTCGCGCAGATCCAGCAGCGACAGCACGAACAGCGTGGCCGCCAGAATCGCCGAGACGACGCACCACTGGCAGATCGCGTCGATGACGAAGAGCTCGAGATACGTGAGCCATGCGGAGAACAGCACGCCGAATCCGGTCATCCACGAGAGCACCAACGACACGCGCCGGCTCTCCGAGAGCGCATTCGTGAGCCCCGCGAGAGAAACGCCCAGGACGGCGACGTAATAGAGGACGCCCCACACAGCCACCGGCACGTTGAACAGCCGCGCCCATTTGGACGTCTGCACCTTCTCGCACGAGCCGACGGCGCACACGAGCGTCCCGATGTACCCCAGCTTGTAGAGCGTCAGGTAGAGCGCGACGAAGAGGCCGCCCAGGGCGACGAGCGCGACGAGCGGCCTCTTGTTCACTTCGCCTTGCCCGACTCCGCCGGGGCGGAAGGCGCCTTCGCCAGCGCGTCGTCCACGAGCTTCTTGAACGCATCGTACGGCAGCGCGCCGGGCACGAGCTTGTCGCCGATCACGAAGGTCGGGGTCTGATTCACCTGACGGCGCTCGCCCTCCAGCAGATTCGCCTGGATCTGCGCCCGGTATGTCTCCTTGTCCATGCACGCGCTGTATCGGGTCATGTCGAGCCCGATGCTCTTGGCGACGTCGGCGAGTGGACCACGCGGGCGGCTCGTAGCCTCTCCATTCCACTTGTCCTGATTGGCGAAGATCTGGTCGTGCATCTGCCAGAACTTGCCCTGCTCGTTGGCACACGCCGCCGCGAGCGAGGCGTCCCACGTGTTCTTGTGCATCGCGAGCGGGTAGTCGAGAAAGCGAAGGCGCACCTTTCCGGCATTCACGAGCTGCGCGCGGACGTCCGGCTCCGTGACCGTCGCGAACTGTCCGCAGCTCGGGCACTCGAAGTCGGCAAACTCCAGAACCTCCACGGGCGCGCTGGCGCTGCCCAGCACGTAGCCCTCGGCCTTGAGCTTGGGTAGCGTCGGATCGATGGTGCGTGACGTCATCTTCGGACGCGAGGCCTGCCACCCAAGGGCGGCAAGCCCGACCACCGCGATGATGCCCGCCGCGATCCAGAATGCGCGGCCGGGTCCGCCGCGCCCCCGTACTTCCTTCCTTGCCATGAATGCTCCCGCGCTGAAGCCGCTTGTGTGCGGCGAAAGGTAGAGGGATTACGCCACTGTGAGCAACGCGTGGCCGCTCTGGACCTCACGGCGCGCGCCGTGCATTGTCCGCCCGCACTCCTGACACCGTTGGACCAGGCTCGATGCACATCGAGCGGTACGGGCATGGCGGTGCGCCAGTCGTCCTGCTGCACGGATTCGGGACGTCGAGCTTCGTGTGGCGCGAGATCGCGCCGGACATCGCGCTCGCCAATCGCACGGCGTTCGCGATCGATCTGTTCGGACACGGCGAATCGGACCGCCCCTTCGACGCGGATTTCGGGATCGCTGCGCAGGCCGAGCTCGTTGATCGGGCGCTGACGGCGCTCCGTCTCCCCAGAGCCACGATCGTAGGACTCGACCTTGGCGGCGCCATAGCGCTTCGTCTCGCGGCGAATCGGCCTGAGCGCGTGGAGCGGCTGTTCCTCGTCAACCCCATCGCACTCGACGAAGTGCCGGCGGAGGACATCAAGACATTACAAAGAAATACCGGTCGCTTTGCCTTCCGCGTGAGCCGGGGCATTCTGGGCGCCGCGCCCATCCTGACCGAGCTGCTGCGCCGCAGCGTGACGAATGAGGAGCACATGCCCGACAAGCTCATCGCGCGCTACCTCGCACCCTACGTCGGCGAAGAGGGGTTGGCGCACCTGCTGCTCCTCGCGCGCTCCGTGGACGGCGAGGACATGGAGGACGCCGAGCTCGGAACGCTGCCACAGCCGACGCTGATTCTGTGGGGGGATCAGGATGCGTGGGTCGGACCAAAGTTTCCCGAGCGACTGACCGAGACTATTCCGGGCAGCCGGCTCGTGCGGCTTCCCGGCGTGGGACGTCTGGTTCCCGAGGAAGCGCCGGAAGCGGTGGTCTCGCTATTGCTCGAGTTCATCGGTGCGACAGCGCTCCACGCGTGATTCGCGTATCGCTCTGTGATGCAGCTCGTTTCCTGGTTATATTTCGATTCTGGAGTTCCCCTTTAATCCGTATACATGGCCAAAGCGCAAAAGACCGCGGGTGCACGTCGTTATGCAGGACCCGCGCAGCCGACCCCCTTCGAGGAAGCCCGCGACGAGCTGTTCCAGCACATCATGCGTTGCGGTGTCGTCGGTGCGGACCCCGAGCATGCAGACGAGTGGTTCGCCGAGACGATGAAGTACATGACCGAGCGATTTCCGGAGCTCGGCGAGCGTGAGCTGACCGAGCTGAAGACGCTCGGTGCCCGCTTCGCCCAGCCTCCCAAGGCCCGGTCCGAGTCCGACGCCGCTTCCGCAGCCTGAAGGGTTTTGAGACGCCCCCGATCACATCGGGGGCGTCTTTCACTTGGCGCTCAGCGCGTCCGCACGCCGGACCAGCGCAGCGCCACTCCCGCACGCACTCCGCCGCCCAGCCCGAGCTGTACTGACGGCGACACTCCGCTCGACCATCGCGGTCCCTCGAGGTCCATCATGGCCACGAGATACGGCCGCACTCTATCGTGCCGCCGCGCACGCAGACTCACACCCGCGCCGCCGGAAAGTCCCCATGGGGACTGCCTGAATGGGTCGAGCAGAAACCGCGCGGTGAGGTCCACTCGTCCACTCGTCTCCGTAGCGCCGGAGACGACGTCCACGCCCGCCGCGCCGATGACGCCGATGCGCGCATAGTAACCGGCCGGAATCTCCGCGCCGCCGCCCACCTGCAGACTCGCGCGCCGCGCAATGGCGATGACGTCGGCACGCACTTCGGGACGCGCACCGAGCGCCAGGTCCTGCGCCGCGGCCGCCAGCGGCGCGAGGGCCATTGCCGCCAGCCCTGCGCAGATTCGCGCCCCTCGGCTCAGCGGGCGCGCGCCTTCCACAGCGCCAGCGTGTAGTCCCCGATCGAGAGCAGCGACGTAGCCGCCACGATCGCCAACAGCACCGGCACTGCCGGCTGCGCGATGAGCACCGCCGCCAGCGTAAAGAGCTGAAGCACGGTCACCGCCTTCCCGAGCATGCGCGCCTTGAACTCGACGGGCCGCAGCCACGGAACGGCGCGCGCGGTCAGGAATCCCACCGCGGTCATGATGTCCCGCGAGAGGAGAATGAAGTACGCCGCGGTGGTCAGGAATCCCTCGAAGAGCAGCGTGCCGACCACGGTCAACACGAAGACGCGATCGGCGATCGGATCGAGGAGCGCACCCCATCGTGACGTCGCATGCACGCGACGCGCGAGCCATCCGTCGAGGAAATCCGTTACCGCCGCCGCACCGATGAGACTCACCCGTGCGTCCGTGGTGCCCGACGCGACGAACCCCGCGGCACAGGCGAGCCGCATGTAAGACAGCAGGTTCGGCAAACGGCCCAGCGTTCCGCGCGACGACATGACCTCGAATACTAATCGGTGGTCCCGGGTGGCAGCCTCGCCGCAGCGGGCATGACGCTTGCCCCTCCTCCGGACGCCGCATAAGCTATCGCTCGACGCAGTCTCCTCACTTCGCGGCGCCGCATGCCCAACACCATCGAGCTGCTCAAGAACGTCTCGATCTTCAAGGACCTGGACGAGTCCGAGCTCGCCGAGATCTCCGAGGTGTGCAAGGAGGAGAAGTACGAGAGCGGCGAGTACATCTTTCGCGAAGGGGAGAGCGGGAATCGGCTCTACCTCATCGTCGTGGGCGAGGTACGAATCAGCCGCGACGTGCCAGGCAGCGGCGAAGAGGCGCTCGCCGTCCTCAAGCCCGGGGCGCTCTTCGGCGAGATGGCGGTGTTCGACCGCAGCGAACGGTCCACGCATGCCATCTCGAACGGCGGCACGACCGTGTTGACCATCGCGCGTCCGGATTTCGAGATGCTGCTCGACTTCAACCGCGAGATGGCGTACAAGGTGCTGTGGTCCGTCACGCGGCTGCTGTCGGCGCGGCTGCGGAGCACGAACGACTCCCTGCGGTCGTTCCTCGCCATGAGCATGTTCTGACAGACCCGCGAACGATCGTACACCTCAGCGCGAACCTCACGGGGGTCGGCTCCGGTGCGTTACGTGATTCGTCGCTCCTCGGCGGCCTGCTAATCGCTGCGGCGGGCGCCGGGGGCCTGAGCGCGCACGGCGCGCCGATCGTGCGTGTCGCCGCGGACGGCAGTGTGTCGGTGTTTCTCTTTGTGGACTCCTGCCACCTGAGCGCGCACACGGTGCCTGAGAGCGGGCTGCTGCTGCTCGATGCCTTCGCGCCGACGGAGACGGAAGCGAAGAAGGCGCTCGACGTCTTCGTGCGGCGCCTGGCGCCAACCAACGTGGCGAGCGAGTCGCACCAGCGGGGCTGAGATGTTCGCGTTTCTTCCGCTGGTCCTGCTGATCTTCAATGGCGTCGTCGTCATTTGGGACGTCGTGCTCACGGGACGAATGGCGCAGGTGCGGACGCTGCCCCGCCCGTTCGTCTTCCTCACCGGCCTCGCGGGCTTCCTGCTCGTGCCGGCGCTGGTCATCCATCTCGCGACGAGCGATGCGGTGACGGGCCGCTCCGTGACCGCAGTCGACTGGCTGTGGCCGGTCACGGTGGTGCTTTTCGCGCTGCAGGCCATTTACGCCGGCGCGCGCCGTCTCGTGAATCCGTTCGTTGGATTCTTCGTGGCGCTCTATGACATCATCGTCGCGTCGGACGCGGTGCTCCGGTTCGTGGCCTCGCGCGGCACGCCGCTTCCGGGAGCCGCGCTCGTCGTCCTCGCGGCAACGAGCAGCGCGTTCGCGTTCCTGAGCGTCTCGCCCACGATCATCGCGTCGCCGCTCTTCTTTTTCGTGCCCATGACGGCGCCCGCATATCCCGCGCTGCGCCCTTCCGCCGCAACCTTTCGCGTATTCCTCGCGCTCGTCGCGTTCGGGTGGATCGTCGTGATCCTGTCGCGCGTGTTCCCCGCCGATCAGGCGGTGAACTCGTACGGCGCGCACGACTCGCGGCGAGAGAAGCTTCAGGAGCGCCCCGCGAATGACTTCGACATCGGGCTCAAGCTGTTCCCCGACCTCGAGGGCGGGCCGCCGCCGGTCGCCATCGCGAACGACATCGCGCTCGCGGACTCGATCGGCGTGACCGTGGTCAGCGTGACCGTGGTGCCTGAGGCAATGGACCGCGCGGCGCTCGACTCGCTCGCGCACACGCTGGACGAGCTGCGCAGCGACAGCACGCAGCTCATCGTGACCATGGGATACCACTCTGGTCTCATCCCACTGCCCGGCCGGAACTTCAGCGAGCGACGCCGCCTCGCCGCCATCGGACCCATCGTGCGCCACCTGCGGCCCGACATTCTCATTCCGGCCAAGGATCCGTACACCGCGGGTTCAGCTGCCGCCGGCGTCCGGCCACCGCAATTCTGGGAGACCTACCTCACGCGCGCCGCCGCCGAAGCGCATCGCGTGGACCGGCGCGTGCGCATTGGCGTGGCCGCATCGCTCTACGAGAGCCGTGACAGCGCGCTGTATGCCTGGGCCGCCTCGCCATCGTCTCCCGTCGACGTCGTCGGATTCACGCTCTATCCGTCGCCCAGCGGTGTCATCCCGCTCGACGCCGCGCGCGGGGCAGCCGATCGCTGGATGGTCGAATCGCGGTCCACGAAGGATCACTGGGTGTTCGCCGTCGGCGGCTTCCCGGAAGCACATGGCGAGGCGAGTCAGGAGCGTGCGGTCTGGTCAGCGCTCGCGTGGGCCACGAGCAGGCCCGCCATCAAGGGACTCATCGTCGCCGAAGCGGGGGACTACGGCTCCATTCGCGGTGTGCGCGCCGCTGACGGCCACCTCCGCCGCGTGGCGTTCGCGATCATGCGCGCCATCAAGGGACTCCGCGAGACAGCAACGGATTCCACCCCCGCGGCGCTCAAGGGCGCGCAGCGGGTCAGCGGATAGCGAGCGTCACACAGTCTTCCCGACGCCGCGCACGATGCCTTCCACGCGAGACGATTCGACGAAGTAGGCGCGCGCGATCGCCTGCATCTGCGGCGCCGTCACGGCACGAACGCGCGCGTCGTGCTCGGTAAGCTCCGCGAGACGGCCGAAGAGATACGCATCCACCATGTCGCCGAGCACTGCGCCGCCGCTCTGCTGGCGAATTGCATGGGTGCCGATCGCGTAGGTCTGCGCTTGCTCGAGCTCGCGCGGTGTCACCGGTTCATCGCGCAAGCGGGCAAATTCGCGGAGCAGCCCCGCCCTCGCGACCTCCTCCAGCTCGGGCGACGTGGCGATGTACGCCATGAACGCACCGGCGAGCGACCGCTCCACCGCGCCTGCGTGCACCGTATACGCCAGCGACTGCTTGTCGCGCAGCTCATCGAAGAAGCGGCCACCGAGCCCGCTGGCGACACCGGCTATCAGGTGCGCCGCATGCCGTGCATCGTCGCTGCGGGATGGGCCCGCAAACAGCAGCACCAACGCAGTCTGCGCCTTGTCGCGCCGCTCGCTGCGCTCGATGATGCCGGTTGGCCACACCGGGGTGTCCAGCACCGAGACCTCTCCGCCGCGCAGCTCACCGAACCGCGACGCCATGATGGCCGCGAGCTCGTCGTGCTCCGCGTCACCGACGATGCCGAGTACGGTCGGCCCCTCGAGAAAACGCGCACGATGCCACGCCCGCACACGCTCGGCCGTGATGCGCGGAAGCGAGTCTTCGTCACCCGTCACGGGGACGCCATACGCATGTCCCGCGAATGCGGCACCCGTCGCGAGCCGCATGGGATACCGGAACATGTCGTCTCTCAGCGCAACGAGATCCGCGAGCGCGATTGCGCGTTCCGTTTCTAGCGCGGCGTCCGGGATGATTGCATGCTGTGCGACGTCCGCGAGCAACTCCACGGCCTCCGCCGCGTGCGGCAGCGGGACGCTCACGGACCAGCCGAAGCTCTCGCCCGCGGCGCCGCCGGTTACGCTGCCGCCAAGGAGCTCACCTTCCTCCGCGATCTGCGTGGCCGTGCGTCGCTCGGTGCCCTTGACGGCCGTGCGCGCCATCATCGCGGTGATTCCTGCTTCGGCAGGATCCTCGTCCCTCGCGCCGCCGAGCGCGTACACACCAGCATGAACCAGCGCGCCCGCTTTGCGACGGACGAGAATGGGAACGCCCGAGGAGCTGCGATACACGCGCACGCCCCCTTCGTCCCGATCGATGCGAAGCCGCGTGTGCACGGCCGGTGAAAGTGCGACCGGCTCCGCGATCTCGAGTGGTTCCGCGGGAGGCGCGTCGTCGAGCATGCTGCGTGCGTTCTGCGCGTCGTCCGCGACGGCGGGCGCGCCGGCGGCGCGATACACCACGATGCCCGCTTCGTCCGGATCGAGAAAACGGCGCGCCAGGGTGGTGACTTCGTCGGCGGAGACCGACAGCAGGCGTTGCAGGTATTCGTCGCCGCGACGCCAGTCTCCCAGTGCCTCCCATTCCGCCAGGTAGTTGGCCTGGCCTTCCATGTCCTCGAGGCGGCGTATCCACCGCGACTCGATCACGCGATGGGCGCGCTGCAGCTCGGCGTCGCTGACGCCGTGCTCCCGCACCGATCGAAGCTGCGACCAGATCGCCCGCGCGGCCTCGCGCGCGCGCTCCGGCGGCGTTTCCGCGTGCACCACGAATACGCCGAGTGACGTGGGCGTGTAGTTGTACACCGAAACCGAGGTCGCGAGCTTCCTGTCGCGCACCGCGCGATACATGCGCGACGCACGGCCGGTGCCGAGTATCGTTGCGAGGACGTCGAGTCCGGCCGTTGCGTCGTCGAGCGAGGGCGGCGTCCGCCAGCCCATCGCGATCTGCGTTTGCCCGATGTCGCCTGTCCACTCGCGATAGCGGAATCCGTGGCCGCCGACTTCGTCGGGACCCGGCGTCAGCACCGGAGTGCCTTCCGGCAGATTGCCGTGCCGCGCCGCCACCT
>WNFL01007830.1_pt2 | contig 25354 bp, 22 predicted proteins | sample 5400361 | NCBI WGS metagenome assembly WNFL01 (sample SAMN13153351, study PRJNA577476) | soil metagenome | isolation source: 40 cm soil on Douglas fir-dominated hillslope | place: USA:California | collected 2013-09-17
CTTCGAGGAGCGCCCAGCCAAGACCTTGTGCCGTCCCGCCTTCGATCTGGCCCGCGACCAGCATCGGATGAATCGCCTTGCCGATCTCATGGACGGTCGTGAGCTTGATAGGACGCACGGCCCAGGTGTCGCGATCCACTTCGACTTCGACGACGTCGCAGGCCCAGCCGTAGCTTCCATACGCATCGCCGCGATACGCGGTTTCGTCCCAGTTCATCTCCGGCGGCCGTTCGTATTGCTTCGTGACCACCAGGGGGCCATGGCGGCGCATATAGGTCCTCGGAGACAGTCCGCCGAGGCGCTCCCGCATTTCGACAGCGCAGCGCTCCAGCAGACGCCCAACGATCATGCACGTCCGCGACGCCACCGTCGGGCCGCTGTCAGGCACTTCGCCCGTGTCGGCGGCATTCACGTCGACATCGTCGTACGAGACGCCGAGCGTGTCGGCGACGATCTGCGCGAGCATCGTCTTTGTGCCCTGGCCGATTTCGGTGCTGGCCACCAGGATCCGCGCGCCGCGCTCCGTGAGAGCGAGCGACGCCTTCGAGGCCAGCTTGGTTTCCCCGGCGCCCGTAAAGCCAGAGCCGTGGAAGAAGAGCGAGAGGCCGATGCCGCGGTTTGTGCCCGCCAGCGCCTTGCGGCGTTTCGCAAAGCCCGTGCGCTTGACGGCCTCGCGCAGCACCTCGCGCGCGCTGCAGTCGGCGCCCAGACGCTGGCCGGTTGCCGTCGTGTCGCCGGGCCGCAGCGCGTTGTGATCGCGCAGACGAACCGGATCAAGATTGAGCGCGGCCGCGATGCGATCCATGTGCACTTCGATCGCGAACTGAGTCTGCGGCGCGCCGAAGCCGCGAAAGGCTCCGTTCGGCGGCGTGTTGGTCATCATCGCGCGGCCGCGAATCCTGATGTTCTCGCAGCGATAGGGCCCGGAGGCATGCAGCACGCCTCGCGAGAGCACCACGGCGCTCAACGTCGCGTAGGCGCCGCCGTCGAGGAGCACGTCGATATCCATCGCCGTGATGCGCCCATCCCGCGTGAGTCCTGTCTTGTGCCTGACGACTCCCGGATGACGTTTGGTTGTCGCAAGCATGTCTTCGACCCGGTCGTAGACGAGTTTGACGGGACGCCGCGCCTTGAGCGCGGCGAGCGCCGCGTGGCCGGCAATCATCGACGGGTACTCTTCTTTGCCGCCGAAACCTCCGCCCGTTTCCGTCTGCACGATCCGCACGCGGTCTGCCGGAAAACCGAGGAGCACCGTCAGGGCGCGATGCACGTAGTACGGACACTGCATCGACCCGTAAACCGTCACGCCCCGGCCATCGCCGGCTGGCACGGCGATGACGCCATTGGGCTCGATGTACAGCTGCTCCTGCGAGCCGACCCGGTACTCGCCCTCGACGAGGGAGTCGGCTGCGGAGAACCCGGCATCGAGATCGCCTTTGTCGATCTCGATCGACTTGAACGAGACAACGGACGCGGCCGGGTTGTAGTTGGGCGTGGCCGCCCGGTAGTCGATGCGGACGTCGGCGGCGCGCAGCTTGTTGCGATCCTCGTGCGCCAGAATCAGAATCGGCTCGGCGACATGCCGAATCGTTCGCGCGGCGAGGCACGGCTGATCGTCGTCGATCAGCGCGACAATATTTCGTCCCGGCACATCACGATGGTCGATGATCGTGAATCCCGTCTTGTCGAAACCGAAGGTCACCCGGCCGATCTCTCCGGCAGGAATGGTGGAACGAATCGTTCGCGCGTGGAGAAGACCCGGAAACGACAGGTCGTCGATGTACTTCGCTGAGCCGGTAACCTTGTCCAGGCCGTCTTTGCGAAGCACGCTGCGCCCGACCGCACGAGGCATGCGCGATTATAGGTCCGCCTTTCAATGACGCGGATCATTCGGGCGCTTTCAGGTACGCCCTGGCCCGTTCCAGCGCCTGTAAATCACGAAGACACGAAGAACACGAAGCAAACAAACCAACTGACCACGACGTCAGGAACGCGGAGATCGCAGAGTTGATCGTCGTCTTCTTCGTGGTGGACATTCACCGCTGTGGCCACAGACGTTCGCCGGTGATCAGCCGGATGCGGCGCTGAAACGTCAGATACGCCCACGCCCACTCGCCGAGCACGGCGACCCGATTGCGGAATCCGATCAGCCAGAACACGTGGAGAAACAGCCAGAAGATCCACGCGAACCATCCTGACGCGCGGACTGGACCGATGTCGACCACTGCCGACCCGCGGCCAATGGTCGCGACGTTGCCGTAGTTGCGATAGCGAAACGGCTCGAGCGGTTCACTGCGGACAGCGTGTAAGACGTTGCGCGCAGCCTGCGCGCCCTGTTGCTTCGCCACTTGCGCAACGCCCGGCAGCGGACGGCCGTCCTGCTGGAACGAGCAGATGTCTCCGGCGACGAAGATCTCCGGATGGCCAGGCACCGTGAGGGTGGCATCGGCGACGACGCGGCCAGCCCGATCAAGCGGCACGCCGAGAGAGGCTGCCAGAGGGGAGGCCGCCACGCCCGCCGCCCAGAGAATCGTCTGCACGGCGATCCGCTCACCGCCGACGGTCACACCCTCGTCGTCGACGCCGGTCACGGCGGCGCCAGTGCGGACCTCCACGCCGAGTTTCTCGAGCGACGTGCGTGCGGCCTGCCTGAGCGACTCTGGGAAGGCGGCGAGCAGATACGGTCCGCCCTCGAGCAGCAGAATGCGCGCGGACTCGGGCTGAATGTGGCGGAAATCATCTCGCAGCGTCTGCCGCGCGATCTCCGCCAGCGCGCCCGCCAGCTCCACGCCCGTGGGTCCCCCGCCGACGATGACAAAGGTCAGAAGACGACGCTGCTCGGCGGAGTCCTTGACCCGCTCGGCGGCCTCGAACGCCAGCAGCACACGCCGACGCATTTCGAGAGCATCGTCGAGCGTCTTGAGCCCCGGCGCCCGGTCTGCCCATTCGGGATGCCCGAAGTACGCGTGAGCGGCGCCGGCCGCGACGATCAGGAAATCGTACGGCACCGGATCGCGATCCGTCAGAACGATATGGTTCGCCGGATCGATCGAGCGCACGTCGGCCAGCTGCACCTCGATGTTCGCCTGATGACGAAGAATCCAGCGAATCGGCGAGGCGATGTCGCCCGGCGACAAGGCGGCTGTCGCAACCTGGTACAGCAGAGGCTGGAAAACGTGGTGGTTATGACGATCGAGCAGCGTGACGCGAACGGGAGCGCCTTTCAACCCGCGCGCGGCATCGAGGCCGCCGAAGCCGCCGCCGATGATGACTACTTGAGGGAGATCCAAAGTTCCAGGTTCCAGGTTCAATGTTCAAGGTTCAAGGTTCGGGTTCCAGGTTCTCGCTCCGGGCTCTCATTCCGCGCTCTCGCGAACCTGAACCAGAACCTTGAACCTTGAACCTGGAACTCTGGAACCTTAGAGAGTGTTATCGTACCGCATGGCTATACCGGCCAAAGCGAAGCGCGAGCCCACGACCGGAGCGGTTCTTGGCGGTCCAGCCACAGTTGTCGACACCGCGTGCCCGCTCGACTGTCCGGATGCCTGCAGCTTGTCCGTGACGGTGCAGCAGGGAAAAGTCGTCAACATAGACGGCTCACACAGGACCCCTGTGACCGGCGGGTTCATCTGCGCCAAGGTGCGGAAGTTCGGAGAAGTGGTCTACGGCGAGGATCGCCTGCGCTACCCGGCGGTCCGCAAAGGACGCAAAGGCGACGGCAAATTCAAGCGCGTGACGTGGGACGAGGCGCTCGAGCTGGTTGCCGGGAAGATGCGAGCGGCCAAGGCGAGCCACGGCGGCGCGTCGATCCTTCCGTACTCCTACGGCGGATCGAACGGCCTGCTGACGCAGGACAACATCGACGCGCAGTTGTGGCGCCGGTTCGGGACATCGCGGCTCGCTCGCACGGTGTGCGCCGCCCCGACCAGTGCGGCGAACATGGCGCTCTACGGCAAGATGCCGTCGGTCACGTATCAGGATTATCCGGAAGCCCGGCTCATCATTCTGTGGGGCGTGAACCCGTCGGCGTCGGGTATTCATCTCGTGCCCTATGTTCGAGAGGCGCAGGCGCGCGGCGCGAAGCTGGTCGTGGTGGATCCTCGAAGCACGCCGCTTGCCCGGGCGGCCGACGTCCATCTCGCTGTGAAGCCGGGGACTGATGTCACCGTCGCGCTCGCGATTCACAATGGGTTCGCCGACGAGACGTTCCTGCGCGACCACACGCGTGGCGCCGATCGCCTTCGCGAACGGGCCGAGCGGTGGACGTTCGCGCATGCCGCTGAAGCCGCCGGTATCGAGGCTGCGGCGATCGAGCAGGTCGCGCGCCTCTACGCCGAAAGTTCGCCGGCGCTTGTTCGCTGTGGATGGGGGCTCGAGCGCAACCGCAACGGCGGCAACGCCGCGATGGCCGTACTCTCGCTGCCCGCGGTTGGCGGGAAATTCGGCGTCCGCGGCGGCGGGTACTCGATGAGTAATTCAGCGTCCTGGAAAATCGAGCGGCCGTGGATCGCGGCCGACGAGCCGGCGACGCGTCTCGTCAACATGAATCACCTGGGCCGGGCGCTCACCGACTACAACGATCCGCCCGTCGACGTGCTGTTCGTCTACAACTGCAATCCCGTCGCCACGGTGCCCGACCAGCATCACATTGTCCGCGGCCTGCAGCGTGAGGATCTCTTTACGGTCGTCTTCGACCAGGTGATGACCGACACGGCGTTCTACGCGGACGTCGTCCTTCCGGCGACGACGTTTCTCGAGGGCTACGATTTCGCCAAAGCCTACGGGCCGATTCACCTGAGCCTGGCGCGACCCGTCATCGACGTCGTCGGCGAGGCGCGTTCGAACGCTGATGTCTTCGGGGATCTCGCCGCACGGCTGGAAGTGCTCGGCGACAGCGAGCCGATCGGCGAACTGGATCTGCTGGTGAAGGTTCTCGACTCACTGCCGGGATCGGTGGGCGCGGATCTGCGCTCCGACGTGGCGCCGACGGCCCCATGCGGGCCGGCGCCGGTTCAATTCGTGGACGTGTTCCCGAACACACCCGACGGCAAAGTGAACCTTTTTCCAGCCGAGTACGACACGGAAGCGCCGTTGGGTCTGTACGCGTTTCAGCCGGATCCAGAGCGAGCGGACGATCAACTCGACGCTCGGCCAGCTGCCGCGGCCCGACGTCAAGCTGGTCATGCATCCCGAGGATGCGGACACACGCGGGCTGGCGGACGGAGATCTCGTGCGGATTTTCAACGACCTCGGCGAGGTGCACTGCCCGCTTCAAGTCGCGCCGTCGATCCGGCCCGGCACGGTGAGCCTGCCGAAAGGACTGTGGCGGCGCAGCACGCGCAACGGCGTGACGGGGACAGCGCTGGTTCCCGCGACGCTGACCGATATTGCCGGCGGCGCGTGCTTCAACGACGCGCGGGTGCAGGTCGCGTCCCTTGCGACGGCCTAGCTGCCGGGATTACTTCGCCTGCTGGGGGACGTACTCCGGCGGGAGCGCCGACCCTTCCCCGAAGAAGAAGTCTTCCATGTGTTTCGCGACGAGCTCCTGGGCTTCTTTCTGCCAGGGCATCAGGCGGTACTCGTTGAGAATCATCTTCATCCGCTCTTCCCACAGCTTCCAGGCCTGTGCGGAGATGTTCTCGTAGACGCGCTGGCCTAGCTCGCCGGGCCATGGCGGCTCATCGAGGCCGGGCAGCTCCTTCTGGAGCTTCTTGCACATCACCTTGCGCCCGGTGGCGTTTCCAACGGGCTTGCTCGGAACAGGATCACAGGCGTCAGCCATTTCTCGATTGTACCATCGGCAACTCGGGATCGATCGCGAACCGCAGGCGCGCATGGGCGTCGCGCAGCGACCGCTCAACGGCGTCTGGAGCGGCGCCGTGCGCGAAGATGAACCCCAGGTAGCTGGCCCCTTCCGGCAACGGCACGAGCATCTGGTCCGGCTTCGCGGAGATCTGCACGTCGTCCACGCCCGCGACCGCCTTTGCTTCGTCGACACCGGCCACCGAGCGGTAGATGCCGCGCTGCGGGATGGGAATCATCATGACGCCGGACGCGGCGGTCTCGCGACGCCAGTCGGTCGGCGATTCGCCCAGCGCATGACGCATCAGCAGTTCCTCGAGCGTCACCAGCTCTCCAGGCCGTCCGCCGTCCCTCTTCTGGAATCCCAGCGCTTTCGCGCACAGCCCGCCAATGGGGCGCGCGGCCACTTCGAGGATGTAGACCCCGCGATCGTTGACGCGGCACTCGGCGTGAATGGGTCCATGGCTGAGACCGATGGCCGCGGCTGCACGCGCAACGGCGTCGATGATGTCCCATTGCATCGCGTCGGGCGCCGTTGACGGCGTGACGTAGATCGTCTCTTCGAAAAAAGGTCCATCGAGCGGGTCGGGCTTGTCGAACAGCGCCAGGGCGTTGAGCGCGCCGTGATGCAGGATGCCTTCGAGCGCGAACTCCCAGCCTTCGATGAAGCCCTCCACCAGAATCGTGTCATACGCACCCTCGTCCGGCGCCCGTTCGGCTCGCACTTCGGCCGACGCGAGGAGCGCGCGCAGCCGATTGAACGATTCGACAAACGCCGTGGGATCGTCGGCGCGCATGACACCGCGGCTCGCGGACAGCATCAGCGGCTTGATCACGCACGGATACTCGATCATGCCCGCAAGCGCGGATGGGTCGGCAGCGGTTGACGTGGGAAAAAACCACGGCGTCCGCAAATCGCAGTCGCGAAGGCGCTCGCGCGTCAGCAGCTTGTTCCGCGACGCGGCGGCAGCTGGCGGCTGGTGGCCCGGCAGGCGTAATTCCCGTGCGGCCATGGCCGCAATCACGGTCGGACGATCGCCGACGACCAGGATTCCCCTGATGGGGTTGTCCCGATCGCTGTCGGAGTGTTTCAGGATGGCGGCGACCGACGCGTCTTCTTCGTGGAAGCGGACAGGAATCGCGTGATCGCGCCACGGATCCTCGAGCACATCGCATCGATCGGTCGCGAACACAAGCTCGACGCCAAGACGTTCGGCGGCGGCGCCGAACATTCGCGTCTGGTAGCCGGTGGTGGTCGCCAGCAGCAGGACGCGTTTCACACGAGAGCCAGGTGGTCGGGGTTGGGTTCCGCGCAGCAATACCACGGCTCGCTCATGTACGGTACTGCCACCAGTGTCGTCGACGGCGGGACCGGACGCGGCGGACGGCCGGCGCGCGCGCGGGCCAGCGCCGAGATCTCTCCGAACACCGTTCGACGATCGCCTTCCGTCCGGACGCCGACCATGTGGGAAACGTCCTGCTGAAGCACGTCGACGCGCGGATCCGGATGCGACCACGGATACGCCAGCGTCGCGGCATCGAACGAGCCGGTGAGCGACTGGATGTCGGGCAATTCGAGCAGCCGCGAGCCCCGCGGAATCAGCAGACGGATGGCCAGCTGGATCGGCGCGACGTGATCGACGAGGTCGAGGTCCTGGATGCAATCGAGCAGATCGCAGTAGCCGTCGAGCGTCAGCCACGGATGAAACGCCACGAACGTCGGCACCAGCGTGAGGCGGGCGTCGCGGCAGAGCGCCGCCGCCTCCACAAAGTCCTGCCGTGTGTGTCCCTTCTCCAGCCTCGCAAGCACGCCGTCGTCGACAGACTCGACCGCGCTCGTGACGAACGCGCACCCTGTCTCGACCAGGCCGGCGAGCAGGTCGCGATGCTTCAGGAGGTGCTCGATCTTGATCGTCGCGTCGTAGGTGACGTCAGGGTGGGCGGCGTGGAGCGCCTCGACGAGGCGCATCGCGTGCGTCGGGCCGTTGAAGAAGTCGGGATCGCCGAACGAGATGTGCTCGGCGCCGGCCTTCACCTGGGCGTCGATGTCGGCGAGCACGACGTCAGGAGGCACGACGCGGAACTGTCCGCGGTAGACCGGCACGACGGGACAGTGCCGGCAGAGATGCTTGCAACCCCGGCTGGCTTCGGTCGAACCGGGGATCTTCACGCGACCGTCGCCGAGCTGCAGCGTCGCGTAATTGCGAAGCGGAGGCAGGCCGTTGCGATCGGGCACGAGGAAATGAATTCGCGGGACGACATCGTTGCCAGCGCCCGAAGTTAGCGCGGCCGCGACGGACGCGAATCGCGTCAACTCTTCCTCGAACTCGCCGCCGAACACCGCATCGACGCCGAGCGACCGCAGCCAGTCGGCGTTCAACGGGGCGTACAGACCGTACGCGCACAGTCGAGCCGACGGGTTGATCTCTCGGACCGCGGAAATCACGGGACCGGCGAGTCGCGTGGCCGTGTGCATCGGCAGATGTACGCCGACGAAATCGGCGCGTTCGATGCCGTCGCGCCGCAGCCGGTCTCTGCTGATGTCGACGCACGCGACGTCCCATCCGGCGGCGCGCAACCACGCCGCCGGCGATGCCAGGCCGAATGGCTGGCGTCCTAATTCGTAGGTGGAGATGAGCAGCGCGCGCATCGTGCGGCCGTCAACATTCTGTCACACCGTCTGGGAGTCGTTGTAAGCTCCACCAGACCGATGGCCGTCGCCGCAGCCCGCCAGCCGCACCCACCCGGACTGTACGTCCTGTTCTTCACCGAGCTCTGGGAACGCTACAGCTTCTACTCGATGGTCGCGATCCTGTCGCTCTACATGAACGAGTCGCTGCACTTCGACGTCGCCCGGGTCGGTCAGATCTACGGCGCCTATACGGCCGGCGTCTACATCATGCCGGTCTTCGGCGGCCTCATCGCCGACCGCTGGCTCGGCTTCAACCGGTCGATCATCGTCGGCGGCGTGCTGATGATGCTGGGGCATCTCGCGCTCGGCGTGGAGGCGCTGCCTTTCTTCTATTCCGGGCTCGTGTTGCTCGCGTGCGGCAGCGGGCTGCTGAAGCCCAACGTCTCGACGCTCGTCGGCAATCTGTATCGCGACCGCCCGGCGCTGCGCGACCAGGGCTTCAACATCTATTACATGGGTGTGAACATCGGCGCGTTCCTGGCGCAGCTCTTCGTTTCGGTGCTGCGCGCCCGCTACGGCTGGAGCATCGCGTTCATGTCCGCCGCAGTCGCCATGTTCTTCTCGCTCGTGACGTTCATCGGATTCAATCGACACGTGGCCGGCGCGGCGGTGAAGGTGGACGACAGATCCGCCGACCTGACGACGCTCGCGCCGGGAGAAGTCCGCTCGCGCGTGATCACTCTGATCGGCATCTTTGCCATCTCGCTCGTGTTCTGGCTGGCGTTCTACCAGATCTTCTACACGTTCTCGTTCTGGGCACGCGACAGCACCGCGACGTCGTGGCCGCCCGAGCGATTCCAGACGTTCGAGTCGCTGGGCGTGATTCTGTTGTCGCCCGTGCTCGTCGCCCTCTGGGTATGGCTGCAGAAACGAAACGCGGAGCCGTCCACGCCGGTGAAGATGCTCGTGGGAGTCGCGCTCGTGGCCGGCGCGTTCGGAATGCTCGCCTACGCCGGCGCAATCGGCGGCGACATCGGACGCGTGTCCGCCGCCTGGCTCATCGCCGCGAACGTCATCATCGCCGTCGGCGAGATCGCGCTCAGCCCGATCGGCATGTCCCTGGTCAACCGGTTGTCGCCCCCGAAGCTGATCGGCGTGTATTGGGACCGGATGCCGCCCAGCCGCTTTTTCCTGATGGTCGTCGGCATTCTCATGGTCGTCGCCATCCCGCTCAGCCTGCTTACGCCGCAGATCAAGCGGACGATTGCGCGCTCGGAAGCTTGATCGCAGTCAATCAGCTCGCAGCGCCTCGAGCGAGCTGAGCCGAGCGGCGCGCCGCGCCGGCAGCCAGCATGCCAGTGCCGCGACCGCAAGCAGCAGGAGCGTCGTAGCGGCGAACACCGACGGATCGCGCGGACTGACGCCGTACAGAAGGGACGCGATCAATCCGCTGCCGGCAAGCGCGACGCTGAGACCGGCCGCAGCGCCGGCGAGCGCGACGACGCTCCCTTGCTTCAGGATCATGCCCGCTACGCTCCAAGGCTCCGCACCCAACGCCAGCCGCACGCCGATCTCCGTCGTCCGCTGGCTGACGATGTACGACATCACGCCGTAGATGCCGATGAGGCCAAGCGCCAGCGCGACTGCCCCGGCAATCGCCAGCAACACCATCGTGAATGCCATCTGCGACGACGAGCGATCGAGGAGCTCCTGCAGCGTGCGGATCTGCGCGAGCGCCAGCTTCGGATCGACCCGCGCGACGGCGGCGCGGGCAGCCGCCGTCAGACCCGCCGGAGGCACCGACGTCTTCACGACAAATGTCATCGCGTCGGTGCGAGGCGGCAGCGGGATCTGCCGCGACGCAAAGAGCGGCATGTACAGCTGTGGCAGAGTTCGTGTTTCTCCCACGGCGAGGACCGGCGTGTCGGCCACGACGCCGGCGATGGTCAGCCATCCGCCGTCGCCTGACGGAAGCGGACGGTTGCCAAACCTTACGCGCTGGCCGACGGGATCGGCGCCGGCGAACGCGACTGTCGCCAGGCTCTCGGTGATGATGGCTACCGGCTCGTTGCGCTCGACGTCGGCGCGGGCGATGGAGCGGCCGCGAACGATCCGCATCCCCATCGTCTCGAAAAAGCCACCTGCCACCGCGCGTCGGAGGACGATCGGCGGTTGCTGTCGGGTCCGCATCGACTGGCCCTCCACAAACAACGCGCCGCCCTGATTGCAACCTTCGAGGAGCGGGAGGCACGTGGCCGCCGACACCGCCGTGGCTCCAGGCAGGCGCGACAGCTCGTCGATGATGGCAATATGCGCCGCGGCCATTCGCCCGCGATCGGCATAGTCGGCGGGCGGCAAACCGATGCGGAACGTGAGCGCCGATGCCGCATTGAAATTGGGATTGACCGCGCGCAGCTTCTGAAAACTGCGCAGCATCAGCCCCGACGAGACAAGCAGCACGAGCGCCAGCGCCACCTGCCCGCCCATGAGCAGCTGCCGAGTCCGATGCCGGCTGCGGCCCTGCGTGCTTCCACGCGCCCCTTCGCGCAAGGCGACGGCAATCGGCGTGGAGCGAAGAAGCGGAATGCAGCCGAACGCGACGGCCGTCAGCATGACGAGGCCGAGCGTGAACAGCAGGGCGACGGCATCGAGGCGGACTTCGTTCAGCCTTGGAAGGTTCGCCGGACCAAAGGCGACGAGCAGCTGGATGGCTCCCCACGCCAGCCCGAACCCGAAGATCCCGCCTGCCGCAGAGAGCAGAACACTCTCGGAGAGGAAATAGCGCGCAATCGCCGCGCGGCCCGCGCCGAGCGCGGTGCGAAGGACCACCTCGCGCTGTCTGGCCTCCGAACGGACGAGAAACAGATTCGCGACGTTCGCGCACGCAATCAGCAGCACCAGCCCAACCGAGGCGAGCACAATCCAGAGCGCGGCGGATACACGGCCGATCGTCGCCTCAATCAACGTGGTTGCCGAGGAGACCAGCTGGGTGTACCCGTTTCCGGGATACTCGCGCTCGAGATCGGCGTGCAATCGATTGAGCTCGGCGCGAACGCCGGCGACGCTGGCGCCCTCGCGCATGCGGGCGACACCGGTAAATGAATAGTTGTCGGCCGCCGCCGCACGCGTCAGCGCGAGCGGCGTCCAGGCATCGATCGTCGCGTTTGGAAACGTGAAAGCGACCGGCATCACGCCGACCACCGTGGACGGCACGCCGTCGAACACGACCGTCTGTCCGAGGATGTTCGGGTCGGCGCCGTAGCGGCGCGCCCAGAGGCTGCTCGAGAGGACCGCGACCGGAGGGCCCGCAGGCGTGCCTTCGGCCTCGGTGAACCAACGTCCATGCATCGGCGCGATGCGCAGCACCGAGGCAAGTGAGGGCGTGGCGCGAGCCGTCACCACGCGCTCTGGATCGCCGCGTCCCGTCAGCGCCCGGTCCTCGATCCGATAGAGCGCCATCGACTCGAGCGAATGAGCCCGGTCGAGATACGCATAGTACAGCTGCGTTGTCAGCGAGTTGAAGCCGAACGGCACGTTGCGGCTCGGCATCCCGTCCTCGAGCGAAACCACGTGCGCTGAATCGGCAAACGGCAGCGGGTTCAGAATCACGCGATACACGACGGCGAAGATCGCGGCGTTGGCCCCAATCGCCAGTGCCAGCGTCAGCACGGCGGCCGTGCTGAATGAAGGCGTGCGCAGCAGACGCCGCGCGGCAAAGCCCAATTCCCTCCACGTGCTCTCGATGGAGGTTGCGATCACCGCGTCGAGCGCGCGCTCGCGATGCACGTGCGGGCCGCCGAAGCGTATGCGCGCGTGCCTGCGCGCACCGGTGTCGGTCGCGCCGCTTGCGCGCTCCTCTTCCTCGAGCAGCGCCAGATGCGTCTCGACCTCCTGGCGCATCTCCTCGTCCAGCCGGCGGCGGCGAATGACATTCCAGATCCGACGAATTGGCGACATCAGGACCTCACGCGAAACGCAGCGCTTTGTTGACGGCTTCAGTCAGCGTGAACCACCGGCGCTCTTCTTCCTCGAGCTGTTTCCGTCCCGATGCCGTCACGGTGTAGAACCGCGCCTTCCGGCCCGTGTCCGTCGTCCCCCACTGCGCCTTCAGCCATTTCTCGTGCGTCATGCGCTGCAGGGCGGGATACAAAGACCCTTCCTCGATACGGAGCGAATCCGACGTGGCCTGATGAATGCGCTGGGCGATGGCGTAGCCGTGCTGCGACCCGGCCCGGTCGAGGATCTTCAGGATGAGCAGGTCGAGCGTGCCCTGCAGGCGGTCGTTCGTGTGTTTAGGCATAGTTGGCTATGTATAGCTGGCTACTCTCAGCCCTTGGACGGGGAATGTCAACCAAAGGTTTGCCCGCCGCGGACGTGATCTAAGATTTCGGGATGGCCCTCGAGGAATACCGAAAGAAGCGCGACTTCAAGAAGACCCCCGAACCCGAAGGCAGGGTCCAGAAAAAGAAATCGAAAGAGCTCTTCTTCTGCGTCCAGAAGCATCTCGCCAGCAGCCTGCACTACGACCTCCGCCTCGAGCACAACGGCGTCCTGCTCTCCTGGGCGGTGCCGAAAGGTCCGTCGCTCAACCCTGGCGACAAGCGGCTCGCCATGCACGTCGAGGATCACCCGTTTGAATACGGCGAGTTCGAGGGCGTCATCCCCGAAGGTTACGGCGCCGGGATCGTCATGCTCTGGGATCGCGGCACCTGGACGCCGGAAACAGACGACGTCGAGGCGGCCCTCAAGAAGGGGGACCTCAAGTTCCAGCTGAACGGGTACAAGCTGAAGGGCTCGTGGGTCCTCGTCCGCACGCGCGGCTGGCCCGGCGCGAAGGCAGGTCCCGGCGGCGAGAGCAGGAGCTGGCTGCTGATCAAGCATCGCGACGACTGGTCGGGTGACGTCGACATCACGACGTTCGCTCCGAAAAGCGTCAAGAGCGAGGGCGACTTCGAAGACATCCTCGCCGAAGATACGCCCGCCATCTGGATCTCGAAGGGCCCGACAAAGGGCGGCGAGGCCAGCAAGATGCTGGCCGAGATCGTCGAGCGCGCCGCGAAGATCAAGGCCGAACGAAGCGCGCCGAAAAAGGCGCGCAAAGCCGGGAGGTAGACCGTGCCACACCTGACGCGTCGTGCGTTCATCGAGTCGGGCTCGCTCGCGATTCTCGCAGCCACCGCTGCGAGCGCCGCGCAGCAGGCTGTTGCGCGAGCCAGAGATCTCGCCGGCGTGAAGGCACTCACCTTCGATACATTCGGCACCGTCGTCGACTACCGAAGCAGCATCATCGAAGAAGGGACGGCGCTCGGGAAGGCAAAGGGCCTGAAGGTGGATTGGGCGGCGTTTGCCGACGCGTGGCGCCGCGACTACGCGCCGTCCATGAACCGCGTGCGCACCGGCGAGCTGCCGTGGACCAATCTCGATGCGCTCAACCGGCGCATCCTCGACCGGTTGCTCGTCGATTTCAAGATCTCCGGGCTGACCGAAGCGGAGATTGAAGCACTCAACCATGTCTGGCACCGGCTGAAGCCGTGGCCCGACGCCGTCAGCGGCCTGACGCGGCTGAAGAAGAAATTCACGATTTCGCCGCTCTCGAACGGCAACGTGGCGTTGCTGGCGGATGTCTCCAAACGTGCGGGCCTGCCGTGGGATCTGATCATCGGCTCCGACATCTCCCGGCACTACAAGCCGGATCGAGAGGTGTATCTGACCGCCGCCAGCCTGCTCGATCTGCCGCCGGGGAACATCATGATGGTGGCGGCGCACCAGGACGACCTTCGGGCGGCGAAGGGTTTTGGATTCAGAACGGCGTTCGTACCGCGGCCGAAGGAAGGGCCCAATGGCGACCACCGGGCCGTCGAGCCCCTGTGGGATCTCGTCGTCAACGACTTCGGCGAGCTCGCGTCGGCCCTGGGAGCCTGACGTCAGTCGAGCAGGCGCTTCGACAACACGCTCCAAAGCGAATATGCGAGGCGCAGGCGATCGTGCCGCGCGATGTCGCCGGTCCAGAACTCGCCGCCGACCATCTCACAGTGGGCCGGCAGCACGCCGGCCTCGAGCGGCTTCTTGTTTTCCTGCGCGTAGCTGTCGAGCACAGCCGCCGACGGGCGCGCGGTGTTCACCATGACGACGTCGACGCGACGAGCGGTGGCGCTCTCGAGACGCTCCACGGCGTCGGCCGCCGTGAAGCCGGCCATGCCGCCGCCTTCCGTCAGCAGGTTCGCGATCAGGATGACGGGCCCCTTCATGCCGGCCAGCGCCTCGGGGACTCCACGCACGAGAAAATTCGGCATCAGGCTCGTGTAAAAGCTGCCGGGCCCGATGACGACCGCGTCGAAGTCCGCAATCGCATCAGCGACTACGGGATGAATCGACACGGCAGGCTCGAGCCAGATCCTCCGGACGAAGCGGCCCAGGGTTTGCCCCGCGTCCACTTCCACTTCTCCGCGGGTCATCGAACCGTCGCCGTATTCAGCGCACACCGATGCGTGTTCGACCGTCACCGGCCAGACACGCCCGCGGCAGCCGAGCAGCGCCCGCAATCCGTCAACGGCGTTGAGGAAGTCGCCGCTGTAGCTCTGCATCATCGAGAGGAGCAGATTGCCGCCTGTGTGCCCGCCGAGCCGCGCGTGCTCGAGGGTCGGCAGCCTCGCGAGCAGGACGCGCCGCGCTTCGCGCGTGTTGCGTGAGAGCGCAAGCGCGCACTTCAGGATGTCGCCCGGCGGCAGCACGCCAAGTTCGTCGCGAAGCTGACCGGAACTCCCGCCGCTGTCGAACATGGTGACGACGGCGTTGACGCGCAGCCAGGGATTGTTCTTGAGGCCGCCGAGAACGCTCGGCAGCCCCGTGCCCCCGCCGAAGCAGCCGATATTCAGTTCTCGAAGGCGCATTCGTTAATAATACTCACATGACAGACGCTCTAACGGCAGTGCAGACGCTCGAACGCGACTTGCGTGAAGTGTTCGGCGGCCGCCTTCAGTCGCTCGTCCAGTACGGCATGCGCGCGCCCGGCGCGGCCGCACACGAGAATCATGGCGGCCACGGCCATCACGAGCCGGCGCTCACGCACACGCTCGCCATCGTGGAGACGCTGACGCCTGTCGACCTCAGAAGCTGCGCAACCCGCATCACGTCCTGGCACGATGCCGGTCTGGCGACGCCGCTGATGCTGTCGGCCGGCGAGTTCTCGCGCTCGCTGGACGTGTTCCCGTTCGAATTCAGCTCGATCCTGGCCGACCACATCGTCGTCTCCGGCCAGGATCCGTTCAACGGACTTGTGATCGAGCCCGCAGATCTGCGCTGGGCGTGCGAGGTGCAGGCTCGGGGCCACCTGCTCCATCTGCGTCAGGGGTATGTCGAAACCCGAGGGCGCGGCGACGCGCTCGCCGTGCTGATTGTGCGATCGGCTCCCGCCTGGGCGTCGCTCCTGCAGAACATGGCGCGCCTGGAAGGCGTCACATCCAGTGACGTGACTGGTGCTGTCCGCCACGCCGAACGCACGCTGAACGTTTCGAGCGGCATCGGAGAAATCACCTCGCTCGTCGGCGTCAAAGAGATTTCATCAGAGCAAGCCGCCGGGATGTTCCCCGCTTACCTCGAATCCGTGGAGCGGTTGACCAGACATGTGGACGGCTGGAGCGCAACGAAGTGATCTCGGCTCTCAATGTAGGGCGGGCCTTTCAGGCCCGCCGCGGCCTTGAAAAGGCCGCGCTACTTCTGATACTCGTCCTGCTCGCCGTTCCTACGTGGGCACAGAACCTTCCCGAGCTCACGGCGCCGGTCAACGACTTCGCGCACGTCATCGATGCGCAGAGCGCGGCAGGCATCGAGCGGCTCAGTCGATCCCTCAAGGCCGCTGGCGGTGACGTCGTGGTCGTCGCGACGGTGGACACCATCGAGCCCTACGGCGACATTCGCGAGTACGCGACCAAGCTGTTCGAAAACGGCGGGCGCGGGATCGGCGAAAAGGGCAAGAACAACGGCGTGTTGATCCTTCTCGCCCTCAAACAACTTAAGGTACGGATAGAGGTCGGATACGGACTCGAAGAGTGGATCACTGATCGGTTCGCCGGCGAGACCAGCCGGCTCTACATGGCGCCGGAATTCCGCAACGGCGCCTATGGCACGGGACTGCTCGTCGGCACCGCACGAGTCGCCGGCCGTATCGCGAAAGGCAAGCACCTCAAGCTCGACGTCGAGGTACCGCAAGATGACGACGAACAGGCTGAGGGACGGTCGTCTTCGTTTCCGCTCTGGCTCCCGATTGCCATCTTCATCGCGCTGCTCGTCGTCAGCCGCATCGGCGGAGGACCAGGAGCCGGCCTTCTGCTCTGGGGTCTGGGACCGTGGAGCCGGTGGTCGAGCGGTGTCGGGCCGTTCGGCGGCGGGCGCGGCGGAGGCTTCGGCGGCGGTGGGTTTGGCGGCGGGTTCGGTGGCTTCGGCGGCGGCGGGAGCGGCGGTGGGGGGGGCGGGTCAGGCTGGTAGACTGAGGATCATGAAGACTATGAAGACAACACGCAGATTCGCAGCACGTCTTGTTCTCCTTGGGCTCATCGCTCTTCCACTATCCGGCTGCTCGTACAACAAGTTCGTCGGGCAGGAGGAGGCGGTCAAGGCACAGTGGGCCCAGGTGCAGAACCAGTTGCAGCGGCGCAACGATCTCATTCCGAATCTGGTCGAGACGGTCAAGGGTTACGCCGCGCATGAAGAGGGCGTGTTCAAGGACATCGCCGACTCACGGTCGAGGCTTCTGAACGCCAAATCGCCCGACGAGACAATTGCCGCCGCGAATCAGCAGACGAGCGCACTCGGCCGGCTGCTGCTGGTCGTCGAGAACTATCCGAACCTGAAGGCGAATGAACAGTTCAACGGCCTGATGGACGAGTTGTCCGGGACGGAGAATCGCATCGCCACCGAGCGGATGCGATACAACGAGAGAGTTCAGGAGTACAACACGTCGAAGCGGCAGTTCCCGGCCAACATCACCGCGAAGATGTTCTCGTTCAAGGACTATCCGTTTTTCGAGGCGCCCGCGTCGGCGACACAAGCGCCTAAGGTGAACTTCGCGAAACCCTCATAGGCTCGAGGTTGACCACCTGGGAGCGGCGGCTTTGGAAGGGCCGCCGCTACGTTCTTACCGACCTCCGTCTCCTTTCAACTGAACGCGGCTTTTCGTCCGAGATCGCGCTGGACGATATCGGCGACGTCCATCGATCGCAATCCCTTGCTCAGACGGTATTGGGCCTGTCCACGCTCGACGTCCGCAATCGTGACTCGCGGCGGCGCGGCGTCACGCTCCGCCACGTCCGTCACGGCGCTCAACTCGCGGCGCTCGTCGAACTCCTCGCTGCCGATCGGCACGCACGAATCGACATTGATGCCGCCGCAGCGGCGCGCGCGACGATGACATGGGAGCCTCGCATTCCGACGGCCGGCGCCCCCGAGGCGCTTACCGCCATCGCCGTCGTGCTTGTGGCGCTGGTCGCCGTCGCGGTGGGACTTCACGGCAACAGCCGCGCGATTGCCTATCCGGACGACGACGCGATTTATCCGCGTGGCGAGAAGAGGGATCGGGAAGAGATCGTGCGGTTCATGGAAACAACTGTGATGCCGTGGGCGCGCGTCGCGCTTGCGCCCATCGCGGGTTCGGCATCGCGGGTCACGTGTGGCACGTGCCACGGACTCCATCCGCAAATGAGCGATTGGCAAATGCCCGCGGTGAACGCGCTCCCGCGGCCCGCGATACGCGAGGCCGGCCTGGAGAATCACGGCGGGGTCATGGACGCGCAGATGCGCAATGCGATTTACGGCTACGGGTCCGCGTCCGAGAAGGTCGGGCGCGCCACTTACATGCGCGAGATCGTCATGCCCGGCATGGCCCGCCTGCTCCATCGTCCTGCCTACGACTTCACGCGAACGTACGATTACAACCGCGAGCAGTTTGCCTTTGGCTGCTACCACTGCCACAAGGTCAAATAGGTTCCAGAGGTTCCAAGGGTTCCAAAGGTGCCAAGGGTTCAACGCGGGTAAAGGAGGAGCGTCGATTCGGCGCTGGCCTGAACGGCGGCGTCGGAGAAGACGAGCGGAAAGTATTCGCCGGCCGCCCAGAGCTTCGCGAGATCTGAAAAATGCGCGCTGCGCGGAGACCCGGATTGGCCGGGCGCGCTCGTGACCACCGACCGATCCCAATCCGAGACGTCCAGGATCTCCCTGAACGACGCGCCGATGTCGACGCCCTGGCGCGAGTACGAAGACATCACCGTCTCCGCGTTCCCGCCCTGCGGGAATGGACCGACATTGAAAAGCCGTCTGGCCGCTTCGCCCACCGCCAGCGGATGCTTGAACGCGACGGCGTGCAGGCGTCCCCAGGCCGGTGCGGCGGAGGCGTCTGCTGCCTTCACGCGATCGACTGCCAGCTTCAACGCATCCAGCAGCACCGCATCGCGCGCCTTTTCACGATCGCCGTCAAACCAGGTCCGCGACGGGTTCGTCAGAGCCGTCACATCCAGATGGGCTCGAGCCAGGTAGCCGTCGAGCAGCGCCGGCGGCACTCTCCGCTCGGCCAGCTTCCTGAGCAGTGCTTCTGTCCAGTACGCATACAGCGCAGCGGCCGGCGAATCCGCCGTCATCCGCCTGTCCCAGCCAACCAGGCGAGTGCGCGCTTCTTCGACATCGGGCAGACCGCCGTGCAGTCGCGCGAGAAGCGGCACCAGCTGCTTCGCGTTCCACGGCGTCGTGTCGTGCTGGAATCTCTTGAAGTCATCGACAGTGAACGTCTCGTTGCCGGCAAGGATCTCTTTCAGGCGATTGGTTCGCGCGACGTCCTGATTCGCCGCGATCTCAACTCGCTGCTCACGCGCGCCGGTCGAGTTAGACAACGCATCGAGCGCGTGCCAACCGCGCCAGTCGAAGGCTTCCGTCCAGGCCGGTGCCGGAAGCGCTCCGTCGCCTGACAATCTCGCGGGCACGAGTCCTGCCACCTCGCGGCCGACGTTTCCGTCGGCGTCAGCGTAGACGACCTCCACGACCGGCATTCGCCACGTCTTGAGCACAGCGCGCACATCCGCGGACGAGCGCGCCTGATCGAGGGCCAGAGCCGTCAGTTCGCCCGCCCCGCCGGCCTCCATCCCGCTCCACCGAACGGTGAATGCGAGGTGACGCTGCCGGTCGGACGCGATCACGACGCCGTGACGCGTGTACTCGCGCTCGAAGTCGAATGGCTTCGCTCGCCCTCTTATGCGGATCGGATCCTTGACGATGACGGTGTCGACAAAACGGCCGCGGTCTTCGACCTGATGAGGATTCGCTGGATTCACGCGTTCGATGAACACGTCCTGCGTATCTGCAGGGAACGCTGCAAGCCCCCACGCCACGCGATCGTTGTGACCGATCGCGACGCCCGGCAGCCACGGCGACACCGCGCCCGCGACGTTCCAGCCCGGCGCCTGCAGATGGACCAGATAGCGCAGCGAGGGGTGAGCTAGAGGACGATGCGGGTCGTTGGCGACAAGCGGAAGCCGGGTCATCGATCGCGATCCGGGGACGGCCCATGCATTGGAGCCCGCCGGTGCGACCGGCGCCGCAAGTCCCAGAAAGAATGGCGGTGTGCCAGCCCGCCGCAACGCGTCGCTGACCACGTCTCCGAGGCCTTCGAGATTCACGTCTGATGGAATGCCGCGAGCGGAATACGGCTTCTCGGAGGGAAGCAAGTCGTTGGCGCGAGCCGTGCCGACCGCCGCGATCAGCCGGGCTCGAAATGCGTCGAGGTCGGCATCGCCGCTCTGCAGGAACGCGTCCGTTCTGTTCAGCAGATCCTCCGGCTTCCACAATTCCGGCGGCCAGCCGGCCACCACGAACTCTTCAGGCAGGTCGCGCTGCGCGATCGCCACCCACGCGTTCACACCGCCGACGAACGCTTCGGCGATGCGCTTCACGTCGCGTCCGTAGCCGGCCCACTCGGCGGCCATGTCGCCGTGAAACTGCACGCGGCGGGTCATGGCGTCGCGCTCGGCAAAGTTGGGCCCGAGCACTTCGGACAGACGGCCCTGCGCGCTTCGCCGCCACAGATCCATTTGAAAGAGCCGGTCTTGCGCCTGCACGAATCCCTGAGCGAAGAACAGGTCGGCCTCGGTCCGCGCGGAGATGTGCGGCACGCCCCATCGGTCGCGAACGACGCGAACGGGCTGCTCGAGCCCGGCGATGGCGAGTGTCCCCGAGACCTGGGGCAATGGCGCCACGCGGCGCTCGGGCGTCGCGCGGCCGCACGCCACGGCCGCGACGGCCGTCACGGCGCACAGCACGGCCATCGGTCGAATTAGTAAACTACGTAGCGCGGCCCTTTCAGGGCCGCGACCGCGGGGCTGAAAGCCCCGCGCTACAACGAGATCATTCATGGCGCTGAAGGATTCATTGCTCGCGGAATTCGATCACGAGATGGGGACCACGCGGCGGCTGCTTGAGCGCGTGCCGGACGAGCGGCTCGCGTGGAAGCCGCACGAGAAATCGATGTCGCTCGGCGGGCTGGCGACGCATCTCTCGAATCTGCCGAATTGGGGCACCACGATCATGAGCGACCAGTCTTACGATCTCGATGCGGGCCCGCCGCACATGGCGGAAGCCACGTCGCGGGCCGCCATCCTCGAGTTCTTCGAGACGTCGGTGAAAAAGGCGCGGGCCGCGCTCGACAAAACCGACGCCGAGCTCGACGCGCGCTGGGCGCTCCGGCGCGGCGACCAGGAAATGTTCTCGCTGCCGCGTGCGGCCGCGTTCCGCACATTCGTGCTGTACCACGTCGTGCATCACCGGGGGCAGCTGAGCGTGTACCTTCGACTGAACAACGTGCCGGTGCCGGCCATCTACGGTCCAACGGCGGACGAAGGGTAACCCAGGATCTCAGTGACCGCGAAATTCGTTCCCCGTCCCGCGCTGACAAGCGGCCACATGATGACGCTCTTCAGCTGGGGCAACCCGCGCTATTTCCCTCGTCTGCCGGCTCCGGTCCGCCGTTACTTCGACGTCACTCACGACGCGCGCGTCGTCGCCGACTGCCACTGGCAGCCGCAGCCGTGGGCGTGTGCCACGGTGCTGGCGCTGCACGGTCTCAACGGATCGAGCGACGCGCATTACATGAAGGGCATCGCGTCGAAAGCCTTCGCCAGGGGGATGAACGTTGTCCGGCTGAACCAGCGGAACTGCGGCGATACCGAGCACCTGTCGGCTGGTCTCTTTCACTCGGGCCTGACCCACGATGCCGCTCACGTGATCGAGGAACTGGCTGCCGTCGACGGACTGAGATCGATAGCCGTGGCCGGCTACTCGCTCGGCGGCAACCTCGCATTGAAGCTTGCAGCGGAGTACGGCGAGGCGCCGCCGCCTTGCGTCCGCGCGGTCGCCGCGGTCTCACCGATCATCGAAATCGGCGAGTGCGTGCGCGCGCTCGAGCGGCCGGGCAATCGCCTCTACCAATGGAATTTCGTGAAGGATCTGAAGCGTCGCATGCGGCGTAAGGACAAGTGCTGGCCGGGGCGGTTCGATCTGAGCGGCCTCGGACGCGTCCAGACCGTGCGCGACTTCGACGAAGTCTATACGGCGCCCCACTTCGGCTTTGCCGGCGCCGAGGATTACTACTATCGCGCGAGCGCCATGCGGATCATCGAACGGGTTCGCCTTCCAGCGCTGGTGATCACCGCCGAAGACGATCCGTTCGTCCCGCCGACGCCCTTCAAGGACGCGAAGCTGTCAGGCAACCCGTGCATCGAGGTCGATGTCTGCGCGCATGGCGGGCACTGCGGCTTCGTGGGTCCAGCCTCCGGCGAAGACGATGGGTATTGGGCCGAGAACCGGATCGTCGATTTCCTCAGCCGGCACGCGGGCGCGTGACGCGTGCGGGCCTACTTCCAGCCGGTCGACTTCCGCGTGAATCGCGCGGGCAGCGAGGCCTTGGGTTCAGCGGCGGTTTGCGTCTCGCCTGAGGCGACGTTGATCTCGCGCTCCAGCTCCTCTTCGTTCGGCAGGCCTTCAAGCTGATCGACGAACACGAGCGAGTGCTGCGAGGGGATCTCGAACTTCTTGCCGCACGTCTTGCACGCAACCTGATCGTCGAGGCGAAGGAGGTAGTCGCGCAGCTTGGCGAACTTCGCGCGGTCGACTTCATCAGCGCCCTGCGGCAGGCGATCCTTCTTCGACCTGCGCACCCAGCGGATGCTGTAATCGTTCGTCCTGCGGCACTTGGGACATTGATACCGGCCCTGGCGGGTCTCCGGCTTGTCGGTGAACAGGGCGCGTTCGTCTAGGGGCATTCCCTAATGGTAGCAACGATCGCTAATGTTCGGTCAGGCGGATTACAAGCCTAGACGATCCATCAATAGCCGGGCGAACTCCGGGCCTTTGCCGGACTCCTCGTGCTTGAAGTACACGAACACGTCGCGGCACGCCGCGGTTTCGCGGGCGATCGTCTCGGCCCACTGCGTGATGTCGTCGGGCTGGTAGCCTTCGTCGCGTAGCCGGAAATACGCGTAGTCGGCCGTCACGCGCACCGGCGTCGAGAGCTTCTCGCTGTCGGCGATGCAGACGGCGAGGTTGCGCGCGGCCAGCCGCGTGAAGATTTCCTCGTCAAACCACGAGGCGTGACGGAACTCGAAGGCTGCACGGATGCCCGCGGGCAGTTGCGGAAGAAAGGCGTCGAGCAGCGCGACATCCTTTCTCAGAAACGGCGGCAGCTGAAACAGCAGCGTGCCGAGCTTGTCGCCAAGCGTGGCGGCCACCGCGCAGAACCGCTCGACGGAATCGCCGGCGTCCTTCAGACGGCTGTCATGCGTGATCCGCCGCGGCGCCTTCAGCGTCAGCTTGTACGGCAACGGCGTCTGCGCCGCCCAGCCGGCGACGAGCTTCTCGGTCGGCATCCGGTAAAACGTGTAGTTGATCTCGACCGTCGGAAATCTCGCCGCGTAGTACGGCAGCATCTTCGCCGCCGCGAGATCGGCGGGATAGAAACTGCCCTTCCACTCGGGGTAGTTGTAGCCGGAGGTGCCCACCCAAACCATGTAGACTAGATTACATGCAGCGCCGCGTTTTTTTTGCTATCGCTGCGGCCGTCTCGCTCGCCGCGTGCAGTCCCAAGTCCAACCAGCGGACGTACCCCGTTCACGGCCAGGTGCTGGCCGTCACGCCGGACCGCCAGGAAGCCACGGTCAAACACGGAGAAATCGTCGGACTGATGCCGGCGATGACGATGCCCTACAAGATCAGGGAGAAGGCCGATCTCAACGCCGTCCGGCCGGGCGACGTCATCGACGCGACGCTTGTCATCGCCGAAAACGACGCGTTTCTGACAGGCGTGAAGAAAGTGGGCGAAGCGCCGCTCGAGCAGCCGCCGCCAGAGGCCGCGACGGCGTCGACGGGCTCGGGCCTGCCGCTACTCAAGCCTGGCGAGGTGGTCCCCGATTCGCCGTTCGTCGATCAGGACGGAAAGAAACGCGGCTTGAACTCGTTCCGCGGATCCATGATCGTGCTGACGTTCATCTACACGCGCTGTCCGTTGCCGACGTTCTGTCCGATGATGGATCGCCATTTCGTGACGATTCAGGAACGCATGCACGACGATCCCCTGCTCAGAAACGTGCACCTCGTCACGATCTCGTTCGACCCCGCGTACGACACGCCGGCCGTGCTGAAGAAGCACGCGCGCGAACTCAACGCGGATCTGAATCGCTGGACCTTCCTCACCGGCGAGCCGGAAGCCATCGAGAAATTCGGCGGGCGGTTCGGCGTTTTCGTCACGCGGGCGTCGAACGATCCACGCGATATCAGCCACAACCTCCGCACGGCCATCGTCGGTCCCGACGGAAAGCTCATCAAGATCTACACGGGCAACGAGTGGACGCCCGACGAGATTCTCGCGGACCTGAAGCCCACCGCGAATGCCGATTGAATTTGGTTATCTGGGCATCTGGTTATTTGGGCGTCTGGAAATGCTCAAATAACGAGATGAACCAATGACCACATTCACAGCTCGTGAGCGTCGTCTCGTCACGGCGCTTCGCACGCCGCTCGCAGTCCAGCGCTACCTCAACCAGCTGCCGTACAACACCGAGCCGCACGGGCGCGCGACGCTGCGGAGCTTTCGCGGAGTCGTGCGTCACGGATGCGCCCACTGTCTCGAGGCGGTGCTCTTCGCAGCCGTGGCGCTCGAGCAGCACGGGTTTCCCCCGCTCGTGTTGAGCTTCGAGTCGATCGACCAGCTCGATCATGTGATCTTCATCTACCGGAAGCGTGGGCGGTGGGGATCGGTGGCACGCTCGCGCGACCCGGGCCTCCATGGACGGCGGCCCGTATTCGCCAACCCGAGAGCGCTTGCGCTCAGCTACGTCGATCCCTACGTGGACTTCACCGGTCGCGTGACCGGCTACGCGGTTGTCAACCTCGCCGGCGAGATGGACGGCTACGACTGGCGGCTTGCGTCGACCAATGTGTGGAAAGTCGAACGGATGCTGCTCGACTACCCGCACGGGCGCATCGCGACGTCTGACGCGCGCACCGATCGGTTGAGAACATGGTATCGCGCATTCCGGAAGGAGCACGGCGTCAAGCCGGTGTCGTATCGCGGCCGGGGGAAGTGGACACCGCTGCCGGAAGAATTCGAACGTTCGATCAGGCTGGCCGGACGTCCACTCTCTTAATCGAGATCGAAGTCTCGTGTAGGTTTCGTCACCGGCTCCTGCCGCGCCTGCTTCAGCGCTTCCTCGAAGCGTTTGGAGAGCGCGTCGCCGCGTGTCTTCTCCGATTCCACCGACTGCTGAAACACGGCCTCACGCCGGGCCGCCTGCTCGGCGAGGATGCGGTGAGCCTCGTCCAATTCGGGCTTGTCGGCTCGCTCCGGTTGCTTGTGGCCGACTACGCGTCCGAGGTTCAGGTCGATGACCA
>WNFL01126822.1_pt2 | contig 25350 bp, 19 predicted proteins | sample 5400361 | NCBI WGS metagenome assembly WNFL01 (sample SAMN13153351, study PRJNA577476) | soil metagenome | isolation source: 40 cm soil on Douglas fir-dominated hillslope | place: USA:California | collected 2013-09-17
CCCTCGTTCGAGAGCGAATACGTCGAGTACGAAAAACCCGCCGTCGACCAGATCGTCCCGCGTCTCGGAGGTGCGGCCGTCGCCATCATCAACAAGGTACCGATGCGGGCAGAGACATTGCGCCAGCTGCCGCAGCTCAAGATGATCGCGGTGGCAGCGACCGGCTATGACGTGGTGGACATCCCGTATTGCAAGGAACACGGCATCGCCGTCGCCAACATCCGCAACTACGCCGTGCACACGGTGCCTGAACATGCGTTCGCGATGATTCTCGCGCTGAGGCGCAATCTGCTCGCGTACCGGCAGGACGTCGAGAACGGCGTGTGGAACAGATCCGATCAGTTCTGCTTCTTCACCCACGATATCGGCGATCTGTACGGCAGCACGCTCGGCATCATCGGCGAGGGCGCCATAGGTCAAAGCACTGCGGCGATCGGTCGCGCATTCGGCATGCGGGTGTTGTTTGCCGATCATCCGCCGCCGAAAATGCCGGGCGTGATCTTCACGCCGCACGAAGAGGTGCTCGCGCAATCGGATGTGATCTCACTGCATTGTCCGCTCCTGCCGTCGACGCGCAACCTGATCGACATCCAGGCGTTTCGAAAAATGAAGCGCAACGCCCTGCTCATCAACACCGCCCGCGGCGGACTGGTCGACGAGGCGGCGCTGATTCAGGCGCTCGACGAGGGCCTGATCGCCGGCGCCGGCTTCGACGTGCTGACCGTCGAACCGCCCAAGGACGGCCACCCGCTGCTCGATGTGCGGCGCCCGAATTTCATCCTCACGCCGCACATTGCCTGGGCCTCGGACGGCGCCATGCAATTCCTTGCCGATCAGTTGATCGACAATATCGAACGGTGGGCGGCGGGCAATCCGCAGCATCTCGTGACTTGACTTCCTCTCCCAGCGCCTCGACGGCGACTTGCGCATCCTGAATCGTCCGGTCACGATCAGAAACAAGACCGATGGCTGCGTCCAAGTCAATTCGTTTAAGATGGCTGCGTAAGGCCTCCGGGCTGGCAAACCCAATTGACGATCACTCATGAAGAAGCTGCTTTACCAGTTCGATACGGACGCCCTGCCCTCGGTCTTCGATAATGTCGTAGGCTACGACGGCGGCGCCGACCACATCTCGGCTTACGGCGGAGTCAACGCGAAGAATGTCGGCGGCCTCGTCGAAGGCGCGATCTTCACCCGCGGTCTCAAAGACAAAAAAAACACCGCCATCTTCATCGGCGGCGGCAACCTGATCGAAGGCGAAGCGGTGCTCGCCGCGGTGCGCCGCAAATTCTTCGCCAAATTCCGCGTCTCGGTGATGTTCGACTGCAACGGTTCCAACACGACGGCCTCGGCGGCCGTGGCGTGGCTCGCGCACGGCCGCACCCTCGCCGGCAAGCGCGCTGTCGTGCTCGGGGGCTCCGGTCCGGTCGGTCAACGCGCCGCGGTGCTGCTGGCCCGGGAAGGCGCCGAGGTCGCGATCACCGGCCGCAAGCGCGATGTCGTGCAGGCGGCCTGCGATTCGATCCACGCGCGCTTCGGTATCGTGATACGAGCCGTCGAGGCCCCGACCAACACCGAACGCGGCGCCGCCATCGACGGCGCGCAAATCGTCCTTGCCACGGGTGCCGCCGGCATCACCTTGCTGGACGAGAAGCAGTGGCAGGATAGCCCGACGCTGGAACTGGTGGCCGATGCCAATGCGTCGCCGCCGGCGGGCATCGAAGGCGTGGGGCAGAACGATCGCGGTTTCCTCAAGCACGGTAAGATACTGTTCGGCTCGCTCGGGTTCGGAGCGCTCAAATTGGCGCTGCATCGCGCCTGCGTCTCGCGCCTGTTCGAGCAGAACGATCTGCTGCTCGACGCCGAAGAAATTTATGCCGTCGCCAAGACGATGGTGGGTTGAAACGAACACACGATGAAACAATGATCACTCAAAGCTCAGTTGAAAAATTTCTGGACGATCTTGCCAGCGGCCAGCCGACCCCGGGGGGCGGCAGCGCCGCGGCCATCATGGGCGCCATGGGCGCCGCCCTCGTGTCCATGGTCTGCAACGTCACCATCGGCAAGAAGGGCTACGAAGCAGTCGAAGCCGAGATGAAGGCCGTGCGCGAAGAGTCCGAACGGGTGCGCCGGCGCCTGACGGCCATGGTCGCCGAAGACATCGCCGCCTTCGACAGCATCCTGGCAGCGTACAAGCTGCCCAAAGCGACCGACGACGACAAGCCGCGGCGCGCGGCGGCCATTCAGGCAGGCCTGCGCCGCGCCACCGAAACGCCTCTGGACTGCGCGCGCGTCTGTGCCGAAGTCATCGCTCTCGCGCGGCGCGCCAGCGAACACGGCTATCTCAACGTCATCAGTGACGGCGGCGTCGGCGTGCTGGCAGGCTTCACGGGACTGCGCAGCGCGGCGCTTAACGTCTATATCAACGCTCCCGCGCTCAAGGACCGCGCCTTCGCTGAAGCTGCGACCGCCGAGTTGGAGAAGCTGGTCGAGTTTTGCGCTGCCGAGAGCGAAGCGGTATACAAGATCGTCCGCGACAAATTGGGCTGAACGCCCGGGGAGAACCCAAGCATGCCCGGCGGCAGGATAGATACCGAACGCACGTTCACTGCATTAGGCGTAGCCGTACTGACCATCTCGGATTCGCGAGATGCCAGCAACGACACGTCCGGCGATTTACTGGCGGAGCGCATCAGTACCACGGGCCATCGTCTGCGGGGTCGCGCGCTCGTGGGAAATGACAAGGCCGGCATCCAGCGCCAAGTGCGGGCTTGGATCGAGGATCCTGACGTGGACGTGATCATCACCAACGGCGGCACCGGTCTCGCGGCGCGTGAAGTGGCGCCGGAAGCGCTGCGCGAACTCTTCGACCGGGAGCTCGAGGGATTTACCGTCCTGTGGCACCTCGTTTCCTATGAGACAGTGGGCGTATCCACGATGCAATCCCGCGCCTGCGCCGGCATCGCCGGGAACACGGTCATCTATGTTCTGCCCGGTTCCAATGGCGCCTGCCGCGACGGGTGGGACAAACTGATCGGTTTGCAGCTCGACAGCCGACACCGGCCGTGTTCGATCCTGGAGGCCATCCCTCGCTTTCAAAAAAGGTGACGCGATCGCCGCAGCGGCCGTGAACCGACGCCAACCTTCCGCCCGACAAGGACCGCGAACGCAGCGCAAGCGATCGCATCGCGGCTGGCGCATCGCGAAGTTATTGCCGAGCCCCCGCTTGCGGCGCCAGGCGTGGCGCGCATTCAGGCAGGCGCCGACGCTGCTGCAGGCGCTCATTATCCTGGCGATCGCCGCAACGCTGTGGCTGGCCGTCAACTGGGTGTACCAGGTCGTCCGCAAGCCCTCGGAGCTTTTCTTTCCGGTCAGCGGCACGCTCAATAAGACGCCGGCCGAGACCTGGCGGCAGTACGCTCCCCTTTTTCAGAAGTATTCCACGAACGTGATGTCTCCCGAGTTGCTGGCCGCGCTCGCGCAGGTCGAGGGGTCGGGCAACCCGGTGGTGCGCACTTACTGGCGCTGGTCCTGGCGTTGGTCTCTAAACTCCAAGCCTTTCGACGTATACCGCCCTGCCTCGAGCGCAGTGGGGATGTACCAGATCACCGACGGCACCTTTGCCGAGGCGAGACGCTACTGCATCCACGATCACGCCGTCGCCGAGGATGGCCCGTGGAACGACTGGAAGTCATGCTGGTTCAATCGCTTGTACACACGGGTAATCCCCTCGCATGCGGTGGAGCTCACGGCGGCGTACCTGGATCGCAGTGTGGCCGTCACTCTGGAGCGCCATCATCTGAAATTTGCGACGCTCGAGCGCAAACAAGATCTGGCCGCGCTCATTCATCTCTGCGGTGCGGGCGCAGGCGACGCGTATGCGCGGCGCGGGCTGCGGCTGACGGAGGGTGAGCGATGCGGCGATCACGGCGCCCGAGACTATGTCGCACGCGTGAACGGCATGAAACGAGTTTTCGAGAGCATCCAGAGAACGACTGAAGGACCTTGAAAACCAGGTGCGTACGGTTAATGATCTAAATTGCTATAATCAGGGAATGGTGAAGATTACTCCCGAAGAGGCTCGGGCTTATTCCGATCGCTGGGCTGCGGTTGAGGCCCTCCAACGCGAAGAGCTTCGGCGCACTCCGATGGCAACCAAGCTTTTACAGCTCGCCGCCCTCATGGCATCGCGCGATTTGTTCGCCAGCGATGCGGAGCGCGAGAAAGGAGTGTTGGAGGTGCGGAAACGCTGGGCGCAGCTACGACTGGTCCTTCATGGCTGAGCGGGTTCCGGCGTCGCTCCTGGCGGCGCTTGCCGACGTGATGAATTGGTTGGACGCCTCGCATATTCCTTCGATGGTGGTTGGTTAGGGCGGGGAGGATGTCAACGATAAAAGACGTGATTGCCAATCGTCGCGAGGACGGTCTTGGTCCTCGCCCAATCGGGGCGAATGCTGATGGCGTGATAGAAAAGCGCGCCGGGCACCACCGGCATATACGTGTCGTCGTACGCTGCACTCGCCACGGTCATCGCCTGTTTCCACGCTGACCCAGTCGGCTCGGATAGCGCGCCCAGTTCGGTCCACGAGAAGTGCGCCACGAGGCGTCGGCGCAGCGGATCCCATTGCGCCTCGTGCACCACCGCGCAAATCGTGTGCGGGAAATATGGCGATCGTGTCCGATTCAAAGTGACTTCCGCGACCGCGCGCTGCCCGTCCAACGGCTCGCCGCGTGCCTCGAAATAGATGTTCTCGGCGAGGCACTGCAAGTCGAGCGCGCGCCGCTGTGCCGCTGCCTCATTCCGATGTTCAGCCTCGATGCGTGCAGGCTCAATTCGCGTTCGTTCGCTGTAAGCGAAACAAATGATCGACATGAGTGCGACGACCGGCAATCCGAGCATCGCAACGAAGCCGAGACTATCCTTTGCGGCTGCGAGCCAATAGAAACGGGGTCGGCTTCGCCAGTCTACGAGCCAAATCCGCGCTCCGCAAAGCAAGGATTTGAGCATGATGTTTCAGCGCTCCGCCAGAGTCAACGCGCTGGCGCTAATGACACTACGTCGGAAATCGGCACGACCGCCGCTTGCGAGACCTCGTGTGCCGTAGGCGAGGCAACGAACGTGACGACTAGGCGCGCACTGTAGGCTTGTTCGCCATCCCAGGCGGAAAAGCCCGTGCAGACCTGCTTCGTCCCGTCGGATTCAGCCCGCTCGAAAGTCTTGTCCGCGAACCGCGCGCGTCCGACATCCTGGCCGGGGGCGACTCGACTTTCGGTCCAGGGTTGCTGTGATTCTTCGGTCCGGGCGTAGAGAACCGTGGCCGTAATGGTCGCCGATGATGGCACGCTTCCGCATAGCGTCACACGCTGTGCTTCCTGTTCGGAGCACGTGGGAGTCGCATCGGTGGCGGCGCCGCCGTTCGCGCGGCACGGCCCAAGCGTTGTGGTCACAGCGACGTCTTCGGCCGCACGCCGATCGTCATCCACACGCGCGCTAGAAGCATGATCGCTCGGGGCCGCCCGCTCCAGCCGTTCCGCAGTTGCGCTGATCCGCGCGAGCTGTGACTGCAGCTCACCGCGCAGCGCCGCCGCCTCATGGTCCGACCGCCTCACCAAATACTGCGAGAGCGCGAAACCGCATACTGCAGCCGCGATGAGGAGCAGAGATACCGCGAGTACGGGGCCGCGGCGCGACTTCTTCGTCGCCGGTACCCCGCGTGCGCGCTCCGACACCTCTTTGCGCCAAGCGACCCGCAGTTGAGCCAAAGCACCAATCACTGTACCGGCGGCAGCGACCGCCGCGGCGGTTCTAGAGTCAAAGTCGAATAGATTCATGAGCAAACCCGAAGGGGGTTACCAATGGCCGTTGCGCGCGGGCGTTTGTCGCGGCCCGCGTGTAAGATTTTGGGGCAACTGCCGCACATCCAGTTAACCTATCGCAGGACGGCGCCGAGAAATGGGAAGTGGTTCCGATTTTTCAGACACGGGGACGAGGTGGATTTCAGGCCGACGTTCGGCGCCCCACGCAGACGCCGGCTGGATACGGAGCCCGGGCGGCCTGTAGCGCTCGAATAATTCCAACGATGGCGGCGTTACATAACGATGACGCAAAGCCGCAACGCGCCACCACGCGTTGACATTGACAGCCCCGTACCTCACGCTAGTAGCGCAGCTGTAAAGGCACACCTTTCGAAAGGAAGGGTCGCAAAGCTACCGGTCTAAGGGGTTTCCTATGACAGCGGGGTTGCCGGCATGGAACACGACACGACGATGGCGCGGTTTCACGTACCGCCCACGAACCGAGAACGCGCCGACGTAGGCGCGCATCGATCCAACCTATATCCCTTTGTGTCTGACTGGAGCCCGACTCCTCGGTATCGTCCCGCGAACGTGGCCTGCTCGACAGCAGCATCGAGCCGCAGCGGCAACCGAACGATCGTCTTCCCTCTATCCACGAGCCCAAGCGAGCACTGACATGTCCATGACTAGCCTGTTGGCTTTCACGCCCTGGCCGGCGGTGTCGGCCGGAATCTTGTTGTTTTTCCTGATCGCGGCGCTGTACCTTGCAAGGACCACGGCCCACCAAGCGATCCACGCCGCTGCGGGTGTGCTGGCACGAGGGCTGCGGCTCGCCGCGCACTCTGTCACTCATGCACATCAGCGTCTCGGCGCGCGAAATCGCGAAGTATTGCTGGCTGCGGGTCGTGAAGCCAAGGAGCGCATCGTAGAACGCGAATTCGCGCGCGTGGGCGATACCGTGCGCAAGGACCTGGCGAGCTATCCAGACATGCACCGAAGGTTGAGCGAGGCGATCGTACGTATCGAGGAGGATCAGGAGAAGGCGGTGGAAGTCCCGCCGGAAGCGCCCGGTTGGGGCCAGGCGGTCAAGGTCATCGCGAATCTCGACGTAGGAAATGCCGGAACCGAGATCCTGTCGGACATCCACAAATCGATGGTCAAGGCCCATGCGCGGGCGATGGATGACTATCGAAAGGCGAGCTCTGAACGACACGCGTTGCTGCGACGGATGATGCCTGACTGGCGTTTGATCCAGGAGACGCTCGGCCGCGTAGACAAGAGCGTAGAAAGCGTCATCGAGCGTTCGCTGGCCATCGATCGTCACATGGAGGAGTATGAGGCAATCGTGCGCGGCGAAGATCGCGCGGTCTCGGTACTGTCGTCCTCGTCGATCGTGTATTTCTTTGTCTCGGCTCTGGTGTTGGCAGTGGCAACTGCCGGCGCCGCAGTCAACTTCACGTTGATTGCGCGCCCCATGGCCGAGATGGTCGGAGGAACGAACTTCGTCGGCGCGTTCCGCACCGCGGATATCGCGGCGCTAGTCATCATCATGGTGGAGGTCTCCATGGGCCTTTTTCTCATGGAGTCGCTGCGCATTACTCGTTTGTTTCCCGTGATCGGCGCGCTGTCGGACAAGATGCGTGTGCGGATGACGATCATCACGTTCGCGATTCTGCTTCTGATGGCGAGCGTTGAAGCAGGGCTCGCCTACATGCGTGAGGTCCTGTTGCAGGACGAGTTGGCGACCAGCGCGCTTCTGCGCGGCGACGGCTCCGGATCGTTGGTAAACGGGTACCTTTGGATTACGACCGCGGCTCAGATGGGTATGGGGTTCATCCTACCCTTCGCGCTCGTGTTCGTGGCGATTCCGCTGGAGACATTCGTGCATTCGTTGCGAACGGTCGTCGGCCTGACAGGCATCGCAATTCTGCGAGTGCTGGCGTTGATCCTGCGTGTGCTCGGCAATGGATGTCGCCATCTCGGGGCGCTCGCCCAACGCGTGTATGACCTGCCGCTATGCGTGCCGTTGTGGATCGAAATCCGGATGGCGGCCGCGACCGAACAAGGGACATGGAATACGCGTGTCTCCCGGGAGGCCAAACCCTTGCAGGAGGCGCAGTCATGAAATGCCGACTCCTGCTGCTCGGCGTCGCCCTTGCGATGCAAGCCTGCGCGCCATCCGGTCCCAAGAATACCGGAGTCTATCTGCTGGTCGACACGTCCGGATCGTATAACAGGCAGGCGAACAAGGCGGAGCAGATCATCCTCTACGCGCTGACACGACTGCAGCCCGCGGACTCGATCGCGGTGGCGCGCATAGATACGGCGAGCTTCACCGAGAAGAACATCATTGCCAAAGCGACGTTCGACGATCGTCCGAGCACTGCAAACAAGCAGAAACGCGCATTCGCAAGCCTCGTGGATAAGTTCGTCGAAGCGTCGGCGCCTGCGCCCTACACCGACATTACCGGGGGACTGCTGCAGGCGATCGAGTTCTTGAACGAGAAGCACGCCGCGCGCAGGGAGATCCTGATCTTCTCCGACATGAAGGAGGATCTCGCCAAAGGCTACGTTCGCGATATCCCGCTCGACTTCAAAGGCTTCGACGTCATCGCGCTCAATGTGACGAAGCTCCGCTCCGACAACTTCGACCCACGCCAGTACCTCGCTCGGCTGGATGAGTGGCGGGCGAGGGTGGAGAAGGGTGGCGGCCACTGGCGCGTCATTAACGACCTCGATCGGCTGGACGGATTGCTCTAATACGCTCGCCAACCGAGCGAAGTCAGCTCGGCGTAGAACGCCGATGCCATTCAGGACAATCCCGTATTACCACACTTTCGCGCGACGACGTGGCCGCGGCGGCGGCCGCAGTGCTGGCGTCAGGCGCACATCGGGGACAGATCTATGAACTCACCGGTCCCAGGACTTACGCGTTCGAGGAAATTGGAGAGGTAGCGAGCAGAGTCTTCGATGTTCCGATTGCGTACAAGCCCTGCTTTCCCGCGGACTACCTGCAGCGATGTCGGGCGACTATGGGAGACCCTTGGCCGCGAGCATCGATCACTCCGTGAATCCGCCACGCCGGAAATTCCGCGCCCGGTTCGGGCGCATCGATCAGCTCGCACGCCAGCAGGCCATCGTCGCTGCCCGCTTCGCAGAGATATACGGCGATCGCCCCGCGTTGCTGAGCCGTGCGGACCAGGCGCCAGCCATCAGGCAGCGCGCGCCGCTGGCGCATGAACTCGACATCGAGGTGCGCGGAGGAATCGGCTTCGAGGATTCCGCGGCCGCCGACCACCACGCGCTTGCGCACCACAGGGATCTCGGCGTCCAGCGACGCGCCGGCCGGCGCGTCGATGTCAAGCCCATGGCGCACCAGATGTTCGGCGACGCGCGGCGGTACCGCATAGGCCAACGGCCGCGTGACCGGCCGCTCGCCGATGAAGCGGCCGATGTACGGCACCCTGACCTCGATCGGCGCGCCGCTCAAGGTGTAGGGTTCACGGGTGAGAATATCTGCGGGTGCGTTGTCGAACGACTCGAGCCGATAGGTCACCGCGATCTCGGCGGGCGGCGTCACGCATGCCGCCAACAGCCCTAAGATCTCGTCGCCGTGGCTCGCCACGTGCTTGAGCGATTCGCACAGGAATCCATAGGTAGTGCGCACCCGCTCGGGAAAAGACAGGTACGAATAGGTCTCGAGCAGCAGGTCGAGACGATTGGTCAATCCGCGGTAGTTTCCGCCGAAGCGGGGATGATGCGGGTAGGTGATCCAGCCCATGCCCTCCCCCCCTTCGTCGCGCAGGAAATTGCCGTACCAGAAGGAATCCAATCCGTCGTGCGCCTTGACCGCGGCTTGCACGGCAGGCAGCAGCCGCCGGCGCATGTAGTCGATGGGCTCGCGGCGGCCGCTGTCGGGCACATGCGGAATGTCGAAGGTCATCGCGAAGCGGTGGATGGAGCCGTTGGTGGTGTGACAATCGATCACCAGATGCGGATTCCACGGCTGGCAGACGCGGCTTTGCATCAAGCGCATCTCTGCGCCCTGTTGGCGCATGTAATCGCGGTTCAAATTGATGCCGGCGGCATTCTCGCGGGTGCCCACACCCGCGGGGCCAATCTGGCCGCGGAAATGTTCGATCTCCAGCTTGCGATTATTTGGATCGATGCGGTCATTGCCGTCGGCGTTGAACAGCGGCGCCACCAGCAGAGTGATGCGGTCCAGAAGCGCGCCATGACGCCCATCGAGCAGGTCACGCACCAGCATCAGGGCCGCCTCCTTTCCCTCCACTTCGCCGGCGTGAATGCCGCATTGAACCAGCACCACAGGCAGCCCCGCATTCACCGCATCCTCGGGTGTGAAGCAGCCGTGATTGGAAAGAATCAACAGCGGCAGAAGACGCCCTTCCGGGGTGCGGCCGAAATCCGTGACGCGCAGCCGCGCGTCGCCCCGGGTGCGCAGCGCCTCGATGAACGCAAGCACGTCGGCATGAGTGGAGGTTTGGCTGTAGCCGGTGCTCTCGGCGCGCGTCAGCGGGCCCTGCCTAAGGAGTGTCGACATCTTGGTCACCTGCGCACAAGAAAGCGGAATATGACACCCAGCGCCGCCCATATTGCAATGAGTTTCCATTACAAAGGGATGCCCGATTGCACCCACGGCGGCTGAAACAATGCGAATCCCGCCATGAGGATGGCGCCTGGGGCGCGTCCAGATCTCTGACAGGTCTCGCAATGCGCAACCGCAGCGTCTAGCCGGTCCGCAGCGTGGCGAACGGAATCGCGGGGAGATTAGGCGGCTGGAAATTGTCAAATTGATAAATCCGTCACGCTGAATGCCTCTGACATAACGTACCTTGACACCGGTTTCAAAAAAGCCAGAGGTGGGAGTTATACCTTTGACTACGGTTGTTGGGCGAGCGCCCGCAGAACCGCATCCGGGACCAGGCAACACTGTAAATCCCTGACGATGCCGCCAGTGAGTTTCGTGCTCAAGCCGAAGCCGTTCGACAGGCGCACTCATCGGACCATCTGGCATTTTGAACGTCGACAAAATGGAGCACTAACTAATCTCAAATTAGCTAGGTCGAAAGGAGAACGACGATGAATACATCAAAGAAAGCATCACTGCTCGTGATTGTCCTTGCATGGTTCACCTGTCTTGCGCCTTCGTTTGCACAAGACGACGGAAGAACCTGGTTCGGCGGACAGGAGAGCGGCAAAGGCGATCATAACAGAGGCGACGGTAGAGGCGGCGGCGACGAACACGGCCGCAAAGCTGGCTGCGAGAATACAGACAATGACGAGCGTGATCGTGATCGCGACAAAGACCGCGACCGTACCAAGCACGGCGATGACGATGATTGCCAATGCGAGCAGGCGCCCGCGACGGAAATTGATCTCGGTGCGCCCGGCGTAACGTTGCCGAACTCGTCCAATCTGGTATCCATCTTTACCGTGATGAACACGGGGACAGTCGACGAGAAAGACGTAAGAGTAACTTCGATGCAACTAAAAGGCGCGGCACTGACTCTACCCGCAGCGTTGCCGCTCAACCTCGGGACGATAAGCGATGGTAACCATGCCGTCGTAAACGCGAACTTCGCCGGCGGTCCATTTGTTGCCGGCGGCAGTTATACGCTGAAAGTGCGAGGAACTTTTACAGCAGGGAGACACAAGCATTGCTTCAAACGCACCATTGCGCTGAACGTACCGCCTGCCGCACCCGGCTCGGGTCAACTGACCACCATCACCATCAATCCGGGGACGGTAACGGGAGCTCCGTACTCACCACAGGCACCGAACTTCGGAGACGAGGACAACGGGTCGCGCTGGAGCGTTCCGCAAGGACCTATTGTTCCGGCAACGCCGACGCCGTCGGGAACGGCAGTCCAAAAGGCCCCCCTGGGCGATCCCCCGGCGATTGATTTCCTGGTCAATCACGATTGGGGAATCGGTCAGAGCACCGTTGCCGAGCCGAGCGGTGCAAGCGGGGGCGGCGTCGTGTTCGTCACCTCAAACTGGTTCGCTGCCTATTCGACCGACGGTGGGAGTACCTTCACGCAGTTGGATCCTACGACAATCTTTCCGGCAGATGCAGTAGGGTACTGCTGCGACCAGATTGTCCAATATGTGCCGAGCATCGATCGCTTTATCTGGTTGTTGCAAGGAAGCGGGATGCGAATGGCCGTAGCCAGTCCAGCGCAGATCATCAGCAGCAAGGGCACGGCGTGGACTTATTGGAACCTCCCGCCCGAAGTTTTCGGGGAGCCGACGGGAACGGGTTTCGACTATCCGGACCTTGCGGTGGGATCCAATTCGCTCTACATGAGTTGGGATGCTGGGTGGCCCGGCTGCCCAACGGGATGTAACTCAGGGCGCGAAGTAGTGCGGGCAAGCTTAAGCGAAATTCGGGCTGGAGGTTCTATCGGCCTTGGGTACACCACGCCTTCCGATAGCGGCAATGCGTGGGGAGGCCATCTCAGCCAGGACACCGGGGACGAAATCTTCTGGGCCGGGCACAACAACACCAGCAATATGCGGGTCTATTCGCTGAAAGAAGGCTCCAACACTTATTTCGTCGGAATCTCAAGTTGGTCTAACAGCGGCGTCAGCTCGACTACGCCGGATGTCCAGGATTGGATGAATAAACTCAGCGGCTTCCCCGGCAATGCGGTAATCGGTCTGACGCGCGCATTCAACCAAGTGTGGTTCGCGTGGAGCGCGGGCACCGATAGGAATTTCCAGCAACCGCACGTCGAGATGGTCACACTCAACATCGATAACAACAACCCGCCGAACCTCAGCGTAAGCCAACAAGTGCAAGTGTGGAACAGCAGCTATGCGTTCGGGTATCCGGCGCTGGCCACCAATGCGTGCACGAATGAAGTCGGCATGTCGTTCGAGTTTGGCGGCGGCGGTAACTACGAAAATCATGTGGTGGGATTTTGGGGTGACTTCATCGCCTACATCACCACGGAGAGTAACGTGGGTACGACGCGCTTCGGAGACTACGTGACGATTCGGCAGGCGCCGCCTACAGATGCGAACCCCGGCAACCTGTTTGATGCGTTTGGGTATGGACTGAATACTCCTGGCACGACGCCCGATCCCCATTACGTGTTGTTTGGGCGCCCCGCATCGTCATGCCAGATCATTGGGTGATGACTCAGAGGCAAACGATCAAGCGTGCTCGATGAGAATCGCGCGGAAATCATTGACGTTGGTCAGCGTCGGCCCGGTGATCACCGAGTCCCCGAGAGCCGAAAAAAAACTGTGAGCGTCGTTGTTAGCGAGCATGTCCATCGGTCTTAGGCCCAGCGACCATGAGCGGGCGAGCGAATCGGGGCCAATGCAGCCGCCCGCTATCTCTTCCTGCCCGTCGACGCCGTCCGTATCGCCGGCCAACGCGTAGATGCGCGAGTGACCCTCGAGCGCGATGGCCAGCGACAGCAAATACTCGACGTTGCGCCCCCCTCGCCCGCGGCCGCGCACGGTGACCGTGGTCTCGCCGCCGGAGAGCAGCACGCACGGCGCGTCGAAAGGTTGATTGCGCTCGGCCACCTGCAATGCCATGCCGGCAAACACCTTTCCCACGTCGCGCGCCTCGCCTTCTATGGCGTCGCCGAGTATGTGCGGCGCGAGCCCCGCCGCACGCGCCACGCGCGCGGCGGCTTCGAGCGCCATCTGCGGGGTGGCGATCATGCGCACGGTGGAACGAGTCAAGCGCGGATCGCCGGGCTTCACGGATTCGCCGCGGCCGCTTTCCAAGACCTCGCGCACCGTCGCGGGCAGCTCGATGCCGTAGCGGCGCACGATGGCGAGGGCATCGGCGCAGGTGGTAGGGTCCGCCACCGTGGGTCCCGAGGCGATATCGATCGGCCGATCGCCGGGCACGTCGGAGATGAGCAACGTGAGCACCCGAGCCGGGTGGCATGCGGCAGCCAACCGGCCCCCCTTGATGGCGGAGAGATGCCGCCGCACGCAATTCATCTCGCTGATCGTGGCGCCGCAGGCGAGCAGCGCACGGCCCACGGTTTGCTCGAGATCGAGGCTGAGCCCGGGAGCGGGCAACGGCAGCAGAGCCGAGCCGCCGCCGGAGAACAGGCACAGCACCAGGTCGTCCTCGTGCAGCGCCCCGACTCGTTCGAGCATGCGCTGCGCCGCGTGCATTCCCGCAGCATCCGGGACCGGATGCGCCGCTTCGACTATGTCGATGCGTTCGCACGGCACGGCGTAGCCGTAGCGCGTGACCACCAGCCCCGACAGCGGACCGGGCCAGTTTTGTTCCACCGCTCGCGCCATGGCTGCGGAGGCCTTGCCTGCCCCAACCACGATGAGTCTGCCGCGAGGCGGCTCCGGCAGGTGCGGCGGAACGCACAGCGCCGGCTGCGCCGACGCGATGGCGGCATCGAACATGTTCCGCAGCAACACGCGCGGGGCCGCGGGGCCGCTCATGACGGGCCTGGACCAAGGACGTTCACCAATGAGCCGATTCCATCGATGGTCACTTCGACGGCGCATCCATCCTTGATCGATCCGACGCCCACCGAGGTGCCGCACGCGATCACGTCGCCGGGTAACAGCGACATGTCGTGCGAAATGCGGCTCACCAGTTCCTCCGGCGGTATGATCATGTCCGACAACGGATAGTTCTGACGCTCTACCCCGTCGAGCCGCGTGATCACCCGTGCTTGCCTCCAATCCAATCCCGGCGTGATGACCGGCCCGAGGCAACCGAAGGTATCGTAGCCCTTCGATCGGCACCACTGGGCGAAATCGACGTTCTCGTTCAATACTTCCGACGCCGTCACGTCATTGACGCAGGTGTAGCCGAAGATGTGATCGCCCGCGTCGTGCGGCGATATGTTCTTGCAAAGTTTGCCGATGACGATGCCGAGCTCGCCCTCGTAAGCGATTTTTCCCGCATATCCGCTCGGTCTGCGGATCGGTTCGACCGGACCGATGACGCAGGTACCCGGCTTGATCAGAAACAGCGGATGCGTCGGCGCCGATTTGCCGAGCTTCATTTTGAGCGCGTGGAAGTTGTTCCATAGGGCGACGATCTTGGACGGCCTACAGGGGCTCTCGAGCGTGAACGCGCCGCGCGCGACGGCGCGGCCGGCGGGCCGCGGCGTGCCGAACATGTCGCCCTCATATTCGGTGATATGCGCATCGTCCAGCACGCCGAACCCGGTCCGGCCTTCGTTCGACCGAAACCGGGCCCATCGCATGCTAGAGCACCGACTTGAGCAGAGTCGCCATTTCCGCGGGGTTTCTCGTGACCTTGATCCCGCATTCTTCCATGACAGCCAGTTTCTCCGTTGCGGTGCCCTTCCCTCCGGAAATGATCGCGCCCGCGTGGCCCATGCGTTTTCCCGGCGGCGCGGTAACCCCGGCGATGAATCCGACCACCGGCTTTTTCATGTGATGCTTGATCCAGCGCGCGCACGTCTCCTCGTCGTCGCCGCCGATTTCTCCCACCATGATCACTGCGTCGGTCTCGGGATCGTCATTGAACATCCGCATGACGTCGACGTGCTTCAAACCGTTGACCGGGTCGCCGCCGATGCCCACACAGGTCGATTGCCCGAGCCCCAGGTCCATCAATTGACCCACCGCTTCGTAAGTGAGCGTGCCGGAGCGCGAGACGACTCCGATGCGGCCCTTCTTGTGGATGTGCCCGGGCATGATGCCGATCTTGATCTCGTCCGGCGTGATCACGCCGGGACAGTTGGGTCCCACCAGCACGGTGTTTTTCTTGCGCATTCGATTGCGGGTGGCGATCATGTCGCGCACCGGCACTCCCTCGGTGATGCAGATGACCAAGTCGAGTTCGGCGTCGACCGCCTCATCGATGGCGGCGGCGGCAAAGGGCGGCGGCACATAGATCACCGACACGGTCGCTCCGGTTTGCTCCTTCGCCTCCCGGGCGGTGGCGAAGATCGGGATGCCTTCGAAGCTCTCCCCGGCCTTGTTCGGATTGACGCCGGCGACGAAGCAATCCTTGCCGTATGCATAGTCGCGGCACAGGCGGGTATGGAAGGCGCCGGTCTTGCCCGTGATGCCCTGCGTCATCACCTTGGTGTTCCTGTCGATCAGGATGCTCATATGTCTTACCTATTTCCCGGCGACCGCGGCCACGATCTTCTGTGCCGCATCCGCCATGTTGTCGGCGGAAATGATCGGCAACCCCGATTCCCGCAGTTTGCGTCTGCCCAATTCCTCGTTCGTGCCCTTCATGCGCACCACCAAAGGAACGCTGAGCTTCACTTCCTTCGCGGCCGCGATCACGCCTTCGGCGATCGTATCGCAACGCATGATCCCGCCGAAGATATTCACCAGAATCCCCTTCACCGCGGGGTTCTTCAGCATCAGTTTGAACGCTTCGGTCACCTTTTGAGCGGTGGCGCCGCCGCCGACGTCGAGAAAATTAGCGGGCTCGGCGCCGAATAGCTTGATGGTGTCCATGGTGGCCATCGCAAGCCCGGCGCCGTTGACCAGACAACCGATGTTGCCGTTGAGCGAGATGTACGAGAGATCGAATTTCGACGCCTCGACTTCGGCGGGATCCTCCTCGTCGAGATCGCGCAGGGCGACGATCTCCGGATGCCGGAACAGCGCATTGGAATCGAAGTTGAGCTTGGCGTCGAGAGCGAGCACCCTGCCGTCGCCCGTGATGATCAGCGGGTTGATCTCGGCGAGGGATGCATCGCATTCGACGAATGTCCGGTACAGGCCGTGCATGAATTTTCTAGCCTGCAGCACCGAGCCGTCCGGCACCCCGATTTTTCGCGCGATGTCGTCGGCCTGCGCGTCGCTCAAGCCCGCCACCGGATCGATGGCGACCTTGTGAATCTTCTCCGGCGTGCGGGCGGCGACCTCCTCGATTTCCATGCCGCCCTCCGAGCTTGCCATCAAGGTCACGCGCTGCGTGGCGCGGTCGACCACCATCCCCACGTACAGTTCCTTGGCGATGTCGGCGCCCTCTTCCACGAGCAGACGCTTCACCAAGCGCCCCTCGGGGCCGGTCTGGTGGGTCACCAGCGTCATGCCGAGAATCTTCGAGGCGAACTCATGCACCTCTTCGAGAGACTTCGCCACCTTGACGCCGCCGCCCTTGCCGCGGCCTCCGGCATGGATCTGCGCCTTCACGACCCAGACCTTGCCGCCGAGTTCGCGCGCGGCGGCATCCGCCTCGGTCACCGAAAAGCAGGGCACGCCGCGCGGCGTGGCAACCCCGTACTTGCGAAGAATTTCTTTGCCTTGATACTCGTGAACGTTCATGTCTTAAGCCTCGTCAATCGAATGAAACTTTTTAAGGCCTGGGCGTGCATCGCCCACGCGGCAATCGGCCGCGTCGCGGCACGCAAGAATCGGTTCAAGTCACGCGGCGGACGGCCGCGTGCCGCTCGGCGTCTTGTCCTCGTGCAGGGTCTTCGCCAACAGCTTCGTCAGCGCGTACACCGTATCGATATGAGGAGTCGGTGTGTCGGTCAATCGAGCCAGTTCCACCACCGAACCCAGCAGCGCGTCGATTTCGAGCGTGCGCGCGGCCTCGACATCTTGCAGCATCGAGGTCTTGTGATGGCCCACCCGTTCGGCGCCCGCAATTCGCTTCTCGAGAGGCACCCGGAAAGTAATACCCAGTTTGCCGGCGACGCACTGCGCCTCGGTCATCATCGCCGCCGCGATGGCGCGGCTGGGCGGATATTGACAGATGCCGGCGAGCGTCGCACGCGATAATGCGCTGATCGGGTTGAACGTCAAATTGCCCCAGAGCTTCAGCCAAATCTCCGCACGGATATCGCTGAGCACCGGAGCCTGCAGGCCGCCCTTGATGAAGCACTCCGAGAGAAGGGCGACGCGTTCGCTTGCGGTGCCATCCGGCTCGCCGACGGGAAACCGGTTACCCTCGACGTGTTTGACGACCCCGGGCGACACCAATTCGGCGGCAGGATAGACCACGCAGCCGATGACCCGCTCGCATGGAATATGTTCGCTGATCACTCCGCTCGGATCGACGCTCTTCACCCGCGTCCCCGCCAGCGCACCGGGATATCGATGAAAGTACCAGTAGGGAATTCCGTTTTGCATCGGAACCACCATGGTGTCGGGTCCGAATAACGCCGGTACGTCGCGGGCGACGGCTTCCACCTGATGCGCCTTCATCGCAAGGATGACGACGTCCTGCGGGCCGGCGGCGGCATAGTCGTTGGTCGCCTTGACTTGAGCCACGGTCTGCTCGCTGCCGTCGGACGTCACCAGCCGAATGCCGCGGCTACGCAGCGCCTCGAGATTCGCCCCGCGCGCGATGAACGTCACGTCCTCTCCGGCAAGGGCGAGCCGGACTCCGACGTAACCGCCAATCGCACCGACTCCGATGATCGCTATCTTCAATGACGTTTGCCCTCGGCGCTGAAGAACTCACGCCCCGCTCACTGTCGAATCTTACCCGCAACGGCCAGGGGTGCAATCGCACCCCTGGCCTCGCGCTGACACCATGCTCAGCTTGCACTGAGCTTGTTCGTTTAGAACTTGTAGTTCATGCCCGTGGAAAAACCCACCTCGCGACAGCCGCCCCAGGTCGTGTTGCCGGCACTGGTGTAGTCGATGACCGGGGTATTCGTGCCATCGTGGCAATCCGTCGTGAGCCCGCGGCCGCCGGCGCCGAGATCGTAGTGCGCGTTGCCCTTGTTGATCGTGTCGGCCGCATCGACGTACCAATAGAAGTTCTTGTCGAAGTGGTGCTTCCACGCGGCCGTGAACATATTCGCGCTGTTGTCGCGGTTCAACGGATTGTAGTTATGCTGCCCGCCCGGGTCGCCCGGCGTCGCTCCCGCATGCGCCCAACCGACGCTGAAGTTATCCTTCGCCGAGAAGTCCTCGGAGAGCGCAAACCACAAGCCGTTTCTCTGCCGCTCGTTCTGGAATTCCAGAACCGCCGGCAAGGTGCGTTTCATGTATTCGTAGATGCCGCTGACCGCCAGGCCGAAATCGAAGGTGTATTGCACGCCGGCCTTGAACGCCGATTCGTCCCCGATATCGGTCAGATAGGGCGGCGAGTATCCGGTGGTGGCCGCAGCGCCCGGGAATTCGCCTATCAGAAAATTGTAGGTCGCGAAATCGAGGGCCGGCGAGTTCGTGGACTGCAGATAGCCGTAGATCGGATGATTCGAGCCGATGCCGTCGCTGTTGCGGTTCACGCGCTTGTGTATCTCGTAAGCCGCGGTGGCGTAAATCGGTCCGCTCTCGAACTTGATGTCGACGCTGAACGCATCGTCGAATCCGCCGTCATCGCAATTGAGCAGCAGATTTCCGCTGCCGGGCATGTTGCCTCCGTTGCAATCCGGCGAACCGGAGGACTGGACGACGTTGTTGTAGGTTCGATTCTGGCCCGGGGAAATCAGGGCATCGAAGCTGAATACATTGCCGAATTTCGGCGACTCGTACCAGATCGAGTGGTCGAGACGGGTCCCGAACTCGACGCGGTTATCGCCGCCGCTGTTGCCCATGACCACCGAGTAGTCACCCAACATGCCGGAGAACGGATTCATTCTGTCGGTGGCCTTCTTGTAAGGCGAATAAGTCGTACCGATCTTCACTTTTCCCCAGTTGACGCCGGCGAGGCCGACGAAGGTGTCGCCGTACCCGATGCCCGCCTTGGTGACGTTCGACTGCTGGAACTGCGAAGTATTGAGACCGGGCGCAGAGGTGATCGCCGGCTGCGTCTCGATCTGGTAAATGAAGTCCACGCCGGATCCGGCGATCTTGTGCGAACCGCGGTAGCCGAGCACCGACTTATTGGTCGAGAGCGCCGGCATGTATCCCACGCGCCCCACCGGACCACCCTTGGGCCCCGTATTATTGGGATCGATCTGGTAACCCGAATTGGGGTTGGCCGGATCCTTGAGCGCATAGTGATAGGCGACCAGCCCGTTGATGCCTTTCGTGGTGTCATCCAGCGAAACGTCCAGCGTTCCGTAGAAACCTTTGGCAAATTTTTCGAACAGCGGCTCGGCGGGCGCCTCTTTCTTGGGCGCGGGAACGGTGGCTGCCGCGGCCGGCGGCGCCGCCGCTTGCTGCTTGGACAACGCTTCGAGCTGCTTCTGCATCTCTTGCATTTGCTGCTGCATGACGCGCATCTGCTCCTTCAGCGCCTGCGCTTGCGCCTGCGCATCGTCCGCGAAGACGACGCCGTTGAAGGCGACACTGGCGGCGCATGCCGCAAGCGCCACCAGCATAGGCTTGGCCAATCTAGATTTAAGCATTGTGTGATTCCTCATGAAACGCGTTTGTTTGAATCATTCTCGTCGTTGTTGCCCACCCTCACGTCTTACCGGTCCGGACGTGTGAGGCTAGTCCGGCCGTCCCCGATCCCTGGCGCAATTACACATTCCCCTGCAGCGTGTGCAATCTCCCTACTCGTTCCTCGAACCCATCCACCCCTGACGGCTGCTGCGCGGGGTGTACGCGCAGTGTAGCAATTTTGGCATCCTTTTATCCCTGCAAATATCGCTGTATTTGTAATTATGTTGCAGAAATGAGACTTGCGCCACGGGCCCACTTGTACTTCGCGCCGAGAACGGCGACCGGAATCTCCGTGGAATAGGCATAGGCCGGAATGCCGTGCTGATACAGATACTCCGCCGCTTCCTCCACTTCCACGTCGCCGGCAAGCGAGGCCACCACCGGCTTCTCGATGCCCTTCGCGCGCATTTCCTCCACCACCTCGACCATCAACTTCGCAAATACCATGGGAGGCGTGATGATGGTGTGCCAGTAGCCCAAGATGAGTGCATGGATCCGCGGATCCTGCAGACCCAGCCGTACCGTGTTCTGATAGGTGCTCGGCGGCTCGCCGCCGGTGATGTCCACCGGATTGCCGGCGGCGCCGAACGGCGGAATGAATTTGCGGAATGCGGCGTCGAGGTCGGCGGGCATCGCCATCAACGACAGATCATTGTCCACGCAGGCATCCGAGAGCAGCACGCCGGAGCCGCCCGCGCCCGTGATGATCACCACGTTGTTGCCCTTCGGCGTCGGCAATACGGGAATACCCCGCGCGAAGTCGAGCAGGTCGCGCAAGCTCCGCGCCCGGATGACGCCGGACTGCTTGAACACGTCCTCGTAAATCTTATCGTTGCCGGCGAGCGCGCCGGTATGGGAACTCGCGGCTCGCGCGCCCATGCTGGTGCGGCCGGCCTTCAGAACCACGATGGGCTTCTTCTTGGATACCCGCTTCGCGACCTCGGCAAAGGCGCGGCCGTCCTTCAGGTCCTCGAGGTGCTGCGCGATGATCGTGGTGTTTTCGTCTTGCTCGAAGAACGTGAGCAAATCGTCTTCGTCGATGTCGGACTTGTTGCCGAGCCCGACGATGGCCGACACCCCCATCTTGGCGGAGCGCGAGAAGCCGATGATCGCCATGCCGATGCCGCCCGATTGGGAGGACAGCGCCGCATGACCCTTGACATCATATGCCGTGCAGAAGGTGGCGCAGAGATTGCTGGGCGTGTAATAGAACCCGTAAATGTTGGGACCCATGAGGCGCACGCCGTACTTGCGGCCGATCTCGATCAGCTCATTCTGGCCGGCCACATTGCCGGTCTCGGCAAATCCGGACGGAATCAAGATGGCGCCGGCGATCTTCTTCTCGCCCACTTCGATCAATGCCCCCGCCACGAATTTCGCCGGGATGGCGAACACCGCGACATCGATGTCGCCCGGCACATCCTTGACGCTCTTGTAGGCCTTCTTGCCCATGATGCTTTCGGCATTCGGATGGATGGGGTAGATCTCGCCCTTATATCCGCCGTTGATCAAATTCTTCATCACGGAATTGCCGATCTTGCCGTTCTCGGCCGAGGCGCCGATCACCGCCACCGCCTTGGGCTTCATGATGCGGGTCATCTTCTCGACGATGGCCGCCTGACTCGGGCGATCGCGCGCCGGGGCGGGATTGAAGTCGAGAACGATGCGCACGTCGGCCGCCGTCGCGCCCTGCTCGGTGGCGAACACGGGATTCAAATCCATTTCCGATATTTCCGGAAAATCCGCGACCAGCGTCGATACTTTCTCGATCATCCCCGCGAGCGCCGCGCGGTGCACGGGCTTGGCGCCGCGCACGCCGCGTAAAATCTCGGCCGCCGCGATCCCATCGAGCATCGACAGCGCATCTTCATTGGTGGCAGGCGCCAATCGGAAGGTGATGTCCTTCAGCACCTCGACCAGGATGCCGCCGAGCCCGAAGGCGACCAGCTTACCGAATGCCGGATCGGTCACCGCGCCGATGATGACTTCCTGGCCGCCGGTCAGCATCTGCTGAACTTGCACGCCGAGAATCTCGGCCTTGGCGTCGTACTTCTTGGCATTGCCGACGATCGTCGCGTAAGCGTCTTTCGCGGCCTCCGCCGACTTGACTCCGACGACGATTCCGCCCGCTTCGGTCTTGTGCAGAATCTGCGGCGACACGATCTTCATGACGACGGGGAGCCCGATGTCGGAGGCGAGCTTGCCCGCCTCCTCGGCGGTCTTGGCCACTCCCTCTTTGGGAATGGTGATTCCATACGCCTCGCACACGCCCCGGGCCTCGGGTGCGGTCAAAGCCTCGCGCTTGGCGGCCTTGGCCTGGTCCAGAATCTTGCGAACGGCGTTCTTGTCGTATGTCATCAAATTACCTTCTTCGATCTCAGTGCGGCGATATCCGCGGTCGCGTAGCCGAGTTCGGCCAAAACCTCATCGGTGTGCTCACCCAACAAGGGCGAGCGCTTCACCTCGGTCGGGCTGTCGCTCATCTTGATGGGGTTGCCCACCGTCAGATATTTGCCGCGTTGCGGATGGTCCACCTCGACGATGGTGCCGGTCTTGCGCAAGCTCGGTTCGTTCGCCAACTCTTGCATCGACAGGATCGGGCCGCAGGGAATGTCATGCTCATTGAGCAGCGCCATGGCTTCGAACTTGGTCTTCGTGACCGTCCAGGCTTCCACGGTCGCAAACACTTCGGTGAGTCTCGGCAGGCGCGCATCCGGCGTCGCGTAATTGGGATCGGTGATCCAGTCTTCCTTGCCGATCACCTTGCAGATTTCCTTCCAAATCGGCGCCTGCGCGATGAAATACAAGTACGCGTTCGGATCCGTTTCCCAGCCCTTGCACTTGATGATGGTTCCCGGCTGGCCGCCGCCCGATGCGTTGGCGGCGCGCGGAACCGCGGCGCCGAACTTGCCGTTCGGGTACTGCGGATATTCCTTCATGATATGGGTGCGATCGAGGCGCTGTTGGTCGCGCAGCTTCACGCGGCACAGATTCAGGACGCCGTCCTGCATCGCTGTCAGCACTCTCTGGCCCCGGCCCGTGGTGTTTCGCTGATACAGGGCGGCCACGATGCCGAGCGCCAGGTGCAGGCCGGTGCCGCTGTCGCCGATTTGCGCGCCCGTCACGAGGGGCGGCCCATCGTCGAATCCGGTGGTCGAGGCCGCACCGCCCGCACACTGGGCGACGTTCTCGTACACCTTGCAGTCCTCGTACGGTCCGGGGCCAAAACCCTTGACGGATGCGAGGACCATCCGCGGATTCAGCTCCTGGATCCGCTCCCACGTGAACCCCATTCGATCGAGAGCGCCCGGCGCGAAGTTTTCCACCAACACGTCGCAGTGCTTCACCAGCTTCTCGAGCACCTGCTTGCCGCCTTCACTCTTCGAGTCGAGCGTCACCGACCGCTTGTTGTGATTCAGCATCGTGAAATAAAGACTGTCCACGTTCGGAATATCGCGCAGCTGTTCGCGCGTGATATCACCGGCGCCGGCGCGCTCGATCTTGATCACGTCTGCGCCGAACCAGGCCAGCAGTTGCGTGCACGTTGGGCCCGATTGCACGTGGGTGAAATCGAGAATGCGGACCCCATCCAATGCCTTACTCATGGAATACTCCAGCGCCGATCATTTGTACATCGTTTGATTCTTGGTGCCCGGCGCGTACTCGCGCGGATCCACCCAGATGTTGACCACGGCAGAGCGGCGCAGCTTTCGCACCGACTCGCGTGCGCGCTGCAACGCCGGCGCTATCTGCGCGGGGTCACGCACCTCTTCGCCGTACCCGCCGAGCATTTCGGCAAACTTGCCGAAGGGCACATCGCCCAACAGATTGCCGACATTGCCCCGCTGCTCGCCGTACTTCGCCAGCTGGCCGTAGCGGATCTGGTTCATCGCCGAGTTGTTGCCGATGACCGCGAGGTAGGGGACGCCGAAGCGGTTGGCCGTCTCCATGTCGAAGGCAGTCATACCGAACGCGCCGTCGCCGTAGTAACAAAGGACTTCCTTGGACGGGTTCGCAAGTCCCGCCGCGATGGCAAATCCGGTGCCGACTCCCAGCGAGCCGAGCGCACCCGGATCCATCCATTGGCCCGGGCCCCGCGGACGCACGGCTTGCGCCGAGATGGTGACCACGTCGCCGCCGTCGCCGATATAAATCGTGTCGTCGCCCAAGAATTCGTTGATCTCCCACGCGACCCGGTACGGATGAATCGGCACGCTGTTCGACTTGAACAGCGGCATGAGCTTTTCGGTCGCGACGGTCTCCGCCTCGCTCAGCTGCTTGAGCCACTGCTGGCGCGCCTGGCGCTTGTCATTCTTGATGCGGCCCGAGGCTGCCTGCAGCACCGCACCCAAGATCGCGCCCGGGTCGCCGACCAATCCCAGACTGATGTCGCGATTCTTGCCGACGGTCCGGTAATCCATGTCGATCTGCACCAGGGTGAGATCCTTGCTGATGCGCTTGCCGTAACCCATACGGAAGTCGAAGGGCGTGCCCACGATCAACAGCACATCGGCGCTGGCGAAGGCTTGGCTGCGCGTGCGGTCGAAATGATGCGGATCGCCCGGCGGCAACAGGCCGCGGCTCGCGCCATTGAAATATCCCGGGATGTCGAGGCCGCGCAGCAGTGCAATGGCCTCTTTCTGACCGCGCGCGGTCCAAACTTGTTGTCCATAAAGGATGGCCGGCCGCTCCGCATTCACCAGAATATCGGCCAACTTCTCGATGTCGCGCGGGTCGCCGATCGAGCGTGTGGATGCACGGTACTTGCCGGGCTGGGGGATGACGGCCTTGGTGATGTCGACCTCGCGGTCGAGTATGTCGCGGGGAATTTCCAAGTACACCGGGCCGGTCGCGCCATTGAACGCCTCGCGCGCGGCCATGGAGATCATGTCGGCGACGCGTTCCGTGCTGGAAACCGTCGAAGCGAATTTGGTGATGGGGGTCATCAGATCGACGTGAGGCAGGTCCTGCAGCGAACCCATCTTGTGTTGGGTGAGCGCGCCCTGACCGCCGATGTGCAGAACGGGGCTCTCCGAACGGAAAGCGGTGGCGATGCCGGTGACGGCATTCGTGCACCCGGGTCCGGCGGTGGTGACCACGCAGCCGAGCTTGCCCGTCTGGCGTGCATAGCCATCGGCCGCGTGCGCCGCGACTTGTTCGTGGCGAACATCGACGATGCGGATGCCCTCATCGACGCAGCCATCATAGATATCGATGATGTGGCCGCCGCAAAGAGTGAATATCGTG
>WNFL01436143.1_pt1 | contig 25338 bp, 25 predicted proteins | sample 5400361 | NCBI WGS metagenome assembly WNFL01 (sample SAMN13153351, study PRJNA577476) | soil metagenome | isolation source: 40 cm soil on Douglas fir-dominated hillslope | place: USA:California | collected 2013-09-17
ACCCGTGCCGTCCGAAACCGGATTCGGCATCGGCCTGTACCAGACCAGCCGGCTTGCCGAGATTTCGGGGTTCTCGTTGCAGCTGCGCGAAAATGAACGCGGCCGGGTCTGCTTCAGCCTGCGGGGAGAAGTGCGCCGCGGCGCGCGCGGACAGTGATCGATGCGCGGCGTCTCGCCGCGCCTGACCAGCGGATCAGGGCAACTTGCCGGCCGCGACCATGCGGGCGATCAGCGTGTTGGAAGTAATCATCACGACGATGTCGTCGAATTCGCAGAACGTTCCAACCGCGGCGTCGTTGCAGCTCGGGACCGCGGGGGTCGGAATGCGGCTGAAGAAAGTGCTCGCCGCGCTGGTATGAGTCGCGTTGGCGGTCTCGTCGGCGCCGGTCGGGGCCGCTAGGATTGAACCGGTGGGGATATAGGCGCCGTTCCCGTTCTTTCCATGGGAGATGATCACTGCTGGCAATACTGATCCCATGGCAGTTGCGGCGTGAGTGCTTTCATTGCGGGTGTTGACCGTGAGGTTACCCATCGAGCAAAGGGCGAAGGACGATTGGGTCGGAGTGGGTATCAGTGGACTGGGGCAGGCAGGATTTTGGCCCGAGGGGGACGGAAGGGGGTTGTTGTATGTCGCTGTTCCCAACCCGTCGGCAAAAATAGGGGACACCCAGTAGGAAAAACGCCGACCCCAACCGTCGGTCTCGGGCACGCCGAGCGTAGTCCAGGGGATCACCCCGAAACTATTGGTGCACGCAGCGGTACTCGGGGGAGGGAGGGCGACGGGGGTGAGTTGCTCCGCTCCAGCGGGCCGTCCGGCCGCGTCGCTTCCACCCGCTGGGACGGTTCCGTCCGCCGGGCAAGGAAGCCGCCCGTTCGCCTGGGCAAATCCGATGATGGCCTCTCTGATCGACTCCATGCTGCGCCGGGTGTCGGCCACGTTGCGCACGTCCATCTGGGTGGAGAGCGGGATCAGAGCGCCGGCGATCAGCAGAGCGATGATCGCCAATGCCACCGCAAGCTCGACCAGTGAAAAACCTTTGCTCCGGATCATCGCGCCGGGTTCAGGGCGAAACGACCACGACCCGGTCGTTGATCGCAGTGGCCGTGCCCGCCCGGTGCTCATAGATGAAATCGGCCGGCGTGGAATTCTGTCCTTCAAGATAGTCCGCGAGATTCGCCGACGGGCGGATCGAGCCGTTCAGCGCGCGGCCCGCAAACACGAGGATTGCCTGCTTGTTATTCGTTGGGGCGGGAAGATTGTTTACGGTTAGGCAGGAGGGCGGAGGATTGCAGGCGGGGGGATTCCCAGGAGGGACGCCGCCGGGAGCAAAGCCGGGCGAGACCGCGTAGTAGGTCTGGCGGTACCACTGATTCGAAATGAACCAGGCGATGTTCGGGTTGGTAGTGCTCGGGTTGGTAAGGCGAGGCAAGTAGCCTGGAGGCGCAGGAAGGGAAAAGGTGATCGTCGCCTGGCCATGCATATCGACGAAATTCTGCAACCGCCCGGTATAGGTTAGGGCACCGCCGCCCAGCTGCGCCACAAAACTCATTTGTGGCTCGAACGAACCGATGTTGCTCCAATACCCGTATGGGTCAGAGTTGTGAGTGTCGGGCACGTTGCCGTTCCCGTCGAGCATCGCAAAATCCGCTGGGGCAGTAGGGGACGAAGGCGTGTCGGCAAACGCCATACTCGCGTTCGCAAGGAATACCTCCAGCCGAATGTCCGGCCGATCGTTGTTGTTGGTGCCGTTGTAATTGACCGTGCAGGTCACCGTGAGCGAACTGATCGAGCAACTCGAGGACGTGACTGTGGACGTTCCCGTGCCCCCTGGGATGATCTGGGTAACGCTAGCATTCTGCCAAGTGAAAGACGCAGTGTTCGTCACGGGGAGCAGGCCCATGGACGTCCCGGGGGCTGGAGAGGATGTGCCCAGATAAGCGCCCTGCGCGACGGGTGGTGAGGCAAACGGCACGGCAAACGGGTAGGCGCCCCACTTGTTGAAATAGTCCGTGAGTAGGGGTTTGACGTCGCGCTCGATCCGCGCGGCAACGACCGGCTCGACTGCTGCCATCAGGTCGGCCTGCGTGATTACGAGCAGCCGGTCGTTGAATGTATCGACGGGTATCGCATTCGTAGTGAATGAGTAGTGGCGGCCGGTCACGTCGCCAAGACTGAAGTTTTCGAGATAATTGATCGGATCCTTGTACGCGGGGTCGGTGTGATCCGCAGGACGGTTTTGCAGTGGCCCCCCAGTTTGTCGAAGGTCTAATGCTGGGCCGGGGGCGAATACGATAGCGACAACGTTGCTTGCAGGTGCCGTCCCGGTCACGGTCAGCTGAATCTCCCCTGCATTGCAAGCTGGCGTGTCGCAAGGCTGCGTGTCGCTGTTGATAACCGTTGTTCCGGAGAGCTTGCGGAAGTTGAATGACAAGGCGTACCAGATCCGCTCACCGCTTGCGTCACGTAGATCGTCTACTCCCAGGGTTTTCCAAGGAATCCGGCCGATCAGATTTGTTGTGCTCGATATTCCAAGGCCGACGCAATCGGAGTTGCCCTCGTCGCTCTCGGTGCCATCGTGATTTATGTCGGGGCACGGCAGCGCGCCGGGTTGATCCGTGACTTGGCCCTTGTACAGCTGCCACTGCTCGGACGCCGCATACGTGATCAGCGCCGCCTTTGCCTGCCTGAGCGCGCTCATGCTGCGATCCTCGCGCTCCTTGGAGTTCCCGGCGCTGGTGAGGTTGAGGGCGCTGGCGATCAGGAACGCGCTGATCAAGGCCGCCAGGGCGAGGAGCGCGATCAGCGCAAAGCCGCGCTGAACCGACATCGATTCTCCGCTTTGCGCACAAAACCTCATGGCTTGCGCTCGCGTTTTCCCGAAGGAGTCACGATGGCCCCGCCCCCGACGGGATCTCTGATCTCGCCGCGGACCTTGTCGAGCGTCTGCCCGATCTTGAGGTTGACCGAAGGCGCGCCCTCGCCGCCGGGCAGGGTCACTCTGGCGGGATCGACGGGTTTTCTCGCGCTCTCCTGTGGAACCCCGTTGATCCAGGTCGTGCTCCTGCCCGAAGAGCGCGAAACCTGGCCGTTGACCGTGACGGTGCTCTCGACGACCACCGCGGTTTCCTGGATGTTGGCTTGGCGACGGCGGTCGAGGTCCTGGCGCTGTTGCTCGGTAAAGAAGAGGCGTCCGAGAATTTCCTGGGCCGTGACGGGGCCCGCCGGGAGTGCGAGCAGGAATGCTACGAAAAAAAACCGTCCTGCAAATCCGACGCGCTTCTTTCCGATGGCGGGTCGCATGCGCCGGCTCAAACGGGCCTGAGCCCTCTTACCGAGACCAAGTCGACCTGGCACTCGGCTCGCAGGCGAGGTTGCAGCGTCGTTGTGCCGGGCGGTGCGCCTCGCTCTATCCGAGTCACCGTGCAATTTCGCACGGACACGTGCGCCTTGATGCCTGCCTGCAGGTCCGCCAGGAAATTCAAAAGATCCCCCTCATGCAGCAGCAGCATGTCGAGTTTTAACCGACTCACCACGAAATCGGCAGCGCTGGTTGAGACCATCCCAGGATAGTCGAGGGGTCTTTGTGCTTCGAAGTTATACCTGATCTCGAAGAGCTTGCGATCGTTCTTGATCCTAGCGATCGATTCGATCCAGTCGAGCCGGCTCTGCTCGCCCACGACGCCGCGCTGGCGCATCTGTTCGTAGTACACGAGGTCATCGCGGATCTCGCGCTCTTCCTCCGCGACTCTCAGGACCCGCTCCTGGGCTGCCACGCGAGTCAGCCTGGTCGCGTCGCGGGCCGTTCTCGCCTCGTCCAGGTAGTATCCGCTGGCGATCAGGCTGGCTGCCCCAAGCGCGAGCAGCACGATCGCCGCGGCGAGCGGCATGCGCAGGCGCTTGAGGTCGTCGCGGGTGACGTTCATGTTCCGCGCCGCTTGACGACTACGACCGAGAACTGCGGCACTTCCTCTCTCCTCGCCGCCCCGATATCGCCGGCGAGGCTTTTTTCCGCGTTGATGTCGAACGGCAATTGCGTGCGCGTCACCTCGGTGCCGGGCCGCCTGCCCAGCGCCTCGGTGAATTGGTTCACCAGTGCGGTGACGGCACGGAAGTCCGAGGCCTGCTGCACGACGAGCTTGCCCGAAATCTCGGCGGTTTGGGTCTGAAATTCAGCGCTCGCGGCCTGTGCCTGCGCCGTCGGCGGGGCGGAAGGCGCCTTGGACGCCTCGCGGCCGGCAGCCGATTTCGCTCCGGTGCCGAACTCCCAATCGATTCTGTCGATTTCGATCTGGGGCAGGGCCGTTACCGCTTCGCTGATCTCGGCGAACATCCTGCCGGGCGAAGCGCTCTGCCGCAGGACCGCCCGGTAGTTCTTGACGAGGGTTTTCAGCGTTTCGCTGGAGATCGGAGTCTTGGGGAAGCGCGTCTGCAGTCGGGCGTATTCCTCGGACGCGCGGGCTTCCTGCACGCGGTCATTCTGGGCCTGCTCGTTCACATGGTAGATATCGAGAAGTCTCACCGCAGAAAGGAGCAGGCAGAAGGCGAACACCGCCGCTCCGGTGGCGAGCAGGACCGCGCGCGCGCGCCACAAATGATAAAAGCGCCGCAGGCCGCTGTCGGCATACTGTTCGCCCGATGGGTACGCGGCGAGCACGTGCAGAAACAGGCCTTCGGCGAGCGTCTCGGCCGGCGCTGATTTGAAGCCCAAGCTGCCGGCTACCTTGTCGAGATCGTGAACATGGAACTGCAGCCGGACGGAATTGACGCAGGCCGCGTCGTAAAGCGCCTTATGCTCGCTCGGCGCAAGCACCAGCACGTCGAGCGCAGGCGCCTCACGCGGCAGGATGCGGGTGTTGACGAGATACTGCTGGATCCGGAGCGACTCGGCCGCGAAATCCTGCGCGATCGCGCGGGGATCGGAGAACTCCACGCGGCCGAGTCGCGAGAAGCGGATTCGGCCGTTCTCGATGTAGCTCTGCCGCAATCCGGCCTGCTGCCGGCTCACCATCAGGTATCGTCCACCCTTGAAACCGAGACGCTTCCCCGTCTGCGCCGCGACGAGAGCCACGGAAAATACGCCGACCACGCTGGCATCGTTCGAGCGCAATGCCTCGAGCCAGGGCTGGAATAGATGCGTGTTGGTAAACGACATGTAAAGAACCCGTTCCTCGCGCCGGCCCGCATGCGTCTCCGATCCGAGCGAGAGCGGGAGGGCGAGCGACGCGTCGCGGTAGCGCTGGGCGAGCTTGCGCGCAAGCAGCGCGCGCCGATCCGCCCCGCGCACGTAAGGGATGTTTTCTTGAAAGAAATCTTCCTCGACCACGTCGGCGAGCACGTAGAAAAGACTTTCTGGGGCGCCGGCCACGTATCCGGAGAATTCGGCGACGCCTTTCTCGTTCATGGCGAAAACGCCTTCCTTCTGCAGCTCGCCTTTCATCCATAGATAGGCGGTGACTCTCTGGGAGGTGAAGTAACAGAGACGCTTGCTCGGCACGGCCTCTATACCTTGATCTTGCTGATGACGTCGTAAATCGGCCCGAGAACGGAGAGCATCACCCAGCCGAGAATGACGCCGAGGAGCACAGTCAGGGCCGGCTCGATGATCACCTGGATCTTGCCGATCGATTCGCGCACTTCGCGGTTGTAGAAATAAGACACGTTGAGCAGCGCCTTGTCGAGCGCGCCGGTCGACTCGCCCACCCGGAGCATTCTCACTACGAGCGGCGGGAAAAGTCCCACCTCCTGGAACGCGGCGGTGACGTTCTTGCCTTCGCCGATCTGCTGTCCCGCGAGTTTCAGGCCTTCCTGGATGACCAGATTGCCGGTGATTTCCTCGGAGCTGCGGATCGCATCCAGGATGGTGATCCCCGAGGAGTACATGAGAGCGAAGATGCTGGCGAAGCGCGACAGGATGATCTTGCGCAGGATCTCGCCCGCCACCGGGAGAGCGAGCCGGGAGAGCGAGCTTGAAGCGATCGAGCTGATAACGCACCAGGGGGTTGGCCCGTGCCGCCAGCTTGGCGCCGAGGAACACGATTGCGGGGACGGCCAGGAGAGCCCACCAGTAGCCTACGAAAAACGCCGAGACCTCGATCAGGACGCGCGTTTGCAGAGGGATCTGCTGCCCCATGTTCTTGATGAAGGCGACCATCTGCGGCACCAGGTAGATCATCAGGAAGAAAGTCACCATTATCACGATGGAGCCGACGAACGCGGGGTAGATGACGAGTTTCTTCATGTGTTCGGCCAGCTCGTCCTCCCATTTCAGATTCTCGACAAGGCTTTTCAGGACCTCGGCGAGCTTTCCCGTGTCCTCCCCCGCGCGGACCAGGCTCGTAAAAACCGGGTTGAAGATCTGCGGATACTGGGCGAGGCTCTGCGACAGCCGCAGCCCGCCCTGGATACTCTCGATGACTCCCGACATCACTTCGCGAAATCGGGCATTTTCGATGCTGTCGCGCAGGTCGATCAGCGATTCGACGAGCGGCACCCCGGCCCCGATGAGCTGCTCCATATGGAAGCAGAAGTTGATGAGCTCGGAGCGCTTGATCGCGCCCGAGCGAAGCAGGCTCCCACCGTGACGGGTCGGCCCGCCCCGCACCAGGTCCAGGCCCATGCGCTTCAAGCGCAGCTCGAGGTCGACCAGATTGATCGCTTCGATCTGGCCGAGCATGGTCTTTCCCCGGGTATCGATGGCCTTGTAGGCAAAAAGTGCCATGTTTGATCCGTCGCCGGCGCCGTGTGCCGGCCGTGGCTTACATCCGGTCGGTGAGGTCGACCACGCGCATCAGTTCGTCGAGCGCGGTCGAGCCGTCGAGTACCCTGCGAACGCCGTCGTCGGCCAGCGTGCGAAAGCCCCTCGCCAAGGCCGACTTCTGCAATTCCCGGCCGGTGGCGCGGTGCGCGATCAACTCGTCGAGCTCGCCGTCCATCTTCAGGATCTCGATGATGGCCATGCGACCCCGATAGCCCTGATAGTCGCACTGGTCGCAGCCGACGGCCCGGTACAGCGTGGGCGGGCGATCGGCCCGCGATCCCACCATGCTGCACTCGCCGGCGCTCGCCTGGTGAGCCTGCTTGCAGTGCTTGCACAACCTGCGGACCAAGCGCTGCGCGACGATGCCGATGATGTTGCCGGCGAGGACGTCCGGGACGATGCCGATGTCGAGAAGCCGGGGAATCGCGCCGGCCGCCGAATTGGTGTGGAGGGTCGAATAGACCTGGTGGCCCGTCATCGCCGCGCGGAACGCCATGGTGGCCGTGTCCTCGTCGCGAATCTCGCCGACCAGGATCACATCGGGGTCCTGCCGCATGAGAGAGCGGATGCCGTTGCCGAAATCCATCTTGGCGGCCTCGTTGATCGAGGTCTGCCTGATCAGGGTCATGGGATATTCGACCGGATCCTCCAGCGTCATGATGTTGAGGCCGTCGTTGTTGATGTGGTTGAGCACTGAGTAGAGCGTCGTGGTCTTGCCGCTGCCGGTCGGGCCGGTGACCAGGATGATGCCCTCGGGTCGCGCGATCATTTTCTTGAGAAGCTGAAGCTGGCCGGCTTCGAGCCCCAAGCCGTCGAGCGGAACGATCCCTTTCTGCCGGTCGAGAATGCGCAGCACGATGTTCTCGCCGTGCGTGGTCGCTTGCGAGGAGACGCGGAAATCGACCGCGCGGCCCGTGAGCATCAGCGAGATGCGCCCGTCCTGCGGGGCGCGTGTTTCGGCGATGTTCATTTTCGACATCACCTTGATTCGCACCGCCATGGCCGGCCAGTATGTCTTGTGGAGGGACCTTATCTGGCGCAGCACCCCATCGATGCGATAGCGGATGCGCAGGAAACTCTGCTCCGGCTCGAAGTGAATGTCGGAGGCGCCTCGCTCGACGGCGTCCGCCGCAAGAAGCGCCGAAATGAGGCGCACTACCGGTTGCGAGTAAGCGTCGCCGGATGCCTGCAGGCTCTGGTAATCGATCTCGCCCGTTTCGATCTCGTGCAGGATGCCGTCGATCGAAAAATCGTGGCCGTAGTATTGGTCGATAGCCCGGCCGATCTCGCCTTCGCCCGCGAGCCGCATCTCAAGCGAAAACTCCCCCCGCAGCTGCGCCCGCACCTGGTCCAGGGCCACGATGTTGTTCGTGTCGGCGATCGCGACGATGAGCTTGCGTGCCTCGCGGTCGAGCGCGACCGGGAAGACGGTGTGTCGCTTGGAGAACTCGCGGGGCACGAGCTTCAGCGCCATCGAGTCGACGACGATCTGGGTGAGGTCCACGCTCTGCAGGCCGAGTTTTTCGGACAAGGCATCGCGCAGCGTCGCCTCGGACACGAAGCCCAGATTTACGAGGAGCTTCCCGACCGGTTGATGGGTCTTGAGCTGCTCGAGCAGCGCGATCCGGAGCTGATCCTCGGTGAGGATCCCCTGCGAAATCAAAATCTGCCCGATATGGCGCTTGGCCTGCGGGGAGATCGCTTGGGCGCTGAGGCGGGGGGAGTTCATCGAAAGGGCTATTTGCTCAGCTCCTGAACGCGCAGCCGCGCGTGAGCGGGGTTGAAGCTCGCCGCGCGCTTGTCGGTCAGAGCAAGGGCGCGCTGGTAAAACTCAAGCGCCAGTTTTCCCTGGTGCAGCTGATCGAGGCTGACGGCGAGATTGAAGGCGTAGTCGGCATTCTCCGGATCGACCGAGTGGGCTTTGAAATACGCCGCCTGCGCTTCGGACCAGCGCGACTGCTGCGCATACTGGTTGCCGAGGGAGAAATGCAGAAGCGCAGACTCAGGCTGGGTTGCGATGAGGCTCTTCAAGCGGCTTTCCGAAGCCACGGGGTCGAGCTGGCCGCGCAGGGTGATGAGGCTCGCCACTGCGTGGCTGTCGCGCGGATCGATTTCGAGCAGCTTGAGGTAACGCGCCTCGGCCGAGCTGAGCTGGCCGTTGCGCACGTCGATGGCCGCGAGGCCTAGCAGGGCGTCGCGGCTGGTCGGCTCGCGCGCGAGCGCCCGCTGATAGCCGTCGCGGGCTGCGGCGAGATCGTTCCTCTGGAACGCCTGGTAGGCCTGTTCGACCAGTGGATCGACGGCGAGCGTGGGGGCGTTGATCGCGATCGGCGCGAGCGCTTCGCCTGCCCGCGGCGAAATGGATCCGGTCGGATCCAAAGAGGATTCCGGCCGCAGCGCCGAAGGCCCCGAGGCAAGGGTTCCCGAGGCCGGTTGCGACCTCGGCCGCGGCGGACGCACGGGCTGTATCGGAGGGATCCCCGGAACTGCGGTGCGCGCCGGCGCCGGCGCGACGGCGTGCGGCGCTGGCGGAGGGGGCGTTGCGTCGGGCTGGGAAGGTGTCGCGACGGGGGCAGAGGCTGTGACGGGCGGAGCGGGCGTCGCGACCGGGCGGGCTTGCAATTCCGCCGGAGGGATAGCGTACTTCGGGCGCATTTGCCACCATACATAGCCACCGTAGCTCAATCCGACCAGGGCGAGCGCGCCCAAGGTGAGATAAAACGGCCGACGCGGGTTGTAGTCCATCTCCTTCACCTGAAAAAGCTGTTCCGCTCGGGTGCGCTCAGACGTACGTGCGAATTCGTTCGTCGAAGGGATCGGCTGCGCCGCAGGCTCGAACGCCGCCTCTTCCTGCGGCGAAAATTCTGGCCTTGCCGCGGTCGTCTCCGCGGCCTTCGTTTCCGAGGAGGGCAAATCGTCGGTGAGAATCTCCAGCGGCTGCGTGATGTCGGGCAGCCTCTCCCGGGTCATCACCGGCTTGGCCGGCTCCGGCGGCGCGGGCTGAGGCTCCGGAGAGGGCGCCTCCGCCCTGGCCATCTCCTTGGCGAGCTCGGCCTTTTTCAGCGCTTCGAGAAGCAGGCTCATCTCGAGAACTCGGGCAACCCCGCCTTGCCGGGATTGGGCCGCGTAATGAAGTCTTCACCTGGAATCATCGTTCGGAACGAGCGGAAGTCACCGTCGATGCTCGCGTCCTTCACCACGATGGGGCGTAGAAAAACGACGAGCTCGGTCTTGGTGTTGTTGCGGTTGCGCGAGCTGAACAGCGAACCGATGAACGGAATCGCGTTGATGATCGGAATCGTGTCCTCGATGTCGTTGACCGAATCCTCGATCAATCCGCCCAGCACGGCGATCTGGCCGCTGTTGACCTTGATCAGCGACTCCATTTCCCGCATGCGCAGTTGCGGGATCAGGTTCTGAGGCACGTTCGTCCCCGTAAAGATCGGATTCGGGTCCGGCACGAATTTCACCAGTCGTGTGGTGGTCGGCTTGACGTTCAACAGAATGGTGTCGTTGTCGCTGATCTGCGGGGTCACGTTCATCACGAACCCTACCGGCACCGTGACCGGGGTCGTGTTGGTGGCGGTCACGGCATTCGTGTTCAGATTTCCCGCAGCGAGGGTCACCTGAACATTGAAATAAACAATGTTGTCTACGACCCGCAAGAGCGCGGTCTGGTTGTTGAGGACCGAGAGCTTCGGGCTCGAAAGCACCCGCACGTTCCCAAAGGACTCGAGCAACTGCAGGACCCCGGCGATATTTCCCCTTGAGGCATTGACGGTAAGAATGTTGGGAAAGCCCGGCGAGCTGGGAAGCCCTGACACCGTTCTCGGGGAGTCCTGCGTCACCAAAAGCGAGGTCAACCCCCGAACGCGCAGGGCCGACCAATCGATCCCCTGTTGGTACTGGTTGTTCAGCAGCACTTCGGCGATCGTCGCTTCGATCAGCACCTGGCGTTTTGCGTTGGCGAGTACCTGATCGAGAAATTCCTGGATCTTTTCGTGCTGCCGCGAGGTCGCCCGGACGATGACGAGGCCCGCCTCGGCGTTGACGATCACCGCCGCCGCCTCCCGGAAGCTGATGTTGGGTGCGGTCACCTCCGGGGCAGCGGCTGTCCCCGGTGCCCCAGGCGGAACCGCCCGGGGCTGGAACGAGGGGCCCCCAGTCGGCAGAACCTTGTCCGTCTCGTGCAGGATGTCTTTGACGTTCTTTTCCAGCGTGGCCCAGAACTTGTTGTCGGAAGTGTTGCGAACGGTGGTGCTGGAGGTGTTGCCGCCGCCCGTCCCGCCCGCGGCCCCGCCTCCGCCGGCGGTCCCGCCGCCGGTCCCGATTTGCGAGGAGACGCCGACCGTCCCGATGGTGGTGCGCTCCATGTTGACGTAGTCGATCCGGTAGGTGTGCAGATACGGGGAGTCCGGCATCACGATCAGGTTCGGGCCGTCGAGTTCCCAGCGCATGTCGACCTGCTTGGAAATGCGGGACAGAAGCTGCGGCAAGGTCTGCTCGATCGCGTTGAGCGTGACCGTTCCGGTGATTCCCGGGTGAACGTCTATGTTCAGCCTGGCGTCGCGGGCGAGAGCGAAGAGCAGTTCCTGCACTTTGACACCGTTGACAACAACGCTGTAGGTCTCGGGCCGCGACGTGGGCTTGGGCGTCGGCAGGATCGTGGAGATTTGTACGGGGGCGGGTACGGTCCCGGACGGCGCCGGCTCTCCGGCGCGGAGGTGCGTGCCCGACTGCTCGATCGGCGCATGGGCGCACGCGCCCAGCACGAGCACAAAACCCGCCAGCGAAATGCGTCGCAAGGTCGCCTCCGATTCCCGCACTAACTTGCCCGGGTAGAATTTCCCGGACCAGTATAACAGTACCACGTAACAAACTGATTTAACAAACCAAAAGAACTCTTACGCCGCTCCCTTCAGAACTTCCGTGGCCGCACGAACCGGTGGCGATTGTTATTGGCTATTCTGGCTGCGCATTCTCCCCACGCTCCGGTAGTACGGATGGTACGCGGAAATCAGCGGCGGCAGCCCTTTTATGGCGGCCAGCGCTTGGTCCGGGGTCGCGTAGGATCCGTAAGCGACACGGTAGTGTTGCTGGCCGTCGATCTTTACGCTGTAGACGAAAAGCTCGCCGACCGGCAGCATCCTCGATGCTCGAAGCAAGAAGTCTTCCAGTTGCCCTAGTTCTTTTGAATTGACAGTGGCCAACTGGATTGCGTAGCGATCTCCAGGCGCGCTCCGGAGCCACTCCTGGGTTGCGGTAAAGCGTCCTCGGGCGAGTTCTCCTCGGTCGGGAGGCAGCGGCTGCGCGAGTGTCAAGGTTTTCGCGCTTCGCAGTGCCGACACGTCCGCGCTCGCGGACAGAGACAATCCCGAAACAAGGGGCATCGCCCCCTTGGCGGGCCGAGCGGGCGTTTCAGCCGCGGCGGTGCTCGCCGCGGCAGGCGGGGGGCCGGGCGCGATCTCTGACCGACCGGCCGAAAGCAGCACGTGTGTTCCCCATCCAAGCACAAGGCCCGCGGCGAGCGCAGCGGCGCCGATCCAGATCCTTTGCATTCCTGTCCGCACTCGATAAAACTCGGTGTCGCGCACGGCCCTTTTGGCCTCGGCCTGGGTCACGGCATGGGTGCCGGCTGCGAAGGCCGCAAGCAGGGCCTTGTCGGAAAGAATGTTGACTCGGCGCGTGAGACCCCGTGAGGCGTTTGCGATGAGCTTGATCGCTCCCGCATTGAAAACCTTGGGACCACGGTAGCCTGCGGCGCGCATGCGGAAGTCGACGTAGTTCTCGATGTCGCTGCGCACCAGCGGCTCCAGCTGAAAGCTTTGCGTGATGCGCTCCCTCAATTGCCGCATGCCGGCCGTGTCGAGGTGCTCGTCGAGCTCCGGCTGCCCAAACAGCACGATCTGCAGCAGCTTGTGACGGTTCGATTCCAGATTCGAAAGCAGGCGGATCTCCTCGAGCGTTTCATCGGGCATCGCGTGCGCTTCGTCGATCAACACCACCACCCGCCGCCCCTCGCCGAAGAGCCGGATGAGATGCTCCTGCAGCGCCCGCAGGACACGCGTCGTGCGGTCCTTTCCCAACTCGAGCTTCAGCTCGTCGCCGATTGCAAAGAGGATTTCGTCGCGCGACAGCGAGGGATTGGCGAGATAGATGGTTTCGACGGTCTGAGGTAGCCGCTCCATCAGGACGCGGCACAGCATCGTCTTGCCGCTGCCGACCTCGCCGGATACTTTCACGATGCCCTCGTCATGGGTAATCGCATAGAGCAGCGCTTCGAGCGTGGCGCCGCGGTTGGCGCCCTGAAAGAAGAAATCGGTGTGGGGGGTGATGCGAAAGGGCGGCTCTTTCAGCCCGAAATGGTCTAGGTACATCGAATCCCCTCCCGGAGCGGGCCGCCAGCCCTATTGTTGCTTTTGCGCCGATTCCATGCGGGAGTACAACGTCGTGCGGTTAATCCCGAGCATTTTGGCCGCCTGACTGACGTTGCCTCGCGTCAGCTTCATCGCCGCCTCGATGTAGCCTTGTTCCCAGGCCTTGAGCATCTGGTCGAGATTGAAGCTGCGCTCGCGCTGCAGGTGGCGCTGCGCCTGCTCGATGAGCGTCCCCGGATCCGACGGCAATCCGGGTCCCCCGTCGGCCCGCGCTTCCAGATCGAACTCGGGCTCGAGCTCCGCGAGGGACAGCTTCTGCCCGGCGTACTTCGTGGTCAGCCGGATCACGACGTTGCGCAGCTCGCGCACGTTGCCGGGAAAATGATAGTCGCGCCACGCCTTTTTCGCCGCATCGTCCAGCGCGAACGGCGCGAGCTTCGCCTGCTCCGAGTAGAATTTACGGTAGTGCTCGAGCAGCAGCGTGCGGTCCTCCTCCATCTCGCGCAGCGACGGCACCTCGATCGTGAACACCGACAGCCGGTGATACAGGTCGGCGCGGAAATTCCCCTTCCTGATTTCCTGGCGCAGGTCGCGATTGGTGGCGGCGATCACCCGGGAACGTGAGAAACGCTGCTGCGTCTCTCCGACGCGCTGGAACTCACCGTTCTCGAGCACGCGCAGAAGCTTGGCTTGCAGTTCGAGCGGCAGCTCGCCGATCTCATCGAGAAACAGCGTTCCGTCGCTCGCGTCTTCGAAATAGCCCGATTTGTTTTGCGTCGCGCCGGTGAAGGCGCCCTTGGTGTAGCCGAACAGCGTAGGCTCGACCAGGGTCGGCGCGATCGCCGCGCAGTTGAGCGCAAACCATGGCTTCACGCGCCTCCAAGAAAGGCGATGGAGCAGGTTCGCCACCACTTCCTTGCCGGTTCCCGATTCACCCTCGATGAGCGCCGGGAAGGGCGAGTCGGCGTATTGGCTGATTTGGCTTTTCAGCTTTTGCAGTGCGGGGCTCTTGCCGATCAACGGATCGGCCTCGACGATCCCTTCCCCCGAGATTTCAGCCGCGCGAAACTGCAGGGCGTGCAGCAGGATCTTTTTGAGATTCTCCGGATCGCAGGGCTTGGCTACGAACTCGGCGGCGCCGAGCGTGCGCGCGTGCCTCGCGTTGGCAGCGTCGTTCTGGCCCGATAGCACCAGGATCTTCATTGCCGGAGAATGCGCGAGCAAGTCGCTGATCAGCTGGAAGCCCTCGTCGGGCCGGTGAGGCATGGGGGGTAGCCCGAGATCGACCAGCGCGAGCTGCGGCGCCTCGTCGAGCTGCCTCAGTAGACTCACCGCATGTTGGCGCGAATCGCTCACGATGACCTCGAAGTCCTTTCCGAGGGCGTAGGACAGGGTCTCGGTGATGAGCGGATCGTCGTCGACGATCAGAAGGCTGGGACGGGAATCTTCAGGCATGGGTTTCGATGCATTTCAGGAAGGCGCGCTCCAGCGACGATTCCCCGTGGCGCTCGCACAATCCGCGAGGCGCGCCGGTATAAGCGAGAGTTCCCCGGTGGAGGACGGTCATATCGTCGCAAACCTCCTCGATGTCTGCGAGCGAATGCGAGGTGAAAAGCAAGGTTCGCCCCTCCGAAATGAGCTTCAGGATCAGTTCTTTCGCGCAGGCGCGCGCCTTGGGGTCCAGGCCGCTCATCGGTTCGTCCAGGACGTAGAGATCGCGCTCCGAAAGAAAGCAGGCGGCGAGCCCCAGCTTCTGGGTCATGCCCTTGGAATAGGTGCGCACCGGCTTGTCGAGGGCGGCGACGTCCAGGTCGAGCGAGGCGAACATCGCGCGGACGCGTACCTCTTCGTATCGGCGTTCGAACAGCCGCAGCATCATCGCTATGAACTCGCGACCGGTAAGAAAATACGGAGCGATGAACCGCTCGGGCAGAAACGCGAGCCGGGCGCGCGCCTGCGGGCGGCGATGCGCGACGCCGTGGACTTCGATCGAGCCCGAGTCGAGTTCGCAAAAGTCGAGCAGGCACTTGATCAATGTGGTCTTGCCGGCGCCGTTTACACCGGCCAAGCCCAAGCATTTGCCCGAGGGAACATCGAGATCGATCCTGCGCAGCACTTCGGCGCGGCCGAAGCTCTTGCTCACTCCGAGGAATCGAACCAACGGCTCGGGCATAAGGCAGCCCTTCGTGGGGAGGCGTCGATGATAGCGCAAAGACGCAGCCCTTTCACGGTGGATCTGCGGATGCCGCACACGGGCGATGGATTGCGATCCGAATTGTCGCCCCGCACTTTTCTAGTGCTAGAATTCGCCCTTTGCGTATTCCAAGCGGGACACCGTGGCGACAAGCAATCTCGTCGAGGTCGACAACGTCACGTTCGGCTACGACGAGCGCCGGGTTCTGAAGGACATCAACCTCGTCGTTCCTCAAGGCAAGGTGGTCGCCTTCATGGGCTTGTCAGGGTGCGGGAAAACGACGCTTCTTCGTCTGATCGGCGGGGCGCTTTTCCCCGACCGGGGCGAAATTCGCGTTGCCGACCGCGTCGTAAACAAGCTCGGCGATGCCGAGCTTTTTGCGCTGCGACGCAAGATGGGCATGCTGTTCCAGTTCGGAGCCCTGTTTACCGATATGTCCTCGTTCGACAACGTCGCGTTCCAGATGCGCGAGCACACGAGCCTGCCCGAATCGATCATTCGCGACCTCGCGCTCATGAAGCTGGAGGCGGTGGGCTTGCGCGGCGCGGCCGAACTCATGCCTTCGGAACTATCAGGCGGCATGGCGCGGCGAGTGGCGCTGGCGCGCTCGATCGCGCTCGACCCGATGCTCATGATGTACGACGAACCCTTCACGGGGCTTGACCCGATTTCGCTCGGCGTCATCGGACAGCTGATCCGGCGGCTCAACGACTCGCTCGGTGCGACCTCGATCGTCGTAACCCACGACGTGGCCGAAGCGCTCGAACTGGTCGATTACGTCTACTACATGTCCGCGGGAAAGGTCGAATTTCAAGGCACGCCCGACGAAGTGCGCGCGGCGGGACTTTCGTCGCTTCGGCAGTTCGTCTACGGCGAACCCGACGGGCCGGTGCCTTTCCACTATCCGGCGCCGGACTACCGGCAGGATCTGCTCGCGCAATGACCGGGCGCATCGCGGAGCTCCTGCGTGCGCTTGGCGCGCGCATCGTCAACAACTGGATCTGGCGTCTCGGGTTCGCGTGTCGCTTCCTGTGGTTCACGCTCAAGGAGTCGGGGGCGAGCTTTCGGCGCTTCCATCTTACGATTCGTGAAATTTATTTCACGGGGGTGCTGTCGCTCATCATCATTCTCGTGTCGGGGTTGTTCGTCGGGATGGTCCTGGGTCTGCAGGGTTACGACACGCTGGTGCGGTACGGCTCCTCCGAGGCGCTCGGGGTGCTCGTAAGCCTGTCTTTGGTTCGGGAGCTCGGGCCCGTCGTCGCGGGACTGCTCTTTGCCAGCCGGGCCGGGAGCGCGATCACTGCGGAGATCGGCCTGATGAAGGCGACCGAGCAGCTCTCGGCGATGGAGATGATGGCGGTCGACCCCATCGCGCGCGTGGTCGCGCCGCGCTTTTGGGCGGGGGTGATTTCCATGCCTCTGCTCGCGGCGCTATTTTCAGCGATGGGAGTGTTCGGGGGTTACCTCGTCGGCGTGCGGCTGATCGGCGTCGATGAAGGCTCGTTCTGGTCGCAGATGCAGGCGGCGGTGGATTTTCGCGAGGACGTCTTGAACGGAGTAATCAAGAGCCTGGTTTTCGGCGTAGCGGTGACCTGGATCGCGGTCTACGAAGGGTACGACGCGCCGCCGACTGCCGAGGGCGTGTCGGGTGCGACCACGCGCACGGTAGTCACTTCGTCGCTCGCGATCCTCGCGCTCGACTTCGTACTGACGGCACTGATGTTCAGAGGACACTAAGTCATGATGACGCGCAAAGAGTTGGACCTGTGGGTCGGGATCTTCGCGGTGATCGGCATCGGGGCGATGCTGTTCCTGTCGCTGAAGGTGGCGAACCTCGCTTCTTTTTCGGCAGCGGATTCGTATCAGATCAGCGCCAAGTTCGACAACATCGGCGGACTCAAGGTCCGCGCACCGGTGAAAAGCGCGGGTGTGGTCGTCGGCCGGGTCGGCGAGATCCGTTTCGACAACGAGAGCTTCGAGGCCGTGGTGGCGCTGAACATCGACGGCCGCTATCAGTTTCCCAAGGACAGCTCCGCGAAGATCCTGACTTCGGGACTGCTCGGGGAGCAGTACATCGGCCTGTCGCCCGGGGGCGACACAGTCAACCTGAAAAGCGGCGATACCTTGAAACTCACGCAGTCCGCGGTGGTTCTGGAGAATTTGATCGGTCAGTTCCTGTACAATAAAGCCGCCGAGGGGGACGGCAAAAAGTAAGGATTGGAAGCCGATCGCATGGCAAAGGCCAAAAGGCTGTGCGCGGCGCTGCTCCTCGCCTGGACGCTGGCGGGCTGCGCCACTTCGGGGGGCAATCCGGCGGACCCTCTCGAGCCGCTCAACCGGGTGGTGTTCAGCTTCAACGATACCGCGGACAGGGCGCTGATCAAGCCGGTGGCGAGAGCCTACCGCGCCGTGCTGCCGGGAATCGTCCGCACCGGTGTTTCCAATTTCTTTTCCAACCTCGAGGACATCTGGATTTCGGTGAACGATGTGCTGCAAGGCAAGTTCCAGCAAGGGGTCGAGGATTTCACTCGGGTCCTTTTCAATTCGACGTTCGGCGTCGCCGGTCTTTTCGACTTCGCGTCCGACGTTGGATTGCAAAAGCACAACGAGGATTTCGGCCAGACCTTGGGCTGGTGGGGCGTGGGCAGCGGTGCATATCTGGTTCTCCCGATCCTGGGTCCCTCCACGATCCGCGACGGTTTCGGCCTGTTGCTGGACACGCGGGCCGATCTCGTGTTCTATATCGACGGAGTTCCCGTGCACAACTCGCTCTACGGGACGCGCGCGATCGGCAATCGCGCCAACCTCCTCGATGCTTCCAGCGTCATCGATCAGGCGGCGCTCGACAAATACGCGTTCGTGCGTGATGCCTGGCTGCAGCGCCGCCGCAACCTCGTCTATGACGGTAATCCACCGCGCGAGCGTGAGGAACCGGATGATGAACCCACCAAGTAATCGGATCGCATCGCCATGAAAATCTCTTTCTACTTGCTCTTTGCGCTGCTGGTCCCCGCCGCGCAGGCCCAGCAGCTTGCGCCCGACGTCCTGGTGAAATCGATCACCGAGGAGGTCGTAGCGATCCTCAAGCAGGACAAGGACATTCAAGCGGGCGATTCGAAAAAGGCCGCCGATCTGATCGAGACGAAGATCGTCCCGCATTTCGACTTTATCCGAATGACCCGAATCGCCATGGGGCGCAACTGGCGGATCGCGTCACCCGAGCAGCAAAAGGAGCTCGCAGGCGAATTCAAAACGCTCCTGGTTCGGACCTATTCGACGGCACTCTCCAATTACCGCGACCAGCAGATCGATTACAAGCCCCTGCGCGCCAAGCCGGAGGATAGCGAGGTCACCGTGAGATCCGACGTGAAACAATCGGGGTCATCCCAGCCGGTTTCCATCGACTACGAGATGGAAAAGACTTCCAACGGGTGGAAAGTGTACGACGTGAAGGTGGGCGGGGTGAGCCTGGTCACGACCTACCGCGACACTTTCGCGAGCGAGGTTCGCGACCACGGCGTGGACGGCCTGATCAAATCGCTCACGGCGAAAAACCGCCAGCCCGAGCGCTCGAAAGCAGGCAAGACGTGATCCGGCGCGAGGGCGACTCGCTCATCCTCGAAGGCCCGGTGACGCTGAATACCGTACCGGGGCTGGTCGGACCGGCGGAGGAACATCTGCTGCAGGGCGCGCGCGTGGTCGATTTCCGCAACGTGACCGAAGTCGATTCCGCCGCGGTCGCCCTTGCCCTGGAATGGTTGCGTCGGGCCGCAGAAGGGAAGACCGGGCTGCGCCTCGCCAACCTACCCGCTGCGATGCAGAACCTCGCCAAGCTCTACGGAGTGTCCGAGCTGCTTCAATCGGCTTCGAGCTGATCGTTCGCGCAGGGCGACCCACCGGCATGCCTGCCGCGATCGAAGTCCGCGACGTCCACAAGCGCTTCGGCGAGCTGCAGGCGCTCTCGGGGATCGATCTCGAGATCCCGCAGGGAGAGTTCTTCGGCTTGCTCGGACCCAACGGAGCGGGCAAGACCACCCTGATCAGCGTACTTGCGGGTCTCGCGCACGCCGATCGGGGTACGGCGCGGGTGATGGGGCACGATGTGCGAGCCGACTATCGCGCCGCGCGCCGTTGCCTGGGGGTCGTTCCCCAGGAACTGGTATTCGATCCATTCTTCACCGTACGCGAGACCTTGCGCATCCAATCGGGTTATTTCGGAGTGCGCGACAACGGCGCCTGGATCGAAGAGGTGATGCAGCACCTCGACCTCGCTTCCAAGGCCGAGGTCAACATGCGCGCGCTCTCGGGCGGGATGAAGCGGCGGGTGCTCGTCGCGCAGGCCCTGGTGCACAAGCCGCCCGTGATCGTGCTCGACGAGCCGACCGCGGGCGTCGACGTCGAGCTTCGCCGTGCGCTGTGGCAGTTCATCCGCAGGCTCAACCGGGACGGCCACACCATCGTCCTCACCACGCACTACCTGGAGGAAGCCGAGGCGCTTTGCGAGCGCATCGCGATGCTGAAACAGGGACGCGTCGTCGCGCTCGATTCCACGGCCAACCTGCTCAAGCGCGTGCACCCCCTGTTTCTTCGGCTGCGTTTGAGCGGCGAACTCCCTGCCGAACTCCGCCCGCTTGAGCACGGCAGCACCGTGGAAGCCCATATCCTGCGATTGAAGGGCTACGAGGACGTCGAGCGGACCCTCGCGTGCATTCGCAAGGCCGGCTGCCGCATCGAGGAAATGGAGCTGATGCAGCCCGATCTCGAAGACGCCTTCGTCGACGTGATGCAACGATCGTGAGCGGATTTCCCACGCTGTTCCACAAGGAAGTACTGCGCTTCTGGAAGGTCAGCACCCAGACGATCGGCGCGCCGGTGCTGACCGCGGTCCTTTTCCTGTTCATCTTCAGCCACGTCATCGAAGGCCGGACGCGGATGTACGACGCCGTTCCGTACGCGGCGTTCCTGGTTCCGGGCCTGGTGATGATGTCGGCGCTGCAGAATGCGTTTGCCAACAGCTCGTCGTCGCTCGTCCAGTCCAAGATGACGGGCAATATCATCTTCGTGCTGCTGCCGCCGCTCGCCTACTGGGAGTTCTTCAGCGCCTATGTGCTGGCCGCAGTCGTGCGCGGGATGCTCGTCGGCGCGGCCGTGCTCCTGGTGACGTTGCCTTTCGTCGAGATCGAATTTCGCCATCCGCTGTGGATCCTCGCGTTCGCCTTCTGCGGAAGCGCCATCCTGGGATCGCTCGGGATGATCGCCGGAATCTGGTCCGAGAAAATCGACCAGGTCGCGGCCTTCCAGAACTTCTTCGTCATGCCTCTCACCTTTCTCTCGGGGGTGTTCTACTCGATCCATTCGCTCCCCGCTTTCTGGCAAGAGCTCTCGCATTTCAATCCGTTTTTCTACATGATTGACGGATTCCGCTACGGTTTCTTCGGCGTCTCGGACGTCGACCCGTTTCGGAGTCTGGCCGTCGTGACCGTTTTTCTGGGTGCAGTTTCCGGAGGAGCGCTCGCGATGCTCAAGAGCGGTTACAGGTTGAGGCATTGACATGGTGACACCGGAGCAGGTTCAAAACTATATCGAGAAGGGGCTGCAGGGCAGCGAAGTACGCGTCGTGGGCGACGGAGAGCATTTCGAGGCGCTCATCGTGAGCGAAGCGTTCCGCGGCAAGAGCCGCGTGCAGCGCCATCAGCTCGTCTATGCGGCGCTCGGGGAGCGCATGCGCGGGGAGATTCATGCGCTGTCGATGCGCACGCTCACTCCCGAAGAGGCGGCGAATGGATAAGCTCATCATCCAGGGAGGCGTGCCGCTCTCGGGCGAGATCCGCGTTTCGGGCGCGAAAAATGCGGCGCTCCCGCTGATGTGCGCGGGGTTGCTCACGAGCGAGCAGCTCACGCTCTCCAACGTGCCGCACCTGAGGGACGTGAGCACCATGCTTCGGCTGCTCGCGCAGATGGGGGTGGAAGTCTCCCTCGATGACCGCTTGGGCCTGTCCCTCAAGGCGGAGCGTCTGTCCGACCCGCTCGCCCCCTACGACCTGGTGAAGACCATGCGCGCTTCGATCCTCGTCCTCGGGCCGCTCCTCGCTCGCTGTGGCGAGGCTCGGGTGTCGCTCCCCGGAGGGTGCGCAATCGGGATGCGCCCGGTGGACTTGCACGTCAAAGGACTCGAAGCGCTCGGAGCCGCGATCTCGGTCGAGCAAGGTTACATCTCGGCGAAAGCAAAACGGCTGAAAGCCGCCCGCATCCTGATGGATCTCGTGACCGTCACCGGCACCGAGAATCTCATGATGGCTGCGTGCCTTGCCGAGGGCACGACCACGCTCGAGAATGCCGCGCGCGAGCCCGAAGTGGTGGACCTTGCCCAATGTCTCTCGGCGATGGGCGCGCGAATCAAAGGTGCGGGAACCGACGTGATCACGATCGAAGGCGTTGCGCGGCTGCATGGGGCCCAGCACCGCATCATGCCCGACCGCATCGAAACCGGAACCTTCCTCGCGGCGGCTGCGGCGACCGGCGGCCGCGTCACGCTTCACGGCACCGACGGCGGCATCCTCGATGCGGTGCTCGAAAAGCTGCGCGAGGCGGGCGCTGAGCTGCAGACGGGGAACGGAACCATCTCGCTCGCCATGCGGGGGAGGCCCAGGGGGGTCAATGTCCGGACCGCTCCCTACCCGGCGTTCCCGACCGACATGCAGGCACAGCTGATGGCGCTGGACGCGATCGCGGAAGGCACCGCCGTCATCACCGAGACCATTTTCGAGAACCGGTTCATGCATGCCCTGGAAATGCAGCGTCTCGGCGCCGACATCGAGATCTCGGGAAATGCGGCGATCGTGCGCGGCGTATCGAAGCTGCAGGGCGCGACCGTCATGGCAACTGACCTGCGCGCCTCAGCGAGCCTCGTCGTCGCGGGTCTGGTCGCCGAGGGCGAAACGACAGTCGATCGGATCTATCACCTCGATCGCGGCTACGAGTGCATCGAGGAGAAGCTCGCGCAGCTCGGCGCGCGCATCAAACGGGTTCATTGAGCTGCGGAGAGCGCCCAGCGCTGAACCGTTCCAGGAATTTCGGAACATCATGAAAAATAAGGATTTCCTTCGCGGCCTTCGCCGTCTTTGCTGTAAAATCTTTTTTTGGCCGATCCCACCGTGATCACGCTCGCGCTCTCCAAAGGCAGGATCTTCGATGAAACGCTTCCGCTGCTTGCCGCAGCGGGCATTCGAGCCCTCGACAATCCCGACAGCTCGCGCAAGCTCATCCTGCGCACGAGCCGCCGCGACCTGCGGCTGCTCATCGTTCGCGCGGCCGATGTTCCGACTTACGTCCAGTACGGCGCGTCGGAGCTCGGCATCGCCGGAAAAGACGTGCTGCTCGAGCACGGCGGCGAGGGGCTGTACCAGCCTCTCGACTTGGGCATCGCATCGTGCCGCATGGTGGTCGCGGTTCCCGAGGGCTTCGATTATGCGGGTGCCGTGCGCCAGGGCGCGCGTTTGCGCGTGGCGACCAAGTACATGCAGACCGCTCGCGAGCACTTCGCAGCCAAGGGCGTGCACGTCGATCTGATCAGGCTCTACGGCTCGATGGAGCTCGCGCCGCTCGTGGGCCTCGCCGACGCGATCGTCGATCTGGTTTCCAGCGGCGATACGCTGCGCGCCAACCGCCTGCGCGCGGTCGAGGAGATCCAACCGATCAGCGCCCGCCTCATCATCAACCAGGCGGCGCTCAAGCTCAGGCGCGACGCCATCCAGCCGCTCCTCGACCAGTTCACGAAAGCCGCGGGAAAGCATGCTTGAGATCGCCCGGCTTTCGACGACGGAAGCTGATTTCGACGCGCGTCTCAGGGCGCTGACTTCATTCGACGCCACGTTCGGCGAAGAAGTCGAAGGCAAGGTCACGGAGATTTGCGAAAGCGTGCGTAAGCGTGGCGACGCCGCGGTGCTCGAATACACCGAACGCTTCGACCAGGTGAAAGCGACGCGGGTCGCCGAACTCGAATTGCCTCGCGCCCCGCTCGAAAAAGCCCGCGCGGGGCTAGTGCGCGCGGAGCGCGAAGCGCTGGAACAGGCCGCGGCGCGCATCCGCAACTACCACAAACGACAGCTCGCGAAGTCGTGGCAGTTCACCGAAACCGACGGCACGACGCTCGGCCAGCAGGTGACGCCGCTCGACCGTGTCGGGCTGTACGTCCCCGGCGGTCTGGCGGCTTATCCCTCGTCGGTCCTGATGAACGCCGTCCCGGCCAAGATCGCTGGCGTCCGCGAGCTCATCATGTGCGTGCCCACACCGCGCGGCGAGCGCAATCCGCTCGTTCTCGCGGCGGCTGCGATCGCCGGCGTCGACCGCGTGTTCGCGATCGGCGGCGCTCAGGCGATCGCCGCGCTTGCCTACGGAACTGAGACCATCCCGCAAGTGGACAAGATCGTGGGTCCGGGCAACGCCTATGTGACGGCGGCTAAGCGCCGCGTATTCGGCACGGTCGGCATCGACATGATTTCCGGTCCGACCGAGATTCTGGTGATCTGCGACGGCCTGACCGATCCGGACTGGATCGCAATGGACTTGTTTTCCCAAGCTGAGCACCATGAGACTTCGCAAGCCATCCTGATTTCCCCTGATGGAGCCTTCATCGGGAAGGTGAAGGAAAGCATTGACCGTTTGATCAAGGACATGTCGCGCCAGAAAATCATCGGAGATTCATTGCGCCGCCGCGGAGCACTGATTGAAGTAAAAAACCTGGACGAAGCGTGCGAGATCGCCAATCGGATCGCCCCGGAACACCTGGAGCTCTCGGTGGCGAGTCCCAAGAAATGGCTGAAAAAAATCCGCCACGCCGGCGCGATTTTCCTGGGGCGCTACTCCTCCGAGGCGCTCGGCGACTACTGCGCCGGCCCCAATCACGTGCTGCCGACTTCGCGCACGGCGAGATTCTCCTCGCCGCTCGGCGTATACGATTTCCAGAAGCGCTCGAGCATCATCGACGTATCGCGCAAAGGCGCCCAAAAACTCGGGCATCTCGCCATGACGCTCGCGAACGGCGAAGGATTTCAAGCGCACGCGCGCTCGGCGGAGCTCAGATTGGGAAAGACACTCAAGGGCAAGCCGTGAGCGCCGGGCCGGAAAGGATCATCCGCGACGATATTCGGGCGCTCGCCGCCTATCACGTCCAAACGGCGCAAGGAATGGTGAAGCTCGATTCGATGGAAAACCCGTATCGGCTGCCGGAGACCCTGCGCCGCGAGATCGGCGAACTGGTGGCAAACGCCGAGGTCAATCGCTACCCCGATCCGACCGCCCCCGCTTTGATGAAGCGCCTGCGCGACGTGATGGGGATTGGGCCGGAGTACGGCGTCCTGCTCGGCAACGGCTCGGACGAAATCATTCACATCATCACGCAATGCGTCGCACGCCCGGGAGCCGTGGTGCTCGCGCCTCGGCCCTGCTTCTTCATGTTCAGCCAGTATGCGCAGTTCGCTGGCTTGCCCTATATCGGCGTGCTCCTCAAGCCCGATTTCACGCTCGATACCGCCTCTTTTTTGCGCGCCTTGGCCGAACACCAGCCCGCGGTGGTCTTCATCGACTACCCGAACAATCCGTCGGGAAAGCTGTTCTCGGAGGAGGCCATTGCGCAGATCGTCGCCGCGGCCCCGGGGCTGGTGGTGATCGACGAGGCCTACAACCCCTTCGCGCGCAAGACATTCATGACGCGGCTGGCGGAATTTCCGAATCTCGTGGTCATGCGCACTCTATCGAAGCTCGGGCTCGCCGGCATCCGGCTCGGCTACGCGGTGGGGAGGCCGGAGTGGATCCGCGAATTCGACAAAGTACGCCCTCCCTACAACGTCAACACGCTGACCCACTTGGTCGCCGAGCGCGTTCTCGCGCACTATGACGTGCTCGAAGCGCAGGCGCGGAGCATCAACGCGGAGCGCGAGCGGCTTGACGGTGAGCTGCGCAAGTTGCCCGGGATAACGGTTTTTCGGAGCGACGCGAATTTCATCCTGGT